>Ga0187808_10000674_pt1 | contig 11112 bp, 11 predicted proteins | sample NC_wetland_sal_i_5_FD_132427 | JGI IMG/M metagenome (GOLD analysis project Ga0187808, IMG submission 132427) | Wetland sediment microbial communities from Neuse River Estuary, North Carolina, USA - ASW_3 | ecosystem: Environmental > Aquatic > Freshwater > Wetlands > Sediment | place: USA: North...
CCACCAAGACGATCGCGCCTGCGAGCAGCAGCGCTGCCGCGCCGATCCCCGCCACGCGTGCGCCACCGCCTCGGCGCACGCCGATCCACGCCGCGCAAACGGCGAGGATCAGACACGCCAGCACCGACAGGCCCTTTGGGAAGTGGCTGACGGCAACGGCGATCGCAAGCACGATCGCCGCGAGTGCCAGCAATAGCGCGGCGGTCGACCAAAGCCTTCGATGCGTCATACAGCCGTTGGGTGAGGGGCCGCTGCGGAGATTCCCATGGCCGAGATGCTCTGCTCGTCCAACGGGCATGGCATCACCCCAAGCGGGTGATGCCATCCGGCCAGAATTGACTTGAAATCTTGGTGCATAACCCCCCGTACCAGAGGAAGGGACATGTCTAGCATCAGCCACCAGACGATCAAGCTGAGCAGAGGCAAGCACAGCTCTCCGGAGGACGGTGCCTGCGTGATGGAGCTCGCCTCGATGCTCGCAGGCGAGCCGTTCACAGACCATCCGATCTCCGTCTGTCCGGTGATCGGATCGTTCCTGCGCGCCTACAACGATTCGATCGACGACCGCCACCGTCAGGACCTATACGCATACGCGTCGAGGATCGTCGGCAGCCGCTCGTCGACCGACGTCCAGCGACTGCGTGCGGAGCGACTCTCGGCCTGGAGCTGGGACATGCGTCGCGGCAGGATCGCCAGGCTGATTGCACTGCGCAACCTGTCGCGCATGTGGAGCGCCTCGACCGAGACGATCGGGATCATCGCCGTGCGAGCGGTCCGCCGCCATACCAACGAAAGCCATGCGGCTGTGCTCGCCCTGATCGACGAGCTGCTTGCAATCGGCGCCCGCTCGGCAGCGGTGAAGACCGCCACCGACGGGGGGTGCGCACCCTCTTCCAAGAGGCTGGAGCGCACCATTGTTGGTGGTGAGGCCCGGTGAGAGCCTTGGGCCAAACGACGAGCTGACAGGCTCGTCATCGACAACAAACCGGAGGACCGGAATGTCTGTCCATACTCCACCTCAAACAGGAACGGTGTCCGCGAGCGACGAGCGGTATTACGAGGACGAGCGCGGCTACGGATGGGTCGTGTTTGCGGGTGTGCTGCTGCTGATGCTGGGAACCCTCAACTTCATCGAGGGCCTTGCCGCAGTCGGCAACGCGCACTTCTTTGTCCACAACACCCACTACATCGCGGGCAGCCTCAACACCTGGGGCTGGGTCGTGCTCTGTATCGGCGTGGTTGAGCTGCTGGTCGGCCTCGGCGTGTTCGTCAAGAATCAGCTCTCGCGGTGGGTCGGCGTTTTCGTGCTTGGCGTCAACGCCATCGTGCAGCTGCTGATGATGCCGGCGTACCCGTTCTGGTCGCTGACGATCTTCACGCTTGACATCCTCGCGATCTACGGACTGATCGCGTACGGCAAGCGGATCGCCGCGGCCTGATCGTCAGACCGGCGCTGCCGGCCCGGGGCAGGAACTGCACCGGGCCGGTTTCTGCTTTAACCGGCCGCGGGAGCATGCACGTAGCAGTGCTCCCATCATCCGTTTCGGGCGATGCAGCGGACCGTCGATGCCGTACAGAATCAGCGGCCTCGATGTCTGTGCAGCCCCCCTCGACCACCCTCGCTGATCACGATCTGGCCCGGGCGAAGGGCCTGCTGATGCTCGAGTTCGGATCGCGGGCAGAATTCGACGATCCGCGGCTTCAGTACCGGAGGCTCTTCTCCGAGATCCTGGGGACGTTCATGCTCGTGATGGTCGCCGCCGGTGGAGCCATCCTGCGCGCCAAGGGCGAGATCAGCCTCGCCGCCGCCGTTGTGGCGCCGGGGCTGATGGTGATGGCGATCATCCTGTCCATGGGAGCCGTCAGTGGTGCTCACCTGAACCCCGGCGTCACGCTTGCGTTTGCGATGCGTAAGGACTTCCCCTGGCAGCGGTGCGCCGGCTACATAGTCGCCCAGCTGCTCGGCGCGACGCTCGCCTGCCTGTTCCTGCTCGCGGTGTTCGGGAACATCGAGCACCTCGGCGCGACGCTTCCCGGTCCCGGTTACCACGACTGGCAGGCGCTGCTGATCGAGATCGCCATCACCGCTGTGCTCGTGAGCGTGATCCTGGGAACCGCATCCGCGGCCCAGAACGTGGGTACGGTCGGCGCGATTGGAGTCGGCGGCTATATCGCGCTCGCCGGGCTATGGGCGGCCCCGGTCAGCGGTGCTTCGATGAACCCGGCGCGTTCTTTCGGACCTGCACTGGTGAGCGGCGATTGGAGCAGCTATTGGATCTACGTGATCGGCCCACTGACCGGCGCCGCGATCGCGGTTGGCTGCGCCGTCATCCTCCGCGGGCGTGGCGGGGACCCGATCTCGCGCGCCGCCGGATCGGGGAAGCTCGAATAGCAGCGTATTGGTCAACCGGCTGAGCTCACGGCTCGGCGCTCGACCTCGGCCGCGGCCCGCTCCTCCTCGGCCAGTGTGTTCATGAAAGCGCGATAGCGCAGGCCGTCGTCGCGACGGTCGGCGGCCTGCCAGGCGTTCCAGGCTCGCATCACTCGCTGCTCACACCGACGCCAGTGCTCGAGCAGCTGCCTGCGTTCGAGCTCGTCGATATCGGCGGAGGATGCGGTGTCCATGTCCGCCTGCTCCGCCACGGCGCCCGCCGGCCCCTCCGCCTGCGGGACAGCGCCGTCCGGCTTCGCCTGGTTTGCCACAACGCCCGGCGACTCAGCATCCCGCGCAGAGACGCCCTGCGACTCCGTCGGCTTGCGCTTGTTCGGCCTGAAGCCTCATCGCTATGAAGAATTCCGGAAGATGCGCTCTTTGGGAACGGCAGCGGGGTTACACGCTAAGGGCAGACCGTTGCTGTGTCGAAGAAAAGAGTGGACGTGCGCGAAGATTTGCGGTCAATTCAGAGTTCCAGCGTTTTGGCTCCTCCGTCAAAGCGGCGCTCGCACCCCAGCCTCGTGCTGCTCGCAGCCCTGCTGACAGTGCTGACCAGCATCGCGGTCTGTGTCGTCGCGGTGCTCGCTCCCGCACCCGCCGCGGCCCTGCCCGTAGTCGTCGCGATCTGTGTCGGCTGTCCCGTGTTCGCGGGATGGGAGGTCCCCACCGCGATCGCCTCATTGCGCGCCGATCGCGCTGCGGGCAGAGCCCTGGACAGGCTCCGGCGAAGCCTCGCGCAGCTGCCTGAGACCGAGCATCCACTCGGGCTCTGAGCGCGCATTGGCCTTTTCGCACGGGTGGAGCGCATTTGCCGTTTCGCACGTCCCCGGCAAATCTGCCGTTTCGCGCGGCCGGCCGGGTGCCGCTCATCACCTGATCTGGATGATGCGCCGGATCTGACGGCGCCGCACCGTTAACGTCTGGACGCTGCCTGCGGCGATGCAGCCGCTCCGGCGGCGGCGGCGCCACTGCAACGACGCTAAGGAGACGACGCGATGAGCGTGGAGACGAAGGGAGACGGCGTGAGCGATACGGCGCTCGTGTTCGAGCAGCGGATTCAGGACCTCTGCAAGGACGAGCTCCCCGAGCGCGGCGCCGGTACCGAGGTCGCCTACGACCTGATCACGAACGAGCTGCTGCTCGACGGCAGCGCACGACTGAACCTGGCCACGTTCGTGACGACGTGGATGCCGCCGCCGGCCGCCCAGCTGATGGCGCGTACGGCCGACAAGAACATGATCGACAAGGATGAGTATCCGCAGACCGCCGAGATCGAGCGGCGTTGCGTGAACATCATCGGCCGGCTGTGGCACGCGCCCGGATCCGGAGACGTGACGGGCACCTCCACGACAGGCTCGAGCGAGGCCGCAATGCTCGGGGGACTGGCGCTGAAGTGGCGTTGGCGCGAGCGGATGAAGGCGGCCGGCAAGCCGACGGACCGCCCAAATCTCGTGACGGGCGTCAACGTGCAGGTCTGCTGGGAGAAGTTCTGCCGCTATTGGGATGTCGAGCCGCGCCTGGTGCCGATGGAGGGAGATCGGCTCCATCTGGGCGCCGAGGAAGCGACGGCGCTTTGTGACGAGAACACGATCGGCGTCGTGACAGTCCTGGGCTCCACCTTCGACGGGAGCTATGAGCCCGTGAGCGAGATCTGCTCCGCGCTCGATCAGCTGGCCGCCAGGGGGGGTCCGGACGTGCCGGTTCACGTCGACGGGGCCTCCGGCGGCTTCATCGCGCCGTTCGTGCAACCGGAGCTCGAATGGGATTTCCGTCTTGCGCGGGTGCAGTCGATCAACGCCTCCGGGCACAAGTACGGCCTGGTGTACCCCGGCGTTGGTTGGGCGATCTGGCGCGACAAGGAGGCGCTCCCGCGGGATCTCGTGTTCGAGGTCAATTACTTGGGCGGCTCGATGCCGACGTTCGCCCTGAACTTCTCCCGTCCGGGGAGCGAGGTGATCGCCCAGTACTACATGTTCGTGTCGTTGGGCGCCGCGGGGTACCGCGCGGTCCAGCAAGGGTCGAGCGCCGTCGCGCAGCACATCGCGCGGGAGATCGCCGGGATCGGCCCCTACCGACTGCTCACCGACGGCAGCGATCTACCGGTGTTCGCCTTCACGCTGGCCCCCGAGGTCAAGAACTACACCGTGTTCGACGTATCGGCCCGACTACGTGAGAACGGGTGGCTCGTCCCCGCGTACACGTTCCCGGAGAACCGCCAGGACCTGTCGGTCCTGAGGGTGGTGGTGCGGGCGGGCATGTCACGCGACATGGCCGATCTGTTCCTCGACGCGGTGCGCAAGCAGACAGCTTCGCTCGAAGGATTGACGGCGCCGTTGCCGCAGCGCTCCGCGGAGGAGGTCTCGACTTTCAAGCACTGAGCGGGGCTCGCGATCGTGCCGGCGAGGAGGTGAAGACGTGCCTGCGCTGGCGCTGGCGGTTGTGGCGATCGCGCTGCCCGACTCGCTCAACCCGACGCTGATCGTCGCCGACCTATACCTCGCACTCGGTAAGCACCCGTTTTGGCGGACGCTGGCGTTCACGATCGCCACGTTCGCCGTGACGCTGGCCGGGGGTCTGGTGGTTGCGCTGGGATTGGGCGACCTGATCCTGTCGCTACTGCCGAAGCTCTCGCACACGGTCAAGTGGGACGTCCTGACGGCCGTCGGCATCCTGCTCGTGGGCGGCGGTGTGGTGATCTGGTGGCGCCGTGACTCGCTGGCCGACCGCGAGCCGCCCTCCCGGCGGCCGCCGACTGACGGCGCCACAGGCGGCTCTGCCCTGGTGATGGGCGCGGGCATCGGCGGCGTTGAGTTCCTGACCGCTTTCCCGTACTTCGCCGCGATCGCGATGGTGTTGGGCTCATCGGTGTCGGGGGCGAGCAAGCTGTTCCTGCTCGTTCTCTACAACGTCATCTACGTCCTGCCGCTGATCGCGATCGTGGTCGCCTGCGGCGTCATGGGAGAGGAGGGGGGACGGCGATTGGCCCCGGTCGGCGACTGGATCGCGATGCGGTGGCCGATCGTCGTGGCCCCGCTCATCGCCCTGGTCGGTATCGCGCTGACGGTGTACGGCGTCGTCCAGCTGGTCTGAGGCCGTTCGGACAAGCATGCACGGTGCCCGTCACACCGCTATCGTGCGTGCCCAAGCCGCCTACGGAGAAGGATCGGGGCGAACTACGGTTTAGCTCCGTTCCATTCCAACCTAGTTTTGGGGGCCCATGGCCGGGAACGCGCAGGCTCATGCAGTGGACGGCCGTGCGGGCGATGACGCCCGCGGATCGCCGTATCTCCCGCAGACCGTGCGCGCCGCGGTCGTGGGGCTGTGGGGCTTGGTGCCCCTGGCTTGGCGGCTCGTCAGCGTCGCAGCGCTCGGTGCTGCTGCGGCCGCGGCGGTTGGTTACGTGACCTCGAGGAACCCTTGGGCCGCGCCCGCGCACATTGCGGTGACCGTTCGAGTGCTGATCATCGTGACGCTGATCGCGGCTGGGGTGTACGCCCAGACGAGCAAGATCCAAGCCCGGATGGGCGGGCTGCTCATTGCTGTGGGGTTCTTCTCCGCGCTGTGGCTCCTGAACGGATCGAGCGACCGCCTGCTGTTCAGCATCGGAGCGCTGTGCGCCGGTCCGGCGCCGGTGCTGTTCGCCTATCTGCTGCTCGCGCACCCGACGGGGCGTCTGCGCTCGCCTACGGAACGGCGCTTCCTCTGGCGGACAGGCGGCGTCCTGACGGCCCTGTGGACCCTTGCCTTCATCATGACGAGGCAGCCTCCGCTGAAGACGCCGCTGCTGCGCTGTACTCCCCACTGTCCGAGCAACGTGTTCTCGCTCGGATCTGCCACCGACGACATCCTTGCGGTCAAGGTCGCGTTGGTGCTCGCGTCGATCACGCTGGCGCTCGGCACAGCCGTGCTGCTCTACCGCCGAGCACGGACGGCCTCCGACCCGGTTCGTCACTCGCTCACTCCGATTTGGCTGATTGCCACCGTCAGCGCTGCGCTGCTGGGCGCATATCTGATCTCTCTTGCGGCAGGGCTGCGGATGGTCACGGCAATCGGCGCCGCGTACGTGGAGGTGGCAATCGCCGTTCCGATCGCGATCCTGATCGGGCTCGGGATAGAGCAGCTCTTCGTAGCGCAGGCCCTCGCGGACTTCGTAAATCAGCTCGGCCAATCGCCAAAGGCCGATCCCGAGGACCTGATGGCCGGGGCCCTGCGCGATCACTCGCTCAGGATCGCTTACCGGCGGCCGGGGCTCGGAACGTACGTGGATTCCTCGGGGCTGCCGATCGCCAAGCTCCCCCGGGACCGTGCGATCACCTGGATCGAACGCGATCGGCTACCGGTTGCCGCGGTGATCTACAACTCTGAGTTGGCCGACCAGGAGCGATTCCTCCAAGCGGCTGGCGCGGCTGCGCTGATGCGGCTCGAGAAGGCCCAGCTCGAGACCGACCTCAAGGCGTCCGCGGCCGATCTGGCGGCGTCTCGAGGCAGGCTGATGGAAATGGCCCACGCTGAGCGGCGGCGACTCGAGCGTGACCTCCACGATGGGGTTCAGCAGCAACTCGTGGGACTACGGATCAAGCTCGATCTGGCGGCCGACACGATCAAGCAGGACCCCCTGCGGGGAGAGCGCATGCTGGCTTCCGTCGGGGAGCAGATGGACGACGTCCTCCATGGGCTGCGCTTGCTAGCCCGCGGCATCTATCCATCGGTGCTTCACGAGCGCGGCCTGGCGGAGGCGCTCCGGTCGGCCGCTCGCAGCTCTCCGGTGGCGACGGTGGTCCGAGGAACAGGGGTAGGACGGTATGCGGAGGATGTGGAGGTGGCGGTGTATTTCTGCTGCCTTGAGGGTCTTCAGAACGTCGTCAAGCACGCCGGTCCTGGGGCGAACGCGACGATCACCCTGCGGGAGGACGGGCAGCGGCTCCGCTTCGAAGTCCGCGATTCGGGGGTCGGCTTCGACGTGGCCACTGCCCCGCCGGGCACCGGGCTGACCAACATGCGCGATCGAATCGAGGCCGTCGACGGAACGCTGGCTATCACCTCCACCCCTGGACATGGCACGCTGGTGGCGGGAAGCGTCCCTGTTGAGTAGTTGAGCGCCTTCGAGCCGCGACTCGGATGTCCGCCTGTTGCGCTTTACACGTGCATGCCTCCTTGTGGGATGGGCGCCTGAGGGCCACGCTTGTGGTGTGCCCGTCTCGGCACCAGAGCAGGCTCGCACCGTGAGCGGGTCCTGGGCGCGGTGGAACCGCAGCGTCGGCCGCCCATACACGATCGGGGTCGAGGAAGAGGTGATGCTGCTGGATGCGTCGGATAATTCGCTCGCCCAACGCAGCGACGCCGTGCTGGCGCGACTCTCGTCTGAGCTGGCAGATCACGCCTTTCCGGAGACGCATGCCGCCGTGCTCGAGCTCGCGACAGGCGTTCATTCAGACGTCGCGGGTGCGGTGGCCGAGCTGGCTGCCCTGCGCGAAGGGCTTGCTCGCGACCTGCGCCAGCTCGGCGTCGATGCCGCCTGCGCCGGGATGTATCCGCTGGCGGCTCCCCAGGCGACGCGGATCTCGGGCACCGCGCGCTACCGCCTGATCGCCGATTCGATGCGCTGCCTCGCGGTGCGGGAGCCCACGATGGCGTTGCACGTCCACGTCGGCATTCCCGACCCCGAGGAGGCGATCCGGGTCCTGGACGGGCTCCGTCAGAGCTTGCCGCTGCTGCTGGCGCTGTCCGCCAATTCACCGTTCTTCCAGGGGCTCGACAGCGGCTTCGCGTCGGCCCGCACGGTGATCTTCGGAGGGTTCCCGCGGACGGGCCCCCCGCGCGCGTTCGGCTGCTACGCCGAATACGTTGACGCGCTCGACGCGCTGATCGCGTCAGGTGCGCTCCCGGATGCCAGCTTCATCTGGTGGGATATCCGGTTGCAGCCTGGTCTCGGAACAGTCGAGGTGCGCGTGATGGACGCCCAGTCGAGCGTTGCCGAGAGCGCGCCGCTGGTTGCCCTGGTTCAGTCGCTGGCACGGTTGGAGCTCGAGGGACCACCTCGGGAGAACCGGGTCGCTGCGGAAGTCCTCGCCGAGAACCGGTTCCGCGCGGCGCGCGATGGACTGGAGGCACGGCTGATCGATCCCGCGCATCGCAAGCTGGTGTCGGTACGGACGCTGGTGGCGGACCTTGTCGAGCGATGCCGTCCGCACGCCGCGGTGCTCGGCTGTCCGGAGGAGCTCGAGCAGGTCAGGCGTCTGGCGGCAGTCAACGGAGCCGCGCGTCAGCGCACGTGGATCCAAGGCGGCGGCGATCTCGGCCGCCTGGTCTCGAGGCTCGCCCAGCAGTTCACCGCGCAGCAAAGGCTTGTGTCCCATTCCCCCCGCGACTGAAAGGAGCGGCTGATGTGTCGCTGGCTTGCGTACAAAGGTTCGCCCATCCTGCTGGACAAAGCGCTGTATTCGCCTGCCCACTCGCTGATCGACCAGAGCCTGCACTCGAAGCTCGGTGCTGAGGCGACCAACGGCGATGGATTTGGCATCGGCTGGTATGACGAGCAGCCGACTCCGGGCGTGTTCCGGAGCATCGAGCCGGCGTGGAACGACCAGAACCTCCGCGAGCTCGCCCGGCACGTGAGCTCAGGTCTGTTCTTTGCGCACATCCGCGCGGCGATCGGGTCGGCAGTCCAGCAGACCAACTGCCATCCGTTCCGTCACGGCCGTTGGCTGTTCATGCACAACGGCTACATCGCCGACCTCGCCACGGTCAAGCGCGACCTCGCGCTCGCGGTCGACGAATCGCTCTATCCCGAGATTGCCGGCCAAGCCGACACCGAGCTCTTGTTCTACCTCGCGCTCACGTTGGGCCTCGAGGACGATCCGCCGGACGCCGTCGCCAAGGCCATCGGACTGGTTGAGGCAGTCGGCAGCAAGCACGGCGTCAAGTATCCGTTCCAAGGCACGATCGCCACGACCGACGGCGAGCGCATGTGGGCGTTTCGCTACTCGAGCGAAGGCAAGTCAAGGTCGCTGTTCTTCACGGGCAGTGTCCCCGCGCTGCGCAAGCTGTATCCGGAGCGAGAGATCCTGCATGAGGTCTCCGAGGACGCCCGACTCGTCGTCTCCGAGCCGATCGGCGATCTTCCCGGCGCCTGGAACGAGGTGCCGGAGTCGTGCTATGGGGTCGTCGGCCGAGGCGAAGACCACATGGCACCCTTTAAGCTGCAGCCGCCTACGAAGGCGGTCCCCGTCACCGCGTAAGCGCTGGCTCAGCACTCCGCGACTTGGTCGACGATCGCGGGCTCTCACCCCATCAAGGGGATGCCGGCCGGACTGCGGCGGTAGATGCTGTAGGGCATGAAATGGGAGCTCGCGATCGCGGCCTTGGCCGTGCTGGCCGTGGCAGCGGTATCGCGCCGCCTGACCGGCTCGCCGGTCACCCCGGCGATGGCCTTCGTCTTCATCGGGGTGCTGGCCGGACCGCTCGTCACCGACGAGGTCACGATCTCGCCGACGAGTGCCACAGTACGTACCCTGGCCGAGGCGACCCTCGCGATCGTGCTGTTCTTAGACGCCTCGCGCATCAGGCTATGGCCGCTGCGGCGCGAATACACCGTTCCGCTCCGGCTGCTCGGAGTGGGGCTGCCACTCACGATCGCACTCGGGACGCTCCTTGCCGGCGCCTTGTTGCACCAGCTGACGACCGCCGAGGCGCTGGTGCTGGCGGTCGTGCTCGCGCCGACGGATGCCGCGCTTGGACGAGCGGTGGTCACCGAGCCGCGGCTTCCGTCCCGGATCAGTCAGGGACTCAACGTCGAGAGCGGGCTCAATGACGGCATCTGCGTCCCGCTGCTGCTGATCGCTCTCGCTGGGGCCGACGTCGAGTCGAGCACGCCAGGAGCACACGACTGGGCCAAGATCGTCGGGGAGGAAATCGGCTACGGGATCATCGGCGGCGTCGCGGCCGGGCTCATCACAAGCGCCGTGATCGCAGTCTTCGCCCGCCGCCAGCTCATCGCCGCCTCGTGGTTGCAGGTCATCCCCGTGGCCGGAGCCGCGCTCGCATACGGGCTGGCTGCAGCCCTCGGCGGCTCGGGCTTCATCTCGGCCTTTCTGGCCGGGGGCATCTTCGGATACCTCGCGAGCGGCGAGTCCGAGGAGGCGTCCCGCTTGGCCGAGGAGCTCGGAGGACTCCTCGGCGGCGTGACGTTCCTTGTCTTCGGGGCGATCCTGCTGGGTCCGGCGCTCGAGCACGAGAGCTGGTCGGTTGCCGGCTACGCCGTCCTCAGTCTCACGGTGGTACGCATGCTGCCGGTAGCGCTCGCGATGATCGGCAGCGGGGCAAGCGCGCGAACCGTAGGCTTTCTCGGGTGGTTCGGTCCCCGTGGGCTGGCCTCGATCGTGTTTGCCGTGATCGTCGTACAGGAGGCGCACCTGCCCGCCACGAATACGATTCTGGTCGCGACGTACACCGCCGTCGGACTGTCTGTCTTTGCTCACGGCATCACGGCTGCTCCCCTGGCACATCGCTACGCCCGGTGGCATGAATCGCGTCGCGTCGGCCAGCGCCTGCTCATGGAAGACGTGTCGGTGCCAACGCACCGACCTCGCGGTCCCGCGAGCGTGCAGCGCTAAGAGGCTGTCTCAGAACCACCGTGCCGGGGCTTTGCGACAGTCTCTATGCGACTGAGTCAAGCGGTC
>Ga0187808_10000675_pt1 | contig 11097 bp, 6 predicted proteins | sample NC_wetland_sal_i_5_FD_132427 | JGI IMG/M metagenome (GOLD analysis project Ga0187808, IMG submission 132427) | Wetland sediment microbial communities from Neuse River Estuary, North Carolina, USA - ASW_3 | ecosystem: Environmental > Aquatic > Freshwater > Wetlands > Sediment | place: USA: North...
CCGCCGTCACGCACCAGCGGGTGCGCGGGTGCTGGGAGGCGGCTTGCAACAGGCGGCGGGTGTCCCAGGGGTCCAGAAGCCCCCATCGGCCGGCCTCGCCGGGGGTGGTGGACCAGCCGAGCGCGGTGCCGGCCGGGACCAGGAGGTTGATCAGCGCCGGGAACGGCGCCGGGTCGCTATCGGGATTGCCGGCGCGGTCCGCGGAGCCGGGGGTGCCGGGGGTGCCGGGGGTGCCGGCGCGGTCCGCGGAGCCGGGGGTGCCGGGGGTGCCGGCCGTGCCAGGGGTGCCAGCGGTGCTGGGCCGGTCCGGGGAGCCTTGGCCACTGGGGCCGTCGGTGCCGGGGTGGTCTCTTGCGGGGCTGTTGGCGGTCGGTTCGCCGGGGGCTGGCGCTAGGTCGGTGAGGCGGTCGAAGGGGTTGCGGCCCAGGAGCCGGTCCAGGAAGCACGCCACCCGCAGGTCGCGCAGGCTACCGTCCATCCCGGCGCGGCGGAGTGCGGCCGCCTCCGCCTCGATCGCCGCGCTGGCCGCCAGGGCCTCATCCATCGCCAGTTCCCGGCCGCCGTACGACATGTTGCCCGATAGTTCGCGGCGCGCCTCCACCCGGCGGGCGTCCTTGCGGGCATGCTCCTTGCGGGCGCGGGACGCCTCCGGGTCGAGCTTCATTTCTAGCTTGGCCGCCTTGCGCGCCAGCGTGTCCTGCCGGACCCTGGGCGCGGCGGCGGCCAGCACCGCGTCCGCTTCGGCGGCGTCGGCATCGGACAAGAACCTGGTGTAGAACCAGATGCTGTAGGCCTTATCGGCGGTGATGGTCCCGGCGCCCAGCCCGGCGAACGTGCGCGGCAGCCGGGTGGTCAGCGCGGTGGCCTGGTCCATCCGGTTCCCGGCCTCGCGGCCGGAGATCAGAAGGTGCATGCCGAGCTCGGCGTCGGGGAACTCCCCGGCCCGCTGCCCGCGCGGGTCTTTCCGCGCGACCGAGGCTGCCAGCTGGGTCTTGCGGCGGGCGGTCAACTGGGCGATCGCGGTCAGCTCCAGATATTCCGCGCGGGCTGCCAGCCGCCGGGCGGCCGAGATCACGCCCAGCAGCCCGTCATCGGACAGGCCCTGCACGTCGGCGGCGGCGTTTTCTGTCAGCGCGGCCAGCAGCGGACCCGGCGGCATCGCATCAGCCATCTGCTGCTGCGTGAACGCCTGGCCGCCCAGCCCGTCCGGCCCGGCCATCGCCGCCAGCACCGCCGAGTCCACGTCGGCGGTCTCCCCGAGGGCGAACATCACCGGCGGAGCATGCAGCTCTTCCTCGGAGGGGATCGGCTCGCGGCCGGAGTCGATATCGTCCAGCCACCGCGCCAGGTCCGCGTCCGCGTCGTAGTCATCCTCGCCGTCGGACGGCGGGCCCACGACAGTCAGCGGCGGGTCCGCCGCTGGCAGGGGCGGCGCGGGCGGGGGCGGCGGGCCGCCCCCGCCCGCGGTGCCCGGGGTGCCGCCCGGGGTCTTGCCATCGCGGGTGGGTCCGTTCCGCGCGCCGTCCTCGGGCAGCGGCGGCTCGCCGTCATGCCCGGGGTCGGGGAACGGAACCTGCGACATGGACACCCCTTCGTTCGGGAAAATCTTGAATAGACATTTGCCGATACAAGTCAGTATATCGCACACCTGCTCGATAGTAAAATTCTTTAGGGGAGTCTGAGGCAAATTTGTTCGATGATCTTGGAGGGGCGGTCGGGGTGCCTGGCCCCGGCGGGGCGGTTATTCCCAGGCTCGGAACCACATCCGGGCGAGCCAGGCCGAATCCGAGATCGGGCTTCCCGCTAGCACCGGATAGAGATAGGCGAAGTTGAGCGCGACGACGAGCAGGTACACGACCGTGATCACGCCGCCTACGGCCCGTCGTCGCGTCGACGCGGTCGGCGGGCCGAGTATCAGGCCGATGCAGAGCGCGAGGGCTAGGCACAGGAAGGGCACGAACGAAACCGCGTAATAGTAGAACTCGGTCCTGGAATTGAACGCGAACCACGGAAGCCAGCCCGCCGCGACGCCACACAGCGCCGCGCCGGCCCGCCAGTCCCGCCGCAGCAGTCCCCAGACGGCTAGGGCCGGAAGCGCCGCGAGGCAGGCCCACCAGATCGCTGGCGTGCCGACAGCCAGGACATTCTGTACGCAGCCGGTCACCTGCGTACAGCCCTGCTGCCCGTACTGCGGTGCCGCGTAGTAGAACGGCACCGGTTGCTTGAGCAGCAGCCAGGTCCACGGCTGCGACGCGTACGAGTCGGCGGAATGCAGGCTCACCCCGTAAGTGAGCATCTGCACGTGGTACTCGTACAGCGAATACAGCGCGGAGATGACCGGGGTATGCACGCCGTGCGCGGCCGCGTAGTTCCTGTCCCAGCCGATGGTTGACGCGAACCATCCGCTCCACGTCGCCAGGTACGCGATAAAAGCGGTCAGCCACAGCGACGGCAGCAGGACGAGGCCGTCGGTGACCAGCGCTCCGTAGACGGGGCGGCGAAATCCGGCCGCGCGCCGCGCCGAGACGTCCCACGCGACGGACAGCACGGCGAACAGCACGAGAAAGTACAGGCCGTTCCATTTGGACGCGACCGCGAGCCCGAGGCAGACCCCCGCGGCCACGCGCCACCACCGGATGCCCAGCCGCGGTCCGGGGCCCTGCGACGGCAGTCCCGGCGAGCGCTCGGCGAGCCGGGCCCTAGCCTGGTCGCGATCGATGACCAGGCAGCCGAACCCCGCGAGCACCCAGAACATCACGAAGATGTCGAGCATCGCCGTCCTGCTCATGACGAACTCAAGACCGTCGAAGGCGAGCAGCAAGCCCGCGACGCAGCCGAGCAAGTCCGAACCGGTCATCCGGCGCGTGATCCGCGCCAGCAGCAGGATGGACGCCGTCCCGGCGAGTGCCACGGCCACCCGCCATCCGAACGGGTTCAGGCCGAACACCCACTCCCCCGCCGCGATCTGGATCTTGCCGAACGGCGGGTGCGCGGCGAACACGCCGCCGTAGGTGAAAATGTTCGTCGTCTGGCCGGCGGGGATGAGGGTGTTGGTGAAGATGCTGACGGAGTGTTCGGCGCCGTAGCGCAGGATCCCGAACGCCTGGGGCACGTAGTAGGTCTCGTCAAAGACGACCGCCCGAGGCGTGGAGAGATGGAGGAACCGCAGCCATCCGCCCAGGAGGGTGACCAGCAGCGGTCCGGCCCAGCTCCGCGCGGCGGCGCTGTTGATACCTTCGCGGACGGCCATCGAGAGCCGACGAGTCCGGTCGGCGTGAACCTGGCCGGGGGCGGGCTGCTCATCGCGCACATCCCGGCCGGAATTCAGGTTCATGCCGGACTCCTGCCGTTGCTCCCCCGGTCCGCGATGCTGCACCGGGCCGCCTGCCGGGCCGCCTGCCGTGCCGCCTGCCAGGCCGCCGGTCGACCTGAAGGTACTCCGCCGGGCCGTCACGTCAACACATTCGCGCATGCCGACGCCGCGCACCGCGCTGAACTGGTGATACGCCCGCGGGCCCGAGCCGGAGATCATGAAAAATGCAAGGCATCACTGAACGCGACGATGGGTATGCGTTTCGTGTTACGCCAGGGGCGGCACACGCTCACTTGGGTGGCAGACGCTCACATGGAGGGAAGCATGCGAATCCCGGTGAAGGCACGGCATCTGCCGTCCCGAATCGTCACTGGTGCGTTCATCCTCGACCAAGGCATCGGCAAGCTCAAGGCCGACGAGGCGACCGCCGCTCAGTTGCACGGCATGGCCGCCGGCACGTACCCCTTCGTGAAGAAGCTCAAGCCCGCCGATTTCACCCGGATCCTCGCGGTGAGTGAGATCGCGCTCGGCACCGCGCTGCTCATACCGTTCGTTCCGACCGCTGTCGTGGGCGCGGGGCTGGCGGCTTTCTCCGGCGGGCTGCTCGGCCTGTACGCGAGGACGCCTGGCATGCACAAGGAACACAGCCCGTTCCCGACCCAGCAGGGCACCACCCTGGCCAAGGACGCCTGGCTGGCCGCCATCGGCCTCAGCCTCGTCATCGACGACCTCACCGACAGGCCCGCGCCGTCCGCTTCGTGATCTCGAGGGTACAGAAAAAGTTAAGAAGAGGTAAATACCCCTTGCCTCGGCCTATCTTTTCCGCCACGTTAATGACGCGCACATTGGTGCGCGATTCGGGATTCGCGGCTGACGGGAGCCATGGTGCGCGGATTCAGGGTAGTTGCTGCCATGCTGGTCGGCGCGGGGCTGGCCGCGGGTTCTGTGGCCGGAGCCGGGAACGTCGGCGCGGCGAGCCCGATACCCACCACGTTCGTGAACGTCACGGTGTCCCCGGATTACATCACCTACGGGCACACGACGCTCACCGTGACCGGCCGGCTCGTCGAATCCGCTGACCACAATGCCGGCGTGCCCGCCGAATTCGTCGATGTCAACTCGGTCAGCACAGGGATCACGATCGGGACCGCCACCACGGATTCCACCGGGCGCTTCTCGGTAACCGAGTCGACCCTCGTCTGGGCGGACCAGCTTGTCGCGGTGACGGCGGGGGATGCCACGTACGGCGGGGCGACCTCGGCACGGGTGGACGTTTCCGTCATCGTCGCACCGACGAGGATCACGCTGAACAAGCAAGCCCAGCTCGTGGCTCCGGCCGGGACCGTGCGGACGTTCACGGGGAAAGCACAGGTGGAGGTCAACGGGAAATGGATCCCGCTGCCCGGTGCTTACGTTCAGGTCGCGCAGAATGACGGCCTCACCCTGCCGGCGAACGGTCCGATCGGGACAACCGCGTCGGATGGCACGTTCAGTTTGCGGGCCGAGGCCATCTCTTCTGGCGGGCACTGGTTCGCGAACACCACCTGGGTGTATCCGAGCCCGATAACCAGCCAGCCGCTTTATTCCCAGGTGAATTCCAACGTGGTCGACGCGTACGTGTCGTACCGGACCCGGATTACCAGGTTGAGCATCCCGGCCCGGGCTGAGACGCACCACGGCCTTGACATCAACGGCGCCATGCAGTTGTGGGACGGCAGCAAGTGGGACGGCCCGGACGCCGTCGCTGATCCGACTGTGTGGATGCGGCGGCTGCCCGGCGGACGGTGGACCCCGGTCCTGCGGATGTCGGCCGGGCCTTCGGGGGGCGGCGTCCTGACCTTCGGCCAGGACGGACTGTTCCTCAACGGCGGGCGGGGGATCGCACCGGGCCGCTACGAGTGGCGGGCCCAGCAGCAATACAGCGACGACTTCAGCGTCTACTATGCCGTCTTCCGCGCGTCGGCGCCCGTGTACCTCGCCGCCACGGTCGTGGACAACACCTGCGTCACTGGCCTGACGGTCAGGCACGCCGATGGGCGGACCCAGGTAGGCGGCGAGGTGCAGGACTCCTGCGGCCCCGGGGAGGCGAGTTTCGGAGCCGTCAGGGGAACCTTCGACGTCTACTTCCACCCGAGGGGAACCACGACGTGGCGGCTTCTCGGCTCGGCCCGGACCGGTAGCGGCAGCCTGAGCTTCACCCGCGCCGGGACCCTCAACGGCTACTTCAAGGTTGTCTTCCCCGCGCAGTGGTACTACCTCGGGTCCACCAGCAAGTCCGTCTACGTGCGGTGACGGCGGTGTCGCGGTGAGGCGGTCGGCGTCCCCGGATTGTCGGCGCGGCCGGCTAGGTTCCGTCGTATGGCAGCCCGGTGGACCGCCGAGCAGGTGCTCGCGCTCGCTCCCGACGACGCGGCGGGCCGCGCCGCCGCGGGCCTGGCCAGGCCGGGGCCGTGGAGCGGGACAGGCGCGGCCGGCGACCTGGTGTGGGCGCGGTTTGCCGGGTCGGGCCAGGATCCGTACCAGGCGATCGTCGACCTGACCGGCCCGGCGTACCGGTGCTCGTGCCCGTCCAGGAAGTTCCCGTGCAAGCACGCGCTCGCCCTGCTCCTGCTGTGGGCCGCCGGCGTCGTGCCCGACGAACCCGCGCCCGCCGACTACGCCCTGGCCTGGCAAGACTCCCGCCGCGGAAGATCGAGATCAAAACCGCTATCCGGAACGAACCGGCCTTCCTCCGCGGAGCCCGCTGACACCGGTGCCGCGCGGAACCAAGCCGGGGCGGGGGTCGTTAGCGAGGCGGCCGCCCCCAAAGACGCGGCCGGCGCCGCGCGCCGGGCGGAAGAACGCGCGCTGCGCGTCGCTGGCGGGCTCGCCGAACTGCGGGAATGGCTCGCGGACCAGGTCCGTGTCGGCCTGGCCGCGTCGGTGTCCGCCGCCGGAGCAGCCGGGGCAGGCGGTGCCGGGGGCGCCGGGGGCGCCGGGATCGCGGAGGGCGGGCATACAGGAACGATCGCGGCGCGGATGGTGGACGCGCAGGCGCCGGGAGTGGCCGGGGTGCTCAGAAGCCTGTCGGCCGTGCCCGCGTCCGGCGAGGACTGGCCCGGCCGGCTGCTCGCCGAATACGCGCGGCTGCACCTGCTGGCACGCGCCTACGAGCGCGTCGACACGCTGCCGGCCGGGCTCGCCGCGGTCGTGCGGTCGCGGGTCGGGTACACGACCAGCCGTCAGGAGGTGCTGACGCTCCCGGCGATCACCGACCACTGGGTGGTCATCGCGGTCCGCGACCTCGTGGAGGGCACGGTTCCCGGACGCCGGATATGGGTGCGCGGACGGGACAGCGGCCGTATCGCGATGCTGCTGACGTTCGCCGGCAACGGATACTGGCAGGACCCGGAGACCGCGCGCCTGCGGCCAGGTACCGAACTGCACGCCGACCTGCACTACTACCCCGGGCAGCCGCCGCTGCGCGCGCTCATTGGCGAACGGCACGCCACGGCCGCCCCGGCGCGCTGCCCGGAACCGGCGGGCGACATCGACGCGCTGCTCGCCGACTGGGCGGCGGGCGTCGCGGCCGACCCGTGGCTGACCGCGTGGCCAGCGCTGCTGACCGGCACGCCCGTGCCCCCGGGGGCAGCGGCGGGCGGAGCGGCGGGGGCGGCGGCGGCGGGGGCGGGCGAGCCTGCGGGCGAGCCCTGGTACCTGCTCGACGAGACGGGTGCCGCGCTGCCGCTCGCCGAACAAGAGTCCCTGTGGACGCTGCTCGCCGTCTCCGGCGGCAGCCCGGTCACCGTCGCAGGCGAATGGCACGGGCGGCGGCTGCTGCCGCTCACGGTCTGGCACCAGGACCAGGCGGTGCCGCTGTGAGCCAGGCAACCGCGGATTCCGTGGTGGCGTTCGACGATCTCGTGATGGCGGCGACCGTCGGGGTGGCGCGGCGGCCGCTGCGGATCGCCGCACTCGACGCGCCGGCTGCCGGGTACGCGGGCGTGCTCGACCCCGGCGACCAGGCCGCGGCGCTGCTCGACGCGGCCGCGCTGCTCGACGCCGGGCGGCGGGCCGGGGTGCGGCCGGTGCGCGGGGTCGCCTTCCCCGCGCGCGCCCCCGACGAAGAGGCGCGGGAACTGTCCGCACGGGCCGGGCGCATGCTGCGCCAGCTTGCCACGTCCGACACGGAAACGCTCGCGGACCTGCTCATCGCGGCGGCGGCGGCCGGCTACCGCGCGCCCGCCCCGCTGCTGCCGGCGCTGCTCGACACCGCCGCCAGGTCCAAGGCGCTGCGACCCGCGATCGCCGCCGTCTTGGGCGCCCGCGGCCGCTGGCTCGCGGCGCAGCGCGCGGAATGGCGCGCCCTGGCGAACGCGGACGGCGTTGGGTCGACCGAGGACTCTCAGCTGGCGGCCGTGCTGCCGCCTGACGTCCGCGCGAGCCGGGCGGCCGCGCTGCTCACGGCGGCGGCTCCGTTCGCGGTGGCGGCCGGGAGCGCCGGGGGCGCCGGGGGCGCCGGGGGCGCCGTGGCGGCGGGCGCCGCCGCGATCGACGACGTCACCAGCTTCCCTGGACCGTGGCCTGATGACCTGGCCAACGCCGTCCTTTCCGCGCTCTTCCGTACGGTCAGCGCCGCGCCGCGCAGCCGTCTGCCCCGGGAGCTCGTCCAGTCCGCGGCGAGGAAGCTGCCGGTCACCGGGCCGCGCGACCATGCCGCCGAACTCGAGCGCTGCGCCGACCTCGGCACCTGTCCCGCTCCCTGGTCCGCGATGCTGCGCCGGGCCGCGGAGACCATCACGCTGCGCCGAGCCTTCTACAAGGAGATCCGTTGACCGCCAGCACAGACACGTCAGCCGATGCGGGACTGCTGCGCCCGCACGCCGAACAGGTCGACGCCAGCGAGCTCGCCGCGCTCGCCGCGGCCGACGAGCGGCCGCGGCCACCGTCCTGGCGGCTGTCGCCGCAGGCCGTGGTCACCTACCTGCTCGGTGGGGTGCTCGACGACGGGACCGCGGTCACGCCGAAGTACGTCGGGCCGCGGCGGCTGATCGAGGTGGCCGTCGCGACGCTGGCCACCGACCGGGCGCTGCTGCTGCTTGGGCTGCCGGGCACGGCGAAGACCTGGGTGTCTGAGCACCTGTGCGCCGCGATCTGCGGCGACTCCACGCTGCTCGTGCAGGGCACCTCGGGCACGGCGGAAGAGGCCATCAGGTACGGCTGGAACTATGCCCGGCTGCTCGCCGAGGGGCCGTCGCGGGCGGCGCTCGTGCCCTCCCCCGTGATGACCGCGATGGCGCAGGGGAAAATCGCGCGGGTAGAGGAGCTGACCCGGATTCCTTCTGACGTGCAGGACGCGCTGATCACCATCTTGTCGGAGAAGGCCCTGCCGGTGCCCGAGCTCGGCACCGAGGTCCAGGCGGTGAAGGGCTTTTCCGTCATCGCGACCGCCAACGACAGGGACCGCGGCATCAACGAGCTGTCGTCGGCGCTGCGCCGCCGGTTCAACACGGTCGTGCTGCCCCTGCCCGCCAACGAGGACGAGGAGGTGAGCATCGTCGCGCGCCGCGTCGAGCAGCTCGGGCGCGTGCTCGAACTGCCGCAGGTGCCATCCGCGCTCGAGGAGATCAGGCGGGTGGTGACGGTGTTCAGGGAGCTGCGGTCCGGGATCACGGCCGACCAGCGGACCAGGCTGAAATCCCCGACCGCCACGCTGTCGCCCGCCGAGGCGATCTCGGTGATCACCAACGGGATCGCGCTCGCGGCACACTTCGGCGACGGGGTGCTGCGTCCGGCCGACGTCGCGGCGGGCATCACCGGCGCGGTGATCAAGGATCCGGTCACGGACGCGGCCGTGTGGTCGGAGTACCTGGAGGCGGTCGTGCGCGAACGGCCAGGCTGGGCGGACTTCTATCAGGCGTGTCAGGAGACGGGTTGACCCCCCTCCCGAGCGGGGCCAGCAGAGTCTGTGTGCTCGGGGTCCGGCATCACGGGCCTGGGTCGGCGCGGTCGGTGGTCGCCGAGCTGGATCGGGTGAAGCCAGGGGTCGTGCTGATCGAGGGGCCGGCCGACGCCGACGCGGGGCTGCTGCGGCTGGCGGCCGACCCGGGGATGGCGCCGCCGGTCGCGCTGCTCGCGTACGCGCCGGACGAGCCGATGGTCTCGGCGTTCTGGCCGTTCGCGGTGTTCTCGCCGGAATGGCAGGCGCTCACCTGGGCCGCCGCGCACGCCGTGCCGGTGCGGTTCTGCGATCTGCCCGCCGGGATGGTGCTCGCCCGGGGGGAGGAGGGGACGGATGATGGGGAAGCGGGACACCGTTCTGAAGACGATGTCTTTGACTTCTCCGACCCGATCGGAGCGCTCGCGGCGGCAGCGGGCTACGACGACCCCGAGCGCTGGTGGGAAGACACGGTCGAGTCGCGGCTGGAGGAGGTATCCGCGTTCGAGGCGATCACGGACGCGATGGCCGAACTGCGCGCCGGGGCGCCGCGGGAGTCGCTGCGCGAGCGGCGGCGGGAGGCGCACATGCGGCAGGTGCTGCGGGCGGCGCTGAAGGAGACGGACGAGGCGGTCGCGGTCGTGTGCGGCGCCTGGCACGCGCCGGCGCTGCGCGAGCCGCTGCCTCCGGCGGCGCGGGACGCCGCGCTGCTGCGCGGTACGCCGAAGCGGAAGGCGGCGCTGGCGTGGGTGCCGTGGACGCATTCCCGGCTGGCGGCGGCCTCCGGGTACGGGGCCGGGATCACCTCGCCGGGCTGGTACCACCACTTGTTCTCGACACCGGAGCAAACCGTGGTCCGGTGGATGGCGCGGGTGGGCTGGGTGCTGCGCGCCCACGACATGCCCGTGTCGTCGGCGCACGTCATCGAGGCGGTGCGGCTCGCGGAAGCGCTCGCCGTCATGCGCGGCAGGCCGCTGGCGGGGCTCGCGGAGGTCAGCGACGGCGCGTTGGCGGCGTTGTGTGACGGGGACGAGGTCGCGGCGGCGTTCGTCACGCGTGATCTCGTGGTCGGCGAGCTGCTCGGGTCGGTGCCAGAAGGTGCTCCCCCGGTGCCGCTCGACGCCGACTTGCGGGCGCAGGCGAAGGCGCTGCGGCTGAAGATCGACCCCCTGGAGCGGACGCTCGCGCTGGACCTGCGGCGGGCGAGGGACCGGGCGCGTTCGGTGTTCCTGCACAGGCTCAGCGTTCTCGGCATCGGCTGGGGCACGGTCACAGAGGACCTGGTGCGGGGCACGGGGACGTTCCACGAGACGTGGGCGCTGCGATGGCGGCCGGAGCTTTCCGTCGCGATCATCGACGCGGCCGTGTGGGGCACCACGGTGGCCGGGGCGGCGAGCGCGCGGATCGTGTCGGTGGCCGATTCTGCTGACCGGCTCAGCGCGGTGACGGACGCGGTCGCGAGTGTGCTGCTCGGCGCGCTCGACGACGCGCTCGGGCCGGTGCTGCGGGCGCTGGATTCCCAGGCGGCCGTGGACACGGACGTGGTGTCGCTGATGACGGCGGTGCCCGCGCTGGTGCGCGCGGTGCGGTACGGCGACGTGCGCGGCACGCCGACGCATGCGCTGTCGGCGGTGGTGGACGCGCTGTGCGTGCGGATCTGCGCGGGCCTGCCCGCCGCCGCCGGCGGGCTCGCCGACGACGCGGCGGCGCGGCTGCGCGACGCGATGGACGGGTTGCACGGTGCGCTGGCCGTGCACGCGCTGGCGGTTCGCGGGGACGGTGCGGGTGGGGACGGTGCGGGTGGGGACCGTGCGGGTGGGGACGCCCGGGCGGCGTGGCTGGCGGCGCTGCAGGCGCTCGCGCGGCG
>Ga0187808_10000676_pt1 | contig 11086 bp, 8 predicted proteins | sample NC_wetland_sal_i_5_FD_132427 | JGI IMG/M metagenome (GOLD analysis project Ga0187808, IMG submission 132427) | Wetland sediment microbial communities from Neuse River Estuary, North Carolina, USA - ASW_3 | ecosystem: Environmental > Aquatic > Freshwater > Wetlands > Sediment | place: USA: North...
GCGCGTCGAGCCGCCCGCCGGCCGCCCACCCGCGCGTAGGGAGCGGCCGCCGCCGGTGTAACGCCCTGGTGGAGCGGCCGGCCCCGGGATTATCCCGTGGTGGTAACGGCAGCCTCCGGAGTAACCCGTGTGGGTAGCGGCAGCCTCCGGTATAACCCCGTGTGGGCAGCGGCAGCCTCCGGTGTAACCCCGTGTGGGTAACGGCAGCCTCCGGAGTAACCCCGTGTGGGTAACGGCAGCCTCCGGAGTAACGGAGCGCAGGACGGCCCGCCCCTTTGGAACGATGGTTCCGAATCAAGATGAAAACAATTTTTATAGCGGAAACATTTAGTAGCTATTGGTGCTAAAGGTTTTCGTAAAGAGATTTGTCTTCGCGATCACGTGTCGCGCGTGTGCCCGGAAGTGTGCAAGGTGACCGGTGAGGCTAGTGCGCTTTCGGAAGGGGGCGCCCCGGGGTTCATTCGCCGCTGGCCGCCAGCGCGCCGCCGGCCGCGAGCGCGCCGCTGGCCGCGAGCGCGCCGCTGGCCGCGAGCGTGGCGCTGGCCGCCAGCGCGCCGCCGGCCGCGAGCGTGGCGCTGGCCGCGAGCGTGGCGCTGGCCGCGAGCGCGGCGTCGGCTGCCAACGCGGCGCTGGCCGCCAGAGTGGCGCTGGCCACGAATACGGCGTCGGCTGCCAGCGTGGCGCTGGCCGCCAGCGTCGCGCTGGCCACGAATGCGGCGATGGCCGGGCACGTGACGTGCCCGGCCATCGCCACGGCTTCAGTAGGAGAACTGCTGGACTTGATCGTCCCCAGGAGCGAACATGTACCCGGTCCTGGTCGCCGGGTCGAGCTGGATCCCGGGGTTGGTCGCGAACGGGTAGCCGTTGACCGACGGGGAGTTGAAGTCCCCGATCGTCTCGACGACGTTCCCTGTGCCAGTGTCCACGACGTCGATCACCGACATCGCGTTGCTGTCGCTGACAGCGATCCCGCCCGGCGCCCCGAATTTCGCCGGCCCCGCGGGCAGCGCGTACAGCACAAGCGCCAGGTGGTGGACCGGGTCGGCCGCCAGCTCAACCGGGCCCCCGGTGCGCAGCGGGTAGACCGAATCGTCCGATGGGTTCGCTTCGGGCATCACCACGAGCGAGCTCGTGCCAGCGAAGTTGACCGACACGGACCGGTAGTTGACCGAGAGCAGGTTTCCGGCCGCGGGGTCGACCGCCAGGTCGGTGTCGCAGTGGGTGCCGCCCGTGGTGACCGTGGCCGTGCCGGTGCCGGGATCCACCTCGGCGACGGACGTCCCGCCGCCGAAGCACAGCAGCGAGCCTGGTCCGGCCGTGGCGTACACCTCGCCGGTCGCGTCGTCCGCCACGATGTTCTCGAGCGAGCCGGCGCGGACCGTGCCGCCGTCCGCGTCTGTCGCCGTCGTGACGGCGCCGGTCAGCATGCTGACCGCGATGACAGTGTCAGCGCCGGAGGAGGTGTCGTCGGCCAGCAGGTCGGCGCGATCGCGGGCCGCGTCCACCACGCCGCCCTTCAGCGTGTAGCCGGACAGGTCGGGGGTCCCTACCAGCGCTCCGGTCTGCGTGTTGTACAGCTCCACGTCGTCGGTCCTGGTGCCATCGCCGGTCGTGGCGTCGTCGACAAGCACCGTGTGGGCCGAGGGGTCCACGCCGAAGATGTAGAACTGGCCGCCGGACGTGTCCGATGCGATGACAGAGCCGTAGGTGCCGGTCGCCGGGTTGTAGTTCACCACCTGCGCACCATCGGGGCCGACGATCGAGACGACCGAGTTCGCCCCGGCCATCGCGAAGTTGGCGACGACGCTGCCGTCAGGCGCGAGGCCGTCGTCGACTTCAAGCAGGGACGTCGGGGACGCCTGCCCGGCGACGGCCCCCGACCTGTCGGTGGGCAGGATGCGGACGTCGTAACTCAGCGAGGTCGGCAGCCCGAGGGCGACAGCGCTGAACGTCTCGGATCCCGCCGCGGCCGGGAGCTTGGCGTAGACGAGCGAGCCGGTGTCATAGCCATCGGAGTCACGCTGCGTGCCGTTCGGATTATTAAAGGTGTTGTAAGAGCCGTCGAGAGTCGGAGCCGGGGCGGAGATCTCCATGATGGCGCCCGCCGCCCGCGGGCCGGCGTTCCAGGCCAGTGTGAAGTCCGGGTTCGCCCGGCTGACAGCGGCATCGTGGCCGGGCGCGGCGCCGGCCGTTGCCAGCAGCGGCGCCCGCGGGCGGGCGATGGCGGCGAATCCGGCGGGGAAGCCGGTCACCCGCACGGCGGCGAAGGTGCCGTACAGGCCGCTGTCGCTGTCCTGCTCGATGCCGATGCCGTAGCTGCCGCCGCCGTCGCCGAAGGCCGACGCGGGCAGCGTGACGGTTCCGGTCGTGCCGGACAGCGGCACCGAGTAGGCCGCGTTGAAGACCGGGCCCAGCGCCGGGTTCCAGTGCCCGGCGGCGGAAACTACGAGTTCGGGGTCGACGACCGTGCTCACCCCGGTCAGGTCGTAGGAGACCGTCACGGACTGGCCGGACGCTATGACGCGGGGCACCACCGGGGCGGGGGCCACGGAGGAAGTGCCGTCGTACGGGCCGATCATCAGCGTGTCGCTGGCCTGCGCGAGCACGTGGCGACCGTGCCGCACCTGGTAGGTGACGGTGACGGTGCGGCTTGACGTCGACACCAGCGGCTGGCCGTCCGCCGCGAGCAGTTCGGCCGGCGTGACCCTGATGTAGTCCGAGGTGTTGGTGAACGTCTGGTCGCCGACGAGGAGCGCGTAGTTGTCGCCGCGCGGTCCCGTGATGTCGGCTGCGAACGTGACCGGCCCGGTCGCGCCCGCGCCGTTCATGCCGAGCGCGGAGCCGACCGTCGGGTCCTGCAGATCGATCTGGCCGGGGTCGGTGTATTCGGTGAACGCGGCGCCCGTGCTGTTGATGTCCACCCGGTGCGCCACCGACAGCCGGACGACGCTCGTGGTGCGCAGCGATGCGTGGCCGGCGCGCAGCACGGCATCGACGGCCGCGGTGACGTCGATCTGCGGGCCGACGTTCAGGTGCTGGTCCGCCTGCGGTGGCGTCGCGACCTGGTGCCCGGTCTCCTGCAGAACCCTGATCACCTGCGCCGGGCCGTACCGGTGATGGGTGAGCCGCGCGGCCTGCAGCACATCCGCGGCGGCGGCCGCGATCTCTGGGGCGGACGCGGACGTGCCGCCGTTCAGCACGACCGCGACGGAGTCGGCCGCCGGGCCGGAGTGCTCGAAGGCGGGGATGTTGTCACCGGGCGCCGACAGCGTGACCCGCTGGCCCCAGCCGCTGGCGAAGTTGGCGCTGCCGTCCGTGCGGGTCTCGGCGTACGTCGGGTTCCGCCAGGCGTTGCCGCCGTCCTGCGGCGGTACGGCGAGTGTGTCGTCGGTGGTGGTCGCGCCCGCGTCGATCGAGCCGCTGTCGATGACCCGGCTCGGCGTGGTGGAGAACTGGTCGTCGTCGATGCTGGTCGCCTCGCGCGGGCTGCGCGCGAGGTCGGTGGGAGTAGCGCCGCCGTCCGGCCCGACCGCGGTCGGCGTGTACAGGCGGGTGCCGTCGTTGGCGGAATCCACGACGGTGATGCCGTAGTACTGCACGATCGCGGCGATCACCGATTCCATGACCGGGTCGTCTTCGAGGTAGCGCCCGGGGAAGCCCTGGACGTCCGTGCCGAAGCCCAGGCTGGCGGTGATGACATCGGGCGGCGACTGCCGCGTGACCGCGGCCACGAACGCCTGCGCTATCTCGGACAGCGTCGGCGTCGCGGGAACCACGAGGCGGTAGCTCGCGCCGGGCGCGATGCCGAGCAGGTCGGTCAGGCCGGACCCGGTGTCGCCTGCGCGCTGGTCGCTGTCAGGGAGCGGCGCCATCACGCTGAAGTCCAGCCCGATTTCGCCGAGCACGGGATCCCCTGTGCCTTCGACGGAAGCGGTGCCGCTCAGCGTGCCGTCCGGCTCGGCCACGTACGCCGGGATGAGCGGCATGGTCGGCAGGTCGATGTAGCGCTGGCCGTCTTGCAGGAGCGTGGTCGGGCCGTAGGTCGCGACTTCGGCGTCCTTCATCGAGGCGTCGGTGAGGTCGCCGACCGAGATGTTGGTGATCGTCTCACCGGTTCCTGGAAGCTGCCCGAACTTCTCCTGCACGGCGGCGTAGGCGCCGCCCACGTCGACTCCTTGCGCGTTCAGGTAGCTGTCGAGGGAGGACTCGAGCCCGTAGTTCGTCGGCAGCAGCGAGGATCCCGGCGTGACGGCCCGAACGTCCGCCGCTTTCAGCCCGGCCGGTGCCCTACTGGCCGGTGCCCTACTGGCCGGTGCCCTACTGGCCGGTGCCCTACTGGCCGGTGCCGTGCTGGACGTCAGCACCTGGCCGCCGGTGTCCATGGTCTCGACATACCGGTCGGGCTCGGCGAAGGAGACGCCGCTCGTGCCGGCGAGCTTCGTCGCGGCCAGGGCGCTGCCCTTGGTGACGTGCACGAGGACGATGTCGCGCAGGTTCAAAGCCTGGGTGCCGATCCGCTGCCGCGCGGCGGCGTCGAGCGCCCGGGCCGTGCCGGACGACAGGCCGCCGAACAGGGGCTGGATCGAGGTCGCGCCCAGCCGGGACAGCGCGGTGTTCAAGGCCGCGTCCGATGTCTTCGGTGCCAGCGCGGGGCTGCCGCTGCGCAGCGCCTTCCCGGTCACGGACGGGCCCGACAGGACGGCGATCACCGTGTCAGGCACGATGCCGGTCCGCTCCGTCGGCTTCACCAGCTTCGGCTCCGCCCCCGCGGTGGCCTTAGCCGCGGCGCCGGGCCCGGCCGCGGCGCCGGGCCCGGCCGAGGCGGCGGCCGGGCCCGCTGCTCCGGCGCCCAGGCCAGCGATCGCCACGGCCATCGCTGATGCCACGGCGAGTTTCCCGCGTCGCATCCTCCACGTCGCCCTCATCGGCTTCCTTCCGGCCAAAGATGAAAGATAAATGACACGGCACAACATCGCAGATGAGGTTTCACAGGACAACGGATCTGAACTATGAGCATGTGGCGGATAGTCGCCACATGGCAGAATTACGCCGTGCTAGAGGCGGTTGGCGTCACGGGCACGGCCGCCCGGGTTTACGCGGAACTCGTCCAGGCCGACCAGCTCAGTGCCGGGCAGGTCGCGGAGCGCTGTGCCATATCCGCCCGGCAGGCGGGGGCCGAGCTCAGGAACATCGCCTCGCTGGGCCTGGCGTTCCAGGTCGGCAGGCGGCCGATCCGGTACCGCGCCGTCGCGCCGGACCTGGCGATCACCGCTCTCATCGCGCAGCGGGAAAACGAGCTCACCGACGCGCGGGCCACCATGCACCGGCTTACCGAGATGTTCCAGGAAACCTCCCGGGTGCGGCACCCGGACGGGCACGTCGAGGTCGTGCACGGCACGCCGAACATCGCCCGGCTCGCCGTCCGCGTGCACGAGCAGACCCAGCATCAGCTACGCGGCTTCGACCGCCCGCCCTACTCACACGAGCCGGGCACCAACTACCGCCTCGAGGACAGCCGTCTGGCGATCGGCGTCGCCTATCGCGTTATCTACGACAACGCGGCGATGGCGATCCCCGGCCGGATGACCGACGACATTCTCCCGAGCTCAGCCGCCGGGGAACAGGCTCGCACCCGGCCGGAGCTGCCGATCAAGCTACTCATCTCCACGACCAGTTCGCGCTGATCCCGGCCGCGGTCACCTCGCGCTCGATCGACACGACGTTCGTCATCCACCGCTCGCCGATCCTGGACGCCCTGATCGCCTTGTTCGAAGCCGAGTGGGCCAGGGCAACCCCGATCCCCGGAACGCCGTCGGGCGCTCCGGACCCCGAGACCGCCGCCCTCCTGGCCATGCTCGCCGCGGGCATGACGGACGCGTCGATCGCCAGGTCCCTGTCCTGGTCCATGCGGACCACGCAGCGCCGGATGCGGCAAATCATGACCGACTTGGGCGTGACCAGCCGCTTCCAGGCGGGCGTAGCGGCCTGCGAGAAAGGCTGGCTATGACTGCCCGCCGCGGACACGGCTGGGCTACCGCGAACAAAGCGAGCTCAACGACGTTGCAGCGTGATCACGTTTGGCACTGACTCCGCGCCACCGGATTAACGTTTGAGATGAGCGACACGCCACTCGTGAACGCGTGATGCTTCAGAGGTTGGCGAGGCGCGTCGGTAAACGGCGTTTGCGCCGCGGGCGCGGGAATTCCCAGGTAGAGCGATCGAAGGCACTCCTGAGCCCCGAACCCATATAGACCAGCCGACCCCAAAGCGCCGCTAATCAAATCAATTAACAGGGACCTATCGTGTTACCCTCGGAAAAGTGGTCGCTTCAGAATCGATTACCCCATGTTGCACGCGCGTGGGCGTGGACTCAATGCCGTGTCAGTTGTACGTCAGCAACGGGAGTTAAGTTCCTCGTGAGCACAGAAAAGGAAATGGTTAACCAAATGCTTACGATCGAACTGCTGCACGAACTCCCGTTGTCCGAGCGGCGGGAGGGACTCGAAGATCTTGTGGTCTCGGAATTCAAGAGAACCCTGATGATGACGGAAGACGAGGACCTCCCATTCGATACCAGTTATTTTGAGCTCGGGTTTACCTCGTTGCGAATTACCGAGATCAAGGAACGGCTCGAAACGCAACTTGGGTGCAAGATAAGCACTAACGTGCTCTTCAATAGCCCGACCATGGAACAGCTCATATCCTATCTGGCCGAAGAGGTCTTGGCGGACCTCTTTAGCTCGCTTCAGGCGACAGATGAAATGGACGTCAGGCCGTGAACAACTCAAATCCGCAGACGCTGACCGCGCGGTGCGCCGAGCACGCCCGGCAGCGTCCCGATCATCTGGCGATCATTTGCGAAGGCCGTGAGGTGACCTATGCGGACCTGCACCGTCGCAGCAACCAGACCGCGCACGCGCTGATCGGGGAAGGGCTGGGCCGGGGAGCGCGCGTGGCCTATCTCGGCCGCGAGTCAGAGCACTACTTCGATATCGCGCTCGGCTGTGCCAAGAGCGGGACCGTGCTTGTGCCCATCAACTGGCGGCTGACATCCCGTGAAGTGGATCATGTGCTGCGGGACTCGAACGCCGAATTGCTGTTCATCGAGCGCGAGTTCCTGCCGGTCGCGGACCGGCTGCGCCCGGTCCTGCCGTCGCTGCGCGCGGTAATAGAAATGGACACACCAGGCTCACTAGCAGATGGCTTCCTGCGCTGGCGGGCCGGTAATCCCGACACCGATCTCGATTCCGGCGCCGCCGGGCGCGAGGACGCCGTCGTGCAGATGTACACCAGCGGGACGACGGGCCTGCCCAAGGGCGTCGTTTTGGCCCATCGCACGTTTTTCACACTGACTGAGCACATGAGCCGGGCCGGCCTCGACTGGTACGACTGGTATCCCGAGGACCGGTCCATGAGCTGCTTTACCAGCCTGCACTCGGCTGGCCTGGTTTATTTCATGTACACCTTCGCGGCCGGCGCCACGAACGTGGTCATGCGGATGTTCATCCCCGAGGAGACGATGCGGTGCATCCGTGACCATCAGGTCACGATCATGCTCGCCGCCCCGGCGATGCTGCGCATGCTGCTGGCCGAGCCTGACGCCACCAGGGAGGCGCTCAAGTCCCTGCGCAAGGTGATCTACGGGGGCTCGGCGATCGCGCCATCGCTGCTGCGCCAGTGCATGGAGCTACTGGACTGTGAACTTGCCCAGATGTACGCGGAGGCGGAGTCGGGCAGCGCGGCGACGTGCCTGCCTCCGGCACAGCACTGGCCGGGCAATCCGAAGCTGCTCTCGGTCGGGGTGCCGTGCCCGGGTAATGAAGTGAAGATCGTGAGCGGCGACGGGGAAGTCCTGCCGGCGGGGGAAGTCGGGCAGATACGCGTCAAGGCCCCCTCAGTCTTTATCGAGTACTGGCATCAGCCAGCGGCGACGAGGGAAGTGCTCGCCGATGGATGGCTGTTGATGCCTGATGCGGGTTACCTCGACGAGGACGGCTACCTGTTCGTGCTCGACCGGCTGGACGATGCGATCATCGTCGCTGGCCAGAACGTCTATCCGGCGGAGGTCGAGCACGCCCTGACCGAGCACACGGCGGTAGCCGATGCCGCGGTGATAGGAGTGCCCGACCCGCGATGGGGGCAGGCGGTCAAGGCGGTGGTTGTGCTCCACCCCGACCAAAGGGCAACAGTGCGTGAGCTCTTGGTGTTTCTCCGTGGCAGGATAGCCGATTTCAAAATCCCCACTCAGTATGACTTTGTGGACAGCCTGCCTCGTAATCCAACCGGGAAGATCCTGCGCAGGATGCTACGGGCTGATGCGAAATAAAACAGGTGCGGTCCTGGATTTACCAAGTCCGGACAGCATTCAGCTGAGGCTTACATCCTCCTTACTGGTTGGGGAGTTTTCACGGGGAGATCAGCAAAGGCGGTGCTCTCATGACCAAGTTCTTCGTTCTCGGACCACTTGAATGCCGGTCGGCCGAACGTTCTGTGAACGTGTCGGGAACACTTCAACGGGCGCTACTCGCGACACTTTTGGCCGCTGAAGGCAATCCGGTCTCAGCAGAATCACTGGTATCGGAGTTGTGGGGGGATTCGCCCCCGCACCAGTGCGAGAACGCGCTGCAGGCGCACATCAGCAGGTTGCGCCGACGGCTCGACGCGGTTGCCGACGACCGGCCCGCTCGGCTCGTCGTCCAGCACTCCGGCTACTGCCTGCAGACCCACGAAGACGCGGTGGACGCGAAAGTGTTCATGCGTGAACTCGCTCATGCCCGCTTCCTCGGCACTAGCGATCCGAGGGCGGCGACCGAAGGGCTGCGCCGTGCCCTTTCACTGTGGCGAGGCAAGGCTTTCGGCCTCGTGATTCAGGGGCCGTTGTGCCGCATCGTCGCGCAGCGCTACGAGACAGCCCAACTGGTCGCGCTGGAGACGCTTTTCGACCTGGAGCTGCGGAGCGGGCGGCACACGGACATCATCCCGATGCTGTCGGAACTGGTCGAGGCGCCGCCGTTGAACGAGCGCTTCTGCGAGCAACTGATGATCGCGCTGTACCGGTCCGGGCAGCAGGCGCGGGCTTTGAGCTCCTACTCCCGGATGCGCGACCGGCTCGACGAGGAACTCGGCGTCGAGCCGACGATCACCTTGCGCAATCTGTTCAACGCGATCCTCACTCACCATCCGGCGCTTCGCCTCGGCGCCGATCATGCCGTGCTTCGTGCCTAGCTGTCGTCGGCGATCCGCATCAGGTGCCGCGCGAAGTTCGACATGACTGCCGCGGCATGATCGCCGATGTAGAAGTGGTTGCCTGGATACTCCTGGTGCCCGAGGTAACGACTGCTGCGTTCTGTCCATACCGTCATCGCGTTGGGCTCAACCAGCAGCGGGTCCGCTTGGCCGGCGTAGGACAGTAGCGGGCAGTCCACTACGGCCCCGTCGTCCTTGTACTGCGCCGCGATCCAGAAATCCGCGATCACCGGCGGCAGCACCAGATCGAGCATGTCCGGATCGTCCCAGAGTTCCTCGGGAAATGCCCCGAGGTCCTTGAACAGCCCGCCGAACTCGTTCATCGAGAGGTTTTCGTAGCCAGCGGGCGCGCGGTAAAAACCCGTGGGCGCCCAGCCGGACATGCCGAGCAGCGACGGCGGCGGATCGCCATCGGCTTCGAGCTGGACGGTCAGCCGGTAGGCCAGCATCGCGCCGATGCAGTGCCCGAACACCGCGTACGGGCGCTCATCGTCCAGCGTGCCGAGCACCGCCTCGCGCAGGTCGTCCAGGAGCGTGTCCCAGTCCTGCGGCAGCGGCTCGGCCCGCCGGCTCTGCCGTCCTGGCAGGGTCAGCGCCTGCACCGCGATGTCGGCGGGTAGCAGGCGGCTCCAGCCCTTGTAGGCGGCCGCTCCGCTGCCGGCGTGCGGCATCAAGAGCAGGCGGATCCTGGCTTCCCGCGGCGTCTGCGCGGGCGTGAACCAGCGGCCCATGTCCATCGCTACCCCACCTTCTCGAGTTGCCCGTCGAGGAACTGCGCGAGCTCGCGGGGCGTCGGGTTGCTGAAGATCTCTGGCGTCGGGAACGAGACCGATAGCGACGCGCAGAGCTCCTTGCGGAGCTTGACCGCGAGGAGCGAGTCCATCCCCAGGTCGGTGAAGTCGGCGTCGGCCGCCACCTCGGCGAGGTCGGGGAACTCCAGGAGCGTGGCGACCTTTTGCCTGATCAGCTCGGTGATCGCCAGCCAGCGCTCGCCGCCTTCCTGCGCGGCCAGCAGCGCCGCGCTGTCCGGGGCGGCCGCGCTGTCCATGGCGGCCGCTCCGTCCGTTACGGTCGCGCTGCCCGTGGCGGCCACGCTGGCCGTTACGGTCGCGCTGCCCGTTACGGTCGCGCTACCCGTCGCGGCCGCGCTGGCCGTCGCGGCCGCGCTGGCCGTCGCGGCCGAGGTCGGGAGCCGGTACGTCCTGCGGTCAAACGCGTAGGTCGGTAGCTCGATCCTCCGCCCGGGAGTTCCCCGGTGAAAGTCCCGCCACGCGATCGGCTGACCCGCCGCGTAGGCCCTGGCGACCGCGTCGAGAACGATGGTGCCATCCCGGTCGGAGGGGCGGATGCTGGCCACCCACTCGTGCCTGGCGGCCGGGACGCATCGCTTCCCCAGCGGTGTCAGCGTGGGGAACGGGCCCATCTCGACGAACAAGTGCTTGCCGCGCCGGTCCAGCGTCCGCATGGCGGCCATGAAGTTGACCGGTTCGGCGACGTGCCGCACCCAGTAGTCCGCGCGGAGTTCGCTCAGCCTGGCGGCCTGGCCGGTCACCGTCGAGACGAACGTGATCGCGGGCTCGGTGAACCGGATGCCCGCGAACGCCTCCCGCAGGTCCGCGGCCACCTCGGTCATCAAGGGGGAGTGCGATGCCTGCGAGGCCGCCAGGCGCCTGAAATCTATGTTCCGCGCGGTCAGCTCGTCCAGGACCACCGCCACGGACTCGCGGCCGCCGGAGATGACACATTGCTGTGGTGCGTTGATGGCGCCGACGGCGACATCCGGGTAGCCGGCCAGCAGGGGGGCGACGATGTCCGCGCCGGCTCCGACGGAGACCATGCA
>Ga0187808_10000681_pt1 | contig 11052 bp, 10 predicted proteins | sample NC_wetland_sal_i_5_FD_132427 | JGI IMG/M metagenome (GOLD analysis project Ga0187808, IMG submission 132427) | Wetland sediment microbial communities from Neuse River Estuary, North Carolina, USA - ASW_3 | ecosystem: Environmental > Aquatic > Freshwater > Wetlands > Sediment | place: USA: North...
GAGTCCGACGGGCATCGCCGGCTTTCGCATTTTCGAAAATCAGGTACTCACGCTGGTCGCCTTCAACACAAGCGTTGTTGTGGCGGGGCAGCTCGTCGGTGGGCGCCTGACCGGTTATCTCTATCCGCGCGAAATGGAGTCGGGCGACATCTTTGTCTGAGGCTGCATGAAGAAACGAATTACTGAGTGCGTGCTGTGCTTTCTGGTGCTGCTGCTGATCGGCCTGGCGCGCAGCGAGGCGCAGTTTATTGGCTACGTCTCGCCGCAGACGGTGCAGCAGACGCTGGCTACAGGACAGCTGTGCACGGGATCGCAGCAGCTTTTCAACATCAACAACATAGGCCAAACGCAGCACTACCTGCAGATCTCTTCTGTGGTTGGGGCGACCCAGTTCACAGCGCAACTTCTTGGCTTCGATACGCAGGGCAACTCGTACGCGATTTCCGATCCGCTGTTCACTTCGGCTGGCACCAACATCACCGTGGAGGGCAGCGGGTACTATCCAAAGATTCAGGTGGCGATCACGTGCTCGCCGAACACCGGGACTTACAACGCGAGCTATTCCGGTGCCTGGGGAACCTTTGGAGCAACGGTAGGCGCCAATCTCATCGCGCAGATCGATAAGCTGCTCTTCAATGGAACCGCGGAAAATCTGACGCAAAGTAGCCAATTCAATACCCCGTTCGGCACAAGCGCCGGGCAGCTCTTCGTGCGCTACAGTGTCGCCGGCGCCGGCGGATCGATCAGCGTCGGTTGCATCGGGCAGCAGCTGGCGCAGACGGTGGAGACATTTCCGCTCGCGAATGTAAGCACCAAGCAGGTTTTCAATGTCGCCGACTCTCCCTGCGTGCAACTGCTGGTGAATTACACGAACAATGGGCAAACGGGCACGATCGTCGTCGAGTATCAGTTTTCGCAGCCGGGCCGGGTCAATGGCAACCTGAACGCCAACCTGTATGCAAACATCACCTCAAACGCAAGCACGCAAGTGAAGAGCGTGGCGGGCTTCCTGCACTCGATCGTCATCAATGCGCCGGGCAGCTCGGAGACCCTGACGCTGTTTGATAACACCAGTTGCGCCGGCACGAAGATCGGCACGGTGACGGTCGCGGCGGCGCAACCACTTTTGTACGATGTGCAGTTTTTGACCGGGCTTTGCATTACGTCGGCGGGCACGACGGCTGGCGACTACACCGTGAGTTACCAGTGAGCCGATGCCAGTCATTCCGCCGAGCTTCGCGGTCTATTTGTGGAGAGACAAGCATAATCTCGCGATCGTCTCCACCAGCGACCGGATGTTTGCCAAAGAGCTGCAGAAGTGGGCGCGGGGCGAGGGCTATCGCGTGACCTTTTCCGAGAACGCGCCGCGGACGTGCGACGACTGCCCGTTCAACGAGCAGGACGAGCCGAAAAAAACGTGAGGGCAGGGAAGCGATGAAGTACGCAAACGAGATGCTCTATGCGGTCGGCTGGCTGCTGTACGTGGCGGCGCAGGCGCAGAACTCCGTCACCTCGAAATCAAACGGACTGCCGCCGGGATGGCCGGGCATCAAAGTATGGTTGCGCGCACACGCGGTGAACCTGGCGACGCGGGGCTTTTTCTCTGGGCTCGCCTATGGCTTCATTGTGCACAGCTTCGCGGCGAAGATTCAGAGTGACGGGTTTCCGATCGGGGCGCCGGCGATCGCGGGGTGCGCCGGCTACGCGGCGAATGCGCTGCTCTATCAGTTTTTCGGGCTCTTTCCAGGCTTGCGCGTCGAAGTGTCGGACCTGGCGCCTCCACCGAATGCGCAGATCGTGGCACCACCTCCACCAGTTCCACCCGAGGCAAAATCATGAAAAAACTGCAAACGTTTCTTCTCGCGTGCGTGGTCGCAATGGGCACCATGCCGATCACTGCTTGCAATGCGCAGCAAGTTCTCACGGATCTCGAGCGCTATGCACCGGTCGTCACAAACCTTTTGACTGTGGCCTGTGAGTTCACCGCGAATCCGCTCTGCTCGACCGGCTCGGCGCTTCTCAGCGCAGCCGAGCAGCACGTCTTTAATCTCTGGCAGGCCTACATCAACGCGCAGCACAAGGGCACCACGACGTCGGCCGACTGGAACGATCTCAACGCGGCCGTCGATACGCTGATCTCGAATTCGTCCGATGTGTTTTCACTGGCGCACGTGGTCAATGGCCCGCATCAGCAAGAGGTGCTCGCAATGGCGACGGCTACCGAGGCACTGCTTGCGGTCATTGAATCGCAACTGCCGGCGAATCCCGCTCCCAACGTGAAGGCGATGAGCGCGAGAGCGCCGCGGCTGGCGACGTTTCTCCCACCGCCCAACGTGAAGAGCGGGAAATATGATGCGGCCTGGTTCAAGCAGTGGGAGAAAAATTATAACGCGCTGCCGGCGGTGCAGCTGCACAAGATGCAGATTAAGCGCGGCAGCTGGTGGGCGCGATCGCAGGCTGCGTACGATCGGTGGGCGGTACAACTTTGTGCGCGGACGCGGCCGATCGAAGAGTGTGATCCGAACTGGAAACCGTGCCCTGGCGATACGCGACCTGGCACGAACTGCGAAAAGATGCTCTGATGCCGGGCTGGGCGTGGCACGTGTGCGATGTGTGCCGGCTGCTCGATTTCGATCTGTCGGTGAAGCTTTGTTTTTACTGCCCGGCGTGTGACGCGTGGATCTGTGCGGCGGATTCCGAGAACTGGGGCCGCCGGGGACGTGCGGCAGCGCTTGGCCTGGTGGAGAGGTTTTCCTGATGGCGCGAAGGAAAGCGAAAATTGGCTTGCTTGTTGTAGGTAGCTCGATGATCCGCGCGCAGTTCGGATATCCATGCTTCCATTGCGGCGCAACACTCAAACGATGCCGAAAGCGACGATGTTGCTCCAAATGTAAAGGCATACGGAGTCACGACTGACATGCCCTATTGTCTCGAGGTGGCGATCATCGACGGCGGCGATCGAGCGATCAAAGTCGTGCACCAATTTTTCGGTTACAGCGAGCGCGAGGTGGAAACCTACAAACGCGAGCACCTCGCCTCGTGCGAGTACTTCCGCGCTGCCGAGCGCGATGGGCGCACGATCGAGGAGCTCGAGGAGATCGACGAGAGCGAACTGCCAACGGAAGAGGATTACGAAGTCGACGAGGTTGACGAGTAATGGCGAAGCTTGCGATCTCGCAACTGATTGGCCTGGCATCTGGTGCCGGCTTCTCCGGAGATGATCTCGTGACTGCGGTCGCGATCGCGCTGGCGGAAAGCGGTGGAGATCCACAAGCCTACAACCCAGAGCAATCGGCCGGCGCGGCACAGGGCCGCGGTTCTTTCGGACTGTGGCAGATCTACCTCACCGCGCATCCGGAATTTGCAGGGCAGAATCTGCTCGATCCGCAAGTCAACGCTGCGGCTGCCTATGCGGTGTACAGCGCGGCTGGCAATTCCTTTCGGCCGTGGTCGACGTTTGAAAGTGGCGCCTACGAGTCGCACGTCGCTGCGGTGACGCAGGCAATGCCTGTGACTCCTGATGTTGTAGCGAGCGGCGATGGCGGACCCTCGAGCTCGGGAGATCTACTCACGCTGGTGATTGCCGGCGGGCTCGCACTGTGGGCCGTGGGCCGGCTGCTGGGGTGGTGAGCATGCGTCTCGCGCGACTACTGGCGTGCGTCCTGGTTTTTAGCGGGTTTGCGGCGGCGCAGTTCACCACGGTAAGCGGCACGGTCACTGATCCAAATGGGCTGCCGTACGCCAACGGCACGATCAGCGCGGCCCTCGTCTCTTCAGCGTCGCCAAAATTCACGGCGACGAATCAGCCCTACACACCGCCGACGCAACCGGTTGGTCTCAGTCCCGCCGGCAGCTTCGTGATGCAGCTCGCTGACAACACCCAACTCACTCCGGGCGGCAGCACATGGAGCTTTACGGTGAGCTGCGCCGCCGGCTGCGTGCCTCCGGCCGGCGGCAAAGGACCGGTCAGTTTCACGGTGACGGGCGTTATGATCTCTGGTGCTTCGCAATCGATCACGGCGCCGCTTACGGCTGCGGCGCCGGCGCTTTCCTCGTCGAGTGGTGGCGGCGCGGCCGTTGCGAATACTCTCACCTCTCCCAATACCTACAACGTCACCAGCTATGGATTTGTGTGCAACGGGGTCACCGACAACACCGCAGCCCTTAACACGCTTTTGACGACGGTCGTCGCAGCAGGTGGAGGCACGCTGGTTTTTCCCGTCACAGGTTACGCGAAGCGCTGTGTGTTCAACTCAGCCGAAATCACGCTGGCCAATAATGGAGATACGCTCATCGATGGGGGTGGGAGCGTTTCCTCTCAACCTCCTATGCGGTGGACGTGCGGAGCCAATGGGCCGGTGCAGTTTGATCAGGTGCTCAACTGGGGTGGGAGCTATCCGCTGAGCCAAGTGCAGAATGCCTGCGTCTTGGATCTGCAGTACAACGCGACCGACGCCAAACTGGTGAGTCTCGGGTTGGGCACATGGGAAATCGACCATCTTACCCTGGTCGATACATCCACGGACTGCGCGACTTTTGTTCTGGTCACAAACACCCAACCCAACTTCCACGACAATACTGTGATCGGCACGACTGCCTCGGCCACGGGTGGGCCTTATTCCTGTAATGATGGATTCGTTTTCGGTGGAGGGACGACCACGCCCAGCAAGTTGCCTTCCGGGCCATTTCAGGGTTATCCCGGAGCCAAGATCGAGCACAATTACTTCGACTACATCCACCGTTCTAGGGTTTACAAGGATTTCGCCAACAACATCAATGATTCCTACAACACAGACTGGTCCTCCTCCGGCAATTCGACTGGTGGTGCGGTGGAACTGAGCGGTTCTTCGGTTCTCGGAAATTACGGCAATCTTTTTCTCGGAGATCAGATGGAGGTCTCCCACTATTTTTACGGCATCAACATCGCCAATGCAAATCAGTGGGCCAACACCTACGAGGGGATAAGCTGTTCGGACTCCTCGGAATTCAGTACAGTTTGTATCTCGAACACAGCCAACGCGCCTAGTGAGATAGTGCTTGGGGGGCAGAGTACGGGGAATTTTCTGTCTGCGAGCGATACGACCACATTTGCGCTGGAGCAGTACGTCAACAATTATGCCGGAGTCCTGCGCTGGCCAGGCGTCGTCACACAGCCGGAAATTGCGCCCGCCAAGGCAGGCATCTGCATCTCCTGCGAAAACTTTTGGGCAGACTCTTTTTATCAACGTTTGGTAATGAATAATCACAATGTAGGCAAGCAGAGAATCGCCGCCTTGGAAGAAATCCCCACGACCCAGGTTTCCACAGCGACCGACAATTTCACCCGCGCCAATGCAGGCACCCTGGGTGCGAACTGGACGGCCATCAACAGCATCAGCAGCCTGCAAATTGTTTCGAACACTGCCGAATCTAATACAACCTCTGCTTATAACGGCAACTTTTATTCCGCCATTACTTTCCCGAATGATCAATGGTCGCAATGCACGATCAGCAGCATCGTGAGCGGAGGCACGCCAATCGCTCTGTGTGTAGTTCGTGTACAAGCGGCGGCTGAATCCTTTTACTACCTTCAGATTTCTGGCGATGGAACAACTTCCTGTACGATCGGGAAGTTTGCCGCCGGCACAAAAACTGACTTGACCTCCAGTTGCACACCCCCACACCATCCGCTTATCGCCGGGGATCAACTTACGCTGACTGTGGTGGGCAGTACGCTGACAGGATACTTGAACGGTTTCAAAATCCTGCAAGTGGCGGATACCACATACACATCTGGGAGCCCAGGCGTGGTGCAGTATCCCGGCGGCTTGGTTACTAATATCACTTACTCTGGCTGGTCAGGTGGCTCCATGGACTGCGCGAACGGCGTGGTTACTTCCGTCGTGCCGGGCCTACCTATTGTGTGCTCACTGTCCGGAACGAGCGCGGCATTTGCGACGGCCACGACTGCGGGAACTTGCGTGCAAAATACGACTGCGATCGCTGGGGCAACTACATCCATGGTCGCTGTTGCTTCTCCGGTTTCAACTCCTGGGGTCGGTGCGCAGTGGTCTGCTTTTGTCTCAAGCGCGGGAAACGTCACCATCAATGAGTGTGCTGTGGCAACGAGTGCGGGTGGCACGGTCGCTTTCAATATTCGGCTAATCCCATGAGATGCCTCAATTTTGCTCTCATACTTATCCTGCTTGGTTCGGCTGCAGCGCAGTTCACGCTCGTGACGGGCACTGTCACCGATCCGAACGGCGTGCCCTATGCACTGGGCACAATTGTTCCAACATTGGTCACAAGTGGAACTCCGAAATTTACTGCAACGGGCGCGCTCTACTTTCCTCCGAATCAAGCTTCTGGGCTCGATGGCAACGGGCACTTTCTCGTTCAGCTCGCGGACAATACCTTTCTCACGCCTGGTGGAACGCAGTGGAATTTTAAGGTGTGCTCGGCCGTCGGCACGGTGCCGCTTGCTTTCGGGACAGGTCCGCAGTGCTTCTCGCTGGCGGCGCCGATCACGATCTCAGGGGCGACGCAAGACATTGGCGCTAATCTGCATGCGGTCGCACTCGCGCTCACACTGCCCTTTGGCAGTGGCACTGGAACGATCGGAGGCTCGGGCACCGCGGGCTTTGTGCCGGTCTTTGCCACGGGTACGACGCTCGGCAATTCCCTGATCCAATCGGGCAACGGCGTGGCGATGGGCTCGGTCACGGCGATGAGCAATTCTTTCGGTGTGATCTCCACGTCCAACCCGAATGCGGCAAACTGCGGAGGCGTGAGCGCTGTCCCTCTGCCGGTGTATGGGTGTGGTGGCTACTATGACATTTTTGCAGCGAACAATGGAACTAATACCGGAGTTAACGCGGGCTTGCGTATTGTGGCGCAAGGGGCGAATTTTTCCAGCGGCACGCTCGGCGTCGGCATCTCCGCGCAAGAACAGGCGGGCTTCAATCTCACCGAGACTCGTGCCGGTTACTTCGAAGCGTATGAGAATGTGAGCGCCACGGTCACCACGCGCCGCGGGCTCTTCGCCTTCGCAGCGAACGGCACGGCGAATACGACGGCGACCAACGAGGCAGCTGTTTTTCAAAGCGGCGCCGGCTCGGGTAGCACCAACACCAACGATTACACCGTGCACATTCTCTCGCCGGATCTCAGCATCGCGGGCCTAGGTGGAACATTATCGGCACACGTCGGTCTGCAGATCGAGGATCAGGCCGCGGCTGGGAACGGCACGAATAGCAGCCCGTTCAGCATCCACCAGGTGGGCAATGCACCGAATGCTTTTCAGGGGCACCTGAATCAGATCGCCGCGGGAAACTGGGCCGGTACCTGCACGATGAGCACGACGACGTGCACGATCACGCTCACCGTCGCTTATACGGGTACGCCTGGGTGCGTGGCAACGGTGCAGGGTGCGACTGCGATCGCCGGTGCATGCTCTGTTGCTGGCACGACGGTCACGATCACGGCTGCATCGTCGAACACGGCGACGTGGGCCGCGATGCTTTTTGGGAATCCGAATTGAGGCGTTTTATGAACCTACGAAAACTGCGGATCGGCCTTTTGCTCTATGCCGCGTTTGATCTCTTCATCGGTGGTGTGTGCGGTGGCTTTTTGCCGCTCTCGCAATTGGCCGCGGCGCAGTTCACCACTGTGACGGGCACCGTAACCGATCCGAGCGGACTGCCGTATGCGAATGGCACGATCACCGCGACGTTGGTCACGAGCGCCTCGCCAACTTTCACCACGGGCGGCGCTCCGTACTCTCCACCAACGCAGCCGGTCGGACTGACCGGTAGCGGTAGCTTCGTGATGCAGCTCGCCGATAACACCCAGCTCACACCGGGGGGATCCACCTGGACATTCACGGTCACGTGCGGCGCCGGCTGCGTGCCGCTCGCATTGGGCAAAGGGCAGATCAGCTTTACCGTGACCGGCGTGACCATCTCTGGCGCCTCGCAGTCGATCACGACGACACTCACAGCCGCGGCGCCGGCGCTCACTTCCGTCGTCGGTGGTGGCGGCAGTGGGACAGTTAACTCCGGCACGGCGACGCAACTCGCCATCTACAACGCCAGCACCAATGCGGTGAGCAGCAACCCGCGGCTCACTGATAACGGATCACAACTTGGGTACACCGGAGCGACGGGGATCAACGCTGGTGCCGGAGGCTTCACGACGAGCGGCTCGGTGACGGGTGCGAGTGGAGCTTTCACCGGAATTGTTTCGGGCAGCTCTTTTTCATGGACCGGCAACGTCTCTGCCCATACGTTTTTTGGAAACAACACAGGGGGAGCGGCACCTCCGGCACCGGCAACGATTGGGCTCGGAGATCTACCGAACTCGGTGCCTTCGACAGCTGCCGGCACGAGCAGCTTTCTCCCGAAGTACACGGCAACCGGCTTGCCTTCTACGCTGGGAAATTCGCTTGCCTCCGACAACGGCACCACGCTTTCCTACACGGGCACAGGTGGAATCAGCGGGGCATCTCTGACGGCTACAAATCTGGCGCAAGGCAAACCAATCAATGCCAACGCTTCTAACACGGCGGTTTCTTCGTCTGCTTGGATCGATGCCTCCGTCTTCACCGGAACAATTGGGCCGCAGATTTTAGGGGCAACCACTTTGCTGCAAACGGTACAGCCGCTCGGTGGCAAGGTGGATGCGCGCGGCATCTCAGTGGCTGCTACGGGCACAGAAGTTTCCGGCCAACTGTGGCCGGCTGGCGATGATGCCGGCGGGATACTTTTGTTGCCTTCGGGAAATCTCTTGTTCGACAACCCGCAAATCCTCCCGAATCGCTGGGATATCGAGGGCATCGGCGAGCGCAATGTGTGCGGGAGCACTGGATGCGCAGCGGGTGGAGCCTTACTTGGAGGCACAGCGTGGTCTATCAAGTCGGGCACCTTTAAAGCGCAGAGCTGCAGCCCGAATTTACCATCGGCCTGCACCGGGACGATTTCGGCGACCAACAGCAATACTCCTACTTTAACTATCAGCACCAGCTTCACGGCGGCCGACGTGGGAACCATCGTCTACGTGCCGGCTGCCGGCGGGCCGACGAGCGATGCATATCTGATCTTGAGTCAATCGGGCACCACCGCGAGTGCGCTGTGTTTGGGTGGGGCATCCACCGGAGGCATTTGCAATGCACAAAGCGCAGCGAGCTTCTCTCAGCTCGTTAGCCAAGTCGTGCTCGGCGATCAAACGGGCATGAGTAACAGTCAATCGGTCGGGGTACACATTCGACACATCACCTTCGATCCGGGGGCCGAGGCGGGCGTCTCTTCGATTACAAATTACAGCTGCCAAGAGAATTGCTCGGTTGAGTACGACTCGTTCACGGACTACATTGGCACGGCGATTTTTATCGAGGGATTGTTCGCGGGCGATTCTGGTCCTTACGATCACCTGACCTTCAACATGGGGCCGCAGGCGGGCGGGGCGTGCCCAGCGTACGCGATGGATATACAAGTGCGGGCGAACGGACCCAACGGGCTCGTTTTCTCTAACAACACCTTCACCCACACCCACTGCAACACTTCTTCCATTGTGAGTTATGCGGTGGAACTCGAGGGCAGCGGCGTCCAGTTCCAGGGCCGCACCCACTTCGAGGGTTGCCAAGCTTCCACCGGTGGAGCAGCCAACAGCAACAATGCTGGCGGATTTGGCTGCTACAGCAACCACATCAGTATTGGGATGGGCGAGGGAATTACGTGCCCAGTCGCGTGTACGCTCGCACCCATCGGGGCCAGTGGCATGACGATGCTAGGGGTCAATGGCACGCAGGGCAGCGGGCAGTTTGGTACCTCGAGCGCGTTTGCTCTGTTCGATGTCAGCAGTACGACGTCGACTGCGCTCTCCGACACGTTCATCACCGACATGGCCACTTACGCCGTGGGTACGAGCGGGAGCACTTACCCGCAGCTGATCCTGATGGATCACTTCAACAACTGCGCAACCACGGTCGCCAACAATGGCGGCGGCTTCGGGGTATACACGCTGAATCCCACCGGCACGATTGGCTACGACGGCGGGAACGGCTACCCAACGGCAGCAGGGGGATGCACGGAGACTTATCAGGGCTCTGGACCCAACGGACTCACAACGCAAACCGGCGGCACGATCAGTATCTTAGGTGGTCCTGGCACAGGTCACTCCATCGCTGCGCCCGTCACCATTGGTGGGCCGTTCTCTTCGCTGCTTGCAGCCAGCTCGACGCAGATTCAGAGTGTGGTTCCGCAGTGGTACTTCAACGTGCTGAAGGAGATGAATACCACCAGCGGGAATTCCACGACACTGGGTTCCTTCGGCACTGACGGATCTTTCTCGACAGGCCGCACGATCGCCGGGAATATCTACTTCAGCGTGCAAATCGCGGACACGGCTTCGCCGCACACCTGCGTCATCACAGGTATTCAGCCCTATGTGGCGCAGAACACCAGCGGCACCGTTAGTATCACCATAGGCACGCAAGCGAACACCACGAAAGTTTGTGATGCGGGGTCGGTCACGGGTGTGGTGTTCTCGCTCACGGCGGCGCACCCGTCCGTGTTAAGCGCGGTCGCTAGCTGGGTGCCTGGGCCGGTGTCGCCCATCGTGACCGGTAACATCGTGATGCGCTACACACTCGAGCAAGATTTAGGGCCGGTGACCTACACCGCACAATGAAAAAGCTTAAAATAGCTCTCTTCGCATCGATTCTCTGCCTGATCGTCCTGGCGGTGGTGGGCTTGGTGCATTACTGGCCACGTTCGCTTCCGAGGCAGGTAGGCAAGCCCTATATTCCGCAAATTCGCGGCTCGGTGCGGGCGGTGACGCTGAGCGGGAAGGAGCTGCGGGTGCCACTCGATGAACACGATCCGCTCGGCACGATTTATCTCGCCTGGGACACGATGCTGCAAATCTCTCCTGAGTGTGGAGTGGTTTACTTTCCGATCGGCAAGTACGAACTAGGCCCAACTCATGGGTTGGCGCGACGCGGGGTGCGCGATCAAAACTGCTGGGTGGAGATCGTTCATTAGTGCGGGGGCACAATGCGGGATGACTCTCCCTGCA
>Ga0187808_10000682_pt1 | contig 11048 bp, 10 predicted proteins | sample NC_wetland_sal_i_5_FD_132427 | JGI IMG/M metagenome (GOLD analysis project Ga0187808, IMG submission 132427) | Wetland sediment microbial communities from Neuse River Estuary, North Carolina, USA - ASW_3 | ecosystem: Environmental > Aquatic > Freshwater > Wetlands > Sediment | place: USA: North...
ATACCCTATTTCAAGTCTCAACTTGGTGTTCTCCAGGCCAGCCCGGCCCAGGCTACTTAGTGTTCTGTTCAGTAAGCCTACCTCTGAGAATTGGCAGGGAAGTCTGTCATCCTGAGCGAAGGATCACCGCAGTCCGCTCTTCGCTTGTGGATTCACCCAACGAGCAAGGAGTTCAAGCATGAGCGCTGTACGTCGACAATTCGTTATCAAGGGTCTAAAGCTTTTCGATCTCCTGGCCATGGCCTCGGCTTTCGTGTTAGCCGCCGTTCCAGTTTCGCAAGGAGGCGAAGCGGCTACATTTGCCGAGTTCCTCAGCATGCGTATCAAGGTGGAGAACTTCATTCTCTTTTTCGGATTCCTGGCCTTGTGGCATATCCTGCTTGTCTCGATGCAGGTTTATGAGTCTCAGAGGCTAGTGTCGCGAGGGGATGAGGCTGTCAAAATCCTCCAGGCAACATCCCTGGGGACATTGGGCATAACCCTGCTTTCAATCGTCCTTTCCATCAGGATGGTGACTCCCACCTTCGTGCTAGCGTTCTGGGTGACGAGTACTGCCCTGACGATCGGCAGCCGCCTCTTGCTGAGATTCTTCCTCGAACGCCGGCGCCGTCGCGGTCGGGATCTCCGCCACATCCTCATCGTGGGAACCAATTCGCACGCGGTGGAATTCGCCCGCAAAATCGAGTTCAGGCTGGAATCGGGATACCGAGTGATTGGGTTCGTCGACGTACCCTGGAGTGGTTTCGAGGAATTCTCCCGGAGTCACTATCCGCTGGTTTGCGATTTCGACGCCCTCGCCGAATATCTCCGTCATAACGTCGTCGATGAAGTAGTGATCGGGCTTCCCATGAGTTCTTTCAACGAGCGCTCCCTGGCCATCGCGGCGCTTTGTGAACTGCACGGAATCGTTGTGCGGTTCCTACCCGGGATCTTCAAACTGAAGCTCGCGACGCCGCGAGCCGAGGAACTCGGAGGCGCTTCCTTGATCACACTCTCGACGGGCCCCATCGATGGGTGGCCCGTTGTGCTCAAGCGTGTGCCGGACCTCGTACTCGCTTCTCTCCTCCTCGCCATGTTGGCGCCCTTGCTTCTCGTCGTGGCGCTCTTCATCAAACTGACCTCCGAAGGGCCTGTCTTCTTCACTCAGGAAAGGCTGGGGCTGAACAAGCGCCGATTTCGCATTTACAAATTTCGCACCATGGTGGCAGGCGCGGAGCAGAAGCAAGCTGACCTGGAGCATTTGAACGAAGTCGAGGGGCCGGTTTTCAAGATCAAGTGCGACCCGCGTGTGACGCTGGTTGGAAGGTTCTTGAGGAAAACCAGCATCGATGAGCTTCCCCAGTTGTTTAATGTTTTGAAAGGCGAGATGAGCTTGGTGGGTCCCCGCCCGCTGCCGGTGAGGGATTACGAGGGTTTTGACCAGGACTGGCATCGGCGGCGATTCAGCGTCCGGCCCGGCCTGACCTGTCTCTGGCAGATCTCGGGAAGAAGCTCCATCTCGTTCGACAAATGGATGGAGCTCGACATGCAGTACATCGATGAATGGTCCCTGTGGCTTGACCTGAAAATTCTGGCAGAAACCATACCTGCTGTCTTGAAAGGCGCGGGAGCAGCGTAGAGGCCGCCCTGTAGCGGGCATAAGGAGGTGTCATGCTGGAACGGAGGCACACCGCAGACTATTTGAAGAGAATCGGGGTACGCGAGTTGCCGGCGCTAACGAGCCCTTTTGATCCGGGCTATGACCCGGTCACACTCGAAAGCCATCTTGAACAGAGCTCCCACCTATTCTCGATCCTTAAGATCTCAATGGCCTGCTGGATGATCGCAAAGGAGAGCTCCACGCGGCGAAAGATACAGGATGCGCGCCGGTACCACGTGCCCGTAGTCACGGGAGGGGGACCTTTTGAAATAGCCGTGGCGCAGGCGGAGTTGCCGGCCTATTTGGATCTTTGTGCCGATTTTGGAGTCGCCAGAATCGAATGCGGCGAGGGGTTTACGGAAATGCCGCTTGATCCCGTTCACGTAATCGCCATGGCGAGGGAAAGAGGTTTGGAAGTTCAGTTTGAGCTCGGGAAGAAACATGATGGCCCGTTCACGGTCAATACTGTGGAGGCTTTGATTCTTCGAGGCCGCCGGTGGCTGGATGCGGGAGCCGTTCAACTGGTGATTGAAGCCCGAGAAAGTGCGCGGGATGTTGGGCTCTTTGACACAGAGGGAGCGTTCAACCCCTCTTACGCCGATCTCTTTGCTGAAGCCTTCGGTCTCGGCACGGTCATGTTCGAAGCTCCTAACAAGCCAAGCCAATTCGCGCTGCTGGACCACTTCGGCTCCGAGGTCCACTTGTGCAACGTGAGACTGGAAGAGGTCTTGCGCGTCGAAATATACCGGCGGGGTATACATTCCGACGCTTTCGCAAACGAGCGCCTCAGACCTCGCCGTTCCGCCGAAGCTTCCAGCACGGTCTTTCACGACGCGGGTATCCCCATATGATCAGAAGAGTCGTCGTTGATTTCTTTCCTGAAAGTGTCCGGCGCTACGAGCAAGGATATGCCGTCGTTGCAGTCGACGTCATCCGCGCCACCACCACCATTGCCACCGCAGTGTCAAGGGGGCGGCGGTGCTTTCCGGTGCCCTCGCTGGAAGCGGCCCGCCACGTCGCCGCCCGCCTGCACAACCCCTTGCTGGCCGGAGAACTTGGCGGTGTCATACCGCGCGGTTTTGAAATCAATAACAGCCCGGCGGAATTGGCATCGCGAACTGACATCTTCCGCCCCTTGGTCCTGCTTTCATCCTCGGGCACGAAACTCATTCATCTGGCCCGTGCCTGCGAGGCAGCCTACATCGCATGCTTCCGGAACTTTGATTTTCTGTCCAGGTACCTTTGTGGCCGGCACGCGCGCATCGCCCTGGTTGGAGCGGGCAGCCGCGGCCAATGTCGTGAGGAAGACCAGATGTGCTGCGCGTGGATGGCGCGACAACTTATGGACTCGGGGTATGTCGCCGAGAACCGCGAAACAGACCAGATGGTCGAACGCTGGAGTGGGGTGAACGCGGATATTATCTTATCCGGCCCCAGCGCCGACTACCTCCTGCAAAGCGGCCAAGGACGGGATCTGGTCTTCATCCTCACACACCTGTCAGACCTTGAATGGGGGCTCACCCTTCAGGGCGACGAGGTCGTGGGGTTTACGTCCTCGGAAGGTGAGTTTGTGGTTAGTGATCTGCATCTGAGATTTGGGATTTGAGATTTCCGATTGGCAATTCAGGTTTGGTTACTTCCAGAAATTTCAAATTCCAAATCTCATATTCAAAACTAATCCAAAATCGCCAATCACGAGTCACTAGAGTCCGAATCTAAAATCCAAAATAGAAAATCACCAATCACCAATGATTCAGCTTGGCCACAACTCGACACCCGTTTTGATTCTGAGGTCGGACAGCCATGGCGGCTTGAACATTATGAGGAGCTTGGGACCACTGGGCATTGACGTCTACAATCTCGACCCCAGCGCCTTTGCGTCCGCGAATGTCTCTCGCTATTGTCGCAGGCACTTTGTTTGGGACATCGAACATGCGCCCGAGTGGGAATCCTTGTCCTATCTAGCGCAGGTGCGAGGCAAGATTGGGCGCCCCACGATATTGATTCCCACCACCGACAGGACCGCGCGTTTTGTGGCGCGCTGGGACAAGACTCTGCGCGAGCAGTTTCTTTTTCCCAAGCAGCCGGCGGGTTTGGTAGATGCGCTCACCAGCAAGCAGGGGATGTATGAGCTCGCAATGCGCCATGCCATTCCCACTCCTCGATCTATGTTCCCCAGGTCGCGCGCGGAGGTTGAAGGTTTTCTGGCTCAGGCAAGGTTCCCCATCATGTTGAAGGGAATCGACGGACAACGATTGTGGGAACGGACGGGAAAGAAAATGTTCATTGCAGATTCGCCTGCGCAAGCGTTGGCGACTTACGACCGCGCGGAAGACCTGCGCAATCCCAACCTGATGATCCAGGAGTATATCCCAGGCGGCGACGACACCATCTGGATGTTCAACGGCTACTTCGATGCCGCGTCGGAGTGCGTGATGGGCTTTACGGGCAAGAAAATCAGGCAATGCCCCATTCACACCGGTTGCACCAGTCTCGGCATCTGCCTGCCCAAGGGCGAGGTGGAGCAAACCACGCGTCGCTTTATGAAGGCCACCGGCTATCGAGGAATCTTGGACATCGGGTATCGTTACGACGCTCGGGACGAACTCTACAAGGTTCTCGACGTGAATCCCAGAATCGGAGCGACCTTCCGGCTGTTTGTGGGGACAAACGGCATCGACGTCGCACGCGCCCTTTACATGGACCTGACGGGACAACCGGTGATTACCAGTCCCGCACGCGAGGGGCGGAAATGGATCGTCGAGGATCTTGATGTGGTTTCTGCATACCGTTACTACCGCGAGGGAAGCCTTACCATTAAGGGTTGGTTCACTTCCCTGCGGGGAATCGAAGAAGCTGCTTTCCTCTCCCGGCGTGATCCCTTGCCCTTCCTTTTCATGTTATTCAATCGAATACCGGAGTTCGTGCGGCGCGTGTATAGCAAGGTTCATTCGCTGGCACTGGCGCCTATCTTCGATTGGACACGGCGAGGAAGAAGTCAGGAAACGGCCCTCCGAGGGTGCAAAGAACGCGCCGCAGGGGCGGCAGAGCCGCAGTGATCGCCGACCTGTAATAGTAATTTGGACACACCCGGCCCTTGCGGCCGGCCTGAGACAGCCACACGAGCGCCCCCCGCGATGGGGGCGAAGCCGATGAATCCGCCTTTCGAAATAACCAATCAACTCAAGCGAAGCTTGAAAAAGTGGTCAAGTCGAGGCATCCTGGCGATCCTCGATCAAGGGCTGATTTCCGGATCGAATTTCGTTCTCGCCATTCTGCTGGCGCGCTGGCTAACGCCCCAGCAATATGGTTCCTACGCATTGGCCTTCGAAATATTCCTTTTCCTGGCGGCCTTGTATGGCGCGCTCATTCTAGAACCCATGAGCGTTTTTGGTCCCTCGGTATACAGCGGCAATCTCACCAGCTATCTGGGGGGCCTTCTTCGCATTCACTGCGCGCTGTCTTTCGTGGTGGTGGCTGTGCTCTTCGCCTCGGCGGCGGCCCTGCACGCGATGAAGCCGGCCAGTCTTCTACCCGATGCCTTGATTGGGATCAGCGTGGCGGCACCGTGCCTGCTGCTCTTCTGGTTAGCTCGGCGAGGTTTCTACATTATCTTCTTACCCCAGAAAGCCGTGTTAGGGGCTTGCATTTATTCGGCTCTGCTTCTCGCCGGCGTCGCGCTTCTCTACGAGCTCAAATCCTTGTCGCCCTTTTCTGCCTTTCTCTTACTCGCCTTGGGTGCGATTGCCACCGGTCCTGTGATGCTCCGCTGGCTCAAGGCGCGACTCGTTCAGGCCAGGACAGGTTTTACAATCATGGATATCGTACGGAGGCATTGGGCCTATGGCCGCTGGGCGGTCGCCAACTCGGTGGTCATTTGGCTCTCGTTGGCCATTTACTACCCGCTCTTGGGAGGTTTCTTCACGCTGGCGGAGGCCGCGAAGTTCAAGGCGCTAATGAATCTGGCCTCCCCCATCGGCCAAACGTTCGTCGCGATATCACTGTTGAGTTTGCCCTATGCATCGCGCGCCTACCACCATGATGGCGACGCTGTCGCCAGCCATCTAGTCTGGCGTCTGACATTCCTTTACCTGGGAGGGACGTGTCTGTATTGGGTCGTCCTGCTTCTGTTCCGCGGCCCGATTGTCCACCACCTCTACGGGGGGAGGTATATGCAAGTTATAAACATGCTCCCTTGGGTTGCCCTGGGATCTGCTCTAAGAATCTCCGCCACGGCTCAAACGCTTGCGCTGAAGGCCATGCGCTCGCCCGAGAGGGCCTTCGTGGCCTATTCGGCGGCATGTGTTGTCGCGATTTCAGTCGGAGTCCCCTGCACACGCTGGTTCGGATTACGCGGGGCACTTTTTGCGTGGATCCTTTCGAGCGCAGCAGTCTTGGTGGGAGCAGTTTTAATGCTGCGGCGAAAGTCGAGCCAATCCAAGCTTCCCGAAGAAGTCCCCTCCTGCGCTCTCGCGATGCAGGAAGAACCCTTCCCGAGCACGCGAGGATGAAAGTGAGATCCGTCGAATACAACATTGAGAGTTCTATCGCATCGTCTGCCGGCGCCCGCAGCCGGGATGTGGACCTGGCTAGCCCCGCCTTCTCGGAAGACATTCGGGGTCGAATAGCATGTGCCCTGAACATTCCTTCCGGGCTTGTGAACATCGAAAGGCATCACGTCGGCATGTCCGGTTGGGTTCTGCGCTGTTGGGGAAGCGCTGACGGGACGCGTTTCTTCGCAAAAATATTTCTGCTTGATCCCTACCCTATCCCGCCACGCTTTGCAACCCCGTGGGAGGAATTAGACGCCCCGGAGAAACCGCAAAGGCCAGTGGAGGCGCAAATCGCTACTGAATGGAGCATGGCTCGCAACATGAGATCTCACGTGGGAGCCAAGAACATACCTGCCCCCCTGGGGTACTCCTTGGACGACCGGACTCTTGTCTTCGAAGAAGTGCAGGGGACGCGGCTGGATCGCCTTGTAAACTGGGTATGGCCGGCGAGTCGAGACGTTAGGTCGATGGAGACGGCGATATACCAAGCCGGGGCATGGCTGAGGGCCCTCCACGAGTCTTCCACGCAAGGGTGCGAAACCATAGAATTCGTGGAGGTTGCGAACGCGTTGCGCGGCCTGATCCGCAGGAAGAAATTGGAAGGGACGCTTTATGGCGTGTGGGCATTAAGAGCGCTCGAACTCTTGGCGCGTCACCGCGGCCCTCGCTCCTCCTTCCATATGCCCGTGGCACTCAACCACGGCGATTTCTCCTTACCCAACCTGATTTGGGACCGCTATCGTGAGCATCTGTGGGTGGTGGATTTCGAATTGTCCGCCAGGAAGTCAATCCTCCACGATCTTTGCGCCATGATCTTTGAGCTCCGGAAACCTCTCCTTTATCCCCCGACATCGGAATTAACAGTCCGCCGGCTTGAGAGTGCTTTCTGGGCGGGCTATGGCGCGATTCCCGAGGATCTCTTCGTGTTCGTCAGCGCCCTAGCCACGGCTCGGCTCTTCTATCTGAGTTTTCCCAGAATATTGACGTTACCGGAGCGGCGTGGGTGGAGAGGATGGCTCAAAGCCACCGTATACAAGGCGCTCTTCCACCGGTACGTGACTGCGCGCGTCTTGCGAAGCGCTGGGTTTTGAGAGGGCGCCTGACGATTTCCCGCGGCTGTCATCCTGAGGAGTCCGTCAGCCGACGGACGACGAAGGATCTCTGTAGTTCGTTGAGGCTACCACTGCCGAGATTCTTCGCTTCACTCAGAATGACAGCTCACGGGCCTTTGCCCCGCTCCCGGCACACGGATCCCAGCGTCTGAGCCTTGCGACTCGTTCATGCAACTGACTAACGAAATCCTTGCTGATGGCGTGTTCGAAGGCGAGAAGCCGACCAGGCAAATTGTAAACGCTAGGAAGCTGGCGTGGGCCAGCGCGGGATACCTTGCGCTGATGGTCACGGGGTTGTTCCTTTTGCATACGAAGGGCTGGCTGGACGTTGGCTGCGCATTCCTGCTGCTGGCAGCCGTAAGCGTGGTGGCCGTCCTCATGCCGCTGCGTCAGCTCGGGCTTTTGGGGGCAGGCGGAAAGGCCTCGTATTCCTGGAAGCCAATTGCTATGGAAAACTGGAGGTATGGCCGGTGGCTGCTTGGCAGCGCCATTCTCTATCCGCTCTCCAACCAAGTGCAGACATACCTGGCGGCGATGCTGGGTCTGAGAGCGCCGGGGGTCCTGCGCGCCATGCAAATTCCCGCGCAGGTGATGACGCAGATCATCACGGCCACGGCGCTGCTGATGCTTCCCCCGATGACACAAGAATTTGGTGAGGGCCGGACGGGCAAGTTGCGGGAAATGGCTGTCCTCTGCACGCCCGTCTTGACAGCCATAGCACTGGGCTATTTTGCCACTTTGGAAATCTTTGCCAAGCCCGCCGGGCATATTTTTTATGGTGGGAAATTTGCTGCGTACGCCGGGCTTATTCCGATCCTTGCTTTGTTCCCGCTGTTCCCCACATTCGGCACTGGGTTCTCGAGGGGCCTGCGAGCCGCTCAAAAACCCCAATACGACCTAATCGCCAATGCTGTTGCCGCGCCCCTGGGGATTCTTACCGCGCTGGCCTTCATTAGGTTGTGGGGGGTCAGGGGGGCGGCGTTGAGCTTGGCGGCGAGCGCAGCAGTCGTGGGGGCGGTCCTTTTCTGGATGTTTTTTTGGTCGCAGAAGAGAGGTGGCTAATGCAGATTCCCGAATTCATTGCACGGATTTCCTATTCCCGCTGGGTCAGGGAGAGTACTCGCCGACTGAGGTTAGGGAGGGTAATGCAAAGGGCTTACGCTCTCGCGCGGGGTAATCGACATACGCTTAGGCTCGACCTGAATGGTGTGGAGGGGCTGTTCTCGGCGGAAACGTCCGCTGAGTTGCGTGTTGTGGAACGGTCCGTGTTATTGAGCGAGCATGTGATTTTGAAAACGGTACAGGAAGCACTGAAACCGGGAGATGTTTTCCTTGACGTGGGCAGCAATTTAGGAATCTTCACGATATTCGGCGCGAAGAAAGTGGGACCACAGGGAACGGTCATCGCTTGCGAGCCCGGCGCGGACGCCTTCCAACGATTGGAGAAGAACACTCGGCTCAACCAACTCAGGAACGTCAGACTGATGAGGGTGGCCCTGAGCGACACCTGCTCGGTGAAGAGGCTGGTGGTCGGTGATGCGGCTGGGTTCGGTCATACGGCGCATCTTTCCGATGCTGACGGGCCCTTCGAAGAGGTACAAACCGTCGACTATGATTCGCTCGTCGCACACGGAGGTTTTCCAGTCCCGCGCGTGGTCAAGATGGACATCGAAGGTCACGAATACGCCGCATTGAAGGGGATGCAAAGGACGCTTTCAGATCCGACGTGCGTCGCGCTCTTTTGTGAAGTTCACCCCTATGCGCTCCCCAGTGGGGTTTCCGTAGGAGATGCGGTGGACCTGATCCGATCTTTCGGCTTTGAGTGCGCGTCGAGAATGCGTGATGCGGAACAACAGGTGACGGCAATGAAGCACGCCGTGGGAAATGTTATCGGACAACGGCGTGGGTCGCATGCTCACGTCGCAGGCTAACGGTTGCTCAGGCAACTATGAAGAGTGCTGAAGAAAACAGCAAGAGGAATGAATCTAGGCTCGGGATGAGCGGGGATCTCCGAAGGCAGGGGCCGGTTGGGAACAGATGAGACAGACTTTTTACATAGCCGTCCTGCTGACCAGTTCCATGCTCGGTCTGCCCCAAAGCATAACGTTCGGTCCGATCTCCGCCAACGGGGTTCTCACAACCCTGTATGGGATCATCGTGGCTATTTTGCTCGTGGCGGAGAGACGGAGGGTGAGGACATCCGCCAAGCTGATCTGGCCCCTGGCACTGCTTTTGGGGTGGGACGTCCTGTCTTGGCTTCGGTACCGGCCGTCGAAGCAAGGGTTCAATGAAACTCTGGGCCTGGGAATCTTTGTCGGTCTCATTGTGCTTCTCGCCGTGCGGGGAGAGAGGGACTTTCGGCAGCCGGAGGTGGAAAAGTTTCTGGGGTGGGCTGTGGCACTTTCCGCAGGCCTCTATGCAATCTCGCTGCTGCTTGGGGGGCCGGGGACGGATTCGATACTCATGCCCAGAGGGTTTGCAATCTTCGCGCTGCTGGGCGTATCCTGGTGCGCGGCCGGCTGGGCATTCGGTCTAGATTCGCCTTCGCTCAAAACATCCGTGACGGCGACTCCTGGCGCGTTCGTGAATACCAAGCGATGGTAGAGTGCTCCCCCGGCTCCGCTTGCCGGCTGGATCTCGACAGCAAGATGCTTAAACTCAAGCTCGTACGGCTCGTCCTGAAAACACCTTTGCAATTGGTCCGTCACGAGTCGTTTAGTGAGTTCCGTGCTTTTGCGGGCAATCGCTTGCGTGGAAGTATCGTCGATGCACTGTCGGTACGCTGCGAGACGTTTCTCGCGCTCGATCTCACTCTCAACAGTCTGTTGGTGCTCACGGAGTGAATCGCGGGACTCCAACTCCTTGAGTTCCGCCGCTGCGCTTGGTTCCTTTGCGAGCGTTTGCGCTTGGAGCTCCTTTGCCCTGCCCCTCAGCGCTTTCGCCATAGCGGAAATATCGGTTCATTCATGAAAAACTCAAAAAAGAAACGCCCCTTCGTTTTGCCTCGAATTGCCATCACCGTTCTTCTAGTCGTCGGCCCCTTGCAAATTGTTCGCTTATCCCGGGGAATGGCGACGGACCCCGGCGGTAATTCTCCCGCTGGTATGCCACAGACGTCGGGAGAGGTTTTCTACGTTTCGTTGCAAGGCAAAGACGCTTGGTCAGGGAGACTGCCTGAACCCAATGCCACGAAGACCGATGGTCCCTTTGCCACGCCCACCCGCGCCCGCGACGCCATCCGGTCAGTCCGGGCGAGGGAGACCCTTCGCAGACCAGTGGTCGTTTATATGCGCGGCGGGGTTTACACGCTGAGCGCTCCGCTGGTTTTCTCGGCCGAAGATTCTGGAACTCCTGAGGCCCCCATCACCTACACCTCCTATCCGGGCGAGGAGGTAGTTCTGAGCGGGGGCCGCACGATCACCGGATGGAAGAAGTCGCATTTGGCTTCTGTCGGAGGTCAGTCCGGTGAGGGTGCAAATGTGGCGGCGGCCATCCAGAATAGCCGCCCCGAACTCTGGACAGTGGAAGTTCCCGGAGTCAAAGAGGGTGAGTGGTACTTCCATCAGCTTTTTGTGAACGGAGAGCGCCGCCAACGGGTGCGCGCACCGAACACGGGCTTCTACCGCACTGACGGGGAATTCCTGCCGGGTAATCCGTCGCGCTTCAAGTTCCACCCGGGCGATATTCACGCCGCCTGGGCCGAGCAAGGCGATGTGGAAGTGGTGGGCCTGGAGAAATGGGCGG
>Ga0187808_10000685_pt1 | contig 11026 bp, 11 predicted proteins | sample NC_wetland_sal_i_5_FD_132427 | JGI IMG/M metagenome (GOLD analysis project Ga0187808, IMG submission 132427) | Wetland sediment microbial communities from Neuse River Estuary, North Carolina, USA - ASW_3 | ecosystem: Environmental > Aquatic > Freshwater > Wetlands > Sediment | place: USA: North...
ATTATCCGCGATGACATATCAGGAATTCTCGTCGTCGAGGGCGGGCCGGGGACCGGGAAAACTGTTGTCGCGCTGCACCGCGCCGCCTATCTCCTCTATACCCACAGAAAGCGATTGGCGCGGACCTGTACGTGGCGCTCACCAGGACCACCCGCGGGCTCGGACTGGTCAGTCACGCGCCTATCGAGTCAGGAAGGGGCAATGTCCTACCCCGCGAGTAGCGGCTTCGCGGCACCATCGCCGCCGCGACGACCGGAAGCGCGGCGCCAACCAGGAAGGCGGTGGTGATCGGGTCGTGGGCTACCAGGTATCCGCCCGCCGCGTAGCCGGCTGAGCCGCCGAGGCTGGTGGCGGATGCCAGCCACGCGAAGCTCTCGGTCCGGTTCGCGTACGCGCTGAAGCTGGTGGTCAGGGCCGTGGCCGCCGGTGCGCAGGCGAGCCCCGCGACGAACATCAGCGGGTAGAGCGCTGTCAAATTCCCGGCCACGGACACGATCGCGTAGCCAGCGGCCAGCAACAGCAGCAAGACTCGCAGCTGCCCGGACGCGTGGCCGGGCCAGTCCCTGCCGCCGTAGACGAGGCCGCCGGTCATGCTGCCGACTGCCCACACGGCGAGGACGGTGCCCGCGGCGGCCGAGTCGCCGAGGTGAATGACCCGCGGTCGCGGCGACCTCGACGAACCCGATCGCGGCCATCTGGGCCGAGCCGATAGCCAGCCAGGGCGCGAGCATTGCGGCCTGTCCGGCGCTTGAATAGCGGCCTGCCCGGCGGATCGTGGTGGCCGGAACCGGCTGGCGGACGGTGCGGGCGGCGGCGCGCGTGATGAGCGCGGAACCGGTGACCACGAGCCCGCTCGCGGCGAAAAGGGCGTCAGCGGTCCCGCCGAGCGCCGCGGCGGCGGACACGAAGGCAGGCCCGGCGACAAACAGCAGCTCTGTCGCGATCGCGTCGAGGCTGAACGCCGCGGCGCGGTCGCGTTCTGTCGTCAGCCCGACCGTGATCGTCGCCCGGAGGGCGGCTGTCAGCGGAGGCACGCTCAGCCCGGCGGCAGCCACGGCGATCCAGGACACCGCGGTCGATGCCGTGACGGCCAGCAGCACCAGGCTGGCCGCGTTGACGGTACCCGCGACCGCCAGGACGTGCGGGCCGCGCCGGTCCGCGAGGCGTGCGGTGACCGGGCCGCCGGCGACGGTCGCCAGGCCGGACACGGCGACCGCGATCCCGGCCTCGGTGAAGCTGCCCGTCCGCTGGCGGACCAGGAGCAGGATCGTCAGCGGCAGCATCGTCTGTGCCGTCCGCGCGATGAGGGTCCCGGCGAAGGCCCGCCGGACCGGACGCACCGACCAGACTGGCTCGTACCGGCGCCAGCCCTGCTCGGTCACTTCCGGGTGCCGCTGGCCGGCAGCTGCTGCGGGAACCCCCGGATAGTCAGCCGGACAGGCCTGGCCCCTGCCGCCGGCGCACGCCGCAGGTGCTCCCTTGTGACCGCCTCGACCGCGAGCCCCCACTCCCTGAGCTGGTCCGCGGACATCACGGCCGCGCGCGTGTGCACCGTGATCGCGCCCCGCCATTGCGCCGGCTCGTCCGGTTCGTGTTCCAGGAAGGCGGTGAACAGGTCCAAGTCTCGCCGCGCGGTCACTTGCATGGCGGCCGTCCGGGCCAGCTGCTCCGCGCTGGTGCCCGGACCCGGCGGAGTGGCGATCTCGTCGGCTACGCGGCGCCACGGGCGTTCGCGCCCGTCCGCGCTGGGTTCTTCCGTCCTGGCCACCAGTCCCTGGCGGGCCAGGACACCCAGGTGATAGGAGCACGACTTCGTCGAGGTCCCGAGGAGCCGGGCGCACTCGGCCGCGGTCAGCTGCTCATGCACCCGCAGCAAGTCCAGTAGGTCGAGCCTCGCGGGGTGGGCCACCGCGCGCAGTGCCGCCAGGCCGTCCAGAGATGCGGAAGACATGTTCCGTAGTTTAGGTAACGACACCTCGGCGGATCAAGGGGTCCCGGGCACGGCGAGAACCGGTGACCCCTCCCCCGGTACAGGTCACGCAGGACGCCAAAGCACTTTCGACCAGCGACGAGCGTCACCGGTCTCGAGCACCGCCTGATCCAAGCCCGCGGCGACGAAGTGGACGAGTACCCGCCGGGTGACCGGTGGCAACCACCCCCACCGGCGAGACGACCACGTAGGTGACCTCGACTCCGTTGTCGGGCGTGGGTACCGCCGGACGCAACGCGTAGCGGGGCTCATGCGGCGGGGCAGGAGGCAAGTCGCTCAGCTCGGGCAGTCGCATGAAAAGCTGTGGCTCGCTCACTTCTCCGCTCCCGGCGCCATCGTGACCACTGTCCGCAGGGTGAGGTGCGCCTCGGACGCGGACCCCAGACAGTCGCGCATTTCCTGGGTGAACCGCAGACGCTCGTCTTCCGGCCAGCTCAGCGAGGTCGCGCGGGTGTTCTCCACGCCGATGACCACATCGGCCGGCCGGGTAGCCCGTTGCGTGTCTGTCCGGCACACCGGCTCCCCGAACAAGCCGGTGGCCGCGATCATCTCGGCATCAGGGGCCCGTTTCACCCAGGCCCCGCCGGTGCCGTTGCGCGCGGCCCACATGCCGGCCAGTGCCGCGCCGAAGGGATCGTCGTAGCGCTCGTCAATGTCTAGCAGGGCAAGCCAGCCACCCGGGCGCAGCAGCCGGGCGGACTTAGCGAACCTGACCTCCGGGTCGATCCAGTGAAACGCCGCGGCGGAGATGATGAGGTCGAAGGAGGCGTCGTCGGCGGCCAGGTCCTCAAAGGAGGAGACCTGGAACGAGACAGCCGGGTCCTGGACACGGCTCCGGGCGGCGGCGATCAGCGAGGAGCCGATGTCGATGGCTGTCACCCCGAACCCGAAACGTGCCAGGCGTTCGGTCAGCTGGCCTGTTCCACAGCCGATCTCAAGGACAATGCTGGCGGCATCGAGCCCGGCGGTGTCGACCACGAAGTCAACCGTGTGGCTCGGGTATCCCGGGCGTGAGTCCTGGTAGAGCCGGGCAACGCTGTCGAACAGTGTGCGCTGGTAGTGCCGCTTGCTCCGTTGCCGCCCGGTCTCGACAGTCATGTCCTCGACACTAGGGCATCGCCGGCGCCTGCGTCGGTACCGCGCGCGCCGTCAGGCGTACAGGCGGTGCGGCGTGATGATCACGGCCTCAGGGAACATCGCGGCGAACCGGGCCGCCGTGCCGAAGTTCGCCCCGATGCGTTCGGCGTACTTCACCGCGTACTCCGGCACCTGGTCGGCCGCGGGGAACCCCGGAACGTGCTCGGCGGTCCCGTCGACGCGGATGATGTCCCGGCCGAGGTCGGTCACGTCGAGTCCGAGCGTCACCCTCGGGTTGTGACTGATGTTGCGCAGCTTGATCTTCGCCGACTGGCTGTAAACGAGGATCGTCTCATCGTCGCGCAGCAGGAACCACACCGGCACGCTGTCAGGCCGCCCATCCGGGCGCACGGTTGTCAGCCATGCCATCAGGTTGGCGCGCAGTCGCCCCTCGACATGCGCACGGCGGTCATCGGACAAATGTGACGTCAGCTTCATGGAGAGCAATCCTGGCAGACATGGCTTCGAACGCCCTCGCCGCCCGCGTCAACGCCCTACCCGCCCGCGTTGAAGTACAGGAGCAGTTGCTCCATGAAGTGGGTGGCGAGTTCGACGCCCGCGAAGGCGACAGGGACGGCGGCCCATGCCGCGATCCGCGACCTGCGGACGAGCAGCGCCATGAGGAGGATCAGTCCGAAGGCGGCCCACCAGGCGATGTCGTGGTTGTCTATGGCCCGGGCGGCGCGGGGCAGGCAGGTCGGCGCGGCATTGGCGGCGAGGGCCTGGCAGGCGGAGACGGCGTTGCCGGTCCCATCGAGCACCCCGGGTCTCGTCGGCCACAGAAACCAGGCGAGCAAGGCGGCGGCGATGCCACCGAAGTGCCACCAGTTGGACGGCTCGATGCTGGACGATCGCACCTGCCACCACTGCACGACCGCGAACGCCAGTACCACCACGACAGGGATGCCCAGCACCGTCAGCACGACCGGCGTCGCCATATGGTTGGTGACCGCTCCGCCGATGAGCTCGGCAAGGACGGCGCCCACGACGACGATCCACCCGGTCAGCCCTGCCTCAAACGGCCGCGTCAGCAGCGGCATACGGCGCGCCTCGGAGTCGGCCACGGCGGCTAGCTTCTCACTTCTTCGACCGTCGCGTCCAACTAGGCACCAAAACGCCGCCTTCGCGCTAAGTGGTCATCAAAAACTACCTAAAAGTGGATATTTTCAACAGTCCACTTCTCGCATAGGTTCGGTCGACATGACCCCGACCAATGTCCCCATGCTCGATGTCCCCGTGTTGCGCGGGTCCCTGGTCCGGCTGGAACCACTGCGCGAGAGCCATGTGCCTGACCTCATGCTCGCGGCGGAAGAGGACCGGTCCGCGTACGCGTACACGCTCGTCCCCCGCGCCGGGCAAACCGCGGAGTACGTCGCGCAGCAGCGCGCCAGGGACGGCTTGACACCGTTCGCGCAGGTACGGCTGCGGGACGAGACCGCGGTGGGGTGCACGTCGTTCTTCAATCCCCGGATGTGGCCGAGCAGCGAGGAGCCGTATGCGATCGAGATCGGCTTCACGTGGCTGGCCGCGTCGGCGCAGCGGACCGGGATCAACGCCGAGGCGAAGCTGCTCCTCCTCACGTACGCGTTCGAGACGCTCGGCGTGGCGCGCGCGGATCTGAAGACCGACGCGCGCAATCAGCGGTCGCGGCAGGCCATCGAGCGCCTCGGCGCGCGCTTCGAGGGCGTGCTGCGCAGTTGGTCGCCGTCGTGGGCGCCAGGTGAGGAGGGCAAGCTCCGCGACAGCGCCCTGTTCTCGGTGACCGCGGCCGAATGGCCGACAGTCAAGTCGTCGCTGTCCGACCGGATCAGGCGAGCGGCCACCGCTGACCCGGCGGCGAGCCGCAGGCGCTGAGACGGCGAGCTCAGCCCTGGACAGGCGAGGGATCGCGGGCAATCCTGGCAGGTATGAGCATCGGCGGGACGTTGGCCGAGGCGCGGCACGAAGCAGGGCTGACCGTCGCGGACGTGAGCGCGCGCACCCGCATCAGGCAGGCGCTGATCCGGGATATCGAACAGGATGAGTTCACTAGCTGCGGTGGCGACTTCTACGCGCGGGGCCATATCCGGGCGATAGCCGGTGTCGTTGGCACCGACCCGCGACCGCTGATCAGCGAGTACGACGCGGCGCACTGTCCCGGCGGCCCCGTGCCGAGGCCCGCCGTTCCTTCCGCGCCGCGTGCCACCAGGACCGTCCAGACCGTACAGCCCGTCCAGGCCGGACTGGACGATTTGCTCACGCCAGCGCCGCCTCAGCCACCTCACCCGCCGCACGCACCGCGCCCGCCGCACACAACCGACACGCCGGGGACGTCGCCCGGCCGGTCCCGGCATGGCTGGCTGGTCCCGGTGCTCATGCTTGCCGTCATCGTGGGGGTCGTCACCCTCGCCTACCGGCTGACCAATGGGAAGGACGGTTCCCAGCCGCCCGCCGCCTCGTCTTCGCATCGCGCCTCGGCGCGGACCGCCACCACGACCCCCAGTCACCGACCGAGCCCCAGCAGCACGCGCGGATCAAGCACGCCCACTCCGCCTACGACGAACGGGTTTCCCGTGGCCCAGGTGACGCCGGTCAGTGCCGCGGCGGTCGGCCCCGCGGGCACCTCCGACGGTGACAACTCGCAGGATGCGTCGCTCGCGCTATCGGGCGACCCGGCGACGCCCTGGCACACCAACTGGTACACGACGGCACGGTTCGGGAACCTGCAAGAAGGCACCGGCCTGCTGGTCGACCTGGGCCGGACCGTGACGGCGACCGGCGTGACCATCCACCTGGGAAGCATGCCCGGCGCCAATCTTCAGGTGCGCACCGGGATCAGTCCCGCGGGATTGCACACGGTAGCGAGCGCGAACAACGCGGCCGGCGCCGTTCGGTTGCCGCTGGCGTCGCACCCGCAGGTCCGGTACGTGCTTATCTGGTTCACCCTGCTGCCGCCGGACTCGTCCGGCACCTACCAGGCGGCCATCTCCGCTGTGACGGTGACGGCATCGGTCAGGTAAGCCCCTCGCCGCCCGGTTGATCGGCAAGACTGGCGGCATGAGCGACGACGTCACCCCCTTCCGGATCGACATTCCCGAAGCGGACATCGACGACCTCCGCGACCGGCTGCGCCGCACCCGGTGGCCAGAACCCGAGACAGTAGACGACTGGTCGCAGGGCACGCCAGCGGCGTACGCCCGCGAGCTCTGCAAGTACTGGCTGGAGGACTACGACTGGTACGCCGCGCAGGCCCGGCTCAATCGCTTCCCGCAGTTCCTCACCACGATCGACGGCTTGGACATCCATTTCATCCACGTCAGGTCCCCGCACGAGACCGCCGTTCCGCTGGTCATCACGCACGGCTGGCCCGGCTCGGTCGTCGAGTTCAGCAAGGTCATCGAACCGCTGACCGATCCCGTGGCGTTCGGCGGGGACCCGGCCGACGCGTTCCACGTGGTGTGCCCGTCGCTGCCGGGCTTCGGGTTCAGCGGAAAGCCGGCCAGGACGGGGTGGGGCGCCGAGCGCATCGCCGACGCCTGGGACCAGCTGATGGTCAGGCTCGGCTACCCGCGCTACGGCGCTCAGGGCGGCGACTGGGGATCCCTGGTAACGCGGATGATCGGGCTGCGGCACACCGGTCACGTGACCGGCATCCACCTGAACATGGTCTCGTTCTCTGTCCCCGCCAGCACCGAGGACCTGACCGAACGCGAGCGAGCGGCGCTGGCCGCCCTCGACCACCACCGCGCACACGGCAGCGGTTACGCCGCCGTGCAGTCCACCCGCCCGCAGAGCATCGGCTACGGGCTGGTCGACTCCCCCGCCGCCCTCGCCGCGTGGATCACCGAGAAGTTCCAGGTGTGGAGCGACTGCGACGGTGATCCGGGCAACGTCTTCACCAGCGACGAGATGCTCGACAACATCATGCTGTACTGGCTGCCTGCCACCGGCGCGTCGGCCGCCCGGCTGTACTGGGAGAGCTTCGCCAGGCGCGGCACCGCGCCAATCCCGGTGCCAGTCGGCTGCTCGATCTTCCCTAAGGAGATCTACCGCCCCTCGCGTCGCCTGGCCGAGCCGCAGTTCCCCGACTTGCGCTACTGGAACGATCTGGACACGGGCGGCCACTTCGCCGCGCTGGAACAGCCGGCGACGTTCGCGGCCGAGGTCCGCGCCGCCTTCCGCCTGTTCCGCTGACGCGCTGCTAGACTCGGCGCTGGCGAGCAGGACGCCTCCAGGTCCGCGGGAAGGGCTGAGCCCACCTGAGCATTGAACGCATCTGGTGCAGGCTCGCACGCCTCCTTTCAGCCAGCGGCGCGGACCGGCTGGCGGACGAAAGGAGGCCGCCATGTCGGCCATCCCCCTGCCCCAGGACCCCAACCTCAGCCAGCTCCGCAACCAAGCCAGAGAGCTGCAGCGCGCGACACGCGCGGGCGACGCACAAGCGATCGCCATCGCCGCCGAATATAGCCCGGACACCCCGCCTTCACCGCTGTTCCCGCTCAGCGCCGCCCAGCTCGTGACCGCACGGCGCTACGGGTTCGCCAGCTGGGCGCGTCTGCGCCGGTATGTGGAGATCATCGAGGCCAGGGCGTGGACGGCTGAGCCGACGCCGGGCGACGAGCCGCCGCCCGATCGGTTCCTGCGGCTGGCCTGCCTCACATCAGGCAATGACGAGGGATCGGACCGTGCGGCGGCCGCTCAGCTTCTGTCCACTTATCCGGAACTAAGCGGGGCGTCTGTTCACCTCGCCGCGGCCTGTGCCGACGTGGACGGCGTCCGCCGGTTCCTCGCCGCCGACCCGGCCGCCGCGACCGCACCGGGCGGACCGCACGGTTGGTCGCCGCTGCTCTATCAGGCCTACGCGCGCCACGACCCGCGGATCGGACTGGACGCCACCCTGCTGACGGCGCGGCTGCTGCTCGACGCCGGCGCGGACCCGAACGACGGCCGGTTCTGGCACGGACTGCCGACCCCGTTCACCGTGCTGACCGGTGTGCTCAGCTACGGCGACCACGACCAGCCATGGCACCCGCACTCGATCCCGTTCGCGCGGCTGCTGCTCGACGCCGGCGCCGACTGCAACGACGGCCAGGCGCTGTACAACAGGATGTTCGGCCCTAACGACGACCATCTGGTGCTGCTGTTCGAGTTCGGGCTCGGCCGCGGAGACGGCGGCCCGTGGCACCGGCTCCTCGGCGACAAGCTGGAGTCTCCTGCGCAGATGCTGCGCGAGCTGCTCCGCTGGGCGGTGCTGCACGACCAGCGTGACCGGGTCGAGCTGCTCGCGGCTCACGACGTTGACCTGAGTGCTCCGTTCTCCGGCCAGCGGTACGGCCCCTACGGCCGGACCCCGGCGGAAGAGGCGCTCGTGAACGGCCATCGCGAGCTAGCCGCGCGGCTCGCGGCGCTGACTGGCACCAAGCCGACGCTGAACGAGGTCGACGCGTTCGTCGCCGCGTCGCTGGCCGGGGACGCTGACCAGGTACGGCGCACCGCTCCTGCCGTTATCGCCGAGGCGCGCCGGACAAGGCCTGGTCTGGTCACATGGGCCGCCAGCCAGGGAGCTCCGAACGCCGTCGAGTTGCTCGTATCGGCCGGCTTCGACGTGAACTCGTTCGGCCGCAGTGACATCCCCGCCGACCAGCCGTGGCACACCGCGCTGCACGTCGCGGCCGGCGACGGGAACCTGGCACTGGCCAGAAAGCTGCTCGCGCTCGGCGCCGAGCCGTGGCTGCGCGACCGGCACTACGACGCCACGCCGCTCGGCTGGGCCAGGCGGCACGGCCACCAGCCACTGATCGACCTGCTGACGGACTGCCCGACGACTAGTGGTGGAACAGCCGCAGGCCCGTGCGGACGAGGCTGATGCCGTATTCGGCGCAGGCGTCCGCGATGTCCCCAGAGTGGATGGATCCGCCAGGTTCGGCGACGTAGGCCACGCCGTGGCGGCTCGCCTGCTCGATGTTGTCGCGGAACGGCAGGTAGCCGTCGGAGACGAACGTGACTCCAGTGAGGCGGCGCAGCCACGACGCGCGCTCATCGGGTGTCAGTTCCTCGGCGGGCTGCTTGAGCGCCCGCACTAGCTGGCCATGTTCCGCGGCGGTCAGGTCTGCCTCGATGAGGCGGAACTGCCAGTTGATCTTGTCCTGGCGGCGGACGTGCGGGGCGAAGGACAAGGCCCGGATGGCCGGGTGACGGCGCAGCCACCAGGTATCGGTCTTGGCGCCGGCCAGCCGGGTGCAGTCCACGCGGGACTGCTGGCCGGCGCCGATGCCGAGGGTCATCCCGGCGCGCAGGTAGCAGACCGAATTCGACTGCGTGTAACGCAGCACGACAAGTCCAAGCAGCACGTCGTCGATGGCCGCGTCGGGCAGCGGCTCTCCGGCCGCGAGCTCGAGCAGGTCGCGCGAGATCCGCACCGGGTCCCTGTCCTGCGTCAGCCGGACACCGAACACTTCACGCGACTCCCGCGGCGGCGGGCTGAACGCCGGGTCCGCCTCCATGACCAGGAAGCTGCCGTTCTTCTTCTTGCTGAGCTGGGCGACCGTCCCTGGCTCGTAGCCGGGGGCGATGATCCCGTCGCAGACAACGCCGGCGAGCAAGCGGGCAAACTCGGCGTCCACGGGAACCGAGACCGCGGCGAAGTCGCCATAGGAGGACTTCGGGTCGGCGTCGCGGGCCCGCAGGTATGCGCTGGCCACGCCGCTGACGCGGCTGTCGGCGTCGTACAACCCGGCCGTGACCTCGTCGACCGGACCGGACAGGGCCGCGCCCGCGGGCGAGGTGTGCTTGAACGACGCGGCGGCTGGCCTGCCAAGTAGCCGGTCTGCCTCGTGGACAAGCTGCCAGCCGTTCAGCGCGTCCAGCACGTTGATGAACGACGGCTGCCCGTTAATCACGCGCACCGGCCAGCTTCCAGGCGTAACAGGAGCCGCGTGCGCGGTCGCCTGCTGGGGGTTCATCCCGTAGCGCAGTTTCATGTGGCCGTCTCCGCAAACCCGGCCCCGGCCCCGGCCCCGGCCCCGGCGCGGGCCGGGTTCGCCTCCCGGAAGGCACCCGGGCGCAGCGGGGTGCCGAGCAGACGGCTGACGAGGGTGCGGTGCGCGGCGTGCAGTGTGCGGACGGCCGCGGGGGTGAGGCCGGGCTTGACGGGCGGGTCGTCGCCCCGGGGGCGGCCGGGCTTGAGCGGGATCCACAGGTGGCCGGGATCGCTGCCTTGCAGCTCGCCGATGATCGCCGCGCGGGCGACCAGCCATCGGCTGAGGATCTGCACGGTCGGGTCGCTGAGCGGGCAGCTGCCGTCGGCGAGTTCGACCGTCGCGTCACCGTCCAGATGCAGGGCCTTGACCCTCAGTTGGGCCAGCTCGGGCACCGTTCGGTCAGTGTCGGCGACCAGCGCGGCGAGGGCGGCGGTCCGCAGGGCATTCGCGTGGTTGGCATAGACGGGCCTGCGCACCGTCAGGTCGTGCAGCAGGCGCTTGGTGTCCTCGGCGGTCAGCCGGTAGCCGGCGGCGGGCGGGGCGGTGTCGAGCCGGTCCGGAAGGCCGAGGAATTCCGCGAAGGCGTTGAAGGAGTCGGTCCGTACGCGCATCGAGTTGGGCTGGGCCGCGGCGTCGTGACCGCGGGTGGGCGTTCGGGTGCGTGTCCGGCCGGCCGCCGCGTCCTCAAGCCATGCGGCGGCTCGCGCGGGCTCCATCAACTCCCCTGCCGTGATGTCGACCGCGTCGGCGGCGCGCAGGGCATGACGCAGGTATTCGTCGAGGAAGTGCTTGCGGATGCGTCGTGTGCTGGCGGCGAAGCCCTGTTCGCCCAGGTGACGAGCGAAGTCGTCGATCGCGGCTCGCGCCGGAGTGTCGGCCTGCGCAGGTGGCATGCTCCCAGGATAGCCTCACCGGCTGATAACAGCAAGAAACGGCCGGG
>Ga0187808_10000686_pt1 | contig 11024 bp, 8 predicted proteins | sample NC_wetland_sal_i_5_FD_132427 | JGI IMG/M metagenome (GOLD analysis project Ga0187808, IMG submission 132427) | Wetland sediment microbial communities from Neuse River Estuary, North Carolina, USA - ASW_3 | ecosystem: Environmental > Aquatic > Freshwater > Wetlands > Sediment | place: USA: North...
GCACGAACCGGGTGATCTCACGAGTGAAGAGAAAAAAGAGCGCTACGATGCCCACTATCCCCAGGAATAGCGGGCCGAAAAGGCTCTGCAGGTAGGTGACTAGGCCTTGGGTGCTGATCGCCGCTTGCGGGGCCGCCGCGGCGATGATCTGAACGGACATCATCCTTCCATTCCGTGTACATCAGTGAGCGGTCGGGGACGCCATGGGGCCCAGGGAGCGTATGTGGGCAGTGGAGGCCGGAGGCGCTTGCCGCCGCTCGCCGGCCGCAAGGCACGGTCGGGGGTCGACGACGCGTCCTGGGTCATTGGGTTCCCATCGGCTGCGTAGATGCACGGATCTCCCTTACATACCATCTTCCGCTTTGCTGGTCGATGACCGACATGTCATAAGTTGTAGCGAGCTGACTCATACCCCCTCTGACCTGGCCAGGGAACACCCAATTGACGGTCACGGTGATGTCGCGTGTCGCGCCGCCCGGCGGAACGGTGATGCTCCCGATGGACCCGAAACTTACGGCGCCGTCGAGGCCGTTAACCGAAACCCCGGGCGCGAGGAACCGGTTCAGGGTCGCCTGATCCCCGTTCGCGTAGGCCTGGAAGAATGCCGGCAGCTGACTCGACAGCGCGCGCTGCGCGGCCGGATCGGAGCCTGCCTGCGGCGTGCCCGGTGGCGATACGGTCACCGGCGGGGGCAGCACGGCCGGCTCGCCGGATACCACTATCCCGCCGCCGGAAGCGTAGAGCGGCACGCCGAGCTCTATCATTTTGCTGTTCACCGATGCCAGCAACGTCACCACCGCGATGTGCGCAGTGCGCACATCAATCCCGGCCACCTGCTCGGAGTCGAGCCGGGAAGTTCCGCCGCCGTTCCAGCCGAATTGAGGATCACTGACCCGGGCATTGGCAGGTATAAAAGCCGCCAGCTGTTGCGCGCGCTGGGTTGCGGTCGCCGGACTGAAGTTCAGGTAGGCCTGGCCGAACTGCATGGCGAACGCTTCGCCAAGCGTCACGGGAAACGCAGGCGTCGAAGAAGTCGTGGTCGCCGTGCCTTTTGCATTGGCAGGCGTCTCATTCAGCACGATCGCCATTACGCCGCGATAGCCGATAATGAGAATCGCGGCCCAGAGAACGACCCGCATCGGCCATACCATCCAGCGGCCGCCGGCGCCGCTCCAGGGCGCTTTGGCGGTCACGCGACGGCGCCCGTCCATGACCGGTGATTCATCACCGTACACGGTCGACTCCGTTCCGCTATCAAGGCTGGAGACGCTCGACCTGCGTACCATCACACCTCCGCCACTCCCGTACCTGGTTAGCCCAGATACAGGTGTGTTCCCTGCCGGTCTCGTGCACCATTGTGCGCCCAAAAGCCGCTTCACGTGCGGCAATAGAGCCGAACAAAACGCACGATCCCGTACTGGAGTTACCTCCAGTCACACCTGACCCAGATATAACCCGCCACCATGCGGACCTTGCTTACTGAACGTAACTCATCACATACAAATACGCAACAGGCAAGCAGCAGGTTCATTCGCATCACGGGACAAACCCACGCCGGAAGCTAGAAAATCGCTTCCCAGTTCGCTCAGCCGCACCGAGCGACTCCTTACACCCCGTAACCAATCAGCCGACGCGATCTTGACGCGCCCCGACCATCGACGGTCCGTACGTGTTGCGCGACCTCACTCGGTTTTGCCACCATCTCAGTGGATGGCTTCACCGAGTCAACAGGACGGTCGGTGGCACAATGCGATGGCGCTTCGCGGTGACGGCGGTCGCGATCATGATGGCGGCCACGACACCGATGGTCGGCGGCGCCAAAGCAGCCGTAACGGCTCCAGGCGCCACATGAGGACCGGGCGGCACTTGGGGCCTGCCAACGCCGGTTGCCGACGTGGCCGGCTTGGGCGCGGGGAAAGCATTACGGGCATCGACTCGATCTCTTGCGCCGCCGCCGGAGACTGCGGCGCCATCGGCACTTACACCGCGCAGCCCCAATATCCCGGCCAGGAAGCCTTCGTCGTCAGCGAAACAAACGGCATCTGGGGGCGCGCGCAGTCAGTTCCCGGTCTCACGGCGATGAACGTCGGCAAATCCGTTAGCGCACCGACGATCTCGTGCGCCGCTCCAGGAGACTGCGCCGCGGTAGGCGGCTACGCGAACCAGACCAGCACTGAGGGCGCGACCCCGTTCGCCGCATTCGTCGTGAACCAAGTCAACGGCGTGTGGGACAAAGGCTTTACCTACAACAAGACCTGGGATTCCCCAGCATTCGTCGTGGACGAGAAAAACGGCGTATGGGCAAGCCCGCAAACCGTTCCAGGCATGGCCACCTTGAGCACGCACCAGGCGAGTGCGCCGCCGCGGGCGAATATACGGCCGGCCAACGCGGGACAGGGTCCAGCCTGCCCTTCGTGGTCAATCAAGGTTGTGAGGGCGAACCCTAGCTGAATGGCTCCCACTTGCCCACGAGGTGCACGGTGAGCAGAGCGATCACCAGGCCGGCGAGGAGCGAGGCGATCAGCAGTGCCAGCCGGGTGCCGCGGCCGCCGAGGACTCGCAGCGCACGGTGGGCGTGCCGTCCGGCGCCCCCGTGCCCGTCGGTTTCATCGTGCGGGACGGAGCTTCCGCGTGCCTCGGCGGCGAGCAGTCGCGGCAGCCGCCACACGTAGGTGAGCACGTGGATGGCTATGAAGAAAGCCCAGGCGATGAACGAGATCCTGTGCACCGTAAGCCACCCGCTGGGCGGCCCGTAGCTGGGGCCGATGACGGCGAGCATGATGCCGGAGCCGAAGACGCACGCCGTGAGCAGCATGATGATCGGCCCTATCACCCGCAGTAGCGGTGCGGGCGGCCCTTTCTGCCGGTACGGCGCGCTCCCCGCGTAGTACCGGGTGAACCGGTAGAGGACCGCCCCGGCCTTGAGGGTGACCGGTCCAAGGAGCAGCATGCCGAGGAAGACGTGCAGTGTGAGGAGGCGGCCGATCTTCAAGATCGTGTAGCACTCGACGAGCAGCAGGATCAGCAGCACCGCCCCGGTCATCGCGGTAAGCCGCTCATTGCCCTCGGCTCCACCAGACCGCGAAGGAGCGGCGGCAGCGCGGAACCCGACCATACCCGACCTCCTGATGCCGCCCACTAGATATTCAGAGTATATACTCAGCGTATATAACAGCGCCATCACAACGCGGTTCCTTTGCCCTGGGTCCAGCCCCGGCCGTGCTGGCGTGTGTGCAACCCGGTCTTTGGCAACTGCGGCGGCGGACCGTTTTACGCGAACAGCGTCGGCTTGCCGCCCAGCGAGTCCGCCGCGCCGCGCGCCACGATCACGGTCTCGGCAAGGATCGTGCCGGCCTTGGGACCAGGGACGAAGGTGCCGGGCTCCACGATCCAGGTGCCGGGCTCGCGGTCAGGGAACCACGTGCCGATTTTGCTGCCGACCCCGCCGTCGGTGGCAACGAAGCCGGGTGCGTTCGTGACCTGTGTGGCCCGCGTGCCGAGAAACGTGTAGGTGTCTCTGCTGAAAATCCACTCGTTCTGCAGGCCGGTGGAGTCGGTCAGGGCGATCCCGAAGCCCGCGCGGCCCGTCATGTCGGTCGTCACGGGGATCAGCGTCACGCCGGGGATCAGCGCGGCGGCCCAGTAGATCGCGGCCTCCGCGGCGGGAGGTAGCACCGTCGTGCTTAGCAGGCGGCCGATGGCGCTGAACGCGTTGACGTTCCTGTCGCTCCCGAGGTAGGCGGACTGGGCGTAGAGGATCCCCAGCAACTGGTTCGGGTCGGTGGGCAGCGATCGCAGCCACGTGCAGGTCGGGTTCCTGATGCCTGGCTTTGCCGCCGACGCTGGGCGACGGTCGGCCCCTCTCGAGCCCCTCGTGCCTACGCGATTCCTGGTGAGGAATCCCTGGCTGGCCCGCTGCCCCGTCCAGGACTCCTGGACCGACACGGACTGCGCCGTGATCGGCCACGGGTTGCCCGGGAAGCTGCTGACATTGGTCGCATAGCTCCAGTGCCGCGAGCCAACCACCCAACAGGTGTCCTTGTACTCCGCCTTGACGTAGTACCACTGGCCCGGGCCGATGGCGGGGAGCGGCGTAACCGCTGCCGACATGGCCATCGCCTCCAAAGTGATCGCGGCGGCCGCGCTCGCGCCCCTGAGCTGGCCGCCTGTCAGCGGGAGTTCCCGGTTACCTGCTGCGCGCAGTTCCTCTTCGGCAAGGTCCGCGAGTCTGCCTCTCGCGCGGGCAAGCCGGGACCGGACGGTACCGACAGGGATGCCCAGCGCCCTAGACGCCTCCGCGTAGCTCAACCCCGACCAGGCGCACAGCGCCAGCACGTCACGCTCGGGCCCGCGCAGCCTCGCCAGCGACCTGTGCATGGCCGCGATCCGGGCGGCATCATCCACCCGCTCGCTGACATCCTCCGCGAAGTCCGTCACGTCCAGTTCCAGTCCCAGCCGGGCGAGGGTCTCCTTGTGGCGCCGGCGAGCCCGGTAATGCCCGCGAACCACGTTGGTCGCCACACCGAGCAGCCACGGCCGGAGCGACCCGCCCTCAGGGGAGATCTGTACCCGGTTCCGCCAGGCCTCGAGGAAGGTCAGCGACAACACGTCCTCGGCCGCCGCCCAGTCGCCGGTCAGCCGGAACGCGTGGTTGTACACGTCCGGCGCGAAGGAATCGAAGAGGTCACCGAACGCGTCCGCGTGACCGTCCCGGACCCGCGACCGCAGGGCGTCAGGCGAGCCCTCAGCAGAACGCTCCATGCCTCTTATCTGTCACGCCGGACTTGCGAGTTCCAGTGACCTGAGTCACACCGGTCAGCGGACACGCGTAGCGACTATACGTTGAACCGGAATTCGACCACGTCGCCGTCTTGCATGATGTAGTCCTTGCCTTCGACGCGGGCCTTGCCGACCGCGCGGGCGGCGGCGACCGAGCCGGCCGCGATCAAGTCCTCGAAGGACACGATTTCGGCCCTGATGAAACCGCGCTGGAAGTCCGTGTGGATAACGCCCGCCGCCTCGGGGGCGGTGGCGCCGATCGGGATCTCCCAGGCGCGGGTCTCCTTGGGCCCCGCGGTCAGGAACGTCTGCAGCCCGAGGGCGCGGAACCCGGCGGACGCGAGCTGGGAAAGCCCCGGCTCGCCCAGGCCGGCCTCGGCGAGCAGCTCGGCCGCTTCGTCCTCGGGGAGCTCGGTCAGGTCGGCTTCGGTCTTCGCGTCAAGGAAGATCGTCTCGGCCGGCGCCACGAGGCTGGCCAGCTGCTTGCGCAGCCCCTCGTCGCCCAAGTCCGCGACGTCCATGTTGAACACGTAGAGGAACGGCTTGGCCGTGAGCAGGTGCAGCTCGCGCAGCGCCGGCAACGAGATCCCGGCGGCGGCTGCGCCGGCGAACAACGTCGTGCCGTTGTTCAGCACGTCCACAGCCGCGGTCGCGGCGGCAGTCACCTCGGTTCGTTCCGGATCCTTGCTGAATTTTGATTCTTTTGCCAGGCGAGGCAGGGCCTTTTCCAGAGTCTGCAGGTCGGCGAGGAGCAGTTCGGTCACGACCGTCTCGATGTCGCCTTCCGGTTCCGCGGAACCCTCCACCCGGGTCACGTCGGGGTCGTTGAAGACGCGGACGACCTGGCAGATCGCGTCGGTCTCGCGGATGTGGCCGAGGAACTGGTTGCCGAGGCCCTGGCCCTGCGAGGCGCCGCGGACCAGGCCGGCGATGTCGGTGAAGCGCACCGAGGCGGGCACGATGCGGGCGCTGTTGTAGAGCTTCGCGAGCGCGGCGAGCCTGGGGTCGGGGACGCCGACGACCCCGACGTTGGGCTCGATCGTGGCGAACGGGTAGTTCGCCGCGTGCGCCCCGGCTCGGGTCAGCGCGTTGAACAGGGTTGACTTGCCGACATTGGGCAAGCCGACGATTCCGATGGACAGGCTCACGGGAGGCCAGTCTATCGGGCCTGACACCCTAAAACTGGGCCGCGTACTGCGAGGTGCCGATCCTGGCCTCGATGACAAGGGGGCGAGTGCGCCGCACGCCCAGGGCCTTCCCCAGGCCGGTGACGCTGTCCACCCGGACTCCGTCGCAGCCGAGCGACTCCGCGAGCGCGGGGATGTCGGTGCGGTCGACGGTTGTCGCGGTCAGCGGGTAGCCGAGCGACTGCTGGTGCAGTTCGATGCGGTTGAGGCTGCCGTCGGAGAAGACGACGACGACCAGGCCGAGACCCAGCCGCGACGCCACGGAAAGCTCGGTCGCCGTCATCGCGAACCCGCCGTCGCCGGTGAAGCTGACGACCGGCGTGCCCGGCCGGGACAGGCACGCCGCGATCGCCGCGGGCAGCCCGAACCCCATCGCGGACAGCCCGTTGGTGATCAGCGTCTCCCGCGGCGCCCTCGCCACCCAGGCCTGTCCCGTCATGATCTTGTGCGATCCCACATCGGCCGTCGCGATCGTGTCGGCGGGCAGCGCCTCGCGCACGGTCGTGACGACCTCGGACGGGTTGAGCTGGCCTGACTCGTACCCCGCCTCCCACGCGTCCCTGAGCGCAACGCGGTGCGCGGCCACCTCGCCCGGGGCCCACCGCGGCGCGCCGTCCCAGTGCTCGCCGATCCAGCCCAGGGCGGCGGCCACGTTCCCGACGATCTCGGTAGCGGCCGGGTAGATCTGGTCGGTATTCGGCGTGGTGTCCACGTGCAACACAGGCGTGGCGATCTGCCACGGTGTTATCAGCTCCACCGGGTCGAAGCCCGCGGTGACGATCAGGTCGGCGCTGGCGAGCAGGTCCCAGATCACCCGGTACCCGGCCATGTCGAGCACGCCCGCGAAGTACGGGTGATCCTCGCTGATCACGCCCTTGGCCATCGCCCCGACGACGACGGGCAGCCCGGCCCGCTCGGCGAGGCTGGTCAGCGCCGCGCCGGCGCCGCAGCGCACCGCCCCGGCGCCGGCCAGCAGCACCGGCCGCCGCGCTTTGCTGAGCGGCCGCACCGGGTCCTCGCCGTAAAGATCGAGAGTGGTGGCGGCCGGGGTAAGCGGCGGGACTTTCGCGCCGTTGATGGTGTCTGGCACGGTTATCCCGAACGAATCCGTGGTGACTGTGAGGTGTACAGCCCCGGGCCGTTCGGCGGTGGCGGTGCGCAATGCCTTGCGGATCACCGTGTCGGCCGACTGTGGCTCGAGCCGGGCCGTGAGCTTCGTGACCGGCGCGAACAGCCGGTCGTGATCGACCAGCTGGTGTGTCCAGTACTGCTCGCGGGAGCTGTCCACCTGCCCGGAGATCGCCAGCACGGGGACCCGGTCCAGGGTGGCGCTCGCGACGCCGTTGAGCAGCGCGGTCGAGCCCGGGCCGAGCGTGGACAGGCACACACCCGGCAGCCCGGTGCACATCGCGGCGCCCTCGGCCATGAACGCGGCGCTGCCCTCGCGGACGGCCGCCACCATCGTTGGCCCCCCGTCGCGGGTGGCATCCATGAAGTCGACCACCGACTCCCCCGGGTACCCGAACACATGCGTTACCCTCGCCTGGCGCAGGTAACTGGCCAACAGCGTGGCAGTCGTCTCGGTCGTCACGGCTCAATAGCATCACATGCCCCAGCGCGGGCTTGCTGTCCTCCCCCCACCCATTCCCGCCCTTCCACCCATTCCCGCCCCTCCGACCCACTCCCGCCCCTCCCCGCAAATCGACCGGTTTGATGGTCAATTTCGAGTTAACCGGCCGGTGGTTGACTGAAATGGCAATGACGACGCGACCCGGGCGGACTGCCATGAGTGATTTTCACGCCGCGTACCCGGAGTACGGGGCCACCGCCCGGCTGGACGAACTGCGCGCGTCCGAGTACGCATACCTGGACGAGGGCGGCCACGTTTACCTGGACTACACCGGCGCCGGGCTCGCCGCCCGGTCGCAACTCCAGGCGCACGCGAGCCGGCTGAGCGCCGACTGCTACGGCAACCCGCACTCAGGCAACCCGACCTCGACCGCGTCCACGCTGCTTGTCGAACGGGCACGCGCGGCGATCCTGCGTTACTTCAACGCCACCGCCGAGAACTACGCCGTCATCTTCACGCCGAACGCCACGGGCGCCTGCCGCCTGGTCGCCGAGGCCTACCCGTTCCGGCGCGGGACCAGGTTGGTGCTGACCGCCGACAACCACAATTCGGTGAACGGCATAAGGGAATTCGCGAAGGCGCGGGGCGCGCGGGTGAGATACGTCCCGCTCACCGCGCCCGAATTGCGGATCGGTGCGGACGACGTCTCCGCCGCGCTCGACGGCGGGCACGGGCTGTTCGGCTACCCGGCGCAGAGCAACTTCAGCGGCGTACAGCACCCCCTGAGCTGGGTTCGCGACGCCCAGGAAGCGGGTTACGACGTGCTGCTCGACGCGGCGGCGTTCGTGGCCACGAACCGCCTCGACCTCGGCGCCGTGCAGCCCGAGTTCGTGGCGCTGAGCTTCTACAAGATGTTCGGCTTCCCGACCGGCGTCGGTTGCCTGCTGGCCAGGCGCGACGCCCTCGCCAGGCTGCGCCGGCCGTGGTTCTCCGGCGGCACGATCTTGGCGGCCAGCATGCAGGGCGGCTGGCACCGGATGGTCGACGGCGAAGGCGCGTTCGAGGACGGGACGCTGAACTTCCTCGCGATCCCCGACGTGACAGTCGGCCTCGACTGGATAAGCGGTATCGGCGTCGACCTGATCCACCAGCGGGTTTCGATCCTGACAAGCTGGCTTCTCGAATGCCTGCGCACGCTGCGGCACAGCACGGGCGAGCCGATGATCCGGTTCTACGGGCCGGCGTCCCGCGTCGCACGCGGCGGGACCGTGTCGTTCAACTTCCTCGACCCGGCCGGGCGCGTGCTCGACGAGCGCGCCGTGGGCCGGGACGCGAGCGCGGCGGGCATCTCGCTGCGGACCGGCTGCTTCTGCAACCCGGGAGCCGGGGAGGGAGCGTTCGGGCTGACCCGGGCAGACCTGCTCGGCTCGCGCCTCGCGAGGGCGTTTGGCCGGCGGCGCTTCCAGCGCAAAGACCTGTCAACGGTGGATGACTACCTGCGCCTGATCGGCCTGCCGACCGGCGGCGCGATCCGGGTGTCCCTCGGCATCGCCTCGACGCTCGAGGACGTGGACGCGTTCCTGGACTTCGCCGAGCGCACCTACCGCGACCGTCCCGCCGACTCAACCGGCCTCCCTCCCCGCGTCAACTGCTGACCGGAGCTGTCGAGACGCGGGGAGGCCGTCAACTGTCGAGAAACCCCGGCGGCAGTCCGCCTGGCGGGGATTCCGCGCGCACTACGCCGTTTACGAGGCGACTTGCCGTACAAGACGACCACTTGCTACACAAGATGACCACGCTGCCCTACTCATATCTGGACAAAACGGGCTCGAAAATTGCTATGACGTATAGCAAGTGGTCACGGCGTATAGCAAGTCGCCGACCGACAGCGACCCGTTACGGGTTACGCGAGTCCCCTGAGGTCATAGACGCGCGGGTGACGGGGCTTAGTCCTATGGCTTATCCGCGCCGAATCTCGTGACCGAGAGCGGGGCTATGGCTGCGAGCCGTACAGCATTACCAGGCCGGCCTCGCCGTTGGGGACATGCGGGTCGGACTGCCCGCCAACTGCCCACACCGACGTGGTGCCCGGGACGCTGGCCAGACCCTCGGGGCCGTGCACGTAAGCGCCCGCCGAACAGCCGGCCAGGCCAGTATCGGTCCACACCCTAGCGCTGAAGTGCCACATCGGCCCGGCGCAGGACTCCGGTGTGAAGCCCATGGCCCAAACCCCGCCGGCCCCGTCCGGGACCAGGTCGCTGATCACGTCCTGCTTGGTGGTGGGGTCGGATGGCAGCTTGTCCACCGTCCAGGCGTGTCCGTTCCACAGTGCCGTGACGCCCCAGTCGTTATGGCCGGTCGGGATGCCGCCCGCCACCCACACATCCCCGCCGGCCAGCGCCAGCACGGACGTCAGGTTCGTCCCGCGCGCGAGGTACGCAGGCAGCGTGACCGAGAACCAGCGGCGCCCGTTCCAGTGCATCAGCCCGTTGGCCATCCGCTGCCCTGGACCGCCTTCGACGACCGCCCAGATGTCACTCGCCGAAACAGCGCTGGCATCCAAGACGCCGTATTGGCCGGTAGGCGCGGGAAGCGACATGGCCCGCCAGGTGCTGCCGTTGAACTGGGCGGCGTACGAGATGAACTTGCTGGGGGTGCTGTCGAACCCGAACAGCCACGCGTCATGCGCGCCAACGGCGACCCCGGAAGCGATGACCAGGCCATTCTTACCGCCCGGGAACGTGGGCGCCCGCCCGGCAGTCCAGGTTGACCCGTTGAAGCGAAGGTAGTCGCCAGACAAGTCGAACGCCCACACGTTGCGGTCCGAGGTAGCCCCGACCGAATCGAGAACGCTTACCTTCGCCATAACGCGGGAAGGTATCGAGACCTGCTGCCAATTGGCGCCATTCCAGTGCACGACAATGTCACCGGTGCTCGGGCCGGCTACTCCGACGGCCCACGCGTCCCGCGGGGAGATAGCGGTCACGGCGTTGAGCTGGACTTCCTCATTGTGGGGGGCGATGGTCGCCGCTACCTGCCAGCCGCTGCCCGCCGCCTGGGCCGGGCCGATCGCTCCGGCGACGGCGAGTCCGCCTGCAGCCAGGATGACTGCCGCCTTGGTGACGAAAGAGATAACCATTTAGACGCTCCATTGCACAAGCCCCGGAAATCCCCTCTGTGACAATACGGACCATTTTCCCCCAGCGCAACGCTCAGTGAGTTCGCGTCCTGCGGATAACGACCGCGACTGTGGCGGCGAAGAACGCGATGGTGAAGCCAGCCAGGATCAGCCAGTCGACGCTCACCGCACGGTCAAACGTGGTTCCGTACGAGGCGAGCAGCGGCGCGCCTAGGGGCGATCTGCCGTTCGCCCACAGCGCCGTGACGCCCATGCTGTGCCCGAGCGCCTCAAACGTCCAGCGATCGGTCATGGCGTAGCTGATCCAGCGGCCGACCAGCGCCATCGCGGGCACCGGAAGGATCGCGCC
>Ga0187808_10000687_pt1 | contig 11020 bp, 6 predicted proteins | sample NC_wetland_sal_i_5_FD_132427 | JGI IMG/M metagenome (GOLD analysis project Ga0187808, IMG submission 132427) | Wetland sediment microbial communities from Neuse River Estuary, North Carolina, USA - ASW_3 | ecosystem: Environmental > Aquatic > Freshwater > Wetlands > Sediment | place: USA: North...
CGAGATCAGCTTGGGTGGTGAGAAAACGTTGGATGAGCCCGACAATCGCATGACCATCTTCCTCCAGGGCAAAGTGCCCTGTGTCGAGAAGATGCAGCTCAAGGGTCTTAAGATCACGCTGATAGGCATAGGCTCCTTCTGGGCCGAAAAACGGATCATTTTTGCCCCAGACAACGAGCGTCGGAGGTTGATACCGGCGAAAGTAGGCATGCCATTCCGGATAGCGCCGCAGGTTGGACGGATAGTCGTGCAGCAGTTCTAGCTGGATGAGATCATTGCCTGGACGATCCAGCAGGGCTTGATCCATCGTCCAGGCGTCGGGACTGATCGTTTCTGGGTGACGCGCGCCATGAATGTACTGGAAGATGGTGGTCTCGCGTTGTAAAAGCGCACGCGCCGCCATTTCCGTGGTCTCATTCCTCTCTGCCCAGAATGGTTTGAGCGGCTCGAAGGCTGCCGAGATGCCTTCCTCGTAGGCATTGCCATTTTGCACGATGAGGGCTTGTATCCATTCAGGATGCTTCGTGGCGAGACGAAAGCCGATAGGCGCACCATAATCCTGCACATACAGACTGAAGCGCTTCAGCCCGAGTGCCTGCAGGAAATGCTCGACTACGTCTGCCAGATGGTCGAAACGATAGTCAAACTCCTCGACGGAAGGGCTTGCACTGTGCCCAAAGCCTGGATAGTCGGGTGCGACAAGATGGAAGGTCTCTGAAAGTGCGGGGATGAGCCCACGGAACATGTGCGACGAGGACGGAAAGCCGTGCAGCAAGACGATCGTCGGGTTTTGAGGATCACCTGCTTCTCGATAGAAGACAGAAAGGCCCCTTAATGTGACGCGCTGCAAATGTGATCATGTCAACCAACCTTTCTTGATGAGAGAGCGCACAATCAGGGGGTAATCGATATCTCAAGCCACCATGTGGCTCGCATCGCATTCAGCGCTGCTGGCTAGAGAGTCTGAGTTCTGGACAACGATCAGGGGGCAGGATCTGCAGGGTCAAAGGCTCGCTGCGCTGTTCTGCCTCATACGAACATACCGTCATACGGTCAATAGTATGAAAGCCAGGTAAGATCACGAATATTGCCGCTAGATGGATAATGTTGCCACTAGAAGGAGTATGCCATAGATAGTAGTGTATGTCCAATACTTGTTTTCTCTTATACTTATAGGTATCATCTATAATTGGAGCGACATTAGTTCAATGGCAAGGTAACAGTGTCGCGAAAAATATACTTGTCAATAGTATAATAGAATAGTATAATGAAAAAAGCAAAGCAAGGACTGAGTGCGAGCGAAAGGGCATCATCAATGAATCAAAGAGGGAGAACCACGAAAGAACCACGAGAGAAAACAGCAGCGAGCAAATTTTTCTTTGTCGGCAATGTATTGGCACTCGATCTCCTCAATACAGAGGTGATCATGCGAGGGAAAAAGCGTGATCTGCTCTCCTCACCAGAGGATCTCGCTGCCTGGTGGCAGGAAGCACTAAGCCTGTCCACTGAACCAGATGCCGTCGAGGGGGCCGCAAACGCAGCATCCTGGACGAACGAGTTGCTTAAAGCGATCAAAACGCTCCGGACAGCCTTGCGGAGTGTGGTTATGTCCCTGATTGAACAATGTCCTATTAACCCAGGAGACCTTGCAGAGCTGAATTGTCTGCTGCACATGGGGTATCAATCACTTGAGGTGACACCAGAAGGCAAACTCGAACCGAAGTATCACGCTTTTGATCGAGAGAAGCAAGCTGTTTTGCTCTCCATCGCACTGTCGGCTCTTCGTCTGCTTACTCAAGGGGAGAGAACACGATTGCGCAAGTGCAAAAACGAGCGATGTATTGGAGTCTTCTATGATACCACCAGGAGTGCAACTCGGCACTGGTGTACGCTTGAGTGTATGAACCGGGCGAGGTCAGTTCAGCACTACAGGCAAGCTAAAAGAGAACAAACTGCACTTGACGAAGAGGTTGCAACCGTGTCAGATAGTTGATGGCTTCCGCGTGGATGTGCTCTGGCTGCTGCTCAAAGATGAGCAGTTCCATGATGACCCGATGAACCCGAAGTGGAAGCCGGGTGATCCCCCTACTACCCGCCAGCTGGGCCTCTATACTGGAGACCAGCCTGGTATACATGAGATCGTGCGGGAGATGCGTGCCATTTTGGATCACTATGGTGAGCACGTGTTAATCGGCGAACTCTATCTGCCAATGGAGCGCTTGATGCCGTACTATGGTGAGCAACTCGACGAGGCCCACCTGCCCTTCAATTTCCAATTCGTGACCCTGCCGACCTGGGAAGCGCGCACCATCCGCCAGGTGGTCGAAGCCTACGAAGCAGCCCTGCCTCCTGGTGCCTGGCCCAATTGGGTCCTGGGTAATCACGATCGTCCTCGCGTCGCCACGCGCGTGGGCCGTGAGCAGGCGAGGATAGCTCAAATGTTATTACTCACCCTGCGCGGCACCCCCACCTGCTACTATGGCGATGAGTTGGGGATGCAGGACATCCCCATTCCACGAACGTTGATGCGCGATCCAAAGGGAAAGGAGTATCCTGAGCACAGTCGTGACCCGCAGCGCACACCGATGCAATGGGATAGCAGTCCCAATGCTGGTTTCTGTCTGCCGAGTGTGACGCCGTGGTTACCAGTCGCTGACGACTATAAGACCTACAACGTGGCTGTTGAGCAACACGAACCGCGCTCCTTTCTGACCCTGGTGCAAACGTTACTGACCCTCCGGCGGAGTCTGCCTGCTCTCACCGTGGGTTCGCAGCAATCCATTGACCAGCCCAATCCCACCTGTTTCGTCTACCTGCGCCAACACGGCGGGCAGCGCTACCTGGTCGCTCTCAACTTCTCATCGCAAGAGCAGGTTGTCACCCTACCGGAACAGGGGCAGGGCCGTCTCCTCCTCTCTACCTACCTGGACCACGAGGGCTCCATTGCATTGGGAGAGATGCACCTGCGCAGCAATGAGGGGCTGCTGATTGAAGTGGAGGCTCCATCCTTACCCAGGTAAGAGGGGAGTTTGCCTTTTGCCGAATAGCAAACCTGCTCTTGATTCGCTTGACATGATATACTTATGCGTAACTTCATCAAGAGGTAGCTACGTTCATGACGGTATCATTCAATAAGCCAGTCGTTTGCCCCGTCCTGATCGGTCGCACCCCAGACCTCGCAGCGCTCCTCCAGTGTATGGAGCAGGCACAGTGCGGCAGGGGACAGGTCGCCCTGCTGTGCGGGGAAGCAGGGATTGGCAAATCACGTTTGGTCGCTGAGATCAAAACCTCTGCCACTCGTCAGGGCTTCCAGTGCCTGCAAGGCAATTGCTTTTCAACTGATTTCTCCTGTCCCTACGCTCCACTCCTTGACGTACTGCGCTCGGTTTTCCTCCATACCACTACGGCTCAACTCGCCATTGACGTGGCACCGTTCGTCCGCGAATTGTCTCCTTTGTTCCCAGAGTTCACCCAACTGTTCCCGGAGTTGGCAACCCTACCCCTGTTGCCATCGCTTGATCCCGAACAAGAGAAACGCCGCCTCTTCGCTGCTCTGACACAGTACTTCCTCAATCGAGCAGCAACATGCCCTCTGCTGCTGATTGTGGAAGATTTGCATTGGAGCGATGAAACCAGCCTGGAATTTCTTCATTACTTGGCACGGCGCTGTGTTACTCATCCACTCCTTGTCCTGCTGACCTACCGCAGTGATGAAGTTCGCTCAAGCTTAAGGCACTGGCTGGTGCAGCTAGATCGTCAACATCTGACCCAGGAAGTAGCCCTCACTCATCTCTCACGCAGCGATACCGATGCGATGCTGCGGGCCATCTTTGATTTGCAACGTCCAGTGCCTGTAGAAACACTGGATGCACTTTATGGACTGACTGAGGGCAATCCCTTTTTCATAGAAGAGATTCTCAAATCGCTCATCGCGACGGGCGGGATTTTCTACGCTCATGGGGCCTGGGATCGTAAGCCGTTGGGCGAGTTGCACATCCCGCGCAGTATTCAGGACGCGGTCCAACAGCGGAGCGACCACTTGAGTGCGTCTGCCAGGCAAGTATTGATCCTCGCAGCGGTTGCCGGGCGTCGCTTCGATTTTGCTGTGCTGCAACAGTTGACTCACCATGATGAACAGCAGTTACTCATCCTGATGAAGGAGTTGATTGCGGCCCAACTGGTCGTCGAGGAGTCGGCCGATCGATTTGCCTTCCGCCACGCGCTGACGCGGCAAGTCGTATATGCCCAACTCCTGGTGCGTGAACGGCAGACTCTGCACCGCAGCATTGCCGAAACGATGGAACACCTCTACGCGGGAGCGTTGGAGGCGCACCTGGGGGACCTGGCCTCCCAATACTACGAGGCAAGCCTCTGGGAGAAAGCGCTGGAGTACGCGCAGCGTGCTGGCGAAAAGGCACAACGCCTCTACGCGCCGCGTGCCGCTATCGAACAGTTGACGTGGGCGCTGAGTGCAGCAAATCATTTGGCGACCCCGCCACCAGCGAAGGTATATCGTGCGCGCGGGCAGGCATATGAAACCCTTGGCGAATTTGAACAGGCACGTCGCGATTATGAGCAAGCATTGGAGGTTGCACACAGTGCTCACGACAGCATAGCAGAGTGGCAGAGTATGATTGACCTCGGCTTCCTCTGGGCAGAACGCGATTACCAACAAACGGGCGTCTACTTCCGCCGTGCCATTGACCTTGCGCGGGCCCTTGCTGACCCGAATTTGCTTGCCCACAGCCTCAACCGCCTGGGCAACTGGCACTTGAATACCGGACAACCGCTGGAAGCACTGCGTTGCCATCAGGAGGCACTGAGTACCTTTCAGGAAGTGCATGATCAGCATGGGGTCGCCGAGACGCTTGATCTCCTGGGCCTGGCAGCCTTTACGAACTGCGATCTGGTGCAAAGCGCGGCCTATTATCAGCAGTCTGTGGAACTCTTCCGAGAAACGGACAATCGGCACGGATTGGTTTCCAGTCTGGCAACGCTGCTGTTGTGCAGTGGAAATAGTTCTATGTTGATGGCGGTCCCGGTCGTGACGAGTTTGGCTGACGTCGTATCCCAGGGCGAGACAGTTCTCTCGCTCGTCCGCGAGATTGGCCAGCGTTCTGGCGAAGCCTATACCCTGTTCTGCATGGCACTGTGTCTGGATTCACGGGGTGAGTACGCACGGGCATTGGAAGTAGCACAGCAGAGTCTTGATACTGCAAAGGAGATCGAACATCGCCAATGGATGACTGGCGCACACTGGACACTGGGGACACTCTACCTCAATCTACTTTCCCTACCAGAGGCGCGGCAGCATCTCGAACAAGCACTGGTGCTCGCCCAGGAGATCGGTTCATCCTACTGGATAGGCATGGGGTCAGCGCTCCTGGCCGAGGTATCTATCCAGTTGAAGGATCTCGCGCACGCAGAATCTCTACTGACGACTGCCTTTGCCTCCACTACCCTTGCCCCAACGCAGGCGCAGCGGTTACTCTGGTGTGCGCAGGCGAAACTGGCACTCGCCAAGGGCAAACCAGGCGATGCGCTAGACATGATCGACCAGTTGATCTCATCTGTCGCGAACGTGACGAATGGGCAGAGCATTCCCCATTTGTCGCATGTGCGTGGAAAGGCCCTCATGCTGCTGCATGAGACAGCCGAGGCTGAGACTGCATTGCAAGCTGCACAAGGGGGAGCAAGGATACAAGGCCTACGACCCCTGCTCTGGCGTATCTCCCTCGACCTCGGAAAGCTGTATCAAGTCCAGCAGCGTGACGAGGAGGCTGAGTATGCCTTTGCGGCTGCCCAAGAACTGATCGAGGAACTGGCTACTCCGATCCCAGACACATCTCTCCGCAATCATTTCCTGCATGAGGCCACTGCGCTGATTCCTCGCCAAGAGCCGCTCTCTCCACGCCGTGCTGCCAAAAAAGCCTTCGGTGGGCTCACCGAGCGCGAACGTGAAGTGGCCTCGCTGATCGCGCAAGGAAAAGCGAATCGTGAAATCGCAGACATCCTGGTCGTCAACTACCGGACGATTGAGAAGCACGTCGAGAACGTCCTGTCCAAATTAGGCTTTGTCTCGCGTACCCAGATCGCGGTGTGGGCCAGTGAAAAAGGATTGGGGAAAAAAGAGGAAAGCTAGCTCCGAAGTTTTGGTCTGGGTACAACGACAAGAAGTCACTTCAACCGCGCCTCTATCTCATCTAAAGCAACTCCACTAACACTTCTGTATCGCTCCCACTGAAAAACGCTACGTACTTCTCCCTCTGTTCCTCACAGGAATCTTCGTGGTCTGCCCACAATGATCTTCGTGTTTTCACGAAGAGAAAACCAACAGTTTTCAGGCATAATAGTCCTGTGATCATAGTCTATAGACTTGTCGACATCTGGCTGGAAGGATGAGATTTGTTAGAATGCTATGGCGAAACCTATAAGCAGTAACAGAACAAGGAGGACTGGACTTGACAACGCAACCAACGATCGATCAAGCGAAAACCGAAGCGTTTTTGGGCAAGGTGCTCAGTGATACCAGTGGCATGACCACAACCATCATGGCCAGCATTGGGGACCGCCTCGGGCTCTTTAAGCAACTGGCACAGGGACCAGCGACCAGTGGGCAATTGGCAGCCCGTGCTGACATCAATGAACGCTACGCACGTGAATGGCTCGGCACGATGGCTAGCGCTGGCTATGTGGAATATGACCCGGCAAGTGAGCGCTTCACGTTACCCGCTGAACATCTGCCTGTTCTGGCACAGGAACATGGCCCCATCTTCTTCGGCGGCATGCACCAGATGTTAGCAGGCATGGTCGGACCCCTCAACCAACTAATCCAGGCGTTCCAGCATGGAGGAGGCGTGCCGCAATCAGCCTACGATCACAACATGTGGGATGGGCTGGAACGCTTCACTGCAGGCTGGTTTGAAAACTTACTCATTCCCGTCTGGCTGCCAGCGATGCCTGAGTTGCAGGCAAAGCTGGAACGTGGTGCGCTGGTGGCCGATGTGGGCTGTGGGCGTGGTAAGGCCCTGATCAAGCTGGCACAAGCCTTCCCTCGCTCGCGCTACGTCGGATACGACATCTTCGAACCGACTATCGCACAGGCCACCACGCACGCCCAGGCTGCTGGGGTCGCAGACCGGGTGCGCTTCGAGCATCGCGACGTTTCCGCAGGGTTGCCTGAGCAGTATGATGTAATCACCACCTTTGATGTGGTCCATGATGCCATCGACCCGCGTGGGTTGCTACGGGCCATTCGTCAGGCACTGCACCAGGATGGACGGTATGTATGCCTGGACATCAACTGTGCAGAGCATCTGGAAGGCAATGCCGGACCTCTGGGCAGCCTGTTCTACGGCGTCAGCGTGCTCTACTGCATGACGACCTCGCTGGCAGGCCACGGGGAGGGACTTGGCACTGTGGGACTTCCGGAAGGGAAGTTGCGGGAGCTGTGCGCGGAGGTAGGCTTCAGCAGCGTGCGACGGGTCCCGCTGGAGAACCCCTTCAACAACTTGTACGAGATTCAGCCCTAGCAGATCACGTGCTGTGGCATCTGCTGATGATCGTGGCTCCTGTAACCGGCTGTCATCCTCTTCCCAACAGGCAGCAAATGGTACAATGGATGACAGCTGTACCGAATCGAGTCTCGATTGCGATGGGCTTTACTTGGCATCATGCAGAGAGGTGCACTGGCCGATGTCCCCTCGATCGGCAAGGACGTTACCGGGAACGACTCCATTCTGCATCAATCATGGTACGGTGAAAACTGGTTTAGCTTTTATAGACCGGGCATACTGAAAGAGGAGGGTAACAATTGTCAACATCAAAGAATAAGGCTCAAGTTCGTCGTTGGGTCGAGGAGGTCGTGAATCAAAAAGATCATGCAGCAAGAGATGATATATTCTCTCCCGATTTCATCGACTACACAAATCCCCCTGATTGGACACCTGGCCGCGAAGGGCATAAACAAATCATTGCGCTGTACCACACGGCGTTTCCCGATTTCCATTTCACAGTTGAGCATGAGATCGCCGAAGGAGACATGGTGGTGATCAGAGGAACTTATCACTTCACTCATGAAGGGGAGTTTTTTGGCATCGCTCCTACAGGAAAGCTGGTAACCTCGACCGGAACGCATCTTTTTCGTCTCGCCGAGTGGAAGATGATTGGAACACTGGTGCAACAATGATGATTTAGGGGTCATGCGGCAGCTCGGTGTGGTCTCCTAGTTGGCGAGACAAGGAAAGAAGTCATTGTATGACCCGCTGCACCCTGCGCCGTTTGACACCCAGTGTATGGATTAGATACATTATGACTTGCTTTTCCACCCCACATCGTAACGCAGCAAGCAAGCGGCCTTCTCATTGATGAGCTTGCAATACGCAGGCCTGGGCGCGGCATTAGAGGACGAGGCGGAAAAGCTGTATGTCAGCGCATTCCCATACGAATCGCCCCATCCAGCCGAATCACCTCACCGTTAAGCATCTCATTCTCAACGATATGCCTTGCCAGGGCCGCATACTCGTCGGGACGACCCAGGCGAGGTGGGAAAGGAACTTGCTTGCCCAGTGCAACGCGAGCGGGTTCCGGCAAGCTGGCCAGCAGAGGGGTGTCAAACAAACCCGGTGCAATGGTCATCACCCGAATGCCATGACGAGCAAGCTCGCGCGCAATCGGCAGTGTCATACTCACGACCCCACCTTTCGAAGCAGAGTAAGCCGCCTGCCCGATCTGACCCTCAAAGGCCGCAGCCGATGCGGTGTTGATGATCACGCCGCGTTCACCACCTTCATTTGGCTGATTTGTCGCCATTGCCGCTGCTGCGAGACGAATAGAATTGAACGTTCCGATCAGGTTCACCTGGATCACTCTCGTGAAGGCAGCCAGGCTAGCCGGCCCGTCCTTACCCAATACCAGTTCGGCTATGCCGATACCGGCGCAATTAATTGCTATATGCAGACCGCCGAAGGCATCAACCATCGTCTGTACAGCTTTTTGTACGTCTGCTTCTTCCACGACATTGGTCTTGACGAACCGCACAGAATCGCCCAGTTCTTTCGCCAGGGCTGTGCCTGTCTCGCTGTTGAAGTCGGCGATCACCACTTTCGCCCCAGCTTGTACGAAAAGCCTGGAGCAGGCCGCTCCCAGGCCTGATGCACCACCTGTAATCAAGACGCCCTTGTTCTGTAGTTGCATGCAATGTTCCCTCTGTTATTTATTTGCTTCTATTGCCCGAACAACAATCTCAGCAATATCCTCAATCTGCATCTTCTCCTCAGCCTCTACTCCCTTGATACCATCATCAAACATCGTAATGCAGAAGGGGCAGGCGGCGGCAAGGACTTCAGCTCCCGTCTCCAACGCCTCATTCACTCGAGATTGATTGACCCGCTTGCCGATCCGCTCCTCCATCCAGGCACGACCGCCTCCGCCACCACAGCAGAAGCTCTTGTTACGGTGACGGCGCATCTCCGTCACGCCGTTGCTGTTGAGCACAGTGAGCACACGACGCGGCTCGTCGTAGATGTCGTTGTAGCGCCCAATGTAACAGGGATCGTGGTAGGTCAGCTTACGCTCGTCAAAGCCTTCGGGCAACTTAATCTTCTCATCAGCCAGGAGCCTGTCGATGAAGACCGAGTGGTGTACCACTTCATAATTACCGCCAAGTTGTGGATACTCGTTCTTGATCGTGTTGAAGCAGTGGGGACAGGCGGTGATAATCGTGCGATGCTTCGTTGCTACGCCGGCTACGCTGTTGCCAGGGGCATGACCGTTGTGCCCGTTGTTCTGGTCGTTGACGTTGAAGCCATAGTTGTTCAGCGTCTCGACATTCTGCTGTGCCATCATCTGCCACAGGTATTCGTTGCCGATGCGTCGCGCCGGGTCGCCGGTACACCATTCTTCAGGACCAAGGATGGCGAAGTTGACTCCTGCTGCCAGCAGAATCTTCGCAACGGAGGTGGCTACTTTCGTATTGCGTTGATCGAACGAGCCCATGCAACCAACCCAATAAAGCACTTCTGCCTCGGGATTCTCCGACAACAGCGGAACGCCCAGGCCCGCAGCCCACTCCGCACGCTTATCGTTATTGATTTCCCATGGATTAAAGTTGCGCTCAATGTTGTTAAACAGTGACGTAACCTCTGAAGGGAAGTTGCTTTCCTCCATCACCAGGTAGCGGCGCATATCGACAATTGTGGGTACATGCTCAATCGAGACCGGGCAGATCTCCATGCAGGCGCGGCAACTTGTACAAGACCACAATGCTTCGGTGGAGATGATGCCTCCGACCATCGGCTGGTGATGCGCTTGTCGCTCTCGTGCGTTCTCGTCGGCCTTGACGCCAGCGATGCCCAATTTACTCCACAGCGTATCCTCACCGAGAATTTCATCACTGTGTACAAAGAGCGCTTCCTTGACCCCCAGGATAATTTCCTTGGGGAAGAGTGGCTTGCCGGTGTTGGACGCTGGGCAAACGGTGTTACAGCGACCACATTCGGTGCAGGCATAGCCATCAAGCAATTGCTTCCATGTGAACTGCTCGGCTTTCGAAACGCCGTAATCTTCGCGTTCCTCGATGTTCTCCATGAAAGGCAATGCGCCCGTCGGACGTCCATAGTTGCGGAAGAAGACGTTGAAGGGCGTTGCCATCAGGTGCAGATGCTTGGAGCGTGGCAAATAGATCAGGAAGCCCAGAATGGTAATAATGTGTGCCCACCAGAAGATGCGGTACAGAGAAGTGTTTGCACTCGTTCCCAATCCACTGAACACGGGGTAGAGCGCCTGCCCGATGGGTGTCCAGGCTGCACCATTGCTGGCTGCGTACTCAAAGCCTTCGACAAGGGCCAGGGTGACGATAACTGCCAGGATCAAACCCAGGATAATGAAGCCATCCCAGGGTCCGTGCAGGGAGCTCGACAACTGCTTGGGGCGTATTACGCCTCTGCGGAAGGCGAAGAACACCAGGGCGAGGAAGACAAAAATAACAAATGCATCCAGTAGGGTCGCGAAGGTGCGATTA
>Ga0187808_10000688_pt1 | contig 11014 bp, 11 predicted proteins | sample NC_wetland_sal_i_5_FD_132427 | JGI IMG/M metagenome (GOLD analysis project Ga0187808, IMG submission 132427) | Wetland sediment microbial communities from Neuse River Estuary, North Carolina, USA - ASW_3 | ecosystem: Environmental > Aquatic > Freshwater > Wetlands > Sediment | place: USA: North...
CCTGCTGGTCGCCGGCTCCACCGGATCCGGCAAGCCCAGCTTCGTCAACTCCATGCTGGTGTCGCTGCTGACCCGGGCCACCCCGGAAGAGGTCAGGATGATCCTGATCGACCCGAAGATGGTGGAACTCACGCCGTATGAAGGCATTCCGCATTTGATCACTCCGATCATCACCCAGCCGAAGAAGGCGGCGGCCGCGCTGGCGTGGCTGGTCGACGAGATGGAGCAGCGCTACCAGGACATGCAGGCTTCCCGGGTGCGCCACATCGACGACTTCAACGCCAAGGTGCGGTCGGGCGCCATCACGGCGCCGCTGGGCAGCCAGCGCGAATACCGGCCCTACCCGTACGTCGTCGCGATCGTCGACGAGCTGGCCGACTTGATGATGACCGCGCCGCGCGACGTCGAGGACGCCGTCGTGCGGATCACCCAGAAGGCCCGAGCCGCCGGCATCCACCTGGTGCTGGCCACCCAGCGCCCGTCGGTCGACGTGGTCACCGGGCTCATCAAGACCAACGTGCCGGCCCGGCTGGCGTTTGCGACGGCGTCCCTCACCGACAGCCGGGTGATCCTGGACCAGGCCGGCGCCGAAAAGCTGATCGGCATGGGCGACGCCCTGTTCCTGCCGATAAGCGCCAGCAAGACCGTCAGGCTGCAAGGCGCCTTCATCACGGACGAGGAGATCCACGCCGTCGTCAGCGCCTGCAAAGACCAGGCCGAACCCGAGTACACCGAAGGCGTCACCACCGCCAAGCCCACCGCCGAGCGCACGGACGTCGACCCGGACATCGGCGACGACATGGACGTGTTCCTGCAGGCCGTGGAGCTGGTGGTGTCCAGCCAGTTCGGCTCCACCTCGATGCTGCAACGCAAGCTGCGGGTCGGCTTCGCCAAGGCCGGCCGGTTGATGGACCTGATGGAAACCCGCGGCATCGTCGGGCCCAGCGAAGGGTCCAAGGCGCGCGAGGTGCTGGTCAAGCCCGACGAACTGGCCGCGACGTTGGCCGCGATCCGGGGTCTGGGCGGCGGCCCGGACGACGCGGCCGAGTAGTCCCGCGCGGCTAGAGCAGCAGCAGCATCCGGGTGTTGCCCAGGATGTTCGGCTTGACGTAGCTCAGGTCCAGGAATTCGGCGACGCCGATGTCATACGACCGGCACATCTCTTCGAAAACCTCGGCGGTGACCGGCGTGCCCTCGATCTCGGTGAAGCCGTGCCTGCCGAAAAACTCGGTCTCGAACGTCAACACGAATATCCGCTCGAGCGCCAGCTCGCGAGCGACGTCGAGAAGCCGTGTGACGATCGCATGGCCGACGCCGTGGCCGGTCACCGCGGGGTCGACCGCGACGGTACGGATCTCGCCGAGATCAGACCAGAACACATGTAATGCGCCGCACCCGACCACTTCGCCTCCATGGTCGGGGTGTTCGGCCACCCAGAATTCCTGGACGGCCTCGTACAGCGTCACCAGGTTCTTTTCCAGCAGGATCTTTCCGGCATACGTGTCGACGAGTCGTTTGATCGCGGGGATGTCGGATGTTCGCGCGCGGCGAACCACCGGCCGGTTATCTCGTGGACTATCGGTCACGGGTAACAGTATCGGCATCAGGGACGGGTGAGCAGCTCAACCGTTATTCTGTTGCCGTGTCGGGGCAGCCGCAGACGGGTTCAACTTTTTCAGCGGCAGGCCGCGCCCGCATCGCCAACCTTGCCAACACCCTGACCGGCTTGCGGCTGCTGTTGGTCCCGATTTTCCTGTGCGCCTTGTTCGCCGGAAATGGCCACGAGATCGCCGGCCGCATCGCTGCTTTCGTGATCTTCGCGATCGCTTGCATCACCGATCGGTTCGACGGCCTGCTGGCCCGCAACTACGGCATGGCGACCGAATTCGGGGCGTTCGTCGATCCGATCGCCGACAAGGCGCTGATCGGGTCGGCGCTCATCGGCCTGTCGATGCTGGGGGATTTGCCGTGGTGGGTGACGGCGGTGATCCTGACCCGCGAGGTCGGCGTGACGCTGTTGCGGTTGGCGTTGATCCGCCGCGGCGTCATTCCGGCCAGTTGGGGCGGCAAACTCAAGACCGTGGTCCAGGCGGTGGCGATCGGGTTGTTCCTGCTGCCCTGGGCCAGTCAGCCGGGGCCGTTTCTGCTGGCGGCATCGGTGGTGATGGGCATTGCGATCCTGCTCACGGTCGTCACCGGTGTCGACTACGTGGCCGGGGCCCTCAGAGCCGCCAGGCGGGTTCGCGAGACGACCGGCTGATCGCGGGAACCAACGCGGGCGCTGCCGGCGTTGACCTAGTGATCCCATAGGCCTGACCGGACGAAGGAGAGCACGATGGCGTCATTGGTGCGCGAGGTCATTGGCGACGTGCTGCGGCGGGTTCGGACTTCGCAGGGCCGGACGCTGCGCGAGGTGTCCGATTCGGCGAGAGTGAGCCTCGGGTATCTGTCGGAGGTCGAGCGCGGCCGTAAGGAGCCCTCGAGTGAGCTGCTCAACGCGATCTGCGACGCGTTGGAGGTCCCGCTGTCGGAGGTGCTCATGGGCGCCGGCGAGCGGATGGCGCACGAGGAACGCGACGCTCGTACGGTGCCGGGCGCCGGTGCAAGCGCTGCCACCATCGATGCCAGCACCAAGGTCGTCATTCCACCGGTGGCGTCTTTGGCGGTGGCCTGAGTCCGGCGTGGCGTGTCCGGTAGAACTGCTATGGGTGGGTCGATCGGCGCTGACCGGATAAATTGAGCAGCAGGGTGAGCGGTGAGTTCATCCGGGGCCCATCCGGCACACGAGAAACAAAGGCGGAGCGAACTCATGGCCAATCCGTTTGTCAAGGCGTGGAAGTACCTCATGGCGCTGTTCAGCTCTAAGGTCGACGAGTACGCCGACCCCAAAGTGCAGATCCAGCAGGCCATCGAGGAAGCACAGCGCACCCATCAGGCGCTGACCCAGCAGGCGGCGCAGGTGATCGGCAACCAGCGTCAACTCGAGATGCGGCTCAACCGTCAGCTGGCCGACATCGAAAAGCTGCAGGTCAACGTACGCCAGGCACTGACGCTGGCCGACCAGGCCACCGCCGCCGGAGACGCCGCCAAGGCCACCGAGTACAACAACGCCGCCGAGGCGTTCGCGGCTCAGCTGGTGACCGCCGAGCAGAGCGTTGAAGACCTCAAGTCGCTGCACGACCAGGCGCTGTCGGCGGCGGTCCAGGCCAAGAAGGCCGTCGAACGCAACGCCATGGTGCTGCAGCAGAAGATCGCGGAGCGCACCAAGCTCCTCAGCCAGCTCGAGCAGGCGAAGATGCAGGAGCAGGTCAGCGCGTCGCTGCGGTCGATGAGTGAGCTCGCCGCGCCGGGCAACACCCCGAGCCTCGACGAGGTGCGGGAGAAGATCGAACGCCGGTACGCCAACGCGCTCGGTCAGGCCGAACTCGCGGAGAGTTCGGTGCAGGGCCGCATGATCGAGGTCGAGCAGGCCGGCGTTCAGATGGCCGGGCATTCCAGGCTGGAGCAGATCCGCGCCTCGATGCGCGGCGAAGCGCTGCCCACGGGCGGAACGCCCGCCTCTCCGGGAGCCACCCCGGCCACGCCTGCGACCGGGACCATCAGCGGGCCGGTTTCCGAGAAGCCCCTCGGTCAGTAGCACGGCGGACGATCTGACATGGCGGTGAAGGCGGTGAAGGCTACGCAGCGCGGGCCGTGGTACGCGTTGCTGCAGCGGGGATTGGACACCGCCGGCGACCTCTCCGACTTGGTGGCTCAGAAGATCAGCGCCGCGGTGGATCCGCGGGCACGGCTGTTGCGCCGCCGCCGCCGCGCGCTGCGGTGGGGCCTGATATTCACCGCCGGCTGTGCGTTTTGGACGGTGGTGACTGCGGTGCTGGCGGCCTGGGGCTGGTTCGCCCTGCTGCTGGAGGTCACCGGTTTCATCGCGGCCGTACAGGCGATTCCGGCGACGTTGCTGCTGTTTCGCTACCGCTGGTTGCGCTCGGAGCCGCTGCCGGCGCCGCGGCCGGCCAACGCCCGTCGACTGCCCCCGCCCGGTTCGGCCGCGCGACCCGCGATGTCCGCGCTGGGCGCCTCCGAGCGCGGGTTCTTCTCGTTGGTGGGCGTGATCGAGCGGGGCGCCATGCTGCCGGCCGACGAAATCCGCGACCTGACGACGGCGGCCAACCGGACCTCGGCCGCGATCGGGGCCACCGCCGCCGAGGTGGTGTCGATGGAGCGCGCGGCACACTACTCGGAATCATCGCGGTCGTATTTGGTGCCAACCATCAATGCGTTCACCGCGCAGTTGAGCGCCGGCGTGCGTCAGTACAACGAAATGGTCACCGCCGCGGCGCAATTGGTGTCTTCGGCGAACGGCTCGGCGAACGGGGAAGCCGGGCCGGTGGCGTCGCAACAGCGCTACCGCGCCGAGCTGGTCGAGGCTACCGATCGGCTGCTCGGTTGGGCGCAGGCGTTCGACGAATTGGGCGGATTACCGCGCAGTTAGTCGGGCGTTAAAACCCAGCCTTGAGCGACGGCAGCGCGAGTGCCGCAATGCCACGCACGGTCGCCTTGAGCATGTCGAAGAAATCGAAGTAGTCGCGCCACAGCGTGATTCGCCCGTCGTGCACCTCGAACACGCCGCAAACCCAGAACTGAAGCCGCAGCGGTCCGAAGATTATGGCGTCGCTGCGTTCGGTGAGCACCGCGGCGCCGTCGGCGGCGATTCGGTGGATCTTGACCTCGAAACGCATGCGGCCTTCCATCCGGCGGAAGAGTGTCATCGTCCTGTGGCGGCCATGGATCGTCGGCAGTCCGACGTTTTCGTAAACCAGGTTGTCGTCCAACGCTGCGTTCGCTGCTTCGAAGTCCTCGTCCTGCAGAGCTTTCAGGAAACCTTCGACGGCGCGCATGTTTTCAACAGTTTCGGCGGATGTCTGCGTCAGGTCGGTCATGCTCGCCAGCGTACGACTCGGGGGCTGTGGCAGGGTAGGGCGGTGCGCGTCGCCGTCGTCGCCGGGCCGGATCCGGGGCACTCGTTTCCCGCGATCGCGCTGTGCCGACGCTTCGCCGAAGCGGGCGATGACCCCACCTTGTTCACCGGGGTGGAATGGATCGACACCGCCCGCGATGCCGGCGTTGACACTGTTGAGTTGGACGGGCTTGCGGCCATAGACGACGATGTCGACGCCGGGGCCAGGATCCACCGGCGCGCTGCGCAGATGGCCGTGCTCAACGTGCCGGCCCTGCGCGACCTGGCGCCCGATCTGGTGGTGTCCGACGTCATTACCGCAGCCGGTGGCATGGCCGCCGAGCTGCTGGGCATCCCGTGGATCGAACTCAACCCGCATCCCCTGTACCTGCCGTCGAAGGGGCTACCGCCGATCGGCAGCGGGCTGGCGCCGGGCACGGGCGTCCGGGGCCGGTTGCGGGACGCCGTGATGCGGGCGCTGACCGCGCGGTCGTGGCGTGACGGCCTGCGCCAGCGTGCGACCGTCCGGGTCGAGATCGGACTGCCGGCCCGCGACCCCGGGCCGCTGCGGCGACTGATCGCCACGCTGCCTGCGCTGGAGGTTCCCCGTCCCGATTGGCCGGCTGAGGCCGTCGTGGTGGGCCCGTTGCACTTCGAGCCGACCGATCGGGTGCTTCAGATCCCCGCCGGCTCGGGACCGGTGGTGGTGGTCGCGCCGTCGACCGCGTTGACCGGGACTACGGGATTGGCGGAGGTGGCGCTGCAATGCCTGACGCCGGGCGAAACGCTGCCGTCGGGATCGCGCCTGGTGGTGTCCCGTCTGGACGGGGCGGACCTGACGGTGCCGCCCTGGGCGGTAGTCGGGCTGGGACACCAGGCCGAGCTGTTGAAGCATGCCGATGTGGTGATCTGCGGTGGCGGTCACGGGATGGTGGCCAAGACGCTGCTCGCCGGGGTGCCGCTGGTGGTGGTCCCCGGCGGCGGGGATCAATGGGAGATGGCCAATCGGGTGGTACGGCAGGGGAGTGCGCGGCTCCTTCGGCCGTTGACCGCCGATGTGCTGGTGGACGCGGTGGGCGAGGTGCTTTCGTCGCCGCGATACCGCCAGGCCGCTCAGTCCGCCGCCGCCAGCATCGCCGGGGTCGCCGATCCGGTCCGGGTGTGCCACGAAGCTCTTGCTTTAGCGGGGTAGCCGGCCCCCGTGGCCGGCCCAGTATCTTGGCGGGCGTGCGGCTGACGGAGTTCAACGAGCGGGTGGTCCTGCGGTTCGGCACGACTTACGGCGCATCGGTGCTGGTCGACCACGTGCTGACCGGCTTCGACGGCCGCACCGCCGCGCAGGCGATCGAGGACGGCGTCGAGCCCCGCGACGTGTGGCGGGCGTTGTGCGTCGACTTCGACGTGCCCCGCGATCAGTGGTGATGGCGTTCGGATCGAGCCTGCGTCGAGCCTGCATCCGGGGCGTCCGTCAGCGCAAAAGTCGCGCCCTCACCGCGGACTGGACGCCACTGGCGCAGGCTCGGCTCGCTAGAGCGGGCTAAAGCGGGCAATCGCCGCATTTGCCCCCGTCCGGGATGCGGTAGAAGAGGCAGCAGCTGCGACGCCGGAAACCCAGATCGCCGCCAGTGATCGCCCCGGACCCGGCCAGTCTGGCGGTGCCCAGGAGCGAGTTGGTGATGCCCACGATCGACTGGCGCAGGTCGGGCCGCACGGACAGCAGCGCCCGGGCCGCTCCGACGAGTGCGGACGCGATGTTGCCGGACAGCAGACCGGGCGCCAGCTTGACCCGCAGGCCGGCCTCGAGCGGTTCCATGTGGTGTTGCACGACGACGCGGTACAGCGACTCCGCAGACAGAGTGTCGATGCGTTCACCGACGGGTTCGGGCAGTCGCAGCCGGGCCCCGCCGTTGGCGCGCTGCAGCCCGGTCAGGTCCGGTATGACGCCGTGGCCCAGGACGCACGCGAGGACGGGCGACCACAGCCGGGCGGCATGGCCCAGGTGAACCAGGGAGGCGCCGATCCGCGAATCGGTGGTGCGGTAACGCCTGACGGTGGCGTCGATCAGATCCACGCAGCCGTCGGCGTAGGACTGGCCGACCGGATGCCACCCCGCCGCGCCTGAATTATCTGAGCCCACGGTCAGCGCGAAAAACCCTCCATAGGAGGAGACTTCGGACAGCTCCCGGGAGATGTTCATCTCTTCGGCAGCTGATATTGCCATACGCGGCGTGTCGAACTTGAATCGAACAGATGTTCGTCTACTGTGGTGATCATTCGGAGATGCCGACTTGTCGGTGGCCTTCTCTAGTGTCACGGCCAACCGACCGATACCGGTCATTCGAACACCGACTACAGGAGAAGCAACATGGCGCAAGTCCCCGACCGTGAGAAGGCTCTCGAGCTGGCGATGGCCCAGATCGAAAAGAGCTACGGCAAAGGTTCGGTGATGCGTCTCGGCGACGAGATGCGTCAGCCGATCTCGGTCATTCCGACCGGATCCATCGCCATGGACGTGGCCCTGGGCATCGGCGGCCTGCCACGCGGGCGGATCGTGGAGATCTACGGTCCGGAGTCCTCGGGTAAGACCACCGTCGCACTGCACGCGGTGGCCAACGCCCAGGCTGCCGGCGGCGTCGCGGCGTTCATCGACGCCGAGCATGCCCTGGACCCGGAGTACGCCAAGAGGCTCGGCGTCGACACCGATTCCCTGCTGGTCAGTCAGCCCGACACCGGTGAACAAGCCCTCGAGATCGCCGACATGCTGATCCGCTCCGGCGCGCTCGACATCGTGGTCATCGACTCGGTGGCGGCGCTGGTGCCGCGTGCGGAACTCGAAGGCGAGATGGGTGACAGCCATGTCGGACTGCAGGCCCGGCTGATGAGCCAGGCGCTGCGGAAAATGACTGGCGCACTGAACAATTCGGGAACCACGGCGATTTTCATCAACCAGCTCCGTGAGAAGATCGGGGTAATGTTCGGGTGCATGAATTACTCCACCCGAGTGACTCTGGCCGATGGTCGCAGCGAGAAGATCGGCAAGATCGTCAACAACAAGATGCACGTCGAGGTGCTGTCCTACGACCCTGCAACCGATCAGATTGTGCCACGCAAGGTGGTGAAGTGGTTGAACAACGGCCCCGCCGAACAGTTCTTGCAGTTCACCGTCGAAAAGTCCAGCGGCAACGGCAACTCGCAGTTCGCCGCTACGCCCAACCACCTCATCCGCACACCCGGCGGCTGGACCGAAGCCGGTGACCTCAACACCGGAGATCGGGTGCTGGCTAGCGAACCCCATCTGCTCAGTGATCAGCAGTTCCAGGTGGTGTTGGGCTCGCTGATGGGTGACGGGAACCTCTCACCCAATCTGCGTGATCGCAACGGTGTCCGATTCCGGTTGGGACATGGCGCCAAGCAGCTCGATTACCTGCAATGGAAGACCGCATTGATGGGCAATATCCGGCATACGGTGCGGGAGAATTCCAAGGGCGCAAGCTTTGTCGATTTCACCCCACTGGCAGAGCTCGCCGAGTTGCAGCGCGCGGTGTACCTGGGCGACGGTAAAAAGTTCTTCTCCGAGGAGTACCTCAAGGCGCTGACCCCGCTGGCTTTGGCCATCTGGTACATGGACGACGGCTCATTCAGTGTGCGCTCCAAGGGATTGCAGGAACGCACCGCCGGTGGTAGCGGGCGCATTGAGATCTGCGTCGAGGCCATGGCCGAAGGTACGCGGATGCGGTTGCGCGACTACTTGCGTGACACTCACGGACTGGATGTCCGCCTGCGCTCGGCCGGCTCGGCCGGCAAGGCCGTGCTGGTGTTCTCGACAACGGCATCGGCCAAGTTCCAGGCACTGGTAGCGCCCTACCTGGCGCCGTCTATGGAGTACAAATTGCTGCCCAGGTTCCGTGGTCAAAGCACGATATCCCCCCAATTCGTCGAACCGGCGCAGCGGTTGGTGCCGGCTCGGATTCTGGACGTGCATGTCAAGCCGCACACTCGTTCGATAAACCGGTACGACATCGAGGTTGAGGGCAATCACAACTACTTCGTCGACGGGGTTATGGTGCACAACTCACCCGAAACCACGACGGGTGGAAAGGCTTTGAAGTTCTACGCGTCGGTGCGCTTGGATGTGCGCCGGATCGAGACACTCAAGGACGGCACCGAGGCGGTCGGCAACCGCACCCGGGTCAAGGTCGTCAAAAACAAGGTGTCGCCACCGTTCAAGCAGGCCGAGTTCGACATCCTCTACGGCAAAGGCATCAGCAGGGAGGGCTCGCTGATCGACATGGGTGTCGATCAGGGCTTCATCCGCAAGTCCGGTGCCTGGTTCACCTACGAGGGCGAGCAGCTCGGCCAGGGCAAGGAGAATGCCCGCAACTTCTTGCTGGAGAACGCCGACGTGGCCAACGAGATCGAGAAGAAGATCAAGGAAAAGCTCGGTATAGGCGCGGTCGTGACTGATGATGACGTCTTGCCCGCCCCCGTCGATTTCTGAGCCATCTCGCGAGGAGCTGGCGCGGGCATTGTGCCTGCGCCTGCTCACCGCGAGAGCGCGAACGCGGGCCGAGTTGTCGGGTCAGCTGACAAAACGCGGCTATCCCGACGACATCCGGGACCGGGTATTGGATCGGCTGGCGGCTGCCGGCCTGGTGGACGATACCGACTTCGCGCAGGAGTGGGTACGGTCGCGACGGGCGAAAGCCGGAAAGAGCAAGCGCGCGTTGGCTGCTGAGCTACAGACCAAGGGCATCGACAACGACGTGATCGCCAGTGCGCTGGACGGGCTGGGTGCCGATACCGAGCGGGAGCGGGCTGAGCAGCTGGTACGGGCCAGGCTGCGCCGGGAGGCGCTGGGCGGCGACGGCAAAGACGAGGTGCGGGTCAGTCGCAGGCTGTCGGCGATGCTGGCGCGCCGTGGGTACAGCCAGACACTGGCGGGCGAGGTGGTCTTAGCCGAACTGGCCGCCGAACGGGAGCGCCGGCGCGTCTAGCTGCGGGTTAATCCGGTGGCCCCGGGTCGCCGTACCATGGCCCCGTGACTTCGACGGCGGCTCCGGCGCGCACCTACCAGGTGCGCACCTACGGCTGCCAGATGAACGTCCACGATTCGGAGCGGTTGGCCGGCCTGCTCGAAGCGGCCGGCTACCAGCGGGCGGGCGACGATGCCGACGCGGACGTGGTGGTCTTCAACACCTGCGCCGTCCGGGAGAACGCCGACAACAAGCTGTACGGCAACCTCAGCCACCTGGCTCCGCGCAAGCGCGGCAATCCCGACATGCAAATCGCGGTGGGCGGTTGTCTGGCCCAGAAAGACCGCGACACGGTGCTGCGCAAGGCGCCGTGGGTCGATGTCGTTTTCGGCACTCACAACATCGGATCGCTGCCCACGCTCCTCGAGCGGGCCCGGCACAACAAGGCCGCGCAGGTGGAGATCGCCGAGGCGCTGCAGCAGTTCCCGTCGGCGCTGCCGAGCGCCCGCGAATCCGCTTATGCCGCTTGGGTTTCCATCTCCGTTGGGTGCAACAACAGCTGCACCTTCTGCATCGTGCCGTCGTTGCGGGGCAAGGAGGTCGACCGTAGTCCCACCGACATCCTGACCGAGGTGCGATCACTGGTCGACGACGGCGTGCTCGAAGTCACCCTGTTGGGGCAGAATGTCAACGCCTACGGGGTCTCCTTCGCCGACCCCGCGCTGCCCCGCAATCGCGGCGCCTTCGCCGAGTTGCTACGGGCCTGTGGACCGATCGACGGGCTGGAACGCGTGCGGTTCACCTCCCCACATCCGGCCGAGTTCACCGACGACGTCATCGACGCGATGGCGCAGACACCCAATGTCTGTCCCGCCCTGCATATGCCGCTGCAGTCCGGATCCGACCGGGTTCTGCGTGCGATGCGGCGGTCCTACCGGGCCGAGCGCTATCTCGGCATCATCGACCGGGTCCGGGCGGCGATGCCACACGCCGCCATCACGACCGATCTGATCGTGGGGTTTCCCGGCGAGACCGAAGAGGACTTCGTGGCCACCCTTGACGTGGTGCGGCGGGCCCGATTCGCCGC
>Ga0187808_10000689_pt1 | contig 11013 bp, 8 predicted proteins | sample NC_wetland_sal_i_5_FD_132427 | JGI IMG/M metagenome (GOLD analysis project Ga0187808, IMG submission 132427) | Wetland sediment microbial communities from Neuse River Estuary, North Carolina, USA - ASW_3 | ecosystem: Environmental > Aquatic > Freshwater > Wetlands > Sediment | place: USA: North...
CTCTCCCCCTTCCCCCTCCCCCGCCGGGCGGGGGAGGGGGAAGAAAAGGGGGTGGGGGCCGCTCACCCCAGGGCTTTCGCCCTGGGCCACAATCTTCCGCCCCTATCGGGGCTGGTGCGACTTGCATCACGAATCACCGGGACAGGACACTAGGTGGTTCTTCCGGCACGTCATCTATCAATTGCCTTTTTGTGTTGTCGGCCCGTCAGGGATATACTCACAATTCCAAGTAATTTAGGAGCTTCCATGCCTGACGCCTTGATCGTTCACCGCTTGCACTTCGCTTTCACAGTCACATTCCACTATTTGTTCCCGCAACTCACCATGGGGCTGGCGCTGTTGATTGTGATTCTGAAAAGCCTGGCGCTGCGGACCGGCGAGGAGCATTACAATCGCGCCGCCCGCTTCTGGATGAAGATCTTCGGTATCAACTTCGCCTTGGGGGTGGTGACCGGCATCCCCATGGAATTCCAGTTTGGCACGAATTGGGCGCAGTTCTCCAAAGCCGCCGGAGGAGTTATCGGGCAGACGCTGGCGATGGAAGGGATCTTCTCCTTTTTTCTGGAGTCGAGTTTTTTGGGAATGTTTTTGTTCGGCGAAAAGCGCTTAGGTCCCAAAGGTCACTGGTTCGCTGCCTTCATGGTTTTCGTTGGCTCGTGGCTCTCGGGCTACTTGATTGTCGCCACCGACGCCTGGATGCAACGTCCTGTAGCTTACACTCTAGGACCGAATGGCGAAATCATGCTGACCAGCTTCTGGGGCCTGCTGCTGAACCACTGGGCCCTGTGGCAGTACGCGCATAACATGAGCGGCGCCGTGATAACCGGCTCCTTCGTCCTGTCCGCCCTGGGAGCGTTTTATTTACTTGTGGGCAAGCACCAGCGCTACGGCCAGACGTTTGTACGCGTGGGAGTAATCACGGGCGTCGTTGCTACACTATTCCAACTGTTCCCCAGCGGCGACGGCCAAGGGCGCCTCTTGGCCCGCCATCAGCCCGTCACTCTGGCTGCGATGGAGGGTCTATTCTACACGCAAAAAGGAGCGCCTATTGCCCTGATCGGGCAGCCCGATGTGGAGAATCAACGTCTCGATAATCCGCTTCTCATCCCCCGGACGTTGAGTTTCCTCACTTACCGGCGCTGGATGTCGGAAGTCAAAGGGCTGGACGCATTCCCACCGTCCGACTGGCCGGACAACATCCCGCTGGTCTATTACTCCTATCACGTCATGGTGGGGCTCGGCACAATCTTCATAGTCATTATGGTGGTCTGCGCCTGGAAGTTGTGGAAGGGGACTTTGTACGCCTCCCGCGGAATGCTTTGGGTCCTTATGCTCTCGCTTCCCTTCCCTTACATCGCCAATACAGCCGGATGGGTTACCGCCGAGGTGGGACGCCAACCATGGGTCATCTATGGCCTGATGCGCACGGGGGCGGGAGTGTCGTCGCAAGTGTCATCGGGGAACGCCTGGTTCACCCTTCTCGGATTCATGGGAATGTATACCGTGCTGGGCATTCTGTTTCTGTTTCTGGTCTACCGTGTGGTTGAAGAGGGGCCCGAGCCTCCGCCTGTTTTCGTTCCTCAGAAGGCCACTTAAGGAGTCGCTGGCATGGAAACGGTGTGGTTTTGCTTGGTGGCAATCATGATCGCTGCCTACGTCGTGCTCGACGGGTTTGACCTCGGCGCAGGCGCAATTCATTTCCTGGTGGCCAAGACGGACGCGGAGCGCCATTTGGTTGTGCGCTCCATCGGGCCCGTGTGGGATGGGAACGAAGTGTGGCTGTTGGCCGCCGGCGGCACGCTTTACTTCGCTTTTCCAGCTCTGTATGCCTCCGGGTTCAGTGGCTTCTATTTGCCTCTCATGATCGTGCTCTGGCTGCTCATCCTGCGCGGAGTCTCCATCGAATTCCGCGAAAAGGTCAACAGTCCCGTCTGGATCAAGTTCTGGGACGTGGTGTTCGCGGCTGCCAGCCTCCTGCTGGCAGTCTTCTACGGTGCTGCTCTCGGCAACGTCGTGCGAGGCGTTCCCCTGAATGACAAGGGATATTTCTTTGAGGCGTTGTGGACCAACTTCCGCCTGGGGACTGAGACCGGCATTCTCGACTGGTACACAATTCTGGTGGGTTTGGCGGCATTAAGCACCCTTTCGCTCCACGGCGCCCTTTGGCTGGCACTGAAGACGGATGGCCCGGTACATGACCGTTCACAAACCTTGGCGCGAGCGGCTTGGTGGATCCTTCTGGTTTTTACCATTCTCGTCACCGTCGTTACTTTCCTCGTGCAACCCCAAGTTCCGAGCAGCCTGTCGGCGCATCCTGCGGGGTTTGTTTTCCCCCTGCTCGCTGTGGCTGGGCTTGCGGCGATGGGATGGTTCATGCTGCGCAAGGACGACCTCAAAGGCTTCCTTGCTTCTTGCCTTTATATCGTGGGTATGTTGACCAGCGTCGTCTTTGGACTCTATCCTCTCGTCCTACCTGCCAGTACCAACCCCGCTTATTCATTGACCGTCCACAACGCCAAGGCCGGCGAATATGGCCTCCGCGTCGGCCTGGTTTGGTGGATTGTCGGCATGGCGCTAGCCAGCGCCTACTTTACGTATGTCTACCGCCACTTTGCCGGCAAGGTAAAACTCGAGGACGGAGCGAGTGGGTACTAGTCTCCTGTCACAGAAATGACGTATTTGGTTTGCCGCTCTTTGCGTCGCGCACGGTGCTGGTTCAACCGTTTCCACTTATCCCAGGATCCAGTGGGACAGGAGACTGGTGTCCCGAGTCAGAAGGCCGTTGGAGAATTCAGGCCGTGGAGTGAGCGGCAGAGTTTCAGGCCTATCCAAATTACGCTCAATTCTGCCATCGATGACTTGTGGCTCCGCCGCCCCATTTGCGGAACGGCATTGTTTTCCCCTCGAGTTTCTAAACTTCAGACTGCGTATCTCGGCGGTTATAGTAGCCTCAGGCGGTGAGCGGCTCCGCCGCCCCGTCTTGCGGAAAGGCTCTGCCTTTCCGGGGCGGGCTTCAGATTTTGTTCTTAGGTTGAGGCTGCGCCTCAACCGGCGAGGCGAAGCCTCGCCGAAAAGACAGCCATGTGGTAGCGACGGCCCGGAAAGGCAGAGCCTTTCCGCAAGACAGGGCGGCAGAGCCGCGCGCGATAACCAGACGAATTGTAGAACTTCTCGGCGAAGGCTTCGCCTTTCCAAAGGACGCTCCCTGAATAACTTCTTCCTGGCACGCGTCACGCAGCGGCAAACTGCAGCGTTTTACTCAAAGGCGTGAACCCCGTCAGGTACAACGGGACACGCTGCCCTCGATCACTCCGCCATCTTAGCGATGTGAATGTTGAAGTCTGTTCCAGGCAGCAGAGTAGTTAGCTCAAAGGCCGTGAAGCCTTCACCCTCGAGCTCGGTGCGGCGATAAACCCCCGGTTCGCTTTCCACGGTCTCACGCCGCGCCTCGAAGTCTTGCAAAAAAGCTTGGGCAGCCTTCAGGTCGGGATGCCCCGGAGCCGTCGAGCGGGTCAAAGCTTCGGCCGCGTAGGAGCGGATCAGCTTGGGCCAGTATTTCTCGAGGAGGGCGGTGCTGGCGAAGAGGTCGGCCCAGATGATCTGGTCATTCACCGCCACCACCACGCCCACGGCGTTGCGGTCACGCAACTCGCGCATCACTTCCTGGTAAGACTGCTCGAGAGGCGCGGCCACTGCCTCGACGCGCTGTTTCACTTCCTCGTTGCCCATCACGCCGGCGTAGGACGAAGTGGATTCGATAGCTTGGGCCGCGGGCGGGCTAGCAGCCGCGAGCATAGCTCGAGCCGAGGCGTGAACCTCCGACCATACCTTCCCCTGGTCCTTATCGGCCATGGCGCTGCGCCGCACGCTGGGTTGCGCCATCTGGGCATGGAATGATCCGAAACCCTCTTTGGTCGCCACCCAACGGTGGGGTTCAACACAAAACACGGCCAAGTCGATGGGGTCACTCTCCGGCGGGACGATGCGATCCTTGCCCACCACCCGGTCTTGTTTGCCCCCGGTCAGGATCTCCCCCGCCAGCAGAATCAGGGGACGTTTGGAATTGTTCACCAGAACCAACTGGTTAACCTGCGCCCCGGGCGGCCGCGGCACGGGCCGTTGAGGGCCGCGAATGAGCGGCCGGATCATTCCGGCTTCGTTCACCACAACTTCGCCCGAGCGCAAACCTTCGTCGAGCGTCAGGAAACCCTTCGTGTCGTGCGTGCGGTCAGTGACCACTGGGAAGATGGTCAAGTTGCCGTGCTTGATCGCCGCGAGCGCTTTGTAAGCAGACCAAGTTTCTCCTGCCTCGCTGCGACCCGCCCCCAAGGGCAGGGACATCAAGGCTGTCACTACGGTCATCGTAACCGAACCCAGAATCAGTTTTCCTCTCATGGTAGGTTCCTCCCAAATAGTTGACCTCGTTAACAGGATGCAGTTCCCGCAGCCCGTTAAGTCCCGGTCTACAGGAAGAACGCCACAGGTTATAATTCTTGCATCGAACTTGGAGTGCGGCAGCGGAGCCTGCGGAGCTGCCGCCTTGGGATGATTGGCTATGTCCGATTGCCGAATGGGGAAGCCGAGAATCGAAATTCGGCTCTGATAGGACGTGGCGGCGTCTTTGGGCAAAGTCATTCCCGCGAAAGCGGGAATCTACACCGTTGGCGGAGCGGAAAATCGAAACTCGAAATTCGAAACTCGAGACTCGGCTTCAGGGCGGGTTCGCGGCACCGCCGGCCGCAGTCATTCCGGCGAAAGCGGGAATCCACTGCGGGATGCTTGGGGCCGCGCGGTCCACGCACTGGATTCCCGCTTTCGCGGGAATGACATGGTTACAGGTTTCGCCAATCGTCACTCGAAAATCGGCAATCCAATGAGCGGTAGCCAGGCAAGCACGATCGTTCCCGCGATGGCGGCAATCCCGGAATCCGTGTCTGCCCGGCTTTATCGCCAAGCCGGGGCGGAAAGATACGGTCTGTCCGAACGGGATTTCGCCGGCATATTGGAAGAGGTCGCTGTGAAGTACCTCCCTCGAGACGCCCGCCAAGCCGAGGTCTTGGAACTCCTCTCGAGCCTGCGGGTCGAGGAATTGGCGCTGGCGCGCTCTTGCGCACGGGGCAACGAAGCTGCCTGGGAAGTCTTCCTGAACCGTTATCGCGAGAAGCTCTACAGCTTGGCGCACTCGATAACCTCAGAGGATTCCGCTGCCCGCGATCTGGCGGATTCTCTCTATGCGGACCTGTACGGAACGCAGACTTCCGACGGCCGGCGAGTCTCCAAACTCGACTCCTTTACAGGACGAGGCTCCCTCGAGGGCTGGCTCCGTGCTGTCCTGGCGCAAGAGTATGTGAATCGCTATCGCCGGCAGCAGCGACTGGTCAGCCTCGAGGAGCGGACAGAGGCGGGAGTGCAGTTCCAGGCCGATGAGCGCGATCCCGCCCAGGCGCTCGATTCGCGATTGGAACAAGCCACGGACCAAGCCCTCGCTTCCCTTGCCGTGGAAGACAAATTCATTCTGGCCAGCTATTATCTCGATCGACGCACCTTGGCCGAAATCGCGCGCCTGCTGGGGGTGCACGAATCGACGGTCAGCCGAAGGCTGGAGAAAATCACCGCCTCGGTTCGCAAGAGTGTTTTTGCCGGCCTGGTAAAACGCGGCATGAGTTCGAAAGAGGCGCGACAAGCCATGGAAGTGGATGTCAGTGATTTTACCTTGGATGTTCGCCGGCGACTGGCGGAGGGCAGTAAGCAGTAGGCAGTAGGCAGTAGGCAGTCGGCAGTTGGCAGTCGGCGCTGGGCAGCAGGCGATGGCAGTTGGGCAACGGGCTGTAGGCAGTGCAAGAAAAAGCCTCGCAGACCGTTCCATAATAGGAGAGGCTGCAGGAGGGAACAGAAATCAATAGACTGGAATAGTTATGCATGGCATCCCCAAAATCGTGCTCGAGCGGTTGAAAGGAGAATTGGTGGCTGAACAGCAAGATCGGCAGTCGACAACCGACATTCGGCAATCGGCCAGCGGGGATCGGCAAGCAACATTCGACAATCAGCAATTCCCTCATATCGACGCCAACCTCCTAGCGGCATTCGTGGAGAAGACTTTGAGCGAAAGGGAACGGGCGCAGGTTTTGAACCATCTTGCCCAGTGCGCGGAGTGCCGAGAGCTTGCGGCTTTGTCCTTGCCTTCGGAAGTCGCGGTGGCGGAGCCCACGCGCCTGCGCGCCCGACGGGGATGGAGCACCTGGTCGGCGCTACGTTGGGGAGTGCTGGCAGCGTCTTGGGGAGCCGTGGTTATTATCGTGGTTGTGCACTCGTATTCTGGGAAACGGCTGACGATTGCCCCTCGCCCTGCGGGCACCGAGTCAAAGCAACAAGTCTCGTTGATGGCTCCGGCACCCCCTCCCGTGGCAAAGGCGACCAAGACTTCTCCCGCGCCGTCTCGGGGCCGCGGGATGTCGAAAAGGGAAAGGCCGAGCTCTGTGGGCGCTGCCCTCCCTGCGCCGCCCCATGCAAAGCCAGAATTCGAACCCCCAGCGGCAGCAGGAGGAACGTCGAACGCCCCGGCCGGCGCTGTGTCGGTAGGCGGCCCAAGAACCTTAACTGTAGATGCCGAAAGGAGTCGCCTCTTGAAGGATTTAACGGCTGCCCAGGCGGCGGGAGGTTTGGCATCAAGCAGCGCACCGCAACCTCAACACGTCCCGCTCCCCTCCTCAGAACGGATAGGAGCAAGGAGTGGCGCCGCAGTATCATCCCTGCGCGCGAAGGCGGAAAAAGAGAGACTCTCGAGCATGGCATTCCGCGGAGAATTGGAAAGTGCGGCGGCTCAGCCGGGGGCGCTTTGGACCATTTCGCCAGATGGCAAATTGCAGCGCTCTGACGACGGCGGGAACACTTGGAAAGATATCTCCGTCGATGACAAAGTCACGTTCCGAGTAATCCGGGCCATGGGCAGAGACGTTTGGGCGGGAGGGTCCGGAGGAGCCCTCTATCACTCGAGCGACGGTGGCGCAACTTGGACGCGCGTTAACTTAACATCAGGCGGCAGCCCCACAATAGAATCCATCGTGTCCATTATCGTCTCGCCACCCGATCTTCAGAACATCACGGTCAGGACCGCAGCCGGGGAACAGTGGACGACCGAAGACGGCGGACGGCATTGGCAGAAAGAAGAGCGGTAGTAGGTTTGCCCTCTCACGAGGGAATGAGGCCCAAACGGGCGACATAGCACAGCCCAGGCCAACGGCCTGGGTCCGAGAATCCGCCCCTTTCCTGGCGGCCAGCCCTGAAAGGGCGAAATAGCATCAGCGAAGCCCCCTGTATGACCCCCTCGGTCGGGTTCGTGGTCTTATGGCGCCCTTGAGCCACGGTAGTGGCGCCATAATGTGGCCCACGGCGCAAGCCGTGGGATCAGAGAGAGCGAGAAGTTCGCTGAACCCCGGCAGGGGCGACAGACGACGAGGGGATGGTCCTGTCGCCCCTTCCGGGGCTGGGAATGTCAGCGGCACATGGCGTCCCAACGCTGCTTTCAAAACACCCCTCACCCTTTCACCCCTTCCCCTCTTCCCTGTCCCCTGGGGGGAGGGAAGAGGGGGAGGGGAGTTGGGGAGAGGGGTCACTTCAGGCATTTTCATGGTTTCTGGGCGCCCGCCAGCCGACGGGCATGAGCGACTGCTTCGAAGTTGTGAAAAAATCAATTCACAGGAGGCGCATACGTGCCGACGGTTTTTGTCGGCATGCATGCGCCGCTCGTGGTCGGAAGGGCGCAGGCATGCCAAAAGCCGGCATGTCTGTGCCACCCGCGAAATCCCGGACAGCGAACCAGGGCAAAGGCCCCTGGCCCTGATACCTGAAACCCGGTACCCGGTACCTGCAGTTATGTGGCTGGCCTGATTTGTTCTGTGAGCCGGACGGCTTTGGGGCGATAGCCGCTCCGTGTCCGAATGTGGTAGCTCTTCAAGTCTTTGCCCACCAGTTTCACGGTAATGCTGCGCCAGCCGCGATTCGGATTTGGCTGCGGGTAGTAACTGATCGAGTAGAGGTGAGCCAAGTCGTCTCGAATCGAAGCGAAGGCATCCTGTTGTTCTTTCCAGTTCTTGGCAAAATAGACCTTGCCGCCGGTAGTGGCGCTCACACGTTCGAAAACGGCGGTCGATACCGGGTCGAGTCGGGCTTCCTGGGTACTGATCATGTAGATGGGGATACCTTCCGTTTGGGCCATCTCGCGGACATCCTCGGGGCCCACCGCACTGGCGTTATCGGGGCCGTTGGAAAAGACCACGACCACTTTTCGGCCTGAGAGCTGCGCAGCATCTTTGAGAGTCAATAGCAGGGAATTATAAAGCGCGGCATCGTCTCCCGCCACGGTGGTGCGGATCGCGCGGATGACTTGCGACCGTTCGGGAGTGACTAAAGCGGCCCGGGAAAAATTGCGGCTATAGGAATAGAATGCCACCCGTGCCGGGTCCTGAAGAGAGCGAACGAATTCCGCGATGGCATCCTGAGCAAAAACAAAGCCCCGGTACATGTAGTTGCTGGTGTCGAAAAGGATGAAAACACTGGCGCCTGCCACTAGCAAGGACACCTCCTCGGGGGATGCCTCCTGGAAGCCGCCAGGTAAGGACTCCTCACCTCGGTGCTTGCGGCCTTTGGTAGATGAAGAGGTCGCCAAGGTCGGCTTGCCTTCGCCCGGCTTATAGTCTTCCAACCTTCTCGGGGCTTCGTTCTCTTCCCCGAAGGTGGCGATTTTTTGCGGGATCCCATCCTCGTAAACCGCGAAGTCCCAGGGAGTAAGGCGGGTTACATAATTGCCTTTCTTGTCCGTCACCGCCACATCCAACTGCACCATATTCACTGTGACTTTAAAGACAGTCACATCAGTTTTGTCCTCCTGCGCCGTCCCCCAAACCGCGCTGCCGGAGAAAGTACCCAGTAAAAGCATAGAAAACAAAAGGTGCTGTTTCGACATATGTCACTCTCCGGAAACTTCACCAAACAGTGGGACAGCCGGACGTTTCTGCCAGACAATGGACTCGCAGACAGGAGGGGCTGTCATTCCCCTGAAACTCCGGAAGCAGGTCCACTCTTCGCCAAGGTGCGGATCTTGCCTTGGCGAAACTCCTCTGCAGTTTCCCGCATAGCGCGAAGCAGTGCCGGCCAATCCTCCAGATCGGTGGCGGAAATCTTCTCAATCATGCGGTGAGTCAGCTCGGGCACCAGGAGGTGAAGCATTACAGGTTGATAAGCGCCTTCATCCGCCAGCCTGGCCCAAAACAAGTTATTGGAATCCCATGATTCACCCAGCAGGCGGCTGGAATAACCCATCAATGTGGGAAGAGGTTTCGCGGTCAGCAGTTCGCGGGCGTAGGTCTGCTCGAGCGCCGGATGCGGTACACCAAAATCTGCCGACACGCGCTCCCAACTGACTTCCCTGGGATAACGTTGCCGAAGCTCGGCCAGCTCTTGCCCTGCCGGGCCCCAGTCATGGGTCGGAAATCTGCGCCAGTACTCCGCCGCCAGGTATAAGGTTTCAGAGGGTGTCAATTGGGTAAGCGCCGCTTCCGGCTGCCCGCGGCGGAGAGCTTCCTCCACTTCCTCGGCCCTGCGAGGGAGCAAGCGATCGGAGAGAATTGTCATCAACGTCTGGCGCAGCTTTTCATCTTTCCCCGCCGCCTCCAAGAGCTCCTCGCCCGAGCGCTGGTAGAGGCTGACGGCGTGCAGTTCTGTCCGGGTCACCCCCCACCACCGCGGCAGGACAGCGCCCACCAAAAGGGAGGGCACCAAATCTTCCCAAATCAAGGACTGGACGTTTTCCGGCACGATAAAGTTTTGCTCCACTTGCGCCAGGACGTAGGGTAGGTCGGCCAGCGAGCCGGAAAGATGGGCGCCTCCGCTCGCCGTCTCGCCCACCCCGTACAGGACGGGGGTCTGCCAAGACTGGAATTCTCCATTAATCTTATCCCCGGAAGGGTCGTGAGCGCGCACAAAGAGAGGGTTGCTGAGGAGCATCTGAGCCCCAGGAGGCTCATAATAAGCGTAGTTAAGCCCCACCAAGGTGTCCCTCAGGAAGGGGACGAGTCGGCCCCGGGCCGCTTCCAGATCCTTGGCAGAGCCCGGCGACTTGATGAGGCCGGTCAGATCCATTTGCAACTCGACTTGAATGTGGGGGGTCAGATAAAGGCCGTTCGCCCATTCCAGCCTTTCTCCGGTCGTGAAGAGCGGTTTTGGCAACTCGAACTCCCGCAACTCTCCGGCAAGTACCAGCAGCGTCTCAGCCATGGGTTTTCCTTGTGCCATTTGGTTCAAGCCATGCCCAAGAGCGAACAAGTTGTCGAGAGAAATAAGCCGTTGCGCGTCCAGAACTGCGCGGATGTTATTGGCCAGATCTTGCCTCACCTCCTGGCCTTGCGGACTGGCCTGCTTAGGACCTGCAAGCAAGTCAATGATTTCATCCTGGGAGTGTTGCGGTTTCCCGGCCGCAGCACGCAAAAGCTCGCCGAACGAGCTCTCGGTGGCGTCGAAAAGCTGCGGGGAGGTGAGGACGTTGCTAAAAGGATTAATGATCCGCTGCCAGGATTCGTTTCGATTTTGCGTGGGGATTTCACCTTGGCGAGCCAGGATTTCCCAGAGTCCGACAATGGCTTGATAAATACCCAACGCGTCGGCTCTTACACCATAGTCGGGGATGCGGTCAATGCTCGCCGCCACCGAGAGAAAGCGGGCGATGGAGACTTCGTTCAAAGCGTGGAACTCGGAGAGAATACGGTACTGGTCGCCGAACCGCTGAAAATCGTTTGCTAGTAGCCTGACGGATTGGGGACTTAAGCGTTGCTCTGGGGAGCGCCTGCGGTCCATTTCACTCAAGGTCAGATATATCCTCAGCGGTGAATCCAGCGAGACGTCTCGCGAAAGTGCAAACATGCCTCCCACCAGATCTTCGGGGCTATTCCAGCCTTTGGCTCGCCGAGCTACTTCCACGACGAGCTTGGAATGGGCTTTGTTTCCCAGAATCTCTCTCCA
>Ga0187808_10000690_pt1 | contig 11012 bp, 10 predicted proteins | sample NC_wetland_sal_i_5_FD_132427 | JGI IMG/M metagenome (GOLD analysis project Ga0187808, IMG submission 132427) | Wetland sediment microbial communities from Neuse River Estuary, North Carolina, USA - ASW_3 | ecosystem: Environmental > Aquatic > Freshwater > Wetlands > Sediment | place: USA: North...
GAAGATTACCTTAACGGATGAGGGGAAGTTGCCGGTGGATGACCTGTATTTCAACATTGATTACCGGGCTTACAAGGACCCTCTCTCCGCGGAGACGCTTTATTTCCACGCGCAGTACCGCCAGTGTGCTCCCTGCCAGGGCTGGACTAACCAATGGAATTCCAACGGCGACCCGCTGGTGGATAAGAAAACCAATCTCGATGGGGAGGGCAATTACGTTTGGATGGAAGCCACCGGCCGCGGCCACTACGTGGGTGTGACCATGTCGGTGCTGCAAAATCAGGACGAGTGGTGGGGTGAGGGTGACGATATGTTTTTCATTGACGGCGAGAAACTCCCCTCCATCAACGGCACAGGCTCCGAAGATTATTTTCAGGGGGCCTGGGATTTTGGCGACCAGCCATTTTCTTACTTGATGTTCGGCGCCCCGGTAAAGGGCGTGGAGCGGGCGGGGAGCCGATCGTCCGTTTACCGCTTCCACCTCGATTCACCCATCACCTTTACCAAATCGCTGCGCGCCACTATCGAGCACGGCCACGCCAACCACCGCTCCGATAACTATTTCTCAGTGGCTTATTGGTACCAAACCGAGCCGCACGCGCCCTTCCCCCGGCTGCCGGGGGTTGAGCAGCGGCTGCCACGGCTGTACCCCGTCGGTGGGCCGGGAAATGCCGGGAAGTGAAGGACAGGAGTCAGGATTCAGGAGTCAGAAGTCAGCAGGCTGTGAGATAATCGTATGCCCCAGGGCGCTCTTCGTGGCCGCTTCAGACCTTTAAAGCGGCATGTAAGCGCCACGCGGGAGGGGCAAAACTCAGGGAGGAAATATGCGCAATAGTCTCAAACCGAAGACACTTCTTCCGATGTGTCTGATCGTTCTCATGGCAGGGCTCACTGCGGCCATGGCTCAGACCACCCCACAAGCTGCCCTGCCCTCCGCGGACCAGATTCTCGATAAGTACGTCCAGGCCTTGGGAGGCAAAGCCGCCCTCGAAAAGCTAACCAGCGAGGTTGCCAAAGGCACCTTCGAGATGGAGCAGATGCCCGGACCGGCGACCGAGGAAATCTATGCGAAGGCTCCTAACAAGCAGTATATGGTCACCGACTCTCCCAGCTTTGGCCAATTCAAGCGGGGTTTTAATGGCGCTGCGGGCTGGGAGGACAACCCGCAAAATGGCCTGCGAGATATTACCGGGCCTGAACTGGCGGCGATGAAGCGCGACGCCGACTTCTATTTGGCGATCAAGCTCAAAGAGTTTTACCCCAAAATGACGGTTAAAGGGAAGGAAAGCGTTAACGGCCACGACGCTTACGCGGTCGAAGCGACTCCCCCGGATGGGGCCGCGGACACGATGAGTTTCGACGCCGACTCGGGATTGCTGGTGCGCACCCAAAGGGAAATGGAAGGGCCGAACGGCAAGGTCACAGTCGACACAACCTTCAGCGACTACCGCGAGGTTGATGGTGTCAAACTACCCTTCTTCTTGCACATTTCGATGGGGGACTTCGCCTTCGTCATCAAGCTGAGCGAGGTGAAACATAACGTGCCCATCGATGACGCGAAGTTTGACAAGCCGGCAGCGCACTAGCGCCGTGGCAAGACGCCCATGGTTTGTGCTGTAATCCTACGCCGAAGCCCTTTTTGCGCCGGCAGCTTGGGCTTCCAGCTCGGCCATGTCCAGGACGATGACTTTGCGGCGCTCCAAGCGAATGATGCCTCGGTCGACAAAACGCCGGAGGTTGCGTGAGACCAGGTCACGCACCGTGCCAATCTCCGCGCCGATCTGTTGGTTGGTTTCTTCCAGGGGAAACTCGACGCCACGTCGCGTGCGCGTGCCCAGCCTCAGCGCACGGTCACGCAGGAATCTCGCCAGCCGGTGGCTGACCTCTTTAAGCGATAATTCCTCGATCAGGTCCGCAAGATACCGGAATCTCCACGCCAAGGTGCGGATAACTGCAAGGGCCACTTCCGAATTGCGGCGGCACAAATCCAAGAACTCCTTCTTGGGAAGGAAGAGGAGTGTAGAGTCTTCCACGGCGGCAGCCGAGGCAGGAAAATTGCCGCCGTCAAAGATTGAGAGCTCGCCGACCGTAGATCCGGCGCGCTCGATCACCAGGACTTGTTCACGGCCGTTTTCGGCCATTTTGAAGATCTTGATGGCTCCCGACTGGACGACGAAAAGGCCGGCGCAGGCATCACCCTCCGCGACCAACACCTCATCTTTGCCCAGTCGCCGGGCTACGCAGTGGGAGGCCAAGGTTCTGAGGTCATCCACTGGCAAAACGGCGAAAAACGCCACGCGGCGCAGAGTCTCGAGTGGATCGAGAACTGTCATGGAAGAATTCCCAGAGCACGGAAGGTGTGAAAAAGCCGCATTTTCGAGCGTGTCGTTGGGGTCCCGCAGCCGCGGGATGGTTGCCCCAGCGCGGCCATAAGGGCCGCCCCTACCAGGCGATTTCTTCAGCCCTCCTCAAAGAAAGCTTACCAGACACTTTATCCCTGGGCACGACTTAAGTCTTCGCACCCCCGGTGTTGCCAAGATAAACTATAGCCAGATGGGGGCGCAAGGATACTCAAACCAAGATGCCCTCGGGAGGGATCCTTATGGCTTATATAATCGCTGAGCCATGTGTCAATACCAAGGACACCGCGTGCGTTGACGTCTGCCCGGTGGATTGCATTCACCCCCGTAAGGATGAAGCCAACTTCGCCGACGTTCCTATGTTATACATCGATCCAGTCGAGTGCATCGATTGCGGGGCCTGTGTGCCGGTTTGTCCTGTGTCTGCCATCTTTCCTCTCGATGACCTGCCGGAGAAATGGAACGAGTATACCGAGGCTAACGCGAAGTACTATCAGAAATGAAAAGGCTAGCTAACGCGGGTTGACTGACAGGAGTGGTGTTCGGGGGAGTTGGCCTGCCTTTGGAAACGGATGTCATTCCCGCAAAAGCAGGAATCCGGTTCGAGCCGGCTCGCTTCTCCAGGTTTGCGAGCCGGATTCCCGCTTTCGCGGGAAATGACTACGGCTTGCCGCATCCATCTCTCGCAAGTTAACCCATATCCCGATCGGGTTTAAGGTTCGACTTTAAGGTTGACCGTGATAGGGCCTTGCCGTTAGAATTTCGTGAACTGCTCGGGAAAGGATGGACGGAGTTATCGGAGCCAGGATGGGAGGAGTATTTTCGGAAAAGGCAAAGCTCTTGTGGAGCCTGAGCGCCGTTGCCCTTGCCTTGAGTTGCGCTGCTGAAAAACAAACCACGGTGGTTCAAGTCCCAGCGCCAACTCCAGTCGCTCAATCCGTACCACCTAAGCCTCCCGTGACGCCGCCTGAGCATCCGGCCGCAACCGCGCCCACGCCAGCGCCCGCGACGGCACCTGATCCCTCCGCTTTTCTCGCCTCGCAAATTACCTCCCAAGCTCAAGCCCTGTACAAAGCTGGAATAGCTGATTACCGCTCGGGAAACCTGGAAGGAGCGAAGGAGAAATTCGATCAGGCGGTGGAGAAGTTACTCGAGTCGAACCTCGACATTGAGGGGGATGACCGCCTCAGCAGTGAATTTGACAAACTGACAGAAGACATTTACGATGCCGAGGCGGCGGCGCTGGAACGTGGCGACACCTTGAGCCCACATAATTATGTCTCTCCGCCCATCGAATCATTCTCCGGGCTGACTTTCCCTGTGGATCCAAGAATCAAGCAGCAAGCTCAGCAGGAATTGAAAGCCGTCAAGTCTGACGTGCCGCTGGTTTCTAACGATTATGTGGACGGGGTTTTGACTTATCTCCAGAACCAGGGCCGGAGCTACGTCACTACCGCCCTGAAGCGGATGGGGCTCTATCAGGCACTTATCTCCGACACCTTGCGGAAAGAGGGGCTTCCCCAGGACCTTATCTACCTTGCTGCCCTGGAAAGCGCGTTCAACCCTTACGCTCTGTCGAAAGAGGGCGCAAGAGGCATCTGGCAGTTCATGATCGGGACGGGCATGCTTTATGGGTTGAAGAAAGACCGCTGGGTGGACGAGCGTGAAGATCCCGTGAAGTCCACCCAGGCGGCGGCCCGCCACCTTAAGGAACTCTACCAGACGTTTGGAGACTGGTCTCTGGCCATGGCCGCTTACGACAGCGGCCCCTTGACGGTCCAAGCCGCTGTGGAAAGGACTGGCTACGCGGATTATTGGACCTTGCGCAGGCTGCACGCCCTTCCTACGGAGACGGAAGACTACGTGCCTATTTTCATGGCCACCCTCATGATTGCCAAGGACCCCAAAGCCTACGGCTTCGACGTTCAGCCGGACCCGCCGCTGGCTTCCGACCAAGTGGTCGTAAGCACCCCCACGGACCTGCGCCTGGTGGCTCAACTCATCGACCGGCCCGTGGAAGATTTGATTCGGCTGAATCCCAGTCTCCTCCGCTGGGCGACCCCGCCTAACAACCCTCAATTCGTTTTAAACCTTCCCCAGGGAACCAAAGAAACGTTCGAGCAAAGGGTGGCGGCAATTCCCGAGGATAAGCGAATCTGGTGGCGAGCCTACAAGGTGGAGGAAGGCGAAACCCTTTCCAGTATTGCCAAGAAGCTCCACGTCTCGCCTGTGACCTTGCGGGAGGCCAACGGACTGGACGACCAATCCGCCTTGGAACAGGGCACCCACTTGGTGATCCCCCAGGCTCCCGGCAAAGAATCCTCTCTGGCCCGAGTGAGAGAAGGAGGGCCGCGCGTGGCGGTGAGGTACCGCGTTCGCGAGGGTGACACTTTGGAGTTCATCGCCGACCGCTACGACGTGACTCCTTACCAGATCCGCCGCTGGAATAACCTTAAAACCTCCCGACTTACTCCCGGAGCGTCGCTGCGCCTCTATGTGGCGCGAGGCAGCCGGAGCGCCTCGAGTAAGTCTCATTCTCGGGGGCGGAAAAATTCCCGGCAGTCTGGCAAGGAAACTAGCCACGCGAGGGCCGCTCCCGGGACAGGAGAAGGCGCGGCCAACCCCAAGGCCGCCCCCAAACAACTTGCCCAGGGGCGCTAGCCGGAGTTACTCACCATCCTCTACCGTTTTGATGGGTTGCTAAACCCCGCCCTTCCGGCCCTGGTGAGAGAACGGGTTAGCACTCTTTTCTGCAGGATTAATGTTTGCACTTGACACAACGATTGGTGTGTTATAAATCTGCCTCCAGCGGGGTAGTTAAGACGCTGACACCTGTCGCCCAGGCGAAAGCTGGGCTTTCTTGGGTGAGCGAGAAAATAATGGGGGGAGGAATTCATGGATTTCGACAAAGAGAACAAAGCGGGTGATGAGCTCGAAGACTATGGCGATGAGCTCTCCTCCGACTACAAGGAAGAAGCGGAGGAAAGGTTGGGCGAAGAAGGCGAGGAGCTGGAGGAGGAGGTTTCTTATAAAGTAGAGGAGACCGTGATTACCGAAAAGCCTCCCGCAGCCCCAGCCGCTGTGGAGACTGCCAAGCCGGCCCCCGCTCCGAAGCCTGCTGCGGTGGCCCGGAAACCGGCCGCGAAAGCCAAGCCTAAGCCTAAGCCGAAGCCTAAGCCGAAGCCGAAGAAGGCCCCAGCAAAGAAGCCCGTGAAGAAGGCGGCGAAGCCTGCCAAGTCAAAGAAGAAGGCGGTTGCCAAGAAAAAGGGCCGCGGCAAGTAGCTGGTTCAGGCTTCGAGGACCCGCAAGGGTTCGTCTCCGGCCTCCAAATGCGGGCGCGAATGAGCGGGGGGTGGTGTCTCTGGCCGCGCCTTATACGCCGTAGGGCTGGCGCCCCCGGTCGGGCAGCGTGGATGGACTCGTACTCCCAATCCAATGTTGAGTCGTCAGGACCGGATGGTCAGGCAGCCTGGGCTCCAGTTCGCGCCCTCGAGGTGATCCGGCGTATGCGTGGAGCTTCGCAGCCCTACCTTCTGCGTTGTGCGGACGATTCCAGTTACGTTGTCAAATTTCAGAACAACCCCCAGCACGTCCGCGTGCTGGCCAACGAAATGCTGGCGGGCCGTTTGGCCATGCTCATTGGCCTCCCAGTCGCAACTCCAGCCTTCGTCGAAGTCCCTCCCGCCCTCGTCCGTGGCAATCCGCCTCTTGAACTCGAGATCGGCCCCCGCCGCGTGCTGTGCTTGGCAGGCCTGCATTTTGGTTCACGCTACCCTGGGCTTCCCGGCCAGACTCTGGTGGTGGATTTTCTCCCTGATCGTTTGCTCAGCAAAGTCCACGGCTTAGCTTCTGTATTCTTGGGCGGATTCGTTTTTGACAAGTGGACGTGTAATTGTAACGGCCGCCAAGTTGTTTTCTTCCGTTCCGTGAACGATGAAGATCCTGCCTATTCCGCTCTACTCATCGATCAGGGCTTTTGTTTTAACGACGGCGATTGGAGCTTTCCGGACAGCCCCATCCGGGGTCTTTACCCGCGCCGGCTGGTTTATGAGAAGGTCGAAGGATTCAAGTCGTTCGAACCCTTTCTTTCCAGGATTGAGAACCTCGATAGTTCTCAAATAGAGGAATGTTTACTTCGCATGCCCGAAGAGTGGTGCGGGCCCGACCCCGGTCAGTTGGCACAACTTGCGGAGAGATTGTACAAGCGGCGCAGAGGGATTCGGCAAGCGATCATTGAGGCAAAGAACAGTTCCTTGAAACCGTTCCCGAATTGGCGCGAGACTGAAAGGGTCGCTCGATCCACGTAGAGTAGTCAGAGCGGTCCCGCAGGAGCGGGATGGTTGCCCGGGGGCGGCCAAAAGGGCCGCCCCTACGATACACGAACTATGGCGAATGATACCGAGCTGAAGGAGTGCTCATACTTCCTGGTGCGCTACGTCCCGGATGTGGTGAAGGAGGAATTCATCAACATCGGAGTGTTCCTCTTCTGTCCTGGCGAGCAGTTCCTGGATTGTGTTTTTAGCGACGATTGGCGGCGGCTCAAGCGCTTCCACCCCCAAGCGGACCCTGAATTCTTTAAGCTGCTGCAAGCTGATTTCGAGGACCAGATCAAGAAGCGCGAAAAGGACCTCGAGGGCTATATCCGCGAAATGCAGCAGTCCTTCTCCAACCTCGTTCAGTTGTCACCCCTCCGCACTTGCCTGACCGCTGATTTGGGCGCCCAACTTCAGGACCTTTTCCAGCGCCACGTGGGCGTGCGTCTGGCAGGTCCCACGAAGCAAGACACCAGGATGCGCATCAAGCTCCGCATGACGGACTGCCTGCGCCGCCACGGCGTCTATGAGCACAGGTCATTTGAGAAGCACATCCCGGCCTCCCAATGGACCGACGCCGGCGACCCGTTCCTTTTCGACTTTGGGTACAAGCCTCCCCAACAAGCGGGCAAGCCCAATGGGCGCGTGAAACTGATCCACAACCTTTCCCTTCAGAGGGACGAGGAACTCGCCAAGGCACTCATGTGGACCTTTGGAAGAGTCCTTGAGAAAGAGCGTTCCGATCTGACGGTGGGGCACGAAGATAAACCCGACCCAAACGACCCCCGGGTCCGCTTCTCTCAGCGCGTTCTTCAGCACGAGCATGTCCGCCTGGTGCCCGTTTCCGGCTTTGACGAGTACGCTCAGTCTATTCGAGCAGAACTCTTGATGTGATGGCCTTGCATCTCAAAGTCGACTGTTACTCAGGTTACAAGGCCGATGAACGGCCTCTCCGATTCTCCTTTGTAGGGAAGCCTGGCGGACAAGTCTTCGAAGTCAGAGAAGTCCTGGACCAGTGGTATGGAGTTGGCTACCTTTGTTTCAAGGTCCTGGCCGAGGACGGCAACATCTACATCCTCCGTCATATTGAGGCGGAGGACAATTGGGTGCTGGACTCCTTCCGACGCGCCCCGATGAAGGACGCAGATTCGTTCGAAAGCGGTGGTCGCCCGTCGATTCTGGGGAAGGGTTAAGGGGAAATGCGCAAGGGCGAAAATGTGATCTCTATCGCACTTGCTGTGGTCGTAGTTCTGACTTTTGTGGCGATCCAGCGACAGTGGAATCCGGCAAGCCTGAAGGACATGGCCTTTTCGGCAGAGGATTTTATCCTTTCCAGTACAGGAATACGCGGGCAAGTGCCGGATTTGGTTGGTTACGAGAGATTGAAGACCTATCGGCTGGAGGACTACCGCGCCGCCTTATACCGGCGCAGCCCCGCTTCACTGGTTTTCGCTCCCGGCCGCTTTGTCATTTACAACCGCGACAACCAACCCGTCTTCAAGCTGGAAACCCTGGAAGGATCGAGAGATTCCTGGACGGCTCTTTACGACTTCAGCGGGCGCCATGGGCTTCCACTCCCGGGCAGCCGCAGCCATCCGGAATACACGAAAGCTCTTACCAGGAATGGCGCGCCGGACGTGGTGATAGGTCAGTATTCCGGTGGTGACCACTGTTGCACCGTAGCCACCATAATCGAATTGCGCAGTGACGCATTAGCAGTGCTGGGCCGAATCGATGGCTTGGACGGCTTACCTTTCGAGGGCTTGGAAATCCGCAACCTCCGCAAAGACAAAAGTTGGGAATGCGTGGCCCATCGCCCCTACTCGACAACTTGTGGCGACCAAGCTGAGCCGGCCGACGTCCTTTCCATCTACGCATTCATCAACGGGCAATACGTTGACAGCACCAACCAATATGCAGACTACCTCACCAACGTCCTGCGTCAGAATCTTACCAAGTGGCGCCAGGAAAAGAACCTCTCGCTGGGGCTCTTGCAAACCTTGGCCGCCCAATTCGCGGAGTTAGGCCAAAAGGATGAAGGCAAGCGTTTTTTTGCCATGAACTTCAATCGCTTCCTGCCCAATCTTCACCAGAGAGGCATCGATCCGAACGTTTGTCTGGATGACTTGGAGAACCTCATGGATCGCCTGCCGGGCGTTCAACCTGGGGCTAGTCAGCAGGCGACAGCCGAAGGCCGACAGCCAGATGCCGATGTTTCAAAAGTAGTTAACAGTCGATAGCCTACGGTCGACAGCCCGCTGCTCTGCTCTTAAAGCACTGGCTCGCTCCAACTCTCGAGAATCTGCTTGATGCGGCCCAGGAATTTCTCGGCCACCGCTCCGTCGATGATCCGGTGATCGTAGGAAAGAGAGAGGTAGGCCATCGAGCGGATGGCGATGGCGTCGTCGCGCACCACCGGGCGTTTTTCGATGGCGCCCACACCCAGGATGGCCACCTGCGGCTGATTGATGATCGGCAAGCCGAACAGGCCTCCGAAACTCCCTGGATTGGTGATGGTGAAAGTCCCTCCTTGAACATCGTCGACGCTCAGGTGCTTGGTCCGCGCCCGCTCCGCAAGATCCTGCACCGCGCGCGCGACGCCCAGAAAGTTCTTCTCATCCGCGCGCTTGATGACCGGCACGATAAGTCCCGTCTCGAGCGCCACGGCAATTCCCACATTAATGTCCCGCTTGTAGATGATGTTCGTTCCTTCGACCGAGGAATTGATCACGGGGACGTCTCTGATGGCATCGACGGCAGCGCGAACGAAGAAGGGTGTGTAGGTCAGCTTAAAACCGTTTCTCCGCTCGAACTCCTCACGTTGGCGCTCCCTTGCTTCCACCACTTTGGTCATTTCAACTTCGAATACAGTGTAGACATGCGCCGAGGTCCTCTTGCTCGTCACCATATGCTCGGCGATTTGCCGGCGCATGGGGGTCATCTGAACAACTTGTGTTGGCCCGGCGAAAGTGCTGGGTGCCGGAGCGGGCTGAACCGCAGTGGGCGGTGGGGAGGGCGGAGGCGTCGAGGGTGGGGGCGGAGAGAGCGGGGGCACAGAAGGCGCCGGGACGGAGGCGGCTCTGCCGGCGGCGGCAGACTGGCGCCGTTCCACGTAATCCAGAATATCTTTCTTGCTGATTCTGCCGCCCAAACCCGTTCCGCGTACCTGCGTAAGGTCAACCTGGTAGTCGCGCGCAATGCGCCTGACGAGCGGCGACGACCTCACTTCCGCGGGAGCAGTGGCAGCCGCTGGACTCTCCGGCGCGGCCACTGCGCCGGCTTGGGTGGCAGGTGCTGACGGTGGGGCGGTAGCAGAAACTGCCGGAGGCATTGCCACGTCCCCTTCTGCCCCCTTTGCGGGTGCGGCCGCAGCCGCCCCTTCGCCATCGATCACGGCCACCACCGTGTTCACCGCCACCGTGTCGTTTTCTTTCACCAGGATTTGGGACAGAATCCCGGCGGCCGGAGAAGGTATTTCCGCATCCACTTTGTCGGTCGAAATCTCGAAAAGAGGCTCGTCGCGGCCGACCTGCTCGCCGACCTTTCTTAACCATTTGGTAATCGTCCCCTCGGCAACACTCTCACCCATCTGGGGCATGATCACATTCGTTGGCATGGCAACCTCGAAAGAATTGATTCATTGAATCATTGGTTCATTGGCCTGGTTCATCGTCTGCCGTGGCAATCCTCTCCTCCAGTTAATGAATCAATGATTCAATGAATCAATGGTTCAATTCCTTCAGTACTCCGCCAGTTTCCGCGCCGCCTCAATCACCTTCCGGGCGTTCGGCAGAAAGTACTCCTCCAGGGGTGGCGAGAAGGGGACAGGCGTGTCCGGAGCGGTGACGCGCACGATGGGTCCGTCCAAGTCCTCGAAAGCCTTCTCGGCAATCAAGGCGGCCAACTCACCTGCCATGCCGCCCGTCCGCGTGTCCTCGTGGAGCACGATAACCTTATTGCACTTCCGCACACTCGCCAACACCGCTTCTTCATCGTAGGGCAGCAAAGTGCGCAGGTCAACGACCTCCAGGGAAATTCCTTCCTTTTCGATCTCCCTCGCCGCCTCGAGTGCGGTCCACACCATGGCGCCATAAGTGATTACTGCTATGTTGTTCCCCTCCCGCCGTACCGCAGCCTTGCCCAGGGGAATCACATAGTCACCGTCGGGGACCTCTTCTTTGATTCGCCGGTAGAGGAACTTGTGTTCGTAAAAGATCACCGGATTGTCGTCGCGGATGGCTGCTTTGATCAAGCCTTTAGCGTCGTAAGCGGTGGAGGGGATCACCACTTTCAGTCCCGGAGTGTGGACAAACCACATTTCGTTCGACTGGGAATGATA
>Ga0187808_10000691_pt1 | contig 11010 bp, 8 predicted proteins | sample NC_wetland_sal_i_5_FD_132427 | JGI IMG/M metagenome (GOLD analysis project Ga0187808, IMG submission 132427) | Wetland sediment microbial communities from Neuse River Estuary, North Carolina, USA - ASW_3 | ecosystem: Environmental > Aquatic > Freshwater > Wetlands > Sediment | place: USA: North...
GCCTTGCTCTCCCCCCCAGCAAGGCAGCAGCGCTCCTCCTCCCACACGCGAGATTCATTGGCCTCGGAAACCGTTGGAAGAACAAAAGACAGATACATGGCAAAAGGAAGATACAAGCGCGGAGGTGGGCGGTCGCCGTGGCGACCCCTCCTCCGCGGTTCTTCCTCGGGATACAACACCGGCCAATGATCGCTGCCTACGCGAGGACGAACCGCGGAGGAATCCGCCGGCTGACGGACACCTCGGCGCTACCGCGCTGCTCAGTCAAAAGGGCTGCCACGAGGCACTCGATTCGAATACCAGCGCGCCGTGTCTGGTCCGGAGGTCCTCGCGGCGCAGGCAATAGAGACGGCCAAGGTCGAAGGAAGCCTGCAACGAGTGCGCGGTGCCCGTCCAGGTCATGTGCAGCCCGGTGCGGAAATCGGTCATGCGGCGGTCCGGCAAGCCGAGCGCCCGGACGACCTCGTCAACTGCCAGCAGGCGATTCAATCTTTGGGGATGCACACGCACCTTTCCTGCTGTTCCAGGCAGTTCGACTTCGCCGCGGGCGTCCTCGACAACCAGAGATCGAAAGAGTGCTTCGATCCTCAGTTCGCGCTCCTGAGCCTCAGCCGCCGCCTGCGACTTCAGCCGATAAGGCAAATAGAGGAAATAGAACGCCGCTAGCCCCGCCAGAATGGCAAATTGAATTGCAATCAGTTTCTTGGGCACCGCGCCACGCTGAGACGGTTTCATGGGGCCCCCGTTAAGCCGGAATTTCCATTATGGACTCCAGCCCAGGCGACATCAAACATTCAGGCCCCAGTCTGACGGCAAGATCGTTGCTGCCGGCGCGACCGCCAATTCGGAGTTGTTTATGAGCCGCTATCTGGGGCAGTAGGTGCACGGGCCGGTGCCAATGGGCAACGTCCTTGGTGAACGTCCGATCCAACCGGTGTCTTGATCTTGCCATGCCTTGACAGGGCAAGAAGGCCTAAGGTAACCTCCCTTTCGGGGTCCGGTTAGATTCACCTAATTCTTCCTTCGGAACAAGCCAATGCGAGGCCAGACGGGCGGAGCCGAACAGTATGTGCTGGCGCTCGATTTGGGTTCGGGGAGCGTGAAGAGCGCGCTTGTCTCGCGCGGCGGCGAGTTGGCAGGAACCGGGTTCGAGGCTATCGAAACCATTCTGCTGCCCGGTGGCGGAGCGGAGCAGAATCCGGATGAGTGGTGGGCGGCAGGCCTTCGAGCCGCCCGCTCGGCGCTCGCTTCCGGCGCCGTTCCGGCCGAGCAGGTTCGTGCTGTGGCCTGCGCCACCGCCTGGTCGATTACGGTGCCGGTGGATGCAGGAGGCTGCCCGCTAGCGAATGCGCTCACTTGGCTCGACACGCGCGGCGGACCCTATAATCGCGCCCTTGTAGCAGGCTTCCCGCAGGTGGCCGGCTATGCGGCGTCCAAGCTGTGGAAATGGCTGAAGCTCACCGGCTCTGTACCCCAGCGATCCGGCATCGACGGCCTCGGTCACATTCTCTTCTTCAAGCACGAGCGCCCCGCGATCTACGACCGTGCTTACAAATTCCTCGAGCCGATGGATTACCTGAACCTCCGGCTCACCGGCCGGTTCGCGGCCTCGTATGCCACCATCTTCCCTTACGGGCTCACCGATAATCGTGATCCCAACCGCATCCACTACCACGCGGACTTGCTGCGGCTGACGGGGATTGACCGCGCCAAGATGCCTGACCTTCTGCCTGTCAACAGCGTGCTGGGCACGATGAAGAAAGAGGTCGCGGACGAACTGGGCCTGCCGCGGTCGACGCCGGTGGTCATGGGTTGTGGCGATAGCCACGCGGCCACCATCGGCGCCGGCGCCGTGCGCGATTATGAGGGCTATTTCTGCATCGGCACCAGCGCCTGGATGAGCTGCCATGTGCCCTTCAAGAAGACGGATGTGATCCATCAAATCGCCACCATGCCCGCCGCGCTTCCGGGAAGGTATATGCTGTTCGGTGAGCAGGGGGTGGCCGGGAAATGCCTCGAGTTCCTGAAGGATCGAATCCTCTTCCCCAGTGCGGCGAGTGGCTCAGCTCCGCCGGACGTCTATGGGCTGCTCAACTCTGAAGCGGCTCGAGTGGCCCCGGGCGCTGACGGCCTGATCTTCACGCCATGGATTAACGGCATCATCTCGCCCACGGAAGATGTTCACACGCGCAGCGCGTTCTTTAACCAGTCGGTGCATACGACGCGCGGCCACTATGTGCGTGCCGTGATGGAGGGCGTGGCATTCAATCTGCGCTGGCTGAAGGGCTACGTGGAGAAGTTCATCGGGCGGCGTTTTCCCCAGCTCAACTTCATCGGCGGCGGCGCCCTGTCCGAAACCTGGAGCGGGATACTGGCGGATGTTCTGGGGTGCCCGGTGCGCCAAGTGGCGAATCCGCGCAACGCCATCGCCGCCGGCGCGGCTTTCGCAGCGCTAGCGGCGCTCGGCGAAATCCGGGAAGACGAGATCCCAAGTCTGGTGAAGATTCAGGCCACCCATGAGCCCGATAAATCGCGCCAGCAGCTTTACGAACGGCAGTTCCACGAGTTTCTCGACTTCTACCGGCGGATGAAGCCGGTCTACAAACGGCTCAATTCGAAAGCTCGCGCCGCTTGAGCGTGAATGGAGGTTCGTTTTATGTCTGCACAAACAAAGGCGTCGACGCCCCCCTCCGAAAGCCACCCCTATCGTGGCCAGTTCGAAAGCTATGTACGCCTGCCCCAGAAAGGGCGGAGCCACGAAGAGATCTTGCTCGAGTTGCGATCCATCGGAAAGCAGGAGGACGCGCGCTGGGAAACGGGAAAGGTTTCAGGCACTTACTATCACGCCGGCAAGGATCACTTCGCCTTCCTCAATCAGGTTTACGGGCTGTTTTCGCACGTGAACCTGTTGCAACGCGACACGTGCCCCAGCGGCACCAAGTTCGAGGCGGAAATCGTTGCCATGACGGCGCACCTGCTGAACGGGCCGGCCGTCAAGCAGGTGAATGCAGCGGACGAAGTCGCGGGCGCGGTCACCTCAGGGGGCAGCGAGAGCATCATGCTGCCCATGCTGGTCTATCGCGAAAAGGCGAAAGCCGAACGCGGCATTACGGCACCTGAAATGGTGGTCCCGACCACAGCCCACCCCGCGTTCTCGAAGGGCGCCCACTACTTCGGCATCAAGCTGATCCGCGTGCCGGTGGGCCTGGACTATCTCGCCGACGTCGAGGCCATGGGCGCCGCCCTGACTCCCAACACGATTGCCATCGCCGGTTCGTCCGCCAATTATCCTCACGGGCTCATGGATCCCCTCGATCGCCTCTCCGAGTTGGCGCTTCGGGCCGGCATCGGCATGCACGTTGATGGCTGTTATAGCGGCTTCCTGCTGCCGTGGCTGGAACGCCTCGGATACGACATCCCACCCTTCGATTTCCGCCTGCCCGGCGTCACTTCGATTTCGTGCGACACCCATAAGTGGGGCTATGGCCCAAAGGGCGCGTCCGTTGTGCTCTACCGCAACTACGCTCTGCGCCATTACCAGTATTTTGTCATGACCGATTGGGCCGGGGGCTACTACGGGTCGCCGACGTTGGCCGGCAGCCGTTCAGCCGGAATCGCGGCCGCCACTTGGGCCGCGATGGTGGCACTCGGTGAGGAAGGCTATCTCGAAATCGCCCGCCAAATCATGAAAGCGGCAGAGACCATCCGCGCCGGAGTGGCGTCGATTCCCGAGATCCAGATCATCGGTCGCCCCACCTTTTGCCTGGCATTCACATCGAACATCGTCGACATCTACCACGTGAATGACTTTCTCGCTGCCAAAGGATGGCGCATGAACGTACTCCAGGGTCCACCCGGATTCCACTTCTGCGTCACGCGGCCTCAGACCCAACCCGGCGTCGCCGAGGCCTTCGTGGATGACTTGCGTGCGGCGGTCGCCTATGCCAGGACTCCGCCACCTCATCCCTCAAAGACTAGTGCCATGTACGGCGGCGGCAAAGTCGCGCTCGATCCTGCCTTCGTTCGCCCTTTCATCCTTCACTATCTGGACGAGGGCTATGAACTCTGATTCCGCGGCCCGTTCAGCCCTGAAGGGGCTCATCATTGTCAGGGCTTCGGAAGCAGGGCGCCCAGTTGCCGCCAGGTCAACAACGTGATGTGGTTTTCCTCGAGAGCCTTGTGGAATTCGGAGCTCGTCATCACGTTGAAATCGCGCTGCCGCCAGGCGCCGTCGTAGTCCGGGTGGTCTACAGTTACGGCCTTCATTTCGTCGGTATCGTACGCGAGGTGCACGATGAGCTCTGAAACGCCGGGAGGCAGTGTCTTCAGGATATGCGTGTAATAGTTCAACCAATCTTCCGGCTTGATCGGCGGAGCGGCCATGAACACGCGGTCCAGGATCACGTCCGTGGGTTTGAGGGCTGAATACATATCAGGTGGCATGCCGGGAATCTTCAGCATCAAAAATGGCAGGTGATACTCGTGCGCGACGTTAACGAGAACCGCCATTAAGGCAGGTTTAGTGAAAAGCACTCCCATGTGTGAGTCGAGATGGGTGGGGCGGATTCCCATCTTCAGAGCAGTCTCCACCTGCGCCCGCACCTCCCGCTCCGCCTCCTCCGGCTTGATATGGCGCACGGCTTCTCCGGCATCGGAGAAGAGGTAGCCGTGAGGATCGAGCAGCGAAGCGACCTGGTCTCGGGGCGCGGCAGGCCCCCACTTGTAGGTTTTCCACTCACTCGTCAACGTCAGGTGCAAACCGAGATCGGCCTCGGGGTGAGCCTTCGCGTAGTTCGCCACTTCCGTCAGCCAGGGACATGGAACCATGATGCTGGCGGACGACACAGCGCCTCGGTTCAGGGCTTCGAAGCTGGCCATGTCCTGCGAGTGCGCAACCGCCAGGTCATCGGCGTGGATGATCAGCAGCTTGGCATCGGCTGGGTATCCGAGCCGCTGCACAAGGGCCTGATTTTGCGCGCCTGCCGGTAATGAGGCGGCGGCGAGAAGATATGCTGTGAAGAGACTGCGCGTGGACATGAGCGACCTCCAGTTCTTGGGAGAAACTGGGGCATTATACCAGGGTGCAGCGCAGACCTGCTCTTTGAGGTCTGCGGCTGTTGGGGTGGCCACCTCCGAAGAGCCGCAGACCTAAAAAGCAGGTCTGCGCTACCCCCTCCCCACGGAGGGGGGTGTTGATGCAATTACTTCTGAATGTTCACCAGAAGAGAATTCATGGAACCTGTGCGGTATCCTTCCAAGTCCAGGGTGACGAACTTGAAACCAAGCCCCTTGAAAATCTCGACGAACTTGCGCGCCATTGCGGGCTCCAGCGCGCGCGGCATTTCCTCAGAAGCGATCTCAATGCGGGCGAGCTCCTCATGATAGCGAACCCGAAACTGCCGGAAGCCTAGTGCACGAAGGGCCTCTTCCCCCTTTTCCACAATCGCCAGCCGTTCCGGAGTGACCTCAATGCCGTAGGCAATGCGCGAGGAAAGACATGCCGAAGCCGGGCGATTCCACACCGGCACATCGGCGCGGCGGGCGAGTTCTCGGATGTCGGCTTTGGTGAGACCCGCATCGAGCAGCGGGGTCAGCACTTTGTGCTCGCGGGCGGCACGCTGCCCGGGGCGCCAGTCGCCTTGGTCGTCCACGTTAACGCCGTAGGCGACGGCGGCAAAGCCGCGCTTCGCGACAAGTTCATCGAGCTTGTCAAACAACTCGTCCTTGCAGAAGTAGCAGCGGTCGGGATTGTTGGCGCGATAGGCGGGGTTCGAGAGCTCGTCGGTGGTGATGAATTCGTGGGGAAGATTGAAGCGCGCCACCACCGCTTGCGCCTCTTGCCGGTCGCGCTCGGAATAGCTGGCGCTCAGCGCCGTCACCGCCAGCATGCGCTCGCCGAGCGCTTGGTGGGCCGCATAAGCCAGATACGCCGAGTCCACACCGCCTGAATAGGCCACGACCAACGACGACAGCTGCCGCAGTTGCTCCAGCAGTTTCCCCTCTTTTATTTCCGCTTCACCCATCTGTAACCCTGAACTACAGAATAACGCCAGTGAGCACGCGATCCAACTGGATTCTTATCCCCGGAGGGGATCAAGTCAGTAGCCGGGGGCAACGCCCCCGGAAAACGCGCCAAATGGGCTCCGACCCTGAAAGGGTCGAATGCGATGGCGTAATACGGGTCTTACAGCTCGCGGCTGAGGCCAATGCGACCCCTGCAGGGTCGGGAACGCGCTTCCACCTTCTCCGGGGGCGTTGCCCCCGGCTACTCTCTTGTGCCCTTCCAGGGCACGAAAAATCAAACCCTACTGAATCAGTTTCGGTTGCGGGGACCCGTTTTCGCCGTTTTCGGTGCTGACCAGGCAGACCGCGGCGACCTGGTCGCCTTCTTCGAGGCTGATCAGCCTTACGCCCTGAGCGGAGCGGCCCGACTCGCGGATGGTGCCGGCATCGAGGCGAGTAATCTTGCCCTGCTGGCTGATGATCATGACCTCCGACTCTTCGCTCACGCTCAACACGCCCACAACCATGCCATTGCGCTCAACGGTCTTGACGTTTATAACGCCCTTGCCGGCTCGGGACTGCAGGCGGTACTCCGTGATGGGCGTGCGCTTGCCGTACCCCTTCTCGGTGACGGAGAGGATCAACTCCTTCTCGCCCACGATCTCCATGCCTACAATATAATCTCCCTTCTCCAAATCCATGGCGTAGACGCCATAAGCCGCCCGGCCCATATCGCGCACATCGCTTTCGGGGAAGCGAATCGCCATGCCCTCGTGCGTGGCCAGGAAAATGTTGTCGCGCCCTGAGGTCAGCGTGGCGGCGATCAGCGCGTCGCCCTCCTCGACTTTCATGGCGATAATGCCGCGCGAGTTGGGGCTGGAGAATTCCGCCAAGCGCGTCTTCTTGATGAGGCCCAGACGCGTCACCAAGGTCACGTATCCTTCCGCAGCATAAGTCTCGCCCTCGATGGTCACGTCCTTGGGCTCGTCCGGCAACTCCCTGACGACCACGACCGCCGCGACTTTCTCGCCGGAAGCGAGGTTGACCAGATTGACGATGTTCTTGCCTTTCCCCGCCGCTCCCACGTCCGGGATTTCATAGACCTTCAGCCAATACATCTTGCCGGTGTTGGTGAAAACCAGGATGTAGCTGTGCGTGGAAGCAATGAAGAGGTGCTCGACGAAATCTTCGTCGCGCGTCTTCATCCCCAAGCGCCCCTTGCCGCCGCGCCCTTGCTGGCGATAAATGCTCACCGGGGTGCGCTTGAGGTAGCCCGAATGCGAGACCGTGATCACTACATCCTCGATCGCAATCAGGTCCTCGAGCTTGATCTCCGCCTGCTCCTCGATGATTTCCGTGCGCCGGATGTCGCCGTAATCCTTCTGGATTTCCTTCAACTCGTTCACGATCACTTTCTTCAGGGCTTTTTCGCTGGCCAGGATTTCCTGGTACTCGGCAATCTTCTTTTGCAGGTCGTCGTATTCCTGCTGGATCTTGTCGCGCTCCATGGCTGTCAGGCGCTGCAACTGTAACTCGAGGATGGCCTGGGCCTGCCGCTCGGTGAACTCGAAACGGTCCATCAGGCCTTGGCGCGCTTCGGCGGGCGTCTTCGACCCACGAATGAGTTTGATGATGGCATCGAGATGTTGAAGCGCCTTGAGGAACCCCTCGAGGATGTGGGCGCGCTCCTGGGCCTTGCGAAGATCGTAAGCCGTGCGCCGCCGGACTACATTCACTCGGTGGTCGATGAAGAGTTGGAGGGCATCGATAAGCGGCAGGGTACGCGGCTGGCCGTTAACAATAGCCAGCATGATCATGCCGAAGTTCTCCTGGAGTTGAGTGTGTTTGTAAAGGTTGTTCAGGATAACTTCCGGCTGTTGTTCGCCTCGCTTTAACTCGACGACAATCCGCATCCCCTCGCGGTCGGACTCGTCGCGCACGTCGGAAATGCCCTCGATCTTCTTGTCCTGGACAAGCTGCGCAATGCGCTCGATGACTTTCGACTTGTTCACCTGGAAGGGTATTTCCGTGATGACGATCTGCTGCTTTTCCTTCGTGGGCCGCTCGATCGCCGCCTTGGCGCGCATGGTGAACAGGCCGCGGCCTGTCTCGTAGGCTGATTTGATTCCGCTTTTGCCGTAGATGTAAGCGCCGGTGGGGAAATCGGGGCCGGGGACGAGCGAGAGCACTTCCTCGAGGGAAGCGATGGGCTTGTTGATCAGAAGGATGGTGGCGTCGATGATTTCCGTCAGGTTATGCGGAGGGATCTTGGTCGCCATCCCCACGGCGATGCCATCCGAGCCGTTGATCAGGAGATTCGGAACGCGTGTGGGAAGAACGGTGGGCTCTTCCGTGGACTCGTCGAAATTGGGGATGAAGTCTACGGTCTCCTTTTCGATGTCCGCCAGCAACTCTTCCGCGATGCGCGCCAAGCGGCACTCCGTATAGCGGTAGGCCGCCGGAGGATCGCCATCCACCGACCCGAAATTGCCTTGCCCGTCAATGAGGAGGTAGCGCATGTTGAAGTCTTGCGCCATGCGCACCAAAGTGTCGTAAACGGCCGCGTCGCCGTGCGGGTGATATTTCTTGATGACTTCCCCGACCACGCCGGCGCACTTGATGTAACGCTTGTCGGAAGTGTTCCCCTCTTTGTACATGGCGTAAAGAATGCGCCGATGCACGGGCTTGAGCCCGTCGCGCACGTCGGGAAGCGCCCGGCCGATGATCACGCTCATCGCATAGTCAAGATACGACTTGCGCATTTCGTCTTCGATGTTGACCGGGATTTCCCGCGTCGGCTTGAAGAGTTCCTGATCACCCATTAAGCAAACTCCCAGTTACCGTCTGTCATTCGGAGCACTTCGCTGTCATCCTGAGCTTAGCGAAGGATCTCCGCAGTTTCAAAACGAGCCAAATGCAGAGATTCTTCGCTTCGCTCAGAATGACAGGGCCGAAGGGGCCTACCGTATCACATGAGTCCGGATGCCCAATTGATCTCACTCACGCGTGGCTGCCTCTCGTCGCTCGGCGATCAAATCCTCCGACAGCGATCGGCCCGGTTTGATGAATCGCCGGAGACGTTGCTGGGCTCGGGCAATTCGGCTTTTCAGCGCCGAGAAACGCGGCCGCTTGAACTTTCTCGTAAAAGTACCAGCGCCGCCCCAAGATTTCTTGCTCACCAATGCAATTCCTTTCTCGCCGCGCTTAGGGTCGGAATATCTTAAGCTCCAGGCCGGGAATGAATCTGAAGTGCTTTTGGTTTCCCGTAGCCAGCGGTTCCTGTCGGTCGAGCGCCGTGGCAGCAATCAAGGCATCGCTTGCGTCCAAGCGATGGGCCAGTACGAACGCTTCCATTATCCGAACCGCTTTGGCTGAAATGCTTTCGTTAATCAAAACCACTGCCGCGAAGAGATCGGCCACCATGCTCATCGCCTTTTTCAGGTCGCCCCTGTCGCGGCTTCCATAAAGCAACTCCAAATAGGAGATCACGGATAAATTGCGCTGCTCGGGTGCCACGAAGTTAACAAACTGCGCAGCCCCCGGATGACCTCTTTGCACGGCGACCAGGATGTCGGTATCGAAAATCAACGCATATACCTGGGGGTACGGATCTTCTTGAGCCAAGCGTGAACGTCTTTCATGTCTTCCCGGTCAGCATACATCCCAAAAGCGGGATGGTCTTCCACACGCATTGGTGGTTTGGCGTTCAGAGAGGATAGCTTCGCCACGGGCTTGCCGCGTAAAGTGACCGTGAGAGAACCCACCTGCTGGACCTTCCTCAGGATTCTTGAGGTATTCAAGCGTAGCTGTTTAGCAGTGACAACCATCCGACTCCCCCTGAAAGAGAAGCAAGTGCACACTTCAAAGTATACACTCGGGTAGCTTAGATGTCCAGGTTCTTCACATCCAGGGCGTTCTCCTCGATGAACTGGCGGCGAGGCTCGACGACGTCGCCCATCAGCACGGTGAAAATGGAATCCGCCTCAACCTGATCTTCGACTTTTACCTGGAGGAGAAAGCGCTGCTCGGCGTCCATGGTGGTTTGCCAGAGTTGATCGGGATTCATTTCGCCCAGGCCCTTGAACCGTTGTACGGTGAAAGCTTTCTTGCCCAGGGCCATGACGTGCTCGAGGAGTTGACGGCCGTCCTCAATGGTCAACTGGGCGCCATTGGTAGCCATGATGAAGGGGGGCTTATCGTAATCGCGCACCCGGCGATGGAGGTCGAGTAGGCGCTTGTAGTCGGCGCTGGAGATCAGGTCCCAATCGATGGTCCGCTCCGCAAGTGTTTCACTGGAAAAGTTCAAGGTGTAGAGGTTGTGCTCCTCGTCCAGACGGAGAGTGGAGGTGAACCCTTCAGCCTTGAGCTCTCCGGCGACCAACTCGAGTTTATCCTTGTTCTCGAGCTCCATCTTTTTGCCCAGTTCGGCTTTCAGCAAGGCATGGATAGGGCGCTCATCACCAAGCCTTTTCTCGAGCTTGTCAAAAAGCTCCATGTACTCAGCCAAGGCCATGAGGAAGTTCGTCAGTTCACCACCTTGCAGCTTTGTCTTCTTGCCGTCGCCAACTTCGACGGTGTGATCTTCCGTGGCGCGGCGCATGATTTCGCGGCGAAACTCTTTCTCGTCACGGATGTAACGCAAAGACTTCCCTTTTTTGATCAGGTAGAGCGGCGGCTGGGCAATAAAGACATGGCCACGCTCCACCAATTCCGGCATCTGACGGTAGAAGAAGGTGAGCAGCAGAGTACGGATATGGGATCCGTCCACGTCCGCGTCGGTCATGATAATGATCTTGGAATAGCGCAGCCTGGAGACGTCGAAATCCTCCTTGCCGATCCCGGTGCCGAGCGCCGTGATGAGGGCCCGGATTTCTTCATGGCCCAGCATCTTATCGAAGCGCGCCTTTTCAACGTTCAGAATCTTGCCTCTTAACGGCAGGATGGCTTGATAGCGGCGGTCGCGCCCTTGCTTCGCCGAGCCGCCCGCCGAATCGCCCTCGACGATGA
>Ga0187808_10000692_pt1 | contig 11002 bp, 7 predicted proteins | sample NC_wetland_sal_i_5_FD_132427 | JGI IMG/M metagenome (GOLD analysis project Ga0187808, IMG submission 132427) | Wetland sediment microbial communities from Neuse River Estuary, North Carolina, USA - ASW_3 | ecosystem: Environmental > Aquatic > Freshwater > Wetlands > Sediment | place: USA: North...
CCATCAGTCAGCGTCGTTTTCCCCGATCCACTATCACCACAGATCGCCACGATTAGAGGTTGTTGAGAATTCGTCACAGGCTGCATAGGCTACCGCTTTCCAGGGCGACCGCAAGGGTTACCCCTACCATACAGGACCGAGATGCCCAACCGTGTATGGTAAGGGCGGGGATCGCCCCCGCCCTGCGAAAAGCTCTTTGACAAAAGAACATATATAGACAAGTATAGCAGAGAACAATGTCTCTAAGCCAATGTCTCTAAGCTATAAAATTCACAGGAGGGTATAATACAAGAAGAGAGTGTAGATAGCTGAACATCTTTGTGGATAGGAGAAGTATGAACCACTTGCTACTTGAACAACTCCAACAACGTCCTTTGCTTTGCGATGGGGCAATGGGTTCCCTGTTGTATGCTCGTGGAATAACCTATGAACAATGCTTTGACGCACTCAACCTGACACAGCCAGAGTTTGTTCAAAGTATTCATCGTGAGTACATCAGCGCCGGCGCTCAGATTATCGAAACCAACACCTTCGGTGCGAACCGCACTAAACTCGAAGCCTACAACATGGCAGAGCACGTACACGAGATCAACGTTCGTGCGGTTCGCCTGGCACGCGAGGCACGCGAGATAACGGGCCAGCCCATCTTTGTCGCCGGAGCCGTTGGTCCCAGCGGGCGACCACTGCAAGCACCCGACGAGCATCGCCTCAGCGAATTACGGGCCATCTTCCGCGAACAGATTGAAGCCCTGCAAGAAGGGGGGGTAGAACTGCTCATCCTTGAAACTTTCTCCAATCTCGCAGAACTACGACAGGCTGTTTTAGCCGCACAAGAGGTCGGTGGGCTCCCCATCGTCGCTCAGATGAGCTTCTACGAGGATGGTCACACACTCGCCGGGCAATCCGCAGCGCGAGTAGCAGCCGTCTTGAGCGATTTAGGCGTCGATGTCATGGGCGCCAACTGCAGCGTAGGGCCAGCCGCCACACTGGATGCATTGCAAGAAATGATCACCGAGATCAAACAACGTCATGGCACCACAGAAGCCAGGCCACAACTGTTCTCTGCACAACCCAACGCCGGACTGCCAACCCGTATCGGGAACCGCTTCTTTTATGTTGCTACCCCTGATTACTTCGCAGACTACGCGCTGCGTTTCGCACGATCTGGTGTACAGCTCATCGGTGGCTGCTGCGGCACTACTCCGCACCATATCGCCGCCATGCGCAAAGCACTCGATGAGCAGTATGGCACAACTGCCCAGTCCAGCACAAACGTCTCTCAGGAGATCGCGCAAAGCAGGCCTCAGCCAAAACCTTCAGATGTCTCCAACGGGCGAGTGACCTATGTCAGGCCCATTGAGGAAGAGGTTATTCTACCTCGCCAAGGCTCAACGACACGCCTGCAAGAAAAATTGGCGGTCGGCGAGTTCGTCGTGAGCGTAGAGCTTGACCCACCCAAAGGCTTGAACCCGGCCAAAATTCTCGCAGGCGCGACGATGATGCAGGAAGCAGGCACTGACTGTATCAACATCGCTGACAGCCCTATGGCCCGTGTGCGCATGAGCTGCATGGGACTTGCGCGCCTAATCCAGGACCATCTCGGCATGGAAACCATTATCCATTTTACCTCGCGAGACCGCAACCTGATGGCCTTGCAGTCTGAAATCCTCGGTGCTCACGCCCTGGGGATACGCAACATCCTGGCGCTGACGGGTGACCCACTACGTGTGGGAGATTATCCGAACACCACAGGTGTATGGGACGTAGATTCTGTGGGCTTGATCCGCGTCATACGCGGCATGAACGAAGGACACGATGCCGCAGGATCATCGATTGGTGCGCAGGCATCATTCCACATTGGTGCAGCGCTCAATTTGAACATGACTGCCGAACAGAGCGAGAAAGAGATCGAGAAGTATCGCCAGAAAATCGATGCCGGTGCACATTTCATCATGACCCAGCCCATTTATGAGTTGGCCCCACTGACACGTTTCCTGGAATGTGTTGGGGAAACGACTATTCCCCTCATTCTCGGCTGCATTCCCCTGCATAGTTCGCGCCATGCAGAATTTTTACACAATGAGGTCCCTGGCATAACCATTCCTGACGATGTGCGTGCCCGCATGCGTGCCGCCGGTGAGCAAGGTCATGAGGAAGGCCTGAGGCTAGCGCAGGAACTGTTAACACAGGCGCGCAGCCTGGTACAAGGCGTCTATCTCATGCCTTCCTATGGGCGCTATGATATCGTAGCCAGATTGACGAGGATGTTGAAAAACTCTCTTTCCTCTTGCCCTGTTTCTGATGATATGCTATAGTTATGGGAGATGAGAAAGAGAATGGAAGAGGATCATCAGTTGAACAAAAGAGGAGGTTCAGCCTATTAACAGAGATTTTCGGGGGAACGACCGTTCGCGTGAGACACGGGTGAATGAGCGCATTCGTGCTCGTGAGGTACGCTTAATTGATGAGAACGGGGAAATGATTGGAATCATGCCCCCCATGCGTGCGCTAGATATTGCCCATGAACGGAACCTTGACCTGGTCGAGATATCGCCTAACGCTATACCGCCGGTCTGCAAGTTGATGGACTATGGTAGGTATAAGTACGAGCAAGCTAAAAAAGAGAATGAGGCTCGTAAGAATCAGAAGACGACGACACTTAAAGAAATCCGTCTCCATCCACGTACCGACGAGCATGATATTGGGTGGATGACGCGCAAGATTCAAGAGTTTCTGGCGGAAGGCGATAAAGTGAAGGTCAGTGTCCAGTTCCGTGGAGCAGAGATGCGTCACCCTGAGATTGGTCGTAAATTGTTGGATGGGATCGCGGAGGCATTGAAGGGATCAGCTGTCATCGAGCGCACACCTATGATGGAAGGTCGGGTCATGTCAATGTTCGTTTCTCGCGCCCCCGGCTGGGAGTCGCCAAAAAAGCAGGCATCTCCTTCCACTGTCACTAGCAAACGTTCTGAGGATTCGTCAACCGCACACAATGGCGCAACTACTCCAACGCCTGTCCCTACTCCAGAAAGCGTCAATGCAATCAGCACTCCAAAGGAAATTTAGCCTGCGAGAAGGTACCGTAGCTACATTCGTATGGTTGTTCCGAGCTATCCTTGGTAATTATCCTGGCGGGGGTGAGCCTTGCAGGCAGAGCCACCGCCACTACATTTTTGAGCCAATGATATGCGAAATGTACTGACAGGGCTTGCCCCGTTACCCTAAAATTAAGATATTGGATATAAACCGCGTTTTCATCGCAAACAAACACATTTCAAGACGTTTTGAAAGGCAGGCCATCAGTGAGCAGTTATGACGATCCAAGCTGGTATGAATACTCCGGACAAAATGACGCCGACAAAATACAACACCAGCCATCACCTGCTGAAAACTTAGATCCACCAGCACCATGGCCTGGACCCAATAACGGTACCTTCATACCACGTCAAACGTCAAGACCGCTATTCTATTCCGGCCGCGATCGCCGCCCCAGGAATATGTGGCGGCAGATCCTAATGGCGATCATACTGCTCATTGTCGCCTTCTTCGCTGGATGGTTTTCTCATCAGAATTTCGCCTACTCTTTCATTCCCGGCAGCCAATCACAAACCTATGTGGGCCTTTTTCAGCAGGCATGGAACGACATAGACCAGAACTATGTTGACCGTAAAGCCGTTGATTATAAGCAAATGTCGTATCAAGCTATTCGCGCTATGGTGGATGTGCTGCACGATACAGGTCACACGCGCTTTCTTACACCCGCCGATGTGCAGGCTGAAAATCAGCAGTTAAGTGGCACATTTACCGGTATTGGTATCTACTTACGCCAGGACCAGACCACCAAACAACTCGTCATTACTGCTACTATTCCCGGCTCACCAGCAGAGAGGGCTGGCTTTAAGCGTGGCGATATTCTTCTGGCCGTCAATGGCACAAATATCGTTGGCAAAGATGTAGACACTGTCACCCCGCTCATTCAAGGAAAAGCTGGCACCAGCGTTTCGGTCACCGTGAAACGTCCTTCAACGCAACAAACACTCACGATTACCGTAGTGCGCGCTGAGATTAATGTGCCTAACGTCATCTGGCATTACATTCCCCAGGATCGCATCGCCCATATTCAAATCGTGCAGTTCTCTAGCGGCGTCTCCGCTCAACTCAAAAATGCACTGGTCCAGGCGAAACAAATGGGAGCAACAAGCTTTATCCTTGACATGCGTGACGATCCAGGTGGCTACCTCCAGGAAGCGGTAAGCACCGCGAGTGAGTTTATGGCAAGTGGTAATGTCCTGCTGGAGCAAGACAGCAAGGGGGTTCGTACACCCTATATGGTAAATGGGGCTACCGTCAACACAACCAGCCCCATTGTAGTCCTGGTCAACAATAATACTGCCAGCGCGGCAGAGATCGTTTCGGGCGCCTTACAGGATAATCACCGCGCCTACATCATAGGTGTGAAAACCTTCGGTACCGGCACAGTGCTAGAGGAGTTTCCACTGTCCGACGGTTCAGCCCTCTTGCTTGGTACCCGCGAATGGCTCACCCCTGATGGTCACTTTATTCGCAACCAGGGTATCACTCCCAACATGACCATTACATTGAATGCAAATGTCATTCCCACCGAACCCAATGACGAGAATGAAGGGCACCTGACAGAGCAGCAAATTCTCAGTAGTGGAGATACACAGTTGGCAGCAGCAATCCACTACCTGGAGACACATCAAACCACATCAACTGGGACGGTGCCAGGTCAGCTCTCTCAGGAACTATCGTTTGCGCCGGGACAATTGGCGTTGGAGCCTGCGTTCTTCCCAGCGGCGGTTTGATTGGGTTGCCTGCCATACATGTACCCCATAGCTCTCTTAGGCAATATGAGTACCATCTGGCGACCATGCTATGGCGTTGAATCACTTCAAGGATACCCGATGCGCTTTTTCAGGCTGATTTTTTCTCTCTGAACAAACCCTTGTATGAGGCTATGATTCCATAAGGGAAACCCGCACGTCAAAAACCACCTTTTCCAGCGTTTTACAATAAAAAGCACCATATCCAGTTCAAGCCCCTAACGCTTGACGAGCCTTGCAACACAACATATAATGCGATATTGAGGAGAAAATTGTAAAGCAGCAATGTAGGTAAATCAATGGTGTACTAAATACCTGTTTTCCGCTGCGAGGGATGCTATGACTGACGCCGCTAAACCACCAACTAGCAAGCGAACAATATTCAAAGATATCGATCCTGCAGTGATTCGACACCCACTGGACCGGGCAGCAACAGAGCAGCTCACCAGACTGCAAGGATTCGACATTCTAGTAAAAAAGTTCATCGAGTATGGCTCCGAGCGTATATACCGCGTATTGAATAATGCCAGTAGCGTGAAAGTCGGACCCAAGCAAATGCCATCTCTCCATCAAATGCTGCGTGAAGGCTGCGCGGCACTTGATATGCCTGAACCCGAACTCTACGTTAGCCAGAGGCCAGTGGTGAACGCCTTTACCTTGGGACACACTAAACCCTTCATCGTCTTGAATTCAGGCCTGTTGAACATGGACGACGAGGAAGTGATGACTGCAATTGCGCACGAGCTTGGCCATATCAAGTGTAGTCATGTACTTTACTTGACGATGGGCTATGATATTGACCTCTTGATAGCCATTGCTAAAGAATTTCTACCCGGAATCGGACACCTGATTGGCATGAGTATGCAGTGGACAGTGGCAATCGCCCTTCTTAACTGGCAGCGCCGGGCGGAACTCAGCGCTGACCGGGCGGCATTGCTGGTGATGCAGGACCCAAGACACTGTATCTCTATGCTAGCTAAGTTAGCCGGCGGAGCATCAAAGCTGGCCTCTGAGTTGGATGCGGAGGAATTTCTCCGTCAAGCGCGCTCATATGTGGAAGAAGGGGACAGCGGTTTCTCCAACCGTTTCTACAGATTTATAGTCAATGCTTGGTTTAAGGGTTCGCACCCCTTTGCTGTTGAGCGCGCTAAGTACTTGAACGATTGGATAGATAGTCCTGAGTGTGATCAGATTCTGGCCGGTAACTATCCTCGCATCCTACAACGACTTCCGCCAGGCCCAATGCCAGGTGGGGCCGCCTTTGGCATGCCTCCTACTGGACCCTTTGCCGGTCCCCCGCGGGGAGGACCGATACCCCAGCCAGCTCAGGGCAAGTATTGCAGGCGCTGTGGGCGGCTTGTGAGTGTGGCTGATAGATTCTGTCCTGCTTGTGGACAACCGATAGCTGGCCAGGAGTAGCCTTATGAAACTGTTTGTTAGCTACTCTCGTGATGACACGGGCTTCGTGTACGAATTGGTGAAGGAGCTCAGGGACAAGGTCGATCACAATGCTTGGATTGACCGAGAACTAAGCGGTGGCCAGCTATGGTGGGATACCATCCTTGATAATATCGAAGCCTGCGCATGCGTTATCATTTTTCTGACGCCGCTCTCGATCGCATCGGCCTACTGCGCTGCAGAACTAAGTTATGCATTGGCACTGCGCAAGGTAATCCTGCCCTTGCTACTGAAGCGATGTGATCTCCCGCAGGCTCTGCGGGAGATCCAATACATCGATATAAGCTCTCTCTCGCTCAACGAAGCTTTCTTGCGCTGCGCTCAGGCATTGATTCGCATTGAGAGGGACCTGCTGCTGAGGCGAGGGTATGAATCACAAATTCGACCACCGCGCCCACCCAGGCCGATGGCAGAGGTCGATACCCCAGAAAACATCTCCGAGCTATTCACTGATGCCGCAAAGGCTGCTAATGCAAACAATATTGCGCTGGCAGAAAGCTTGTATCAGAAAGTCATGAAGGCTGATTCTGAAGGCCTCGGTAAATTGGCGGCAGAGCGACTGGCTCTAATGAGTCGCCAACGTGACCGCGCGACTGCTTACATACCCATCGTGCGACTGGCGGAATTGGGTGACATCGAGGGAGCAAAAGTTCTGTGGCATAACTACGCCCAGAAATACGGAACTGATTACGATCCTAACCACTACCTCACCACCTTGTTCTCTACGAAAGGGCTCCAGGAGACCACTCCTCCTACGCCTACCATAGAGACGTATGTGCGAGACTATCAGGTTCAAACAGGGCTGATCTTTTCTCCGCCCCAGCACATTCAGACGCATCCTGAAGGACCATCGATGCCACCCCAGGATGTTGGAACAGCTTTTGCAGAACCTGCAATGCTGCTCCAGAGCGTTCAGGTGGATCAGACGCATCCCGCACGTGGGTCTGTGCCTCAAGCGCGAGAGGAAACGCAGCCTCCGCCCACACAGGAAATGGTATCGCACAAAGGCGGAAAACCTATGCGCTTGATCCCCGCCTCGCAGTTCATCTATGGTAACGGTGAATTTGGTGAACTGCCCGATTTTTACATTGACACCTGGCCGGTGACCAATGAGGAGTACAGGCAGTTTCTTGTAGAGAACAATTTTAAGGCTCCTTCCACCTGGCGTGGAGGAAGCTTCCCATCGGAGAAGGCAGATCACCCGGTAACCGGTGTCAGTTGGCATGAGGCTATGGCCTACGCCAAGTGGGCAGGTAAACGGCTACCCGCCGCGGCAGAATGGGAGAAGGCTGCGCGCGGCAAGGATGGACGGCGTTACCCTTGGGGAGACAGTTTCGATATACAACGCTGTAACACCGCTGAAAGTAGCCGCGGTAAACGTGATACCACCACTCCGGTTATGCAGTATCTCACCAGTGCCAGCGTTTACGGTGTGCTTGACATGGCTGGTAACGTCTGGGAATGGACGCTTGACGAGGTCAAGCCCCGTGGCATGGGGCGTCATGACCAGGAAACCAAGCGCGTCCTCAAAGGTGGGTCATGGAAAACGCCTCGCGGCTCAGCAGATTGTGCCGCGTATACTAGCGCGTGGCCTACCGAGCAGTTTGACGATATCGGATTCAGGTGCGTCCAGTCGATGATAGAATTGGCGAATCCTGGAGAACGATAGAACAGAGGGTGATAATTTGCTAGAATTGAAAAAAGTAGGGACAAAATGCGCGACGCTGATATGCAGTGCAAGGGGTTCTATTGCAAAAAATTTTATGGATACAATACCAATCCAGCTTCACGAAAAACCTACTCCGCCACTGCCGCTTGATAATACTTGCTTGTTGGAGCATGCCCCAATAGAGGAGCAATAAAACGCGTAGCAGCAACCACCTTCTCCAGGTTCACGCCTGTCCTGATGCCCATGCCATGCAGCATATACAGCAAATCTTCAGTCGCTAAATTGCCTGCCGCCCCTGGAGCATACGGACAGCCGCCCAATCCGCCTGCCGACGAATCAACAATACTAATTCCCAGCTGCAGCGCCATCAGCACGTTGGCAAGCGCCGTGCCGCGTGTATCATGGAAGTGTACCGCCAATCGCTCGACAGGAATAGCCCCCTCAGTGAGCAAGAGGCCCAGCACATCCACAATCTGATTAGGCGTTGCTACCCCAATCGTATCCCCCAGCGAAAGTTCGTCGATACCCATTTCCAGTAACTCCTGTGCTACATTGAGCACTCGCCTTGGCTCCACAGCCCCTTCATAAGGACAGCCGAAGACGGTGGAAATGTAGCCTCGTACCGGCACTCCCTCCCGCTGCGCCAACGCCACCACCGGACGAAAGTTATCCAGGCTCTGCGCAACCGATGCATTGATATTGTGGCGCGTAAAACTCTCACTGGCCGCAGTAAAAACAGCGATTGCTCGTACACCCGCAGCCAACGCACGTTCCATTCCTTTCAGGTTAGGCACCAGCACAGGATACGATGTCGTAGGTAGACGTGTCAATCCAGCCATCACCTCACCGGCATCGCTCAACTGCGGAATGGCGCGTGAACTGACAAACGACGTGGCCTCGACAACCGGCAGGCCAGCTTCGGCCAGCATGACAATGAACTGTATCTTCTGTTCAGTCGGGATCAGTGCTTTTTCGTTCTGCAAGCCATCGCGTGGCCCGACCTCGACGACCCGCACAGTTTGGGGCAGAGCAGGAAGCTTCACCAACATAGGTTATGCTCCCCTGAACTCGTGTGATTTAAACGCGCTGCGCTGCGCTTCGCTGTTTGAAGGCTGTTCAGAAGCAGTTTTTCCCCGATCTTGATTTATGCTAACCTCATGCTCCCTGGGTGGAGGCAGAGACAATGGACCAGACCGCCCTTCTACCTGCCGTGTCGAAGCATTATATTGGCTGTCGTCGCGTTTAACTCGCACTTTGGTAATACGTCGCCCGCGTGTGCTCAAGACAGTAAACTTCCACCCCTCAAAGGTGATCGTATCACCCACACTGGGAATCTTATCCAATTGGGCATACAAAAAACCACCGAGCGTCTCATAGTCTTCGGATTCCAGGTGGGTGTTCATCAGATCATTGAACTCATCGATGCTGATCTTGGCATCAAAGATATATTCATCTTCGCTGACTGGCTCATACAGTTTTTCTTCCCGATCGTACTCATCCTGGATATCGCCAACAATCTCCTCCACCAGATCTTCGATGGTTACGAGTCCTGCTACTGAGCCATACTCATCCACCACAATCACCATGTGGATGCGCTTCTGGCGGATTTCACGCAGCAGATCGTCTAGCTTCTTCGTCTCAGGCACAAAGTACGCTGCGCGCACCAGGTCTCGCACAGGCAAGTTGTTGTGACCTTCGCGTAATTGCTTGAGCATATCCTTCGTATATAGCACACCGATAATGTTATCAATATTCTCTTCATAGACAGGGATACGTGAGAATCCACCTTGCAAAGCCAGGTCCACCGCCTCATCAACCGTCGCTTCACCCTCTAATGTCACCATGTCTATGCGTGGGATCATCACCTCACGCACCGTTGTATCGGCAAACTCGAAGATACTATGGATCATCTCCGTTTCTTCTTCTTCGAGTACGCCCTCCTTCTCGCCCACCGTCACCAGCAGGCGCAATTCCTCCTCGGTTACGAAGGGGCCACGACGTTTCACCTGCCCACCCAGCATACGAACTAAAAAGTTCGTAATGACACCGAGCGACAAAACGATGGGACGCAGCAGCCAGGCTGTATTTCGCACAGGGCCCACCATGACACGTGCCCAGCGTAATGGATTCTGTAGTGCGGCAGTCTTCGGTGTAATCTCGCAGAAGATCAACACGATCAGGGAGATGAGAACAGTAGCAATGAGTTCGCCAAAGTTGGCAGAGAAGCGCAGCGCTAATACCGTGGCCATGCTAGAGGCGACGATCACTGCCACGCTATTCACGACGAGAATAGTCGAGAGGAAGGTATTTGGTTCAGCGAGCAAGCGATCAATCTCAATAGCTTTTCTATCGCCCTCTTCCACCAGATTCCTTAGTTTAATGCGGCTCACAGAGGTTAGCGCAGTTTCAGAAGCGGAGGCCAAACCACACAAGATTAAAGCTATGATTAATATTGTCAGTTGCAGCCATGCTTCTGCATCAAATTGCGCAATATGAAAATCGATGCCAGCACGGGTGACCGCAAGGGTCGCCTCTACTAGGCCAGGGCCATCCATAGGGGCCACTACTCCTTTTTATTATCCTCTGTGCTGTCATCCTGAGCGAAGGCTTTGTCATCCTGAGCGAAGCGAAGGATCTGATTCGCCGGACGTAGAGATCCTTCGCTGCCGCTCAGGATGACAGTGCTGCTAGATCCTTCGCTTCGCTCGAGGGTAGACTCAGTGGTAGAGCTTTCCGCCGTTTCGGACGGAGGAGGCGCTGGCAAGCTGACGCCACTACCGTCCCTACGACGTATTATACGCGCCGGAACACCAACAACCAATACATCAGCGGGGACATCTCTGTTCACCACAGCGCCGGCGCCTGTTATGGCATGCTCACCTACCGTGACAGGGGCTATTAACATCGTATCACACCCAACAAAAGCACCTTCGCCAATAGTGGTTCTATGTTTCCGCACCCCATCATAATTAACGGTAACGACACCCGCCCCGATATTCACATGCTCACCCACGATGGCATCGCCGAGATA
>Ga0187808_10000693_pt1 | contig 10963 bp, 8 predicted proteins | sample NC_wetland_sal_i_5_FD_132427 | JGI IMG/M metagenome (GOLD analysis project Ga0187808, IMG submission 132427) | Wetland sediment microbial communities from Neuse River Estuary, North Carolina, USA - ASW_3 | ecosystem: Environmental > Aquatic > Freshwater > Wetlands > Sediment | place: USA: North...
AATAGGACGCGCTGGGACGCAGAGATCGATCGCAGAGTGAAGCGTATTGCAATTCTGGGAACGGTCGCTTGGAAGAGTTTCGCGCAGAGGCGCAGAGATATGATGTGCAAGAAAACGGGGAGTGGGGAGAAGTACTTGGAAGGAACAAAGACGATGAGCGATATCACCAACGACGACGAGCACTGGAGTCTTGTCATAAAGCCGAAGAAAAAATGGCTCGACATCAACCTGCGGGAGATCTACCGCTATCGGGACCTCATACGGCTTTTCGTAAACCGCGATTTCGTCACGGTCTACAAACAGACAATTCTCGGCCCTTTCTGGTTCGTGCTCAACCCTCTGTTCACTACCTTAGTTTACACCTTCGTTTTCAGCGGTCTGGCGAAGATACCGACAGACGGGGTGCCCCAGACGCTGTTTTACTACGGCGGAAGCATGCTGTGGGGGTATTTTTCGAACTGCCTGACCAGCGCCTCGGATACCTTCACCAGCAATTCGAGTTTGTTCGGAAAGGTGTACTTCCCAAGACTGACGGTCCCGATCAGCAAGGTCTTTTCGAATCTCATTTCCGCAGGTATCCAATTTGCCACGCTCGTGGCCTTCTATGTCTACTACGTACTTGCCGGCGCCACGGTGCGGCCCAGCTGGTGGGCGTTCTGCGTGCCCCTGCTCTTCGCCCAACTCGCGGCACTCGGGACCGGATTCGGCATGATCATATCGTCGCTCACGACCAAGTACCGCGACCTACGGCAACTCGTGGGGTTCGGAATCGGGCTGTGGATGTACGCTACGCCGATCGTCTATCCGCTCTCGCAGGTGCCGGCCAAATATAAGTGGATCATGGAGCTCAACCCGGTGAGCGCGCCGATCGAGGCATTCCGGTTCGCATCCTATGGCGTCGGCGGGCCGAGCGCATCGATGCTGTTGTCGAGCATCGCTGTTACAGCGGCTGTTGTTTTCCTCGGCCTCGTGCTGTTCAACCGCAACGAGCGAACGTTTGTCGACGTAGTCTAAAGAGAGGCGAGAAAGCACATGGGCATTGCGATACGCGTGGAACATTTATCCAAGGAATACAGGCTTGGCGTATTCAATCATGGGATGCTGTATAAAGACATGCAGAGCTGGTTTGCGCGCAAGCTGGGCAAGGCCGATCCGCATGCGCGCATTGACGCAGATCCTTATTCCAATCGTGTTGACAGATTTTGGGCACTACGGGATCTGAGTCTGGATGTCGTGGAGGGCGATCGGGTCGGGATAATCGGGAAGAATGGAGCAGGCAAAAGCACGCTGCTCAAGATATTGAGCCGTGTGACTGCTCCCACTGAAGGAACCGTCAAGATAAGAGGCCGCGTAAGCAGCCTGCTTGAAGTGGGGACCGGCTTTAATGGGGAATTGACCGGCCGAGAGAATATCTTCTTGAATGGCGCGATCCTCGGGATGAAGAAACGAGAGATTACACGCAAATTGGACGAGATCATCGACTTCAGCGAGATCGAGCAGTACATCGACACGCCGGCGAAGCGATACTCCAGTGGCATGTATGTCCGCCTTGCGTTTGCGGTTGCAGCCCATCTCGACAGCGAGATCTTAATAGCTGACGAAGTGTTGGCTGTGGGCGATGCATCCTTCCAAAAGAAGGCCATTGGCAAGATGAACGACCTGAGCGCCGGCCAGGGACGGACTGTATTATTCGTAAGCCATAATATGGGTGCGGTCAGCCAGCTCTGCGATACGGGTATACTCTTGGCCCACGGAAGGATCGAACTGCACGATAAGATGCAGGGAGTGATCAACAAGTATTTCTCCAAGGGCAGCTATTTATCGGTCGTAGATTTGACTTCCATTGAGCCCGCAATTTCGCAGTATGGGATATCCCTCGTCCAGGCGAGACGAAAGGACAATGACAGAAACGATATGGCTTTCCTGCCGATAGGCAAGATCGGCATAATCATCAATTTCAAGAATGGCGGCAGGGACTTTGAAGGGGTAGTTGCCATATCTGTGTCCAACGTCGATACCGGGAATGTCGTCTTTTCCATAAACAATAACGACAGGAAGCAGTTCTTTTCGGCAGGCAAGGATTACGAAACGCTCTTCGAGTTCGAGAATATTCTCCTGCCCGGTCAATATAGCGTGCATTTTGGTATCAACCACAGGCAGAATACGGTCTACTGGGCTACCGAAATTTTCGTATTTGAGGTCATCGACACAGTCGATCTTAACCCTCTGCGGTCCGGCACCGTTTTTGTGAAGCAGCACATGGAAGTAAAAGAGGTCTAGCGCTATGGAGTCATGCATCGTTTACGGTTTCCATGATGAAAACTGCAGCAAAACCATAAGATTCATGCTAGCAAATCTGAAGTACGACAAGGTACTGTATGTTGGTTACCGTGATCATCTCGATGCAGCGAACGAAAAAGTGGATGTTCTGCTCTTCGAGGACGTGAACATGGCGAACTACGAGAATTACAAGTATCTCGCAGAGCCGCTGGACGCCGCCATCGTGGAGCGCTACTCATATTGCGAGACGATTTGCCTTCGGATGTTTGATAGACTGGAGTTCTGGATGGAAATGCCTTATGACAAACGAAAGGTATTCTATTTAAGACATCTAAGATTCTGGCACTCGATCATCGAAAAATACAATGTGCGGGCCTTCATCAGCTCCAACTATCCCCATGAAATGTTCGATTTTATCATCTACAGCATTCTCAAGGGCCGCGACGCCAGCTTAATTTTTTTTACCCAGATTGAGTTTCTGAATCGTATTATGGTCGATGATGGGCTATGCAGGTATTCAGCCTTGCGAAGGAGCTTGGAGTCGGGCGAGAAGCGCAGGATATCGGACGAAGTGCTTTCGTATATCGCCAAGAAACGCGAAAAAGTTCCCCCTCAACCCTTCTATATGAATGGCTTCGAGAAGCGAGGCGGACAGAAAAGACCGGAGGCGCTGATCAAGGAATACAACAAGCACGTCGCCCGTCCCGTGGATCTGAATTCTAGCTATCTCTTCGTGGCTCTACACTATCAGCCGGAGATGACTACTTCACCGCTTGCAGGAGTATTCGTCGATCAGCAACTGATCTTAGAAATGCTGGACCGATATGTTCCCGATGACATTTGGATATATGTAAAAGAGCACCCCAAGCAGACCGCCATAGGTCGGAATCAGGCTTTCTATTCTGAATATGCGAATAGCAGAAGGCTGAGGTTCATTGATACCGGCATGGTAACAGCCGAGCTTATCGATGGGGCGAAGGCAGTCGTTACCTGTACCGGCACAGTCGCGATGGAGGCCTTGATAAGGGGAAAGCCAGTCCTTCTCTTCGGGGATTATTATTACAACCTCGCTCCCGGTGCGTACACTGTGAAGACTCGCGAACAGTGCGTCAAGGCTATCGATTGGGCCCTGCATGAGTTCGTATACTCCGAGGAGGAGTTGAAAAACTTCCTCCAGACGGTGTACGAGAATTCCTTCCACGGTTTCATTGACAACGCTTATAGGTCTTGCTATTCGGCCGCCGACCAGGCAGCCAATGAGCAAAACCTCATGAGCTTAATCAATACAATGGTAATCCAGCGGAGGTAGCGGCATATGGTAGATGGTTCAACAATCCTCATCACCGGCGGAACGGGATCTTTCGGCAACACATTTGTGCCGATGACTCTGCAAAGATACAATCCGAAGAAGTTGATCATATACTCCCGCGATGAGATGAAGCAGTGGGAGATGGCCAAGCTTTTCAAGGACGATGACCGTGTGAGATTCTTTATAGGTGACGTGCGCGACAGGGACCGGCTGTACCGAGCTCTCGATGGAGTGGATTACGTAGTACACGCGGCTGCGACCAAAATCGTACCTACGGCTGAATACAATCCCTTCGAGTGCGTGAAGACCAACGTCTTCGGGGCCATGAACCTCATCGACGCCTGCCTCGACAAGGGAGTGCAGAAGGTGGTGGCGCTGTCCACCGACAAGGCCTCGAGCCCGGTGAACCTGTATGGAGCCACCAAGCTCACTTCGGATAAGCTCTTCATAGCCGGAAATTCCTATGCGGGCAAGAAGAACACTCGGTTTTCGGTCGTACGCTATGGTAATGTCATGGGTTCCCGGGGCTCCGTCATCCCGTTCTTCGTGTCGGTGAGGGACACGGGCGAGATACCGATCACGGATTTTCGGATGACCAGGTTCATGATCAGTCTGGAGCAGGGCGTGGAGCTGGTGTGGCACGCCTTCGACGACATGGAGGGCGGCGAGATATACGTAAGAAAGATACCTTCCATGAAGGTAACCGATATCGCGAATGCCGTGGCGCCGGGGGTCAATCAGGTGTCGATCGGTATCAGACCCGGGGAGAAGCTTCACGAGCAGATGATCGGTGCCGAGGATTCATACCATACATACGAATATGCCGACCATTACAAAATCCTTCCTGCTATCCACGAGTGGTCGAGGGACCCGCACAGGATCAAGGACGGCAAGAAAGTAGATGAGGGCTTCACCTATGCGTCGAACAACAATGCGCAATGGATGACCATACCTCAGTTGCAGGAATGGCTCGAGCACAACCAGGGCAAAGTAGGGAAACTATGACGAACACGAAGAACGTGATCCCGTACGGCAGGCAGTCGATCGACGAGGCAGATATCGCCGCCGTGGTCGAGGTGCTGAAATCCGACTTTCTCACGCAAGGCCCTCGAATCGAACAGATGGAGCAGAAACTCTGCGAGCTGACCGGCGCCAAGCATTGCGTGTTGGTTGGAAGCGCCACCGCCGGCCTGCACATCGCCGTCGCGGTGCTCGGGCTAAAGAAGGGGCTCGAGGGCATCGCCACGCCCATCTCCTTCGTGGCCTCTTCGAACTGCATGGCCTACAACGACTTGATTCCTCGATTCGCGGACATCGACGAAAAAACCTATTGCCTCGATCCGAAAGAGCTGGAGAAGAAGCTTGGCGCGAACACGCGGCTGGTCATTCCTGTGGATTTCGCGGGGCAGCCGGCCGACATGGAGAAGATAAAGGCGATCGCGAATAAAAAGGAGTTGTACGTTATCGAGGACGCTGCCCACGCGATCGGCTCGATTTATTCCAGCGGCAAGAGCGTAGGGTCCTGCCAATATTCCGATATGACCGTGTTCTCCTTCCATCCGGTGAAGACGATAACCACTGGCGAAGGCGGCGCTGTTATGACCAACAGCGACGATCTCTATGATAAACTCCTGCTGCTAAGGTCCCACGGCATAACGAAGGATCGGAAGAAACTGATCCAAAACCCCGGGCCCTGGTATTATGAAATGGACGAGCTCGGCTTCAACTATCGAATGACCGATATGCAGGCTGCATTGGGCTTGAGTCAGCTGCACAAGTTGGAGGCCTTCAAGAAAAGGCGGAGGCAGATAGTCGCACGATACAACGAAGCCTTCAAGGAAAATCCGAAAATAACGATTCCCTACGAGGCTCCGGGAGTCGAGAGCTGCTTCCATCTTTATGTCGTGCAGTTGGACTTCGACTCAATCCGGAAATCCAGAAAGGATGTCATGGAGGAGCTGCTGGCCATGGGCGTGGGCACACAGGTCCATTACATTCCCATAACGTTCCAGCCCTATTATAAAGAAACATTTGGCACCAAAGCGGGCGACTGCCCCATAGCCGAAAGATACTACGAAAGAGCCTTGAGTCTTCCCCTTTTCCCGGCAATGACCGACGACGAGGTCTCGAAGGTCATCGTCTCGCTCAACACGCTCTTCAAATGAGCCAACTGGCGCTCGGCACAGTCCAGTTCGGGCTGGATTACGGGATCAACAACAGTCGCGGCCGCGTGCCGAAATCCGAGGTCTGCGCGATCCTCCGCACCGCGCGGAAAGCGGGCATCGATACCCTCGATACCGCCTCGGCCTACGGCGACAGCGAGAACGTGCTCGGCGAATGCCTCGAAGAATCGGAAGACAACTTTCGCATTGTCACTAAGCTGGCCGCTGACCTGGCCCGTGGCGTCGCTCCAGCCTTCGAGGAATCGCTGGGCAGACTACGCAGGAAACATGTGGCGGCTCTCATGTTTCACAGCTTCGCGACCTACGGCGCCAACCCCCGGCTCTTCGACGAGCTGGTGTCCCTGAAAACGCAGGGCAGGGTCGAGCGGATCGGGTTTTCCCTTTACAAGCCCGAGGAGGCCGAACTCCTCCTTGCGAGGCACCTGCCCTTTGATATCATCCAGGTGCCCTACAACCTGTTCGACCGCCGTTTCGAGACAGTCTTCGGAAGGCTCAAGAGTCAAGGGGTGGAAATCCACGTGCGTTCCGTGTTCCTCCAGGGACTCTTTTTTAAACCGCTCGACGCGCTGGACGATCGATTTGCCCCAGTGCGGCCCATGCTGGAAGCGATACATGAGGCCGCTGACAAATCCGGCCTTGGGATTCCGGCGATCTGCCTCGCATTCGCCGATCGAATCCCCGAGATCGACCGAATCGTCGTGGGCGTGGACGGGTTGGACAATCTTGAAAGCAACATACGGGCCTTCAATGCGCGATCGGAGGGGGCGAACTACCTGGGGGCCTTAGACAACCTGAGTGTCGAGGACGAGAATATCATCCTTCCGTACAACTGGACGAAACGATGAGCGTCATAGCATTTATTCAAGCCAGACTAGGCTCGACCCGTCTGCCCGGAAAGGTTCTGCTGCCCCTGGGTGGCAAGAGCGTGCTCGAGCGGGTCATTGAGCGCGTGAGGAAGGCCTCGACCGTAGACGATATCGTCATCGTCACAACCCTGAAGAAGGACGATGTTCAGATCGTGAAATTGTGCGCAAATCGCGGCGACCTGGTTTTTTGCGGCTCCGAGGAAGACGTCCTGGATCGCTTCTACCAGGCTGCAAAGATTCTTGAGCCTCACCACATAGTCAGAATCACCGCGGACTGTCCGGTGATCGACCCCAAAGTAGTGGATGCGGTGGTTGAGCGCCACCTGGCGGGCGGCGCAGACTACAGCAGCAACACACTCGTCGAGCGCTTTCCGGACGGGCTCGATGTCGAGGTCATGACTTTTGGGGCTCTCCAGAGGGCGTGGAGGGAGGCGAGTCTGGCTTCTGAGCGCGAGCATGTGACGCTCTACATGCGCACGCACCCAGAGCTCTTCCGACTCGAGTCCTTGGTAGGCGAGCGAGACCTGTCTGCTTTTCGATGGACCCTCGATACAGAAAAGGATTATAGATTTCTTTCGGCCCTCTACGATGAACTAGGCGGAGAAGATGAGTGCTTCGGCATGGAAGCGATCCTGGATCTCCTGGCGAAGAGACAGGACCTTCTTGCGTTGAACAGTGGCATCGTGCGAAATGAAGGACTACTCAAGTCGCTGCGCGAGGACCGGACGATGGAAGGGAGAGAAAGCATGGCGGTTGTTCCAGGCAAGAGATCACTCAAGAAGTCGGAGGCTCTCTGGGCGCGCGCAGAGAAGAGCATTCTTTCGGGGACGCAGTTGTACAGCAAGGGCCCCGCAACCCATATACGAGGAGTGAGCCCGATCTATATCGAGCGGGGCAAGGACGCTCACGTTTGGGACCCGGACGGGAACGAGTACATCGACTACGACATGGGCTTGGGCCCGATCCTGCTGGGATACTGCTACGGACCGGTGGACAGGGCCGTCATGGAGCAGCTCGAGCGCGGTATGGGTTTCTCCCTCGTGAGCCCGCCCGAGGTGGAGTACGCTGAGCTGTGCCAGAAACATATTCCAAGCGCGGGGAAGGTCCGATTTCTGAAGACGGGGTCGTCGGCCACCGAGGCCGCAATCCGGATCGCGCGGGCCTACACCGGCCGGAAGCACGTTATCCGTGGGGAGTATCACGGCTGGCATGAGTGGACAGCCGCGGGGGAGAGCGTACGGCAAGGCGGCATCCTGCCCGAGTCGCGAGAGTGCGTCCACAGGTTCGAGTACAATGACCTCGAAGAGGCTGAGAAGCTCTTCAAGCGCTACGAGGGACAGGTCGCGGCCCTGATCACGGAGCCGGTCGTCATCGAGTCGCCCAAGGCGGGCTTCCTCGAGGGCCTAAAAAGCTTGTGTGAGGAACATGGCGCGCTACTCGTGTTCGACGAGGTCGTCGACGGATTTCGCTTTTCCATAGGCGGAGCCCAGGCCTTTTTTGGAATAACCCCCGACCTCTCCACCTTCGGCAAGGCCGCGGCGAACGGCATGCCGCTTTCCATCGTTGCGGGACGGCGCGACATCATGGACGCCGTGGACAATTCCATCTTCATCTCGACTACCTTCGGCGGAGAGACGCTCTCGCTGGCGGCAGGCATCGCCGTGATGAAGGAGCTCGAGTCGGGAGTAGTCACGAAGCGTATCTGGTCGGTCGGAGAGCGTCTTCAGCGAGAAACCAACGCCATTGCCACAAGGCTCGGCGTCGCGATCGAGCTCAAGGGCTATCACTGCAGAATGTCCTTCGACTACCGCGATCAGGAAGGTCGGCATGACTGGCTCTACAACTCGATCTTCATGCAGGAGTGCGTTAAGAGGGGAGTGCTTCTGGGATGGAGTGTCCTGCCCTGCTTCACGCATTCGGATGCGGATATAGATAAAACCCTCGAGGTATTCGAGGACGCCATGAAGGTCTACAAGGAGGCCCTCGGGTCGAAGGATCCCTCGACTTTTATGGAAGGGGAGCAACTCAAAATAGTGCTTGGTTAGTAATAAAGGGAAGGCGATGCTCTGGGCTATTACTGATCTTCAGGGATCCCGATGCTCGCAATACGCTTGCCACTGTTCTTTGGAAAGGCGGAAGGCTTTTCATGAAGATACGCCTAGGTGTGAAAGTCTGGTCCACCAACTTATCGCTCATCGCGGAGGCGCAGAGAATTTTCGATGATGGTAAGCTGGATTATGTCGAGGTGTTTTGCGTCCCGGATAGCGTCGGTGATACCGCGGCGCGATGGGCTGAATCGCACCTGCCACTCATAGTTCACGCGCCACATTCTGCCGCTGGCTTGAATTTCTCCAATCCCGATCAGGAAGCTCGCAATATTGTCCTGGCTTCCGAGAGCCTACAGATGGCAGATATCCTCCATGCCGACACGGTTATCTTTCATCCTGGAATCGGTGGATCATTAGAGGAAACCATACGTCAGATCCGTCCTCTCACCGATGCGCGAATGATTCTCGAAAACAAGCCCTATAGAGGGCTCGATGGTTCCTATTGCATTGGATCGAATCCCGCGGAAATGGTGGAATTGACAGAAAGTCTCGGCATCGGTTTCTGCCTTGACTTTGGCCATGCCATAGCCGCAGCCAATTCCTACAAAGAGCCTATCGAGGAATTCATCCTTCGTTTCCTGGCTCTCAAGCCTCGAATGTATCACTTAACCGACGGCGAACTGGCTAGCGAACTTGATCATCACAATCGTTACGGTGAGGGCAGCTTTCCGCTCCGAGAGCTGTTGAGTTATGTACCGACAGGAGCACGCGTCACCGATGAGGCCATGCGAACCGATCCCAATTCGCTCAATGAGTATGTACATGATCGCGACTATGCAGTTAGGCTTCTTGAGGGAGGAGCGTTGTGATTGCCATGATAAGGACCTATTACTCTATATGTTGTGGGTTCCACAATTTGTTTGAGTGATCGAGTTGCGACAATCTTTGCCGACTGAAGAAAGATCGGAGTATTTAGGGATAAGAATGATGAATGACAGAGTTGATTCTATATCAGTTGTTGTCGCAGTATCGGGTGGCCTTGGCTTTGAATGCCTCAAACATATTGTGGGACAAGAAGATGTCAAGGCAATACTAACAGATCGTTTGTCCTCACGAATAATCGAATTCGCTGAAGAAACAAATATCCCATTATTTGTTGGAAATCCAAGAGAAGGAAGGGCTGCGACCTTCCTATCTATAAATCCAGCCGGACTACTGCTTTCTATTAATTATGTTTTCATATTTGACCAGGGAATCCTGGAGTGCTTCGATGCCGCGGTCAATATCCATGGCTCACTGTTGCCAAAGTACCGAGGGCGGACACCACATGTCTGGGCGATTATCAATAATGAATCGGTTTGTGGGATTACAGCTCATTTGATATCGCTCGATTGCGATGCTGGAAACATCCTCATTCAGGACGAAATCAAAATTCTTGAGGAAGATACGGGTGGCTCAATTCTCGAAAAGTATTCATCTCGATACCCATTCATAATTGATGAAATCTTTGACCTTGTTAAGTTGGGAGATCTGTCTGGAAAGCCGCAAAATGAAAGTATGGCCACCTATTTTGGGAAAAGGACCTCCGATGATGGACTTATTATCTGGGCGTGGCAACGTGAAAGGATACGCAATTGGGTAAGAGCTCAGACGCGGCCATATCCTGGTGCATTTGCATTTTTGGGAACCGAAAAAATAATTGTGTGGCAGGTTCGATTTTCCGATTATGGCTTTAGGTCGGATATGATCGATGGTACGATTCTTTGCAAGAGATCGAATTCCTTCATAGTTAAGACACCCAATGGATGTCTAGAAATTGTTGATTTTGAAATGCCTTCTCCTTTGACTATCCTGAAGGAAGGTATGGTACTGAAATGAGTGAAACTAAAATTGTCGCTGAATTATCTGCAAATCATGGGCATAGCCTAGATACTGCACTCGCGACTGTAAGGGTAGCACGCGATGCGGGGGCCGATGCAATTAAAATTCAAACATATACTCCAGATACGCTAACACTCGATTGCAACAATGAGTATTTTCGCATAAATCAGGGTACCATCTGGGATGGCACAACGTTTTACCGGCTCTACCAGGAGGCTTACACCCCTTGGGAGTGGCACGAGGCCATACGCGACGAGGCCCACAAGGTCGGTCTCGAGTTTTTCTCGACACCCTTCGATCCGAGTGCGGTCGACTTCCTGGACGACCTCGGAGTGCCCTGCTTCAAGATCGCGTCGTTCGAGATCACGGACATCCCGCTTATCGAATATGCGGCAT
>Ga0187808_10000694_pt1 | contig 10958 bp, 7 predicted proteins | sample NC_wetland_sal_i_5_FD_132427 | JGI IMG/M metagenome (GOLD analysis project Ga0187808, IMG submission 132427) | Wetland sediment microbial communities from Neuse River Estuary, North Carolina, USA - ASW_3 | ecosystem: Environmental > Aquatic > Freshwater > Wetlands > Sediment | place: USA: North...
CACCTTGGCGTCGCCCATTCGGCTGCCGATGAACCAGATCATGGGCACGAGCACGAAATTCACCAGAATGCCCCCGGCGCAAAAGACCATGGATACACGCAACCCCATGACGTAGCCCAGGCCGAGGACGAAGCTGATCGCGTCGAAATTGAAGACCATGCGCCCGCGCTCGGCCAATGACCGGACTACGGGTACAAACTGGAAGTTCAGGTACTCCTTCCAGACGTGGAACGTGGTGACAAAGAAGTCGTACACCGCGGCGATGACGGTGGCCTGAATCAGCAGTTTGGCCTGGGAGCCGCCCTTCTCGCCGGTGACCAGGACTTCGGTGATCGCCGTGGCCTCCGGAAAGGGCAGCTTGCCGTGCATTTCGCGGACAAAGTAGCGGCGCAGCGGAATGAGGAAGAGGATGCCGAGGCAGCCGCCGGCGAAGCAGATGAAGATGACCTGTAGCGGATGCGGGTTGAGGTGGAGAATGTAGAGTGCCGGCACGGTGAAGACGGCGCCGGCCACCACGCTGCCAGAAGCGGCGCCCATGCCGGTGATGATGATGTTCTCGAGCACCGTGGAGCGCCGCTGGTAGAGGCGCGCCAGGCCGATGGCAAGGATGGAGATGGGAATCGCCGCCTCCATTCCCTGGCCGACCTTGAGGGCGGAATAGGCCGTCGCGACGCTGAAGACAGTGCACAGCAACGTGCCCCACAGCACCGCACGCCAGGTCACCTCCGGGGGCGCCATGCTGGCGGGCACCAGCGGCACATAGACTTCGCCGTCCTTCAACGGCTGGTACGCATTTTCCGAGAGCGACTTGGTTTCGACATCAGCCATGCGTAAACGGGCCTCCTGACCGGCCGCGGGAGCGCGGCCATCCTGGCCGCCGCCCGGCAATGCGGGCTGGAAGCCCGCGCTCCCGGTCCATCATTGCCCGGCTGCGGTCCCGCCTCGAACAAAACGGGTAACCATTATCACATAGGGAGTCAAATATCGCTTGCGGCAACACAGCGGTGACGGAGGTCACGCCGTGAAGTGACTCGAAGGAGATCCATCATCGCGGACTGAGCCACCACGCGATAACACCCGGATTGTTAACACTAACCGGCCAACCCTAGCCGCACCTCTAAATGATTGGAAAGGCGGCACTCGCCCTGGCTCATTTACCCGACGGAGCAATGACTCAACGCCTTCATGCCGGGAGTGGCGGGACAGGCCGCCTATTGTTGCCAGCCACCGCCCAAGGCACTGTAAATCTGCACCAGGGAGAGCATCTCGTTCAGCCGCGCCTGTGAAAGAGCCAGTTCAGCGGCCAGGTAATTGGTTTCGTTAGTCAGGACTTCTAGGTAAGCGGTCGCGCCACCATTGTAGCGGACGTGCGCCAGGCGGGCGGAGTCCTGTGCGGCGGTGGTTAAGAGCTCTTGTTGCTCGCGCGCCTCGCGGGTCTTTTGGTAGGCCACCAAAGCGTCGGAAACATCGCGAAAGGCATTCTGGATCGTCTGCTGGTACGCCAGCAAGGCTTGTTGCTGCTGCGCTTCCGCGAGCCGGACATTAGCCTGCAACCTACCTGCGGTGTAGAGCGGCTGAGCGGCGGAAACGGCGACATCCCAAGTACCGGCAGGTTTCGAGAACAGCTCCGTCAAAGCTGAGCTGATAAACCCGGCCGTTCCGGTCAAGGAGATGGAGGGGAAATAGGCGGCCCGCGCCACCCCGATCTGAGCATTGGCCGCGATCAATCGCTGCTCGGCCTCGTGAATGTCGGGACGGCGCGCGAGCAATTGGGAGGGCAGCCCTGCGGGGACCACGGGCGGGCGCACCTGCTCGGTCAGGCTGTGCCCTCGGGTGATAGGCCCGGGGTATTGAGCAAGCAACAACCGGATATAGTTTTCTTGTTGTTCGACCTGCTGTTCCAGATCAGGAAGGGCGGCAGAGGCCGCATAGACAAGCTGTTCCGCTTGCCGCACGTCCACCATCGAAGCAGCGCCCTGATCCGCGAGGAGCTTCGTCAGCCGCAAGGATTCCCGGCGGGAGGCGAGGGAGCGCTGGGTGATATCCATCTCCAGGTCCAACGCCCTAAGCCGCAGGTAGGCGGCAGCAACATTCGCCACCAGCGTGCTGACCACGGCGTGCCTTCCCCACTCGGTTTCGGCCAGATTGGCGCGCGCCGCCTCGGTGGCCCTTCGGTATTTCCCCCAGAAGTCGATGTCCCACGACGCGGCTCCCCCCACCTCGATATAATCCCAGCGGTAGGCTGGGGAGAAGGGACTCGAGGGCTGGCGTTCGGTCGTGCCGCCCAGCCCGACCCCAGCCGAGGGGTACTGGTCGGAACGCGTGATTCGGAGTTGCGCTTGTGCCGCAAGCACACGCTCGGCGGCGATGCGCACGTCGTAGTTCCGTACAAGCGCCGTGCGAATAAGAGACTGAAGCTGCTCGTCCTGGAAAACCGTCCACCACCTGGCATCCCCCAGCGATTCGGAGGAAGCAGCCCCCGATGCGGGGGCCGGCGCTCCCCGAAATCCCCCCGGAATATCAGTTTTGGGACGCTGGTAATTCGGCCCCACCGTGCAGGCGGCCCACAGGAGCAGAGGAAGCAAGATAAGAAGACACCTGGACAGAGAACAGAGCGAGATTCCTCGCTGCGCTCGGAATGACAAAGTCTTTTCATGGTTTCTGAGTGCCGCCGAAGGAATGAGTGGCTGCCATGAAGGTGCGCGAAGCGCCTTGGAGTGCGGCAGCGCAGCGGAGCGGAGCTGCCGCCTTCCACTGGAAAAAACCAAGGCGGTAGCTGCCGCCACCGCACTCCAAGGCGCTTCGCGCACCTTCACACACAGTGGTGAGCGCTTCATGCTGGCTGCTCTCCCTTTGGGTCAGCGGTTGCCGGTTGCAGTTTGGGGTGGCGCCTCAGCCGGATAGAGAGGCCCTCAACGACCGCAAAAGTAACCGGAATCAGGAAAATGGCTATCAAAGAGGCGGCCGACATGCCACCGATCACCACGGTTCCCAGAATGCGTCGCCCCACCGCCCCGGACCCTTCCGCTGTCCAAAGTGGGACGCATCCCAGAATGAAGGCGAAAGACGTCATCAGGATGGGACGCAGGCGGAGCCGCGCCCCGTCCAAGGCAGCCTCCACCGTGCTCTTCCCCTTTTCGTGTTCGAGTTTGGCAAACTCCACGATGAGGATGGCATTCTTGGCGGTCAAACCAATAAGCATCACCAGGCCGATTTGCGTGTAGACATCGTTCTCGAAGTGCCGCGCCATGAGCGCTAGAAACGCTCCGGCCACGGCAATGGGCGTGCCCAACAAGACGCTGAAAGGCAGGGACCAGCTTTCGTACAGGGCGGCGAGGATCAGGAAGACAAACAGGAGCGAAAGGCCGAAAACCGCTATTGCCGGAACCCCCTTCGCGGCTACCTGTTCCTGAAACGACATGCCCATGTAGTCAAAGCCCATCTCGCGCGGCATGGTCTGAGCGAACACTTCTTCCATGGCTTTCATGGCCTGTCCCGAGCTGATCCCTGGAGCGGCGGTGGCGTTGATCTGTGCCGCGTTGTATTCGTTGTAGCGCATCAGGAACTCGGGGCCGGTGACGGGCCGCAGGTTGGCCAGGGTGCTGAGCGGCACGCGATCGCCGCGGGGATTGGTCACATAAAACTGGCCGATGTTACTGGCGTCGACGCGGTAGTCGCCTTCCGCTTCCACATAGACCTGCCATTGGCGGCCGAAGCGGTTGAAGTAGTTCACCAGGTAGCCGCCCATGAAGGTCTCGAGCGTTTGGTAGACTTCGGCGATGTTCACCTGCTGGCGCAGCACCGTTTCCCGGTCCACGTCCACGTACACCTGCGGGGCGTGGGCGGTATAGGTGGCGATGACGCGCGCCAGTTCCGGCCGCCGCTGCGCTGCCGCCACAAACCGGTCAAGGTTATCGGCAAAGAAATCCCCTCCCCTCCCCGACCGGTCCTCGAGCACAAAGTTCACGCCCCCCGCAGCGCCGACGCCTGGGATGGCGGGCGGCGAGAAGGCAAAGCACGTGCCTTCGCTCACCTGTGAAAGATCCCGATTGAGGCGCGCCTGTATGGCCTGAGCCTCCTGTTCAGGCGAGCGACGCTCGTCCCAGTCTTTGAAGCGCACGAAAAAGAGTGCGTCATAGCTGCTCTGCGTTCCGCTCAGGATGCTGAATCCCATGATGGAAGTAATGTTCTGTATTCCGGGTACTTTCCAAACGATGTCTTCGACCTTCCCCACCGCCGCTGAGGTCCGTTGCAATGACGCGCTACGCGGCAGGGTCATGGTAATCATCAAGTAGCCTTGGTCTTCTTCAGGAAGGAACGAAGTTGGCAGCTTCCTTCCCACGCCCACGCCGAGCACGGCGATCAGCGCCAGGAAAAGCAGGCTGAGAGCGGACTTGTGGATGAGCACACGGGAAAAATCGACGTACCCCTCCCGGGAGCGCCTGAACACCCGGTTAAACCCTCTGAAAAACCAGCCGAGGGGACCACGGAGGGGGCGGCGCGGCTTCAGAATCAGCGCGCAAAGCGCGGGGCTCAAGGTGAGCGCGTTGAAGGCGGAGAAAATCACCGAAATCGCGATGGTCACGGCAAACTGCTGGTAGAGTCTGCCGGTGATTCCAGGAATAAACGCGGTAGGGACAAAGACCGAAGCGAGGACCAACGCGATAGCGATCACCGGTCCTGAGACCTGTTGCATTGCCAACAGCGTGGCGTCACGCGGCGTCATCCCCTCTTCAATATGGTGCTCCACCGCTTCCACCACCACTATCGCGTCGTCCACCACCAAGCCAATGGCCAGCACCAATCCGAACAACGAGAGGGTATTAATCGAAAACCCCAGCAGCGGGAAGACGATGAATGTCCCAATCAGCGAAACCGGCACCGCCAACAAGGGAATCAATGTGGGACGCCAGCCCTGGAGGAAAATGTAAACCACCAGGATAACCAGCAACAGGGCCTCAAACAGCGTCAGCAGGATTTCATGAATCCCTGCCGTGACCGCTTTGGTGGTGTCCACGCCGATTTCGTATTCCACGTCTTTAGGCAGCCGCGGGGCTAACTCCTCCAGCTTGGCGCGCACGCCCGCAGCCGCCTCGAGCGCATTCGAGCCGGGCAACTGGTAGATGCCGATGGCGGCTGCGGGCACGCCATGGAATCGCGCATCGAAGCTGTAGGTTTGGGCGCCTAATTCGAGGCGCGCCACATCCTTCAGCCGCAAAGTCGATCCGTCCGGGTTGGCGCGCACCACGATTTCGCCGAAATCCTCCGGCGTCACTAGCCGTCCCAAGGCCCGCACCGTGTAGGTGAATTCCTGCCCCTTGGGCACCGGTTCGCCGCCGATTTGCCCCACCGGGTTGACGGTGTTCTGCGCCTCCACCGCAGCCACAATCTGCGGCACCGTCATGCTCAGCTTGGCCAATTGATCCGGTTTCACCCAAATGCGCATCGCGTACGGGCCTCCGAACACTTGCACGCGCCCCACCCCCGGGACGCGCGAAAGCTCGTCCACGTAATTGATGTAGGCGTAATTGGTCAGGAAATTCCGGTCGTACGTCGAGTGAGGTGAATAGAACGAGATGACCATCATCGCGGCCGCCCGCGATTTCTGCACGATGACGCCGGTGGTATTCACCATGGCCGGTAACTGCGGCGCGGCCTGCGACTCGCGCAGTTGGGTCAGAATCTGATCGGTATTGGGGTTGGTGGCAACATCGAAATTCACCGTCAAAGTGGTGTTACCCCAGTTGTCGTTGGTGGAATACATGTAATTCATGTAGTCCACGCCATTCATCAGGCTCTCGATGGGGGTGGCGACGGACTCCATCATGGTGCGCGCGTCGGCCCCGGGATACGTCGCGCGCACCTGGATTTCGGGCGGAATAATCTCCGGGAACAGTGAAATCGGAAGAAAGGCCATGGCCACCGCTCCCACGATGACCATCAAAATCGAGATCACCATCGCGACGATGGGGCGATCGATAAAGAACTTGGAAATCATCGGCTTCCTTCCGGCCCCGAAGTCTCAACCGTAGGGGTTACCAACATGCCGTCGCGGACCTTCGAGGTGCCCTCGGCCACCACCGTTTCGCCCGGCGCAAGCCCCTCGTTGATGACCCACAACAGGCCCTGGCGCTCGCCCACCTTCACCTTGCGGATCGAGATGCAGTTCTGTGCCGTTACCACGGCCACTTCATAAGTTCCCTGTAGTTCCGTCACGCAGCGTTGCTTAACCAGAACCGCTCCCTGGCGTACGCCGAGCAGTGCCCGAACGCGCCCAAACTGTCCGGGGCGGAGGATGTTCCCGGGATTGGGAAAAGCTGCGACCACCCGGATCGTTCCGGTCTGAGGATCCACCTGCCGGTCAGTGAAGATAACCTGCCCCTTGTGTGGATAAGTGGAACCGTCCGAAAGAACCAGGTCCAGCGACGGCGAATCCGAGGCGCGCAATAAACCGCCGGCTGAGTTTTTCTTCGGCAGCTTGGAAGTAAATCGAAGGTACTCCTGCTCGCTGATGGGGAAGTAGACTTTGATGGGGTCGACCTGGGAAACCGTGGTTAGCACGGCTGAGGGCGAAACCAGGTTGCCCATCTGGGTTGTGGCGATTCCCGCGATTCCGTCCACAAGGGATCGGACGCTGGTGAATCCGAGGTTGAGTTGCGCCTGCTCGACTGCTGCCTCGTCGGCCTGAATAGCGGCTTTAGCAAGCATTTGCGCCGCCGTTTCGGCGTCAAGCTGGCTCTGCGCGATAGCCCGCTCCTTCACTAGGGGCGTATCACGTTTCACATTCACGTCCGCCAAATAAAGTTGCGCCCGCGCCTGTGCTAGTTGCCCCTTGGCCTGGTCGAGCGCCGCCTGAAACGGACGCGGGTCAATTTCAAAGAGAACGTCGCCCTTGTGGACGTAGGAGCCTTCCTGGTAATTCTGGCGGATAAGATACCCGCTCACCTGGGGCTGGATCTGGGCGTTGACGTAGCCCTCCAGGGTCGCAACCCATTCGGCGTGGACGGACACGTCCATTTGGACTGCCTTTACTACCACCACTGGAGTGGGCGGAGCGGAAGCGGCGGATGGCGGCTTCAGACCGCCGCAACTCGAACCGATGCACGCCACGGCTGCCAGCGCGGCGAGGATCAGGCCGATGCGTTCCCGGGCGGGCGCCCCGCCAAAAAGGCTGCGGACATCAACGGCCCGTCGCCCGCCTGCGGGCCGAAGCCCTCCTGTGGGCGTAGGCCCGAAGGCTGTGGGCCGCAGGGCGGAGGTCCGCGCTGGTATTGCGGGAAGGGCGCCAAGGGGCCACACCTGTGAACTGGATTGTTCTGGCCGGCGACAAGACACAAAGTCTATGCTCATAAGATTCCGCACCCTTTCTTGACCACACCTGGGGAACCCGACATTTTGACCGCCCTCGCCGCCTTCCGCATGCTCACCGATCTCCACTTCTCCCATTACCGCTCCTGGCCGCCTCAAGCGGGTCCCTAGTTATAAATCATTTGATTGATACAATCCATACCTGTCTTATAATTATCAGCGTGCGGCAGGGAAGCCCCGTGAAATCGAATCGACAGACATCGGCCAGAACCCGGCCAACCAGTGACCGCGGCGATGCTACGCGACAACGCCTCCTTGAGGTGGCTATCCGGGTCTTTGCGGCACGGGGCTTCGATGGCGCTCGCACCCGTGATATCGCCGAGGCGGCGAGGACAAACCTGATCTCGATTGCGTACTATTTTGGGAGCAAGCAGGGACTTTACCGTGCTGCGGCGTTGCGGGTGGCCGCCCGCTGGGCCTCGCATCAAGAACCCCTGGTCCGGCAGGCACGAGCTTCCATGGCTCGCTCCGGAGTCACCCGCCGCGAATTGGTCAGGATACTCTGCACTCTGCTGCGCGATTTTGTCCGGCTCATCTTGGGCGACTTCCTGCCTGACTGCTACGGAAAGTTTCTGGGCGCTGCAGCATCCGGACCGGCCCGAGAGTTCTCCATCATAGACAAGAGTCTGGCCCCGCTCCGGAACGTGGTGGCCGAAGCCATCGCCGGGCTTACCGGAGAACCTCCAGCCTCTCCTGCCGCTCAAGTGCGGTCACTGGCCCTTATCGGGTCTTGTGTTTGCTTCCGCCGCGACCGCCCCGCTGTCCTGCGCGCGCTAAAATGGAAGCAGATCGGCGCGAAGGAGCTCAAGGTGATCGAAATGGCCATCCAGGCGAATATTCGGGCCATGTTTTCCCGAGGAGCGATAGATTCCGTTCCCTCGCGGTTCCCTGTTACCCGGCAGGTGATGGTGCGAATGCAAGCACCAAACTGAACCCAAGAATCGCGACGGTCTCAGCGATCTCGCGGTCTGTGGCCATCCCCTCGGGGAGTTTCGAGAGTTGTCACCGGCCAAGCCGCCGCCAAGATGATGGCCACCGTTAAGGCCACAGGTACCCAGAACAAAATGTAACGTCTGCGGGAACGGGGGTGGGCGAGTGACCGTCCTGCACTCAGGCTAGCGGTATCTGCCTCTTTCCCGATATCCGACATCGCCGTGCCTCCCCGCTGTCACAGAACATCTTACGCTCCACACATCGAAGGCACCAAGGCGCCTTAATCCCTGGGTTGGGGGGCTGGCGCAGACCTCTGCCCTGTGAGGTCTGCGATTTCGCGGAGCGAAGCGCTCGGGGGCGATGGTCGATGCGCAATTACAGTTCGCTGCCGCGAACCTCGCAGACATCAAAAACCGGATGTCTGCGCCAGCCACCCGAAACTCTTGGCTCACGCAAACGCGATCACTAGTTTTACGAATGTCGCATGAAATATATAGTGTAGAATGCGGGTAGGGGCATCAAATCGCGCAATAACGGAGGACCGAATGAAGTTGCCAAAGACATTGGTTGAGCACTTCAATCTACACCGGTGCATACCCTGGTGCGGCGCCGGAGTTTCCGTGGCCTCCCAGTTGCCAACTTGGAGGGAGCTGATAGAGCAGTTTATAAGAGCGTGCGAGGATGCCGGCATGCAAGAAGAAAGCATCCGCGAGATTAAGTCATTGGAGGCTGAAGAGGCGGTGGAGGTGTGCCGTGACTTCCTCGGAGAGAACGAGTATCGAAACTTCCTAGAAAGGGTCCTGGGCGCAGGGGCCGCGCTGCCGAATGTACTTCACGACAAGGTTGCAAAACTTCCGGTGCCAGCCATTCTGACCACCAACTATGATCGACTTCTCGAAACCGCCATGGCAAACCGGACCGGCCGCATACCGCGGGTACTGACTGCCGACGATACGCAGAGCCTTTGGAAGGCAATTGCGAAAGAAGAGTTCCTCATCCTCCCTCGTGATTCCTTGCGGGAATTGTCCGTACGTGGAAACGGCCACAAGGCAAGAGGATTTCGGCCGGATATGCGAGGTCGCTCTGGCTAGCGAGAACGGAGGTGACTCGATGATCCAGTTTAGAGTGAATGGAGTTGCGCGGTCATTTGACGGTGACCTCGAGATGCCGGTGCTTTGGTACCTGCGCGATATCCTCGGCTTGACGGGCACCAAGTTCGGTTGCGGCGTGGCGCTCTGCGGAGCCTGCACCGTTCATCAAAATGGAAAGGCGATCAGGTCGTGCGTGGTTCCCCTTCGCTCCATGGCCGGCACGGAAATTACCACCATAGAAGGCATCTCCGCAGGGGGTCTGCATCCGGTCCAGAAGGCCTGGATGGAGATGAACGTTCCGCAATGTGGATACTGCCAAGCCGGACAGATCATGCAGGCGATTGCTCTACTCAAGAGCAAGCCGAACCCCACCGACGAGGATATCGATGAGCTGATGTCCGGCAATATCTGCCGATGTGGCACCTACCAGCGCATTCGCGCCGCGATTAAGGCCGCGGCAGGGGAGGCACGATGAACCGCCTCCAGAATCTCAGCCGGAGAGGCTTCCTTCAGGATGTCCTTTCATCGGGAGCTTTCATACTTGGTGCTTACTTCACTCCGCTCACCGTTCGGGCGGCCCCAACCACTGACACGCCCGTAGACCGAACGGCCTTTCATCCAAACGTATTTCTCGGCATTGAGACCGATGGAACGGTCTACATCGTTGCGCACCGTTCTGAAATGGGAAACGGGAGCCGCACGGCTCTGCCTCGCGTGGTGGCGGACGAACTGGATGCGGACTGGAGTCGGGTAAGGATTGTTCAGGCTTTGGGCGACTCACGGTATGGTTCTCAGGATACCGACGCCTCGGCCTCCATTCGGGAGTTCTTTGAATTCATGCGCGAGGCCGGAGCAACGGCGCGTCTCATGCTCGTCCGCGCTGCTGCCGGCCAGTGGTCTGTCCCGGTCTCGGAATGCGAATCCCGCCTGCACCTGATTTTGCACTCACCCTCCGGTCGTAAATGCGCGTACGGTGAACTCGCCCTCGCTGCGTCGAGATTGCCTGTCCCGAGGAAGGAGGACTTGCAGTTCAAGCCTCGCGCCGCGTGGCGCTACATCGGCAAGGACGCCAGCCTCTACGATCTGGAAGCGATCTGCACCGGCAGAGCCGTTTACGGAATGGATGCGCGAATCGACGGCATGGTCTACGCCTCGGTTGAACGCCCGCCGGTCCTTGGAGGTCATGTCAAATCTTACCAGGATGAGGAAGCCTTGCGAGTGCCAGGCGTGCGGCAAACCGTTCTCATCGAACCCTTCAAGCCTCCGCATGGCTTTCAGCCGCTGGGCGGCGTGGCGGTCATCGCCGACAACACTTGGGCGGCATTTCAAGGCCGCAAGAAACTGCGCGTCGAGTGGAATCACGGGCCGAATGCCGCCTATAACTCCGGCCAGTTCAAGAAGGAACTGCAGGAAACCGCGCGCCACCCGGGCAAAGTCGTGCGCGCTGAAGGCGACGTCGACGCCGAGTTCGCCAAGAGTGCGAGGACGTTCGAGGCGGAGTATTACGTCCCGCACCTTGCCCACGCCACCATGGAACCGCCAGTGGCGGTGGCAGATTACCGGGAC
>Ga0187808_10000695_pt1 | contig 10955 bp, 7 predicted proteins | sample NC_wetland_sal_i_5_FD_132427 | JGI IMG/M metagenome (GOLD analysis project Ga0187808, IMG submission 132427) | Wetland sediment microbial communities from Neuse River Estuary, North Carolina, USA - ASW_3 | ecosystem: Environmental > Aquatic > Freshwater > Wetlands > Sediment | place: USA: North...
ATCCGCGCCAGCGCGGCTCCGCAGGCAGCCACCAGCGACCGCATTCCGAGCGACGCGAAGCCGTCGATCCCCCGGCGCATCAATTGGCGCGCATCGTCGAACCGGCCCGCCAACCGCGCCACCTCGCTGCGACCCATCTCCACCGACGCGGCGAGATATGGACCCGGTCCCTCGCGCTCCATTTCTCGAAGCTCGCGTGCGAGCACGTCGGCATGTTGAGGGCCGTACATGAGCGTCGCGACGTACCAGCCGAGCGCTCGCGAACGCAGCCCGTTATCTCCCGCCCTGTGCGCGTGTTCGGCGGCGAGCCGGGCTTGCTCACCCGCTGGCGTCGCCCTACTAGCGGCCCAGTGGACCCAGAACGCCACCCAATGCGCCCTGGCCATGCCTTGCTCATCCCCTGCACGAGCGAAGTCCGCGAGCATCGAAGGCAGCGTCGAGGCGATCGCCTGTGCCGCCTCATCCGGACGGGACAGGATCGACCACTCGAGCCTGGTCAGCGCCGCGGGGCTGGCAAGCTCGTGGCTCTGCTCCACGATGCTCAGCAGCTCATCTGCACGCGAAAGATCGCCGACCTCGATCAGCCGCTCCGCCAATTCGATCCTGACTCGATCGCCGAGCTGGTCATCCTCCGGCAGGAGTGGGAGCGTTCGCTCGAGCAGGTTCCTCGCAGCCGCCGCGTCGCTGCGGCTCCCGGCCCGGCGACCGGCCTCGTACAGATGCTCGGCAGCGCTGCGGGCGGTGCTGAGGTCGACTCGTCTACCGAGCTCGCGCTCATGCCGGACGGCCTGCTCCAGATGCCAGCCTGCGATCTCGTCGACCTCGAGGAAATCGACCGCGGTCGCCTCGAGCCAATGCGCGTAGCGCGCGTGCAGCGTGGCGCGCGTGGCTTTCGGCAGCCGCTCGTACGCCGCGTCTCGGATCAGCAGATGGCGAAAGCGGAACGCCGTATCGCCCGGCACGTTGGCGGGCGCGGGCCTGATCAGATCCTTGCGAATCAATCCCGCGAGGTGCGACTCGACCTCCTGCTCGCTGCTCCGACCGGCCAGTGCGAACACGGCCGAGCGATGGAACACCTGACCCTCCACCGCTCCGCGTTCGAGTAGCTCTCGCTCAGCCTCGCTCAGCTGCTCGAGCCTAGCGGCCAGAAGGGCCTGAATCGAAGGCGGCACGTCGACCGATCCACGCTCACGTGCGAGGACGACCATCTCCTTGAGGAACAAAGGGTTGCCATCGCTCGTCCTGATCACGGTCGCCCGCGCCTCCTCGGCGAGCCCATCGTGAAGCCAGTCAAGCAGCTCCTCGCACTCCTGATTGGTGAGCGGCTCGAGCCGAGCGGTGGTGGAGTTCCGCGTCCCGCCACCCCACTCGGCATGCTCCTCCAGGAGCTCGGGACGCGCCGTGCAGATCACGAGGATCGGCGCTCCGCGGGACAGCTCGACGACGTGGTCAAGCAGTGCGACGAGCATCGGCTCCGCCCACTGGACGTCGTCGATATGCACGATCACCGGCCGCTCCGAGGCGAGTGACTCGAGCAGCCGCCGTACCTCGTAGAACAGCTCCTCGGGCGTTGCCGCACCGCCTCGCGAGACGAGCTCGAGCACGCGGCTCGACCGCTCACCGAGCGGCGTCAGAGCCTCGACCAGTGGCCAGAAGGTGATCCCTTCGCCGTAGTGGAGGCAGCGCCCGCTGAGGACGGACGCGTCGCCCCCGACCCGGTCGAACAGCTCCGCGATCAGCCGCGACTTCCCGACGCCCGCGACCCCCAGCAGCGTGAACAGATGGCAGTCGGACTGTGAAACCGTCCGCTTCCAGATGTCGATCAGCAGGCGCAGCTCGCGGTCGCGCCCCACCAGCGGACCCTCCTGACGCCTGGTTACCCGAGCCGCAATCGGATCTACGCTCAGCAGCCGGAAGGCCGGGATCGGCTCGGACTTCCCTTTCAGCATCAGGGGCGGGGTCGGCTCCACCTCGACGGCGTCGTGCACCAGATGCAGCGTCTGGGCGCCTAGCAGGATCTCGCCAGGCTGCGCGGCCTGCTCGAGTCGCGCCGCGACGTTCACCGCGTCCCCGATCGCGATCGTCTTACCCTCATCGGTCATCGCGAGCCCCGTGTTTACTCCGGTGCGCACGCGGAGCTGGAGTCCGACCTCCGCCGCGACCGACGGCAGCACCTGGTCGATCTCGGCCGCCGCCCGGACCGCCCGCAGCGCGTCGTCCTCATTCACCCGCGGTACGCCGAACACGGCCAGCACCGCGTCGCCGGCGAACTTCTGGACGGTTCCGCCGTGGCGCTCGATCGTGCGGCTGATCGCCGCGAAGTAGCGCGTGATGACATCGTGCAGCGCCTCCGGATCGAGCTCCTCACCGAGCGCGGTTGAGCCGACGATGTCGCAGAAGAGCGCCGTTACGACCTTGCGCGTGCCCGGCGCCGCCCGTGCCAGCGCCAGCGGCGCGCCGCACGCCCCGCAGAAGCTGAACCCGGGCGGGTTTTCTGTCCCGCATCGCTCGCAGATCGGCATCAGTCGTTCAGGTCCCCGGTCACCGGCGGGGTCCAAGTGAGACCGGCCGCGGTGCGCGGCCCCATATTCTAGGAACGTGGCCGCTGCTCACATCTCGGATCGGTCCGGTTCCTCGATCTGGCCGCCGAGCTTGACCGCTGCGGGAGTGCCTGAGAGTTGGCGGCCAGTGAGCGCTCCACCGGCCCGCCCTTCGATGTCAACCGTCCTGACCTTGGATACGGGGTGGATTCCCGGGGCACAGATTTCGGTTCTTGTGGCCAGCTCCCGCGGCCTCTCACGGCTTGAAGGAGGCCCGACTGATCGACCAGGAACCCGAGAAGGCGCGCGCTCCCGGACGCGTATGGTCTGTTCAACACGCCGGAGAGACCGAGGGACTCGTGTCGTGGCTCCTTGCACTCGCTGAGGCCATCGATGCGAGGGAGCGCCGAGAGCGGGAGCGCACTAGTAGGCGGAAGCTCAAGCGGGCCCATGCAAGGCACCTGGGAATCCGACAACTGGATCCTCGCTCCAACCTGGGCGACTACGCAGGCCGTCGATAACACCCGGTCCAGCACCGTCAAACCCCCAGACCACCGACGCTCACCGCGGGCCCTCATCCGGCTGGCCGGCAGCTCCATGGGGGCGCGGTCGACGATCGCACGAACAAATAGAGAGAGCCCTTTGCTTCGCGGGCCCGCGGCCGCCAGGTCAGCAAGGCCGCGGAGTGTCCACGCTTCCAAACGGCCTCCACAGCACCGTCGCGCGCCTCGTCGCGATGCTGTGGCGCGTGCGAACCTGCCCAATTTGCAGCCCTTCCCCCAATGCACGCAAAGCCAGCAGCGGCAAACCGCTCGGCAGGCAGCTCGAGCTGCATGTCGCGCACGCCGGTGAAGCCGTGCGCAAGAATCACGCAAGGCGCAGCGTCCCGATCCGTGCGTTCAGGCCGGTACAGACATGCCGCAAGCCGCCCGTCGGAGGTCGAGATCCTGATCTCCTGGCGGTCCGCCGCCGCACCAACGTACTGACTGTCGGACACCAGCAGCAGCGGGAAGGTCTGATCACCGCGGACCTCCGCCAGAAGGGCAGAAACCGCTTCGATGAATGATCGTCGCGCTCCCGCATCCGCCGCAAGGCAGTACTCGCGTTCGGCCGCCAATGGGCGGCAGCCGTCCCGACGTCGAGCCGAAACTCCCCTGCCTTGACACCACCGCGAGCGTCTCGGGCGCCGTCGACCGCTTCCCGGCAACGCGCGGATAAGGGGACTCTCGCTGGCACGCGAAAGGAGCCGTGCCGTCAGCACTTTGGGGACTCGCGCTTCCCGTTGATCGCGAGAGCGACAAGACGATCCTGAGGGCCGGCGAGCGGCATAGGATCGCGCCTAGGACCCGGGCAACGAAAAAGGAGGACGCTATGGCACGCAGGACCCTCACGGGCAGCCTCTACAAGGCGGCCCGGCTCAGCGCCACCGGGCGAGCAATCCGCACAGTCAGGGTTGGCCGCCGAGCCCGAAATGTGGCCGTCCGGCGCGCTCTCGGCAACACGGGATTCTGGTCGTGGCTATGGCGATGACGGTGGGAACGGCCCAGCGGATCGCCGGCGCTTTCTTGGATGCGGTCGGGCTTAGTCCGGATACGCAGCTGGATGCTCGCCGCTGGGCGGGGTTCCAGCTCGACCAGGCAGCAGAGCTCCTCCCGGAGCCGGAGGCGTGGATGGTCACGGGTCGCGGTGACGAGGCCGCGCTTCTGTTGCTGGCATTCGACGTCCTCTTCACGCTCACTCGCGAACTGCCTCTCGGGCAGGATCGACAGGTCGTGGTGGCAAGTCATCCCGCCCGCGTCACAGAGGTCAGATATCGGCGCGACGGACTGAAGACGTACTGGCACTTCCAGTTTCGCCACCGCGATCCACTTGTTGTCGATGGTCGCATCAACGATCGCGCCCACCCGGAGGATCCGGAGACGTTTGACCAAGCCGAGACGTTCGCCCGCTCCCTCGCCACCAGAGCCGGATGGCAGGCCGCCGAAGCGGCAGACGGGGTACAGAAACCATCCCCAGACCGGGAGCCACACGTCGACGAGCTGCCCGACGTGGGTTCATCGGCACGAAGCGGCGCCAGACGCGAGCAGGTCACGGACCTGTGGGGTAACCCCAAGCCGCCGAAGCGCAGAAATCGCTGAGAGATCCCGCTTTCGTAGCGAGAGGTCGGACGCTCCAGAACAACAACGACACCTGAGCGATCAACCGGCCCCGCGACGCGCTACTGCCCAGTTATGCACCAGACCTCTGCCCGTTGAGACTTCCGGTAGTGGCGTGCTGGCCAGACGACTGCTGTTGCTCAAGAGTGCGCTCAAGACATTGGAGGCGCAACATTCTCGGTAGCCCGCGCGTAGTTCCCCTGCGCCGCGGCCAAGCCAGCTTTCAGCCACCTGCCTTCCGAACAGCAGCATCAACTTTGTGCAAGGCATCGTCCGCCGCGCTCGCTTTCAGGCCAGAGGAGTCTACCCCGACGCGGTGCTGCTTCCAGAGCCGGCCACGCTGACGAGCGGCACCACGCGGCTGCACTTGGCGCAAGGCACTCGCTCGCGTGCGGCCGGCAGACCCGCTTCCGATCCGCGGCGGTACTCACCAGTCACCGCCTGCGCATCCCCCTCCGCGCGGGGAGCGGGGCAGAGCTCGGACCCCGGACAGTGACGAGGAGCAGGTGCGTGCTGCTGGCGGTACGGACCGGTGGCGTCGAATTTGCTGCGTTCAGCTCGTACGAAGCACTGTGACGCGCGGCGGTGGCCCCGTTCGTTACTCGGCCGGATCGCCCATCAAGCCAAGCCGAGCTCAGCGCCTCCGTGCCGTGCGACGAGGCGATCCACGCGTTGGGGGCACGATCACGCAGGGCACCAGGCGCCGGGCTACTCAGTCTGCGCTGGCACGCTGTCGGATGGCCGGAACGAGCCAGACGACGGCAAGCGGGGGCAGCATCACTTCGGCCGAGGCGGCCTGCCCGTGCCACGGGATCGGCTCCGCTTCGATGCCATTGGGGTTTCCCGCATTCGAGCCGCCGTAGCGCGCGGAATCCGTGTTGAGCGCCTCGATCCAACGGCCGGAGCGAGGGAGCCCGAGGCGGTAGCGCTCGCGCGGGACCGGGGAGAGGTTGGCCGCGCACACGAGCAGGCGCTTGCCGCCGCGGGAGGCGCGCGCAAAGGCGAACACGTTTGACGCGGCGTCGTTTGGCTCGAGCCACCAGAAGCCGGCGGAATCGAAATCCTGCTCGTAGAGGGCCGGCTCTCCACGATATAGATGGTTGAGATCACGCACCAGGCGCTGCACGCCCGCGTGCTCCGGCCGCTCGAGCAGGTGCCAGTCGACTGACTGCTGGTAGCTCCACTCCTGCTCCTGCGCCAGCTCACCGCCCATGAACAGCAGCTTCTTGCCCGGGTGCGCCCACATGTAGCCGTACAGCGCACGCAGGTTTGCAAGCTTCTGCCAGCGGTCTCCCGCCATCTTCCCGTAGAGCGAGCCCTTGCCGTGCACGACCTCGTCGTGCGAGAGCGGCAGGATGAAGTTCTCGGTGAAGGCGTACAGCAGGCTGAACGTGAGCTCGTGGTGGTGGTAGTGCCGGTACACGGAGTCGCGCTGGAAGTAGCCGAGGGTGTCGTGCATCCAGCCCATGTTCCACTTAAAACCGAAACCAAGGCCGCCGAGGAACGTGGGGCGCGACACCCCGGCCCAGGCGGTCGACTCCTCGGCGACGGAGATCATCCCTGGCTCGCGTCGGTGGAGCACCTCGTTCATCTCCTGCACGAAGGCGATCGCCTCGAGGTCCTCTCGCCCGCCGTACACGTTCGGGGTCCACTCGCCCTCGTCGCGCGAGTAGTCGAGGTAGAGCATCGACGCCACCCCATCTACGCGGATCCCATCGGCGTGGTACTCGCGCGGCCAGAAGAGCGCGCTCGCCTCCAGGAAGTTGCGCACCTCGTGGCGGCCGTAGTTGAAGATGAGGGTGCCCCACTCCGGGTGCGCTCCGCGGGCATGCTCATGCTCGTAGAGCGACGTCCCATCGAAGCGAGCCAGCGCCCAGTCGTCGCGCGGGAAGTGCGCGGGCACCCAATCGAGGATCACTCCGATTCCCTTGCCGTGCAGGTGATCGACGAACTGCTTGAAGTCGTCCGGGGAGCCGAAGCGCGCGGTGGGCGCGAAGTAGCTGGTCACCTGGTAGCCCCACGAGCCCGAGAACGGATGCTCCATCACCGGCATCAGCTCGACGTGCGTGAAGCCAAGATCGGTGACGTATGCGGCCAGCTCGTCAGCCAACTCCAGGTAGCGCAGCGACCGGTTGCCCTCCACGGGGTTGAGCCGCCAAGACCCCAGGTGTACCTCGTAGATCGACATCGGACCCTCGTGCGGCTGCGTCGCCCGCCGACGCTCCATCCACTCCGCGTCACGCCAGACGTGGCGCGAGCGGTGCACGATCGAGTCGGTGCGCGGCATGACCACCGTGCAGAACGCGAAGGGGTCCGCCTTCATCCGAATGTCGCCGCCCTCGGTGAGGATCTCGAACTTGTACGCGGCGCCCTCCACGACGTCCGGGATGAAGATCTCCCAGATCCCCGATGCACCGAGCACGCGCATCGCGTGCAGGCGGCCGTCCCAGGAGTTGAAGTCGCCCACGACACTCACTGCCCGCGCGGCCGGTGCCCACACGGCGAACGAGGTGCCGAGTGCGCCGTCGATCTCCCGCACGTGCGCCCCCAGCCGCTCGTAGATCTGCTCGTGGCGCCCCTCCCCGGCAAGGTACAGATCGATGTCCCCGAGCGTGGGGGCGAAGGCATAGGCGTCTCGCAACGTAAAGACGTTGCCGTCCGGGTAGCGCACCTCGAGCTCATAGCGCAGTGGCAGCCTGGCGCTGTGCAGACGCGCCTCGAAGAGCCCCGCCGGGTGGCGCTGCTCGAGCATCACGGGCTCCCCGCCCTCCACTCGCGCGAGCACCTCCCGTGCGGCGGGCCGGAAGGCACGGACCACGACGCCGCCGTCGAACGGGTGCGCGCCCAGCAGGTGGTGCGGATCCGAATGCCGGCGCGCGACGACCAACTCGATCTCGGCCTCGACCGTCACGCGGCAGGCGCCTCCAGCCGCCGCCCCGAACCGCGGAGCGGACCCCTACTCGACCCCCGCCCGCGCCGTGTCTGCGTCTCCCGCGTGCGTCGCCTCGCCGCGATTCTCCGGTTCTCCCGCCCAAAACCGGGCCGCTCCGCGAGGTCGGCAGTGCCGGCCTTAAGGGCGTCCACCACGCGCAGCGACATCTCCCTCCAACCGTGGTCACGAATCAAGTCCGCGACCCGCTCTGCTGTCATGAGCGCCGCACGATCCACAGTCCGATCCCCTCCGTTCATTTGGCGACATCCTCTCTGCCCGAGCGCCGGCGCGTCAAACGCCAACACGGGAGGCGGGCGTCACGCAACCGGGCAGCGCGGAGCGGCGACCGAGGCCTGGCATGATCGCGGCTGCAAACACTGTAGAGACGCTAGTTCGCAGCCCAGTGGGGCGGAGGCTGCCCTGCCAGACGACGCGCAACTGATGGCCGTTGGCAGCGACGCCGATCAGACGTGCTGATGGAGAGCAGGCCCCCGGTCTCCGTCTGGACTCGGCGCCGGCACGCCGGGTGCCGCGATTTACGAGCTCACCCGGTGATAGAGGTCCTGGGCGGCGGCGGTCACGCTGGCGATCGCCGCGTTGATGGATTCCGAAGGAGCCAGTTCCTGGCCGACCAGGTAGTAGTAGGGCCCGTTCACGAACGCGATGTTGATCCCTCCCTGCCCGCCCTCGATGAGGGTGAAGCCGCGCGCGCCTGGGATTCTCGGAACGGCGAACGCCTTGTAGGGTCCTCCGAATCCGGTTTTGTCCTCGGCGATCTCAGCGGCAAGCTCGGCGCTGGCCGCCTTCGCGGAGTGGAACTGCTCCACCTCCGACAACCCGGAGGTCGCGCCCGCAGACAGGTTCTCCCGGACTCCGCGAATGAAGCCAAGCCGCGTCAGCCTGGCGTAATCGGCGTTTATATCGGGACCCTGCTCGCCGGCCAACAAGCTGCGGGCGGTGGTGTCGATCCCCCCCGGGGATCCCGTGAATCCCTTCAACTCGTTGTTGGTGAGAACGCGCCCGAGGATGCCGGCCGGCGGTGACGCCGGCGCCGCGGTCGCAACGGTCGTGGTGCTGTGCGAAGCGGATGTGTGGCTCGCGCCGCATCCGGTCAGCCACGCGCAGAGGGCAACACTAAGGATCGCGACCCGCGGTCGCATTGGCGGCGAGCGTATGCCTTTGAGCTGCCTCGCGTCAAGGTCTCACCGGCCGCGAGGTGATCGGCGTCGGTGAGGCGACGGCCGTTGCTCAGCAGGCGGGGGCGAAGTCCGAGGTAGGCGAGTAGACCGCCCAGCCCAGGAACCCGCAGGGCGATCGTGTTATTGCCGTGACCGGATTCACTTGGGAGCCGGGCTAGCGCGTTCGCCCAACAACGAGCACGGGGGCACCGCGGACCGGGCGATCGTCGCGGTGCTGGTGTTTCCGGCCGGCAGCGGCGAGCTCTGGCAGCGCCACGACTGGCAGAACTGGCACAACCGCACCTTCATCCCGGCCGCACGGGCCGTTGGCCTCGAGTCGAGTGTCCCATACGACCTTCGCCATGCCTTCTGCTCGCTGCTCCTGACAGAGGGGCGCACGATCATCGAGGTCGCCGCTCAGCTCGGCCACGCCCCATCGGTGACGTCGGACACCTATGGGCACGTCATCCAGGAGCTCGCGGGCCACCGCGAGCCGGCCGAGGAGGAGATACGCCGAGCGCGCGAGTTCCCCGGTGCGGCCGCCGTTCGCGCTCGCACAACCTGAAAGGTGCCCGGTGAACCTGCGCCGGTCCGTCAATCCGCGATCGAGGTGTGCACGGAATGTGCATGACAATCACGCCGAGTACCCCGGCGCAGGACCCCAATTCCAACAAGAAACCCGGCGTGTGCGGGGCTTTTACCCCAGTGGGCGATCCAGGACTCGAACCTGGGACCTCTTCCTTATCAGAGAAGCGCTCTAACCGACTGAGCTAATCGCCCTTGATGGCCTGGATTCTAACTGCGCAACCCCGCTAGGCCGCGGCCTGCACGCGGAGCCTGCGGGCCAGCTCGAGCGCGTCCTCGACCGAGTCGATCTCGAGTTGCACCACAAAGCCCTCGCGCTTGCCGGGCATCACCTCGACCTCCCGCCCGAACACAGACTCGAGCGTCTCGGCGATCTGCTGGGCGATCGCCACCTGGTCGGGGTGAAGGGGCGGCTCGATGCGGGTCCCGCGGACGCCCGAGGTCCGGGGAGCGGCTCCGCGCGCGCGGGCCTCGAGCTCCCGTACGGACAGGCCACGTTCAGCCGCGACTCGGGCCAGGTCGCGTCGCTCGCCGTGGTCCTGGGTCAGCAGCAGGGCCCGGCCGTGCCCTTCGGTCAGTACCCCGCCCTCGATCAGCTCGAGTGCCTCGTCGGGCAGCTCCAGCAGCCTGATCAGGTTGGAGACGGCGACGCGGCTGCGGCCGACTCGTAACCCGACATCCTCACGCGAGAGGCCGAGTTCCTCGACGAGCGCAGCACACGCCCTGGCCTCCTCGATCGGATTGAGGTCCTCGCGCGCCATGTTCTCGATCAGTGCGAGCTCGAGCGAGGCGGCGTCGTCGTGGCGGCGCACGACCGCCGGCAAGGACTCGAGCTCCGCCATCCGCGCCGCCCGCCAGCGTCGCTCGCCCGCGATCAGCTCGTACCGTCCGCCCACCAGCGGCCGGACGAGCACGGGCTGGAGGACCCCGCGCGTGCGGATCGAATCGGCCAGCCCAAGCAGGGATTCCTCCATGAAGGCAGTCCGTGGCTGGTTGGGGTTCGGTGCGATCAAGTCGATCGGGAGCTGTCGCAGCTCCTCGGACTCGTCCTTCGGAGCAACGGAAAGGATCGCGGCCAAACCGCGCCCCATGCCCTTCGGTCGATCAGCCACGGGCGGCAACCTCCTTCGCGAGCTCGAAATATGCGTCTGCCCCAGCGCAATGAGGATCGTGGTGAATCACGGCCTTTCCGAAGCTGGGCGCCTCTCCCACGCGAACGTTGCGGGGTATGACGGTATCGAACACCAGTTCGGGGAAATGCTGCCGGATCTCGCGCTCGACGTCCTGCGCAAGCCGGGTCCGGCCGTCGTACATGGTCAGGAGCATCCCGGCCACGGTCAACCTCGGGTTGAGCTCTCGTTGCACGAGCGCCAGCGTGTCGAGCAGGCCGGCCAGCCCCTCAAGGGCGAAGTACTCGGCCTGGACCGGGACGATCACCCGGTCGGCGGCGACAAGCGCGTTCACGGTCAACGGCCCCAGCGACGGCGGGCAGTCCAGAAGCGTGAAGGCGTAGTGGTCCCGGACGTCGCCGAGCACGTCACGCAGGCGGGCCTCTGACCCCGGG
>Ga0187808_10000696_pt1 | contig 10954 bp, 7 predicted proteins | sample NC_wetland_sal_i_5_FD_132427 | JGI IMG/M metagenome (GOLD analysis project Ga0187808, IMG submission 132427) | Wetland sediment microbial communities from Neuse River Estuary, North Carolina, USA - ASW_3 | ecosystem: Environmental > Aquatic > Freshwater > Wetlands > Sediment | place: USA: North...
CGTGCCGGCGGGTATGAAGACCGCAGATTCTGGATGAACTCAGACTGGGAGTGGAAGGAGGAGCAGGGCATAGAGCATCCTTTTTTTTGGACACACCGTGGCGAGCAGTGGTTTTATCGCGCCATGTTTGAGGAGATTCCTCTGCCGCTCGATTGGCCGGTTTATGTGAGCCACGCGGAGGCCTCGGCTTACGCACGTTGGGCGGGAAAGGAGTTGCCCACTGAAGCACAATTCCATCGCGCCGCTTTTGGAACGGCGAATGGGCCCGAGCGTGACTATCCGTGGGGAAACCAGCCTCCCCAACCGCATCTGGGAAATTTCGATTTCCAGCGCTGGGACCCGGCGGCGGCCGGTTCCTTCCCATCCGGCAGGAGCGCCTTTGGTGTGGCCGACATGGTGGGCAACGGTTGGGAATGGACTTCAACGGTGTTTGCCCCTCTCCCCGGCTTTCAAGCTTTTCCCTTCTACCCTGGCTATTCCGCCGATTTCTTTGACGGCAAGCACTTCGTGATGAAAGGCGGTTCGGCCCGAACTGCGGGGCGACTTTTGCGGCGCTCTTTCCGTAACTGGTTTCAACCGCACTATCCTTATGTATACGCGAAGTTCCGATGCGTAACGAGCGCATTCTGAATTGGGCGTGAACAAATGCTGATCCAATCCGTAGCGGTCCCGTCTCTCTCCGAGCTTGCCCAAGACGTGCGGGCGGGGCTCTCAAAAAAGGGCCAAAAGGAATTGCCATGCAGGTATTTCTACGACGACATTGGCTCGGCTCTGTTTGAAGTTATCACCCAATTGCCTGAATATGGCCTCAGCCGCGCCGGCCAGCGCCTGCTTCGAAAGTCCGCGCCAGCAATAGCTTCGCGAGTACCATCGCCTGTGATTGTTGCGGAGTTGGGTTGCGGCAGCGGCAGGAATACACGCTGGCTTCTCGAAGCCCTGAGCCGCAGGGGCCCTGTCACCTACTGCCCCATCGAGATCTCGGGCGCAGCCCTGGCGACGTGCAAGCGGCAATTGGATGATATCGACTCCTTGAGTTTCGTGGGCTTCCAATGCGAATACTTGGAGGGCTTGGCGGAAGCCAGCAGCCTCCGCCGCACTGCCGAGCATCTTCTGGTCTTGTTCCTGGGAAGCACCATCGGGAATTTCTCTCGCCTTCAAGGCGTGCAATTCCTTCAGCAAGTGCGTCAGAACCTAATGCCTGGCGATTTTCTGCTCCTGGGCACAGACCTCGAGAAACCCGTCCCGCAATTGCTCCTCGCCTATGACGACTCGTTGGGCATTACGGCGGCGTTCAACCTTAACCTCCTGGCCCGGCTCAATCGCGAATTGGAGGCGGATTTCCGCCTCGACCAGTTCCGGCACGTCGCCCGGTACAATCACCAGGAGCGCAGGATCGAAATGCATCTCCTTTCCACGTCAAAACAAACCGTCACGATTCCGGGGGCGGGCCTCACGGTAAGGCTCGAGCGAGGCGAAACCATATGGACCGAGAGCAGCCATAAATATAATGTCCCGGAAGTTACCCAGATGGCTCAACAGAGCGGGTTCCGGTGCGACACGCAATGGTTGGATGAGGAATGGCCGTTCGCGCATACCCTCTTCGTTGCGGAATAGTACCGCCTGACTTGCGGAAAGGCTTTGCCTTTCCCTGGAGTTTCTACATTTTTCGTTGATACACTTCCCTCTCCCTTGGGGAGAGGGTGTCCCGCGACGGCGTTTTCATCAGCCGTCGCGGGACGGATGAGGGGTTGTTTCCTGGCCACCGGCAATCGCCTCCCGAACTTTGCGCAGGAATTCTCTTGGGTCCTGCACCACCATCCCGTTCGCAATGCGCAACAGCCTTATCCCCCTGGCTCTGAGATAATCTTCTTTCGCGGCATCTTTTCGCATTTGGCTGGGTTGCGAGTGACCCCCCCCGTCCCGTTCGATCGCCAGTCGGGGTGCGAAGCTGTAGAAATCAATGACCCCGTTTTGGAGACGACATTGGCGGCCAAACTTGGCGCCCAGTTTTGGGCCACGCAAGAGATACCACGCCGTTCATTCGGCGTCGGTCTGGGCGCGCCGCAGCATGCGAACACGTTGGGTTGGGGCGCGGACGGGGCAAGTATAGCAGGGTTGAGACGGTGGGGCAGAGGCGGTTCAGGCCCTTGGCGAAGCAATTTGATCAATCTGCTTGCACTGGGGTGGACAGCGTTCATCTGCACGATAATGGTCATGCCACCCAACGTCCGCACAGGGATCAGTCTAGGGGTCGTCATCATTACGCTTTCTCTGCTCCACTTTTTGACCGGGCCGCACGAAATGCGCAAGCCCCTCTGGACTGTTCCGGAGACAATCGTTACGAAAACGACCGAACCTTGAAACTTACGTCATTCCCGACCCGGCACGAGGAGAGGCCGTAGCGGCCCCACAACAAACCAAACAATCAATAATGATTCTCGTGGTATTTGTCAGACGCAAACTCTGGACGGGGAGCGTACTGAAATACCAGCTCCCAGGCGAGCGGTTTTCCGTAACGAACCGTTGCGCCACCCCATAGGGCGAGGTATACTTCGGCGGCGCGACGGTAAGTTCAACCGCTATGGCGCGGGTGGCAACTCCCGAGAGCATGGCGATCCTGGAGAAGAGTGCGCCGAAAGTAAGAGACGGTTGGAGATGAGGACCGAAGCACAGAAGCGATGAGCTGTCTCGCGAGTTTACCAAGGCGTATTGGAAGTGTTAATCATGAAAGCCTTATTATTAAAAGAATACGAAAAACTCGAAATGACCGAAATGCCGGAACCCCAGATTGGTTCCGATGATTTGTTGGTGCAGGTAAGAGCCTGCGGGATCTGTGGAAGTGATATCCACGGGTTTGATGGCAGTACCGGACGCCGAATTCCGCCACTGATTATGGGCCATGAAGCCTCCGGCGTTGTTTCCAAAACCGGCGCCGAGGTGAGACAGTTCCGGGTGGGCGATCGGGTAACGTTTGACTCCACAATTTACTGCGGGAAATGCTATTTCTGTCGCCGTGGTGAGGTGAATCTTTGCGACAACCGCCAAGTGCTGGGGGTCTCCCCCGGCGAATATCGGCGGCACGGAGCTTTTGCAGATTATGTCTCGGTTCCGCAGCACATCACTTATCCTATTCCCGATGCGCTCAGCTTCGAGCACGCTGCCATGATCGAAGCCGTTTCCGTGGCCGTGCACGCGGTGGGACTGACTTCGGTGAGATTGGGCGACACTGCTGTCGTGGTGGGGAGCGGAATGATCGGATTGCTGGCCATCCAGGCCCTTCGGTTCGCTGGCTGCAGCCGCGTCATTGCTATAGATCTCGACGAAAGAAGGCTGCGCCTTGCGGCGGAGCTTGGAGCTGAGGTCTGTCTCAACGCCAGCAGACCTGATCTGGCGAGTGTGGTGCGTGATTACACTTCGGGTCGAGGCGCGGACGTGGCCTTGGAAGTCGTGGGGAACACGCCGGCGTTACAAACCGCGCTGGCCAGCCTGCGCAAAGGTGGGACTCTGACCTTGGTCGGCAATCTGTCCCCGAAAGTGGAATTGCCGCTCCAGTCTGTGGTGACACGGCAGATACGGATGCTCGGCTCCTGCGCCTCTGCGGGGGAATACCCCACCTGCATTGACCTGCTGGCTCGCAAAGCCATCCGGGTGGATCCTTTGATCAGTGCGGTCGCACCCCTCGCGGAAGGAGCAGCGTGGTTCCAGCGCCTGCATGGCGGTGCGCCAAACCTGATGAAGGTCATCTTGGTTCCTTAGGCAGTCGCTCATGCCTGTCCGCTGACGGGCACCCGGGAACCATGAAAATGCTTGAGTGACCCCTCTCCCCAACTCCCCTCCCCCTCTTCCCTCTCCCCAGGGGAGAGGGAAGAGGGGAAGGGGTGAAAGGGTGAGGGGTATTTTCAAAGCAATGGATCATGGGAGGAAGAATGGAAACGCTCAAGACTGGCCTTGTGGGTTGCGGCAAAGTGGGGCATCTGCATGCCAAGGCACTCAGCCGTCTGCCGGAGTCGAGGTTCGTCGCCGCCTGCGATTCCGACTTTCAGCGTGCCCAGCATTTTGCGGCCGAGTACAACGTTAAGGCCTATCACGACGTGGAGGAGATGATTGCCGGGTCGGGACTGGAAGTGCTGGATGTTTGTACTCCCCACCCATTGCATGCCGAACCTGCCGTCAAGGCTGCGCGAGCGGGCATTCATGTCCTCATCGAGAAGCCGCTGGCCTCTTCACTCGAAGACTGTGATGCCATCCTTGACGCGGCCAAGAAAAGCGGAGTCAAAATCGGCACCGTGTGCCAACGCCGGTTCTACGCTCCTTGCCAGCGAATTCGACACGCCATCGACGAGGGCAAAATCGGCCGGCCCATTCTGGGCTCGGTGGCCATGTATGGCTGGCGCGATCGAGCATACTATCAGAGCGATCCGTGGCGAGGCACGTGGAAAGGGGAGGGCGGAGGCGTCCTGGTGAACCAGGCGCCGCATCAACTTGACCTCCTCCAATGGTATCTGGGGCCCATTGAGGAGCTTTTCGGGTATTGGGACAACCTCAATCATCCTTACATCGAGGTCGAGGACACGGCGATCGCCTTGTTGCGTTTCAAGAACGGGGCGCTGGGGAATATAGTGGTCAGCAACTCGCAGAATCCGGCCTTATATGGCAAAGTCTATGTCCACGGCAGCAACGGCGCGTCGATAGGCGTCCAAACCGATGGTGGCGCCATGTTCATCGCCGGAATGTCGGCCATAACCGAACCTCCCATTAACGATCTGTGGACGGTGCCGGGCGAACAGGAGTTGCTGAAGGGGTGGCAGAAGGAGGATTCTGATTTATTCAATAGTATTAATGCGGTGGAGTATTATCATCAGGTTCAGATTGATGATTTCATAAAGGCCGTTATCCATTCGCGCGATCCGCTGGTTACGGGAGAAGAAGGCAGAAAGACCGTGGAGATCTTTACCGCCCTCTATCGTTCGCAACGCACCCGGGAACCCATCAAGTTCCCACTTACACCTGCTTTGAAAACGCGCTGTCATTCTGAGCCCTTCGCCTGTCATTCTGAGCGAAGTGAAGAATGACAGGCGAAGGGCTCAGAATGACAGGGTTTTCATGGTTTCCGGGTGCCCGTCAGCGGACGAGCATGAGCGACTGCGGACCATTTCAATGGTTGAAACCTCTTCCATGAAGATAGCTCCCCTCCTCCGCAGGAGGAGGGGGTTGGAGGCGGTGGCCCAGCGATCAACCACCCCTGGCCCCAATTTCCGCGGCCTTTTCTTAGGTCCGTGGACTTCCGAGCGGGGGCAAAAGAAAAAGACATCCGACCCTGGATCGCGGGCGTCTGGCACGCTGCTGGGGAAGTCAGATCAATTCCGCCTGTCTCATCCAGCCCCTCAAGGTAGTAAGATCGTTGCGAATGCTGGCGAGAACCTGTCCCTTATCCATGCTTAGTGTTTTGGCGCCAGAGTCGACTCCTCCCAAAGGATATTCCGTATGCAATTGCACAGGTCCGGAGAAGTTAGCCTCCTTGAGCATGGCGAAATAGGCAGGGAAGTTCACCATTCCCTCACCCAGCGGACACCACAAGGGCTCCCATTGGCCTTTGGCGTTCTTGCCCCATTTGAAATCCTTGATGGCTACCCCCCTCATGAACGGCGCCATCAAGCGCGTGCTATTCACCCAGCCGCCCAGTCCCCCCTCCACTGTAGCGTGCCCAATGTCGAAATTTGAGCTGACCCAGCGAGGATCGAAGTCCTTAATCAGCATCCAAAGATCCCAGACCGACGCCCCTACCATATCACCGGAGTGATTATGGTACATCGCACAGACTTTGTACTTCTCATTCAGCGCCGCGAGCCTGGCGACCCGCTTCTTCAACTGGGCAAGCCGATCAGGAACGTTGATAAGCAGGCCGAAAGGTTTTTTGACAGGCGCATGGCGGGTCGATAAATCGGGCATGCTCTTATTATCCGACCAGGCGAACCAACCCCACCTGTAGCGAGTTATCCCCACCTCACTAGCCGTGCGAATAATGGCTTCCGCATTCGGAGAATCGGCGTCAACAATTCCGGCGGTGATCATGGGAATGATCAGGCCAGCCTGGCGGACTATCTTTGCCACCTTGGGCAGGTCCTGCTGCACGCGCTCCGGCTCCACGTGGCCGCCCTGACGTACCGTTACGTCAAGACCGTCAAACCCCAGTTCCTTCGCCGTCTCCGCCATGTGCTCCCAGTCGAGCCATTGGAGGTGCTTGGAGAAATAAACAATCGGCAATCGACCGCCTGGTTCGCCAATTCCAGCCTCGCTTGACCAAAGACTCGAAACACCGGCCAGCGCCCCCGCTCCTGCTACACTGGCAAGGAATCTCCTCCGAGATGAATCCACGCGAGTTTGTGTCATGATTAGGCCTCATGTTAGGGGTTTACCGGAATTCATTGATACCTCAACAGAACACCTCAGTCAACCAAAAGTCTCCCCCTGTGAGTGGAACAAGGTCAGTTCGCCACCTTTTGGTGTCGGTAACTCGACAGTTTTTGAAAACCAACCGCGAAGCTCTGGAGTGCGGCAGTTCGCTGCCGCTTTGCTCAGGCCAGCTTGCTGGCCGTTCCGCTCGAGGACTCGGATGATTGGGCTCGGAAGGGTGAACCGGGCGCAAAATAAATCATTCGTAGTGAAGCACGGTTGCGGGCGCGACGTGCGCGGCGCGATAAGCGGGGAAGAGGCTCGCGGCGAATGCCGCCAGGAACAGCACCGCCGAAACGGTTATCAGGGTGACGTAGTCCGTGCCACTAAGACCGTACAAGAGACTGGTTGTGAAACGGCCCAGGGCCACAGCAATGGCCAAGCCGATTGTTAGTCCCAGCGCAGACATGGTCAAGCTTTGGCGCATGACCATGGCCAGCACGCTGCCGCGGTTGGCGCCCAAAGCCATGCGGATGCCGATCTCGCGCGTCCGGCGGCGCACGGAATAGCTAATCACTCCGTAGAGACCGACAGCGGCAAGCGTCAGCCCGACCGCACCGAAAACCGCCAGCAGTGTGGCGCAAACACGCGGAAAGAGCATGGACTTGTCCACGTGTTCCTGCATGGTCTCGGTATTGAAGATGGCCATGCTGGGATCGAGCGCGTTGACTTGCGCCCGAACCGGCCCAAGCAGAGAGCGCGGACTCACGGAAGCCTTGACGACCATCGATATTCCGTAGAAACTCATCACCTTCTGTGGGGCTCCCTCCAGAAAAAGGTAGGCGCAGTTCGTCGGCTCCTCATCCAGCTTGCGAGATTTCGAGTTTCGAGCTACGCCGACGATGGTGTACTGGACCTTATCATTCGTCACCTGGCGTCCCAAGGGGTCTTCGTCTCCGAACATACGCCGCGCCATGGTTTGGTTGATGATGGCCACATGCTCGTCGTCGGTCTGGCGATTGAAATCGCGGCCGCGCAATAGCGGAATTCCCAGGCTCTCGAAAAACCCAGCGCCCACGCGGTAAATATCTGCATTGACCCTTTCATCTCCCTGCGCCTTGGTGCCTTTGGCGTAGAAGTCACCACCGGTTCCCCCGATGCTCAGCGGAAGGCTATCGACAAAGCTCACGGTCCGGACTCCCGGCAGTGCCGACACACGATCGCGGAGCTGGGAGAGAAATTGTTGAGTCTTCGCGGCCGAGTAATTGTGGAGTTTGGGATCGACCGCCAGCAGCAAAATGTTGTGGGGCTTCATGCCGATGTCAATTGAGGTAGCATTTTGAAGACTGCGGAGAAACAGGCCCGCACCCGCCAGAAGCACCAGCGACAGGGCCACCTGTACAACCACCAGGGCATTCCGCAACCCGAATCCTCGCATCCTGCCAAATATCGGCGACTCGTTTTTGAGCGCCACAACCAGGTCCGGGCGCGTGGCGCGCAACGCAGGAGCCAACCCAAAGAGGATGCCCGTCAGGATCGAAAGGAACGCCGTGCAGGCCAGAACGCGCAGGTCCACGCCGAAGTTAAACACCACAGGAAAGGGGAAGGGAACTTCGACCCGGGAAATGGTGCGCACGGCGATGGCCGCGCACCCCACGCCCACGGCTGCGCCGGAAAGGGCAAGCAAAATGCTCTCCGTGAGCAGTTGACGGACCAGTCGCCAGCGGCCCGCCCCCACCGCCAGGCGGATGGCGATCTCCCGCTGGCGGCCCGTGGCACGGGCCAGCAACAGGTTGGCAACGTTAGCGCAAGCCACCATAAGCACGAACCCGACCACCACCATCAGCACAGCTACCAAGCCACGCGCCTGGGTCTCGGAGCCGCCAATCAGCCCACCCGCACGGGCAAGGATTATCGGGCGCTGGTCATACCGGCTCTCGCGATGATAGGTGGCATTAATCCGCTTTTTCACGACGTTCATCGCGGTCGCCGCCTGGGCGAGCGTTACACCCGGCTTGAGCCGAGCGCTCATCGACAACCATGAATCGTTGCGCGTAGTGCGGGGCTGGTCCTGAGCGATGTCAGGGAGGAGTTGGTCGGCCATCGCCAGCGGCGCCCAGAATTCCGCCAGGACGCCGTTGTCCGTGCCCGTGAAGCCGCGCGGCGCCACGCCAACCACCGTATAGCGTTGCCCATTCAGCAAAATTCCCCGGCCGATGATGCCCGGGTCCGAGCCAAATCGGCGCCGCCACAGACTGTCGCTGAGCACCACAACTTGGTCCCGGCCCACCACTTTGTCTTCCTCCGGCACGATGCCACGGCCAAGCGCCGGCGTGGCACCTACAACGGAGAAATAGTTTCCGGTGACAAGCTGTCCCCAGACGTGTTCCGGCTCGCCCGCGCCGCCGATGCTGGCGGGAACGAACGCGAAGTAGGCACACATTCCGCCCTCAAAAACGTCCGCCGTCTGGTCGCGGTAATCAGCATAGTCGGGGTATGAAAAGGTCTCGCCGCCGTCGGGGAAAGACACCAAGCGCTGCGAACTGCGGACCGGCAGCACACCCCAGAGCAGACCCTCGGCGATGCTGAACACGGTGGTATTGGCGGCAATCCCCAGGGCAATGGAAATGATGATGGCCAGTGTGACCCCGGGGGTCTTGATCAAGGTGCGCGCGGCGTAACGTACATCTTGTGATAGCCTCGTCATCGCAAACCTCCATGTAGCGAGGCGCTACGGCTGCTCTGTGTATACGGATACTCTAGGGGAAAAGTTCAAAAGCCGGTGGGGGCTGATCGAACGGCGAAGGCGGGTGTCCCTTTTGTCCGCCCTAAACAAGGGGGGTTGAGCTGCCGAACTCCGTATGCAAGCCTGTATCACGCAGGTGCCTATTCGTGCCGCAGGGCGATTAAGGGATCGACGCGCGCGGCGCGACGGGCAGGGAGATATCCGGCGAACACTGCGACTGCCAGCAGGAACAGGGAGACACTCGCAAAGACGGTCGGATCGGTAGCGCTCACCCCAAACAGCATCGAGCGCAGGAGGCGTGTGAGCGCAAGGCCTCCCGCTACCCCAATCCCTACACCAGCGCCGGCCAGTAGCAATGCGCGCTTGATCACCATGGCGAGAATTGTGCTGCGCCCGGCGCCCAGCGCCATGCGCACCCCGATCTCCTGGGTGCGGCAGGCCACGGTGTACGAGATCAACCCGTAGATGCCGACGGCCGCAAGCAGCAGGGCCAGGGCGGCGAACCCCGCGACGAGCGCAACCGTGAAGCGCCGCTCGCGAGTCGAATGCGCGATGCTGCCGGTAAGCGTGCCGATCTCGGAAACCGGCAGCTCCTTGTCTAATTCGCGCACGGCACTGCGGAGACTGGGAGCGAGACGCAGTGGATCCAATGCGGTACGAATCACCACTGCCATGGCCGCGTCCGGCGTTTCGGCATGCGGAAAGTAGGCTTCCATGTCAGGCTTGTCCGCGAGGGAGGTCTGGTGGAGGTCAGCAATCACACCGACCACCGTGATCCAAGTCTTCCCGTCGCCGCCGAACCGTCTTCCGACGGGGTCTTCGCCAGGCCAGCACTGCCGCGCCATGGACTCGTTAACGATCGCCACCGGCCCGCCGGAGGGATCGCGCTCGTCGAAGAAGCGGCCTTTGAGCAAGGGAATCTGGAGTGTCTCGAAGTACTTCGGGTCAATGCGCCGGAAAAAGACGATCGGTTTATGGCCCTCAGCGGGCGGCGGGGCCCCTTCAACAATAATGGACTCGCCGCTCTTCGAATTGCTGAATGGCAGGTGAGAAACCATGCTCGCGGACTTGATGCCGGGCATCGCATTGAGCCGCCCAAGCAATGCCTTGTAGAAATTGATTATCTGAACGGGTTTGGGATAAGCCTCCTCCGGTAGGGTCAGGGAAGCTGTCAGGACTCCGTCGGGATTGAACCCTGGGTTAACGGCCTGCAGGCGAAGCAGGCTTCGCACCGTAAGCGTCGCCCCGATGGCGAGTATCAATGCCAGGGCGACTTCCAGAACTACGAGAGAGGCGCGCAGGGCGCCGCGACGCGCTCCATCACCGGTACGCCCGCCTGCCTGCAAGCTCTCTGTCAAATTAATCCGCACGGCCGCGGTGGCAGGGGCCATTCCGAACAGCACGGTTGTCAACAGGGCCGTGCCCAACGTGAAACACAGCACGGACGCATCGAGGGAGACGCTTTCCTGGAAGGGTAAGTAACCGGGGATTGCCGCCAGTGCGCGCACCACGCCCCAGGCAGCCAACAAGCCCAACCCGGCGGCCACGAATGCCAGCAAGGCGTGCTCGCCCAGCAGTTGCCGAACGATCCGCCCCGGACTTGCGCCCAGGGCGCTTCGAATGGCTATCTCTCGCTGCCGGTGGGAGGAGCGCGCCAGCAGCAGGTTCGCCACGTTGGCGCAGGCGATGAGCAGCACGAAGCCCACCGCCGCCAGGAGCACCCACAGCGCCACCTTGACCTCGCCGACCTCCTGCTCGAGCAGCGGGATCGTCAGCACGGTGAAGTTGAACTTGCGGTACGGGTACTCCGGGTGC
>Ga0187808_10000697_pt1 | contig 10947 bp, 7 predicted proteins | sample NC_wetland_sal_i_5_FD_132427 | JGI IMG/M metagenome (GOLD analysis project Ga0187808, IMG submission 132427) | Wetland sediment microbial communities from Neuse River Estuary, North Carolina, USA - ASW_3 | ecosystem: Environmental > Aquatic > Freshwater > Wetlands > Sediment | place: USA: North...
ACAGCCTTCTCCCTTGGGGAGAAGGTGCCCGACGGAGGAGGGCGGATGAGGGGTCTCTTCGCGGAAGCAACCCCTCACCCGGCCCGCGTCCCGATGAAGTGCATCCGGATCGCGGTCCACCCTCTCCCCTCGGGCTGAGCATGTCCGGCATCTTTCGCTGGACACCGGGGGTGCATTTTATGCACCCCCGGTGTGCAGCAAAAGATATGGGTAACGACCAGCCCCTCGGGAGAGGGTTAGGTTAACGCCCAAGGGGTGTCCCGCAGACGCGGGACGGGGTGTGGGGCCCGGTCCGGGGGTTTCACCCCCGGCTACTCAATTGGCTCCCCTCCGGGTAGCGCCCGGCGCCTCGCGCTGAGGCCCGGCCGCGAGGGCAGCATGGGCTTTCCGCGCAGCCGAGAATCCCTGTTGCAATCGGGTACAGAAGGTTTTGAAACAGCTTCTAGGGCTTGTAGCTGGTGATTTTCGGGCTGAACCTCGGCGCTTGTCGCCTTTTCAAGAGTGCCGACGTTCTTGCCGGATCGTCTCGAGAGGAGCTCCTGTCAAACGCGACACAACGCTCTCGATATCGTCGAGTGTAACCGTGCTCAATACGTCGAGGTTGTGTTTCGCGCGCAGATGCTGCAACTCCTCTCGTGCCTTGCGCTCCTCGTCCGAGTAGGACCGCGCCTTGTCGAATGCATGAGTGCTAATGGCGTTCTTCATTCGGTCCTCTATGGATTTGAGACGCTGCTCGAGCTCAATCACCTCTTCGGGCCGCGCAGCCGCTCGCCGCGCCGCGACCACGCCGGCCTCGTCGAGCGAGTCGATTGCTTTGCCGGGCAGACAGCGGCCCTGGATGAAGCGCTGGGAGTGATAAATGGCGTGCTGCAGGGCCTCATCAGTGTAAAGGACATTATGGATTTGTTCGTAGCGTTGCTTAACGCCGGTCAGAATGGTTAGCGCTGTTGCCTCGTCGGGCGGCTGGATCTCGACAGGGTTGAACCAAGTCTTGAGCCACATTTCCTCCTGGATCGCCTTGCGGTAGTCACCCGGGATGGCCGAGGTGAGGCACTGGACCTTCCCTTGAGTGATGAGTGGCTTCACGAGTTCGAACGTATTCAGTCTGCCTTGAATGTTTGCCTTAGCAAACGCGTCTTGCAGACAAACAATCAGGTTCGCAGTATCAGCCAACTCGTTTAAGACAGCGAAAACGCGATCGTCAAGGGGTTCGCCTGCTCTGGTCAAGGCCATAAGGGGAGAGAACTCGAGGTTCAAGAGGCGCTTGCTTTCCAGCCGAGGCGGCACCTTGCCGCTGCGAATCCGCTGCGCCAAGCCATGCACGATGGCCGTTTTCCCAACCCCCGGCTCGCCAATCAATACTGGATTGTTTCTGGTGCGGCGGCAGAGCGCGCTGATGACATGCTCCAGTTCGTCTTGACGGTCGATCAGGGGATCGAGCTCATTCTTCGCCGCGGCCTCCGTGAGGTCGCGGGTAACAACAGACAGCAACGATTTGCTGGCAACGGCGGCGGACGCCGTGGTCCCGGTTTCGCCACGGGCAAATTCCGCACGAAGGGTTTCGAGCTGAAGACCAAGCTCCTGCAACGTCTTGGCTGCCGGGCACTCTTGTTCGCGAAGGAGCCCCAGCAGCAGGTGCTGGCTCCCGATTTGCTTGTGCGAGAGTCGATCCGCCTCTTCAGCCGCGTTGAACAGAACGCGTTTGCACTCTTCGCTTAGCGGCAAATCAACTGAGGTTGGGATTTTCTTGCCACCGGGTGTGCGAGCCCGAATCTGGTTCCGGATCGTTTCGGCCGATGCGCCGGAACGTGCCACGCGGTTAGCAATGTCTCGATCTTCTCGTAGGAGGCCGAGGAGCAAATGGTCAGTTTCGATATAGCGGCTGCCGAACTGGCTGGCTTCATAGCGGGCGAAAAAAATTACGCGACGCGCTTTCTCGGTATATCTTTCAAACATAGGAGAGGGCCTCGCACTTTCACTTCTTTTCAACCGCGATGAGGTTGTCTTCAGGGTTCCGGTCGATGAGCTTGTTGTAAGGGTCGATGCCCGCCCAAGTCGGCACCTGGCTGACGAGAAAAGTGAAAGTGGTCTCGCGTTGGGTGAGATGGTGCTTGGCCAGCTCGAGCGGCTTCAGATGTTCCTTGGTGCCGCTGAACACTCCGACATCAATACGGTCGTCGAGGGTCATGGGAGATTCATTTCCAGAGCCATCCGCCTTGCGTTTTTGGGCCGAAACCGTCAGCGTGACTTTGTACTTGTGGTCCGGGGCGGGAGAGTAAGTGGCGGAGACGGCCTTGTTGTCAAAGAGGACAATGGATTCGAACATGTCGGTGATTACGTATTGCAGCTCCGGAGGCGTGACTTCGCGCAGGGCGGCCACGAAGCCGCGAGTGTCCGGGAAGGGACCGCTCGCGTAGCGGTTCTTCGCCAAGAACCCGCGCAGCGCGGCGTTCATGCGATCTTCGCCAATGTAGTCATCGAGGGCGAACATCACGAGCGCTCCCTTCTGATACCACACATAAGGCTCGCGCTGCACCAGCACCAGCGGTGGTTCATGGCGCGTCTCCCCGCCACGACCGCGCAGGTAGCCATCCAGCTCGTGCCGGAGCTCCTTGTGCAGCATGTCGGGGCTGTACCTTCTCTCCAGGACTTTCAACGCCGAATACTCCGCCAACGTTTCCGACATCATGTTGGAGCCTTGCGTCTGGCTGCCGATGAGCTGGTGGCCCCACCACTGGTGGGCCAACTCGTGCGCAGTGACGAAATAGAGCAAGTCGATGTCATCCGGCTTTTTCATGCGCTGAATGAAGCCAATGCCCTCTGAGTACGGGACGGTATTCGGGAAAGACTGCGCGAACTGGCGATAGCGTGGGAATTCGAGCACGCGGAATTGCTGGAACTGGTAGGGGCCGTAGCTGCTCTGATAGTAATCCAGGCCGGACCTGATGGACTCGAGCATGCGGTTGAGATTGTATTCGTGGCCGGGCAGGTAATAGATTTCGAGCTTGACGCCTTTCCACTCGTCCCGCTTCACGTTGAAACGGCCACTTAGAAACGAGAAGAAGTTGTTGATGCGGGTGTCGCCCATGCTGTACTCGAAATGCCGGCGGCCGTTCTCGGTCCACTCGCGCTGGAGATAGCCCGGGGCAATCGCGATTTGATCGGGCGAGGTGCTGACCAGGGCGTGAAACGTGACCCACTCCGAGTCCGTGGTGAAGAGATTGATGTTGCTGTAATAGGGGTCGCCGGGCGGGGCCATTTCCTCCAGTAGTCCGAGTTTCTCTTCCCGGCGGCGGACCGGATCGTCGAGCTCGAGGGTCTGGTTGTAACCGATAAAGGGGAAATAGTCGCGGTCAAAAAAAGTACCATTGAAAGCGAACTCCGGCCGTTCGTGCCCATCCTTGAATCCGCGCGCCGTGTAGGAAGCGCGGAAATCCATGCGCATGGTCGCGCCCGGCGGGAGCGGCTGGTCGAGAGTGTAGATGGTATAAAAATGACGCTTGTCGCTCAGCTTCAGGTGCGCCGGCCGGTCAAAGCGGACTTCATCTATGGACTCTCTGCCGTCCGAAATGTGGACTTCGCTGATGGGCTGGGCGGAGCGATTGGCCAGCATGTAGTAGCCAGCGCCCTTGAATGAGCGGCGCTCGGGGATGATGTCCACTGTGACATCCACTGCGGTCACCTTAGGTTGGGGCAGGCGCTCATATTTCTTGTAGAGCCGCTCATAGTCGGCCTGCCGGTGGAGGCCTTCCTGGTCGGTGCGAAATTCGTTCAGGATATGCGTATTGTAGTAGAACCAGGTGCCGCTACCGGCGGCGAGGGTCAGAGCCAGCAGGGCGGCTGGCCAAAGCATGCGGAAGCGCGGGCCCGCCTGCCGCAATCGTGCCCCCCAGGAAACGTCGGCGCCGCGCCGAGAGACGACCATGGCCAGCACGGCCTGGAATACACCTATAAAGAACCAGTAAGAAATCGACCATACCAGGCCTGGCACAAAGTGCCCGTAGCCGTTCATGTCGGAATAGGTATAAGGCGTGATCTCGCTGTAGAGAACGAGGCGATTCTCAACGCCGTACCGGTACAGGATGGGGACCAGAAGGATGAACCCGATAAAGATGGCGTGGCCCAGGAATTTGTTGCCGACTATCGTGTGAATGAAGAGGGCGAGAAGGACCAGGGTGAGGACGTTCGGATAGAAGAGGAAAAAGAGCTCCTTAACGTACAGCAAGATCTCGTAATGATAGTACCCGGAGACCGTCTGCATGATGATCCCGCAGACCATCACCAGGGCGAGCAGGATAAACTCCACTACCGCCAGCGCCAGGAACTTGCTAAGCCAGTCGATCCAGTCGGGCACGGAAAGCGAGTCGTGAATTTGCTCGAAGTGCACGTTGCGTTCGCGCCAGATCACTTCCCCCGCGTAGAGGGTGCCAATGATCATGAAGAACAGCCCAGCGCTGCCCTCCACCATTCCCACCATCAAGTAAGTGACCGGCCACACATCGACGTCGTTGACTTGCCCGGCGAAGTAGCAGTCGACCAAAGTGAAGACCACCATGATCAGGCTGATGGCCCAGAAAGGAATCTCGCGGACCACGTTGAAGAAGCGCACTCGGGTAAGCGATGCCAATTGGGCGCGCGTGGTGGCGGAACTGAAGGTCTGGATGGCGCGGGGCAACTCGATGGCAAAGCGCGGCCGCACAGCTTGGCGTTCCTCCTCTTCTTCCTTGCGCGCCGCCCGGGCGCGGCGCCCCGAACGCCGCGAAGTGAGAGTCTCGGCAGACATGGGAAAGAATATGTAGGTCACCGCCAGCGCAACCAAGCCCACGGCGAGCCACACCAGTCGGTTGTAAAGGAACATGCCACTCCAGTGGACAAGCTGCAGGTTGCGTTCGGCCACAGTCCAGTACCGGGTGACATTACCGATCAGCACGAAACCGAGAGGATCGACGATGGAGGGCCAGAAACGCTCGAGCTTATTTGTGCTGACCACGGCCCCCAGCAGGATGAGGTAAATGGCAAAGAGGATCACCCCCTGAAGGTAAACTACCACCAGGCGCCGGGTGAGCGCTGCTACGCAATAGAAGAGACTGCCGAGGATAAAAACCTGGGCGATCACGTAAAGAAAAGGCTGGAAATATGTTGCTAGTTGGATCGGCGCCAGACGGGTCTTGTCGGCCCAAGGCATGAAGGTGCCGGCCATCGCGCCCCAGATCAAGCCAGAAAGAATCAGGGTGGAAATCACCAGGGAGGCGGCCCAGCGGCCGCCCAGGTAGGCGAACTTCGAAATGGGCTTGGTAAAGAGGAGTTGATAGGTGTCTTGTTGGAAGTCGCGCAGAATGGAGGGACCGAAAATGGCGGCGATGAGAATGGCCCCAAAGCCGGTTAGCTGCATGTAGAAAAGGGTCAGGGCGTAGGGACCGTTAAGCAGCACCTTGCCGGTGCCGACAGGCCCGAAGTCGTGCACGGAGACTTCAAAAAGAGCCATCAGGAAAAAGATCAGAAAAAAGACGTAGGTGGAGAGGCTTCGCAGGCGGAGTTTCAATTCAAAAAGGAAATGGCTTGTGAACATGGGCCGATCCCTCCAGGCCGTGAGCTAGTTGCTCAGGTGCCGCGAAAGGTTGAGGAAGTAGACGTCTTCGAGATTGGCGTCGGCTGGAGTGAAGCCATCGCCCGGTGAAGATTCCGCGTACACGCGAAGCTCGTGCAGGCCGCCCACCAGATGGGCCGAGATGACGTGAAACGAAGCCTCGATCGCCGATCGCTCCGCGTCGGTGGAAACTACCTTGCGCCAGACTCGTCCCTTCAGCTCATCGACGGCTTCCGAAGGGACGCCTTGCAGCAGGAGCTCACCGTTGTTGATGATGGCCATGCGGGAGCAGAGCTCGCTTACGTCGTCCACGATGTGGGTGGAAAGGATCACCACCACGTTGCGCCCGATGGCGCTGAGAAGATTGAGAAAGCGGTTTCGCTCCGTGGGGTCCAAGCCGGCCGTGGGCTCATCCACAATAATGAGCTGCGGATTGGCGAGCAACGCTTGGGCGATGCCGAAACGCTGTTTCATGCCGCCGGAGTATGTGCCCAGCGCTTGCTTGCGGAGGTCCCACAGGTTCGTTTGGTGCAACAGGCCTTCCACCAGTTCTTTGCGCTCCCCGCGATTCAAAATGCCCTTCATGACCGCCAAATGGTTCAGCAAATCGTAGGCGGACATCTTCGGGTAGACCCCGAATTCCTGAGGGAGATAGCCGAGGAGGCGGCGCGTGGCATCCTTCTCCGCAATGAGATCGAGCGAATCAAGATGCGCCGAGCCGCTGTCGGGCTCGAGCAGGGTGGCGAGGATCTTCATTAGAGTCGACTTGCCGGCGCCGTTGGGGCCGATGAGGCCGAACATGCCTTGCGGAATGTCCAAAGAAACATTGCGTAGGGCGCGAACGCCTCCCGGGTAAGTCTTACTGAGATTGCGAATTGAGAGCACAATGACCTCCTTGTGCAGCGGAACTTCTGGTACACGCAGGGAATCACTCTAAGTCTATGTGGAGAGGCTATTCTATCATGGCTTGCAAACCCGCGAAATCGAATCGACGCCAGGTAGTAGTGTCATTTGCACAATTTGGATATCCCAGAGCTCACGTCATTCCCGCGAAAGCGGGAATCCGCAGGGCATTCCCTGTGAATGTCAGGCCTACGGGCTGGATTCCCGCTTTCGCGGGAATGACGGTGGGCCGTGTAGCGGGCGCCCTTTCAAAAGACGTCACTGCCTGGCGCCAAGGAAATAACCTTCACGCCGGAGAACGATCCTGGTGTATAATTTGGATATTGCCTCTTAGGTACGCTTTTATAGTTAGGTGAAAGGTCATGTCCTTTGGTGGGGCGGTCACCCGCATACTTACCGAATTGAGGCAGGGCGACGAGCGCGGCCGATCTGGGCTAATCATCCTGATTTATGCCGAGCTGCGTCGTATGGCAGCTCGATACGTGCGAAGCGAACGCTCGAATCACGCGTGAGCAAAGAGTATGAGGACGCTGGCTTGAGGTCCCAAACTACAGAAGGGGATTTTACCGGCAAATTACTGCAGGGCCGGTTTCGCATTAAGGCCAGGCTGGGCGCCGGCGGCATGGGGGAAGTTTACCTGGCCGACGACCCCAAACTGAAGCGCTGCGTGGCTCTGAAGCGTTTGCCTCCTCATATGCGGTTGGACGAACGCTACCGAAGCAACCTGCTCCGCGAAGCCCGCCGCGCTTCTTCGCTCAATGACCCGCATGTTGCGCAGGTTTACGACGTTTTGGAAGACGAGGGTGAGGCCTTTCTCTTGATGGAGTATGTCGAAGGCAACACTCTGCGCCAGAAGATTTCCTCCCCTCTGCCCATGGCCGAAGTGCTCGATATCGCCATTCAGTGCACGGAAGCCCTGTTGACGGCCCACCAGAAAGGCGTGGTCCACTGCGATATCAAACCCGAAAACATCATGCTGACCCCGGCGGGACTGGTAAAGATCCTCGACTTTGGCATCGCCAAACGGCTCCCGAGCCAGGAGGCAGGGACCACGACAGCCAGCGTGGAGCCGGAGGGGCTGATCGGAACCCGAAACTACATGGCTCCCGAGGTTCTGGCGGGTGCTCCGCCGGATGCCAGTGCCGATATTTATTCTCTCGGTGTGACGCTCTATGAGGCTTGCACTGGAAAGCATCCGAGGCAAGGGAACGGCCTGAGCTCTGCTTCGCGCGAGGCTGGCGTCGCAGATCGCCCCGCACCACCGCAGGCCATTGAGCTGATTCTCGCCAAAATGCTTCGCGTGGACCCGGCCCAGCGCTATCCGAGCGCGGCCGAACTATTGCAGGACTTGCGAGCGGTGCGGGAATCCCGATCGTGGGAAGCGAGTCCGCATCCGGTCCGCGCGGGTGTGAGGGGCCGCCGCGCGGCGCTCGCCATTGGGGTCGTGATGCTTGTGGTGATTATGGCCTGGGCGGGAGTGACTAAGGTGCGGCCTTGGGTATACCGCGCCCTGCACCCCGTTCCGGAGCAGAAGGCGGTGGCCGTGCTCCCATTTTCGGTCGCCGGCGCAGATGCCGGCACCAAGGCTTTCGCCGACGGACTATGCGAGGTGGTCAGCGCCAAACTGACCCAGCTCACCGCAAGGCCACGATTCCAAGTTATTCCTGCAAGTGAAGTACGCGCCAGGCACGTGCTGACCGCGACGGACGCGCGCAAGGAATTTGGCGTGAACCTGGTGATCGAAGGAACCTGGCAGCAGGCCGGCGGCGCCGTACACGTCATGCCCGTTCTTATTGACGCATCAAGTAACCACCAACTGAGAGCGAACGAATTCGTAGCGGCATCAACCGACCCCATCGGCCTCGAAGGAGAAGTAGCCTCCGGCGTTCTCAAGATGTTGGAGATTGAGCTCGAGCCCAAGGAACAACCATCCTTCAACGCACAAGGCACTTCCGAGTCCAACGCCTATGCACACTACCTGCGGGGCCGAGGTTACTTGGAGGAGTTCCAGAAACCCGAAAACATCGATTCGGCAATTTCGGAGTTCAAAGGCGCGCTCGAGCAAGATCCCTATTACGCTCGGGCCCTGGCGGGTCTGGGTGAGGCCTATTGGCAGAAGTATGGCCTCGCCCGCGACCGGTCGTGGAGCCTGCTGGCCAAAACCAACTGCGAGCGGGCTGTCAGTTTAGCAGGGTCCGAATCGGCCGGGCACGCCTGCCTGGGGCAAGTGCTTCTCGGGACGGGAGAATACCAGCAGGCGGCGCAGGAGTACGAGCGTGCGGTGCAGCTCGAACCCACTAATGACCAGGCCATCCAAGGAGTGGCGAAGGCTTTCGACAAGCTCGGTAATACCCGGGAGGCAGAAGTCAGCTATCGCAAGGCGATTGCGCTCCGCCCCAACAATTGGATGACTTACAACTCCTTGGGTGGGTTCTACTCGGGTCATGGCCGTTACCCCGAAGCCGCTGAAATGTTCGCGAAAGTTGTCTTAATCGCGCCTGACAGCTTCCGCGGGTGGACTAATCTGGGGGGCACATACGTTAACGAGGGTCGCTACCAGGAGGGCATTGAGACACTGCAGCACTCAATTGCTATTCGGCCCACTTATGCGGCGTATTCCAATCTGGCGACGGCGTACTTCGATTTGCGGCGATTTGACGACGCGGCCCGCGAGTACAACCTGGCATTACAGCAGGACGATCGGGATTACGTTGTTTGGGGAAATCTGGCCTTCGCCTACTATTACGGTGGAAACCGTGGGCGTGCGCTGGCCACCCTCGAAAAAGCAGCTTCACTAGCCAAGGAAAGACTCGACGTCAATTCGCGCGACGCGACGGTATTGGGGGACCTCGCCACTTATTATTCCATGCTGGGAATGAGCAAGCCCGCGGCAGACAGCCTCAGTCGTGCCCAGCAACTCGCACCTGCTGATGCCGACGTATTGTTCGATGCCGCGTTGGTGTACGCCGACACCCGCCCTGACCTTTCGGTGCGGTTTCTCAGGAGAGCTTTGCGCCACGGCCTCTCGATCAGCACAGTACTCAATGCCCCCGCTTTCGATGGCATGCGCAACAACTTTGGATTTAAGTCACTGCTCCTCGAATACGGAAGGCCCCATAACAAGGACAGTTCGCAAGCTTCCCCTGGGTCAATCCCCTAGAGCGCCGTAGGAGGTTTACAAAAGGAGGCAAAATGGAGAAAAACGACGGTTATCAAACCCCTAGAGACATCAACGTGTGCGACGATGGCAAAATCGCCAGTCCTGGAGATCCTATCACTTGGCATAATCTCCGCGCGCATCCCGTTACCGTATATTTTGATACGGCAGACGGCAACCCGCTTGACGAAGGTCCCTTCCCGATTCAGGCCAAAAGTACACGCACAAATCACGTTGAAGTCAAAGTGACACTAAAGCCGTACGAATATCGCGTGGTACCGGCGTGCGATTCACCGCGCTCTGGGAACCCGAGAATCATCATTCAATTGCAAAAAGCTCTTGGTGCATATAAAGCACGATAAAGGAGGCGATCATGGCAGATAGCGAAGTTTCACAGACGAGTGTAAGCGATCTGACGAAGCCGGTTCAAGACTTGCTCGATGGGATCGTCACCCAGATGAAGGGAACGGCTGCGATCAAGAGTGCTGCTCAACAGCCGCTGTTCTTCCCCAACGGCATTGAACTGATCCAACTGATTGTGAAAGTTGGTCCAGCCGATGTCGAAGTCACAGTTGCGGGGCCAAAAGGGGCCAGGGAATCGCCATCGAAAACCAAGGGAGAGGCAAGAATGATGGATATCCACGACATGAAAGTCTGTGCTCCGGTCAATACTGAATATATTTTCCGCGGTGATTGCATCACTTGGCACAACGATGGCCCCGATGATATCGAGATTGTGTTTGATGTTAACGGTTGCCCCCTAAACGTATGTGATTTCACCGTGCCCAAGAACGGGGGAGAGTACCTGACGATAGTGATGGATACAGTTGATGCGGACACATACGAGTACCACTGCCATAAAGCACCGCGTCACGCTCGCAGCACTGTACTTGCAGGCAACCCCAGGATCATAATCCAGTAACGACCGGGAGATGGTCTTTCCAACGGTAGGCGAGCTCTTTTCGCACCATGGGGTGGCGCCTGCTACCGATATTGACCGGGCAAGCCCTGGGCAGGGTCATGGGTGGAAGCGGTAGTGTCGGCTTCCTAAGTTGTGCCCGACACTCGGAACGACCCGTCCTCTTCGTCAACCCAAGGGAAGTTCGACTGGATGACATTCGGTCTACATTCGGAATCCGTACTTAGTCAGTCCCGTAGTCAATCTGCATACGGCGGACTTGCAGGCTGGATAAGGCGAGGACGGCTACGCAAAGAATCAGCAGTCCCAGGATGGCCGCAGCGGGAGAGGCAGGGGTGGGATTGACGGCAATCAGGGCCAGGAGGCTGCCCCTTTCCGCAG
>Ga0187808_10000698_pt1 | contig 10947 bp, 6 predicted proteins | sample NC_wetland_sal_i_5_FD_132427 | JGI IMG/M metagenome (GOLD analysis project Ga0187808, IMG submission 132427) | Wetland sediment microbial communities from Neuse River Estuary, North Carolina, USA - ASW_3 | ecosystem: Environmental > Aquatic > Freshwater > Wetlands > Sediment | place: USA: North...
GCCCGGCCGGCCTGGTCAGGCGTGGCAAGTCCGGCGGGCTGGTTCCCGTCGGCCTCCGGGGAAGCGGCCCCCCCGAAGGCGCCCGACGAGGAACCAGCCCGCGCGGATGATGTCCCTGGCCCGCTCGGCCTGCCCGGCCCCGAATTCTGGGTAATGTGCCATCCCGGCCCGATTCCCGCGGCGGCCACGCCCAAGGTCGCTCGCGGATATGGCGATTCGGAGCGCCGCTCGGTATGGCAGGCGTCCAGCGACGTATGGCAAACCGCGGGCATTGCCTGGGAGCAATCCGCGGTAGATCCTGACCCAGAGTCGGCCTGGTTTGAGCAACTGGAGCCCGAGCCCCCCGCTTCCGCGCCGGAAAGGCCCGCACCCTCGCCGCCTAGCCCTCCGCCCAGTCCGCCGCCTGGCCCTCCGCCTGGCCCTCCGCCTAGTCCGCCGCCTGGTTCGCCGCTAGCGCAGTCGGCCCCGGTATCGCCGTTTTTCGGATCGGCGCAGCCGTTCCCGCCGACGCCCGCGGTCGGCCCAGTACCGCCCGCCGCGGTCCCGCCGTCCTTCGCGTCGGCGCTGGCTTTCCCGCCGCCGCCGGCCTCGGCGTCAGGACGGCCTTTTATGCCGCTGAGCGCGCCGACCTTCGCCGACTACCAGCAGGCGGCACCAGCCGACTTCCGGACGCCGGCCCGGCCTGAGCCGGTTCCAGGGCGCGTACGGCCGCGGCCGCGGCCGCCCGAGGCTGACGAGTTGTTCCGAGCCTGGCAGGGATCGGTCCGCCAGGCCGGGGGCGGGTCGGGCCGCAGGGCGCGTCGGCGTCGCCTGGCGCGGCGAGCGCTCAGGGCCGGGGTGCCGGCCGCGGTCATCATCGCCGTAGGCGCCAGCGCCGTCATAATGCTGACGGGCAAGCCCGGCGACATGCCCGGCAGCCATGCGAAACGAGCCGACCCGCCGCCCGCCAGCGCCCACGACGGGGTGCTGATCCGCGGCGCGTCGACCGCTGTGACGGACACCGCCTTCCCCGGATACGCCGGCCAGCGGGGCACGGTGACGGTCACTTCGATGGCGTCGGTCGACGGCACACGGCTGGCCGTTGGCAGCGCCGACGGGCACCCGGCGATCTGGCGGCACGCGGCGAGCGGGCACTGGACTCTGGTGTCCGCGGCCTCGCCAGCCGTCTACCGGCGGCCTGGCGACGAGCAGTTGACCGGCATCGCACACGGCCCCGCTGGCTGGATCGCGGTAGGCGGCGTCGTGTCTGGCCGAGGCCAGCAGTCGGTCGTCGTGACATCCGCCGACGGCCTGACATGGCGGTCGCTCGACTCGACCGGACCGGGCCCGGACGGCTACGTCACAGCGGTGACGGCGAGCCATAACGGCTACGTAGTCGTCGGCCAGCAGGTCAGCGGGCACAGGATGTTCGCCGCCATGTGGTGGTCGGCCAATCTGCGCGACTGGACCAAGGGCGACAACGGCCGGCTGAACGGCGGCATCAAGCCGAGCAGCGTGTACGCCGTCACCGCTGTCCCGGCCGGGTTCGTCGCGGTGGGCACGCATGGCGACGGCTACGCGATCTGGACCTCACCCGACGGGCGACATTGGACGGTGCACGACATGCGGATACCGCCAGGTGCCATTTCGGCGGTGCTCAGTCAGGTCATACCGAACGGTGGCCGTGTCATCGCGGCGGGGTACGCATTTACCCGGGCCGGCGAGATTCCGATCGTCGTGGTGTCCGCGGATGGCGGCAAGCACTGGCGTCAGACCGCGCTCGCCGCCCCCGCCGGTCTGGGCACGGTGACCGCGCTGACCGCGGCGGGCGCTGGCTTCGTCGCGGCGGGCCAGGTCGGCCCGAAGGGCGCCGAGCGCGCCGTCACCTGGAGCTCACCAAACGGACTCACCTGGTCGCCGCCGACCCCGGTCGGCAACGGCGCGCACGAGATAACCGCCCTGACCGCGGCCGGCCACGAGGTAACCGGCACAGCGCAGGCAGGTGCCACCCCGTCCATCGTGACCATCCACACCCCGTGACCCCGCAGGTCACGCAAGCACGACCGCCCCGCGCCACGGCGTGATCCCTGCGGTCACATCATCCTCTGGTTTTGACTTCGCACACCTTCTGACATTTTGCCGGGTGCATATATCCTGATATATCCGTTATGTTCTGGTCATGGAGTGTGCGAAGTCAGGCCCGGCACCCCGCGGATCGACGCGTCCAGCACCTCGGCGGTATGCGCCGTGGCGATGGACCGTCCACGGCTGGCGAGTTCGGCGCTGATCTGCAGCGTGCAGCCCGGATTCGCGGAGATGACCAGGCTGGCGCCGGAATCGAGCACCGAATCCGCCTTACGCGCCCCGAGTTCGCGTGCCGCCTCAGGTTGCAGCAGGTTGTACACGCCCGCCGAACCGCAGCAGGTCCCCGCGTCACTCAGTTCCACCAACGTGAGCCCGGGGATCTCACGCAACAGTTCGCGCGGCTGCCTGGTGATCCGCTGCGCGTGCCCGAGATGGCAGGCGTCGTGGTAGGCCGCGGTCACCGGCAGCGGGTGCCTGGGCGCGACCGTGCCAAGTTCGGCCAGGAACTCGGTCAGGTCACGGACCTGTGCGGACAGTGCGGCGGCCCGCGACGCCCACGACGCGCCCTCCACCTGGCCAGCCAGGGCGGGGGAGGGGCCCGCTAGCGGGAGGGAGGGGTCGGCCGAGGAGGGGGAGGGGCCCGCTAGCGGGAGGGAGGGATCGGCCAGGGCGGGGGAGGGGCCCGCTAGCGGGAGGGAGGGGTCGGCCGAGGAGGGGGAGGTGCCGGCTTCGGTGGGGGAGGCGTCGGCCACGTGGCTGAACAGCCGCCCGTACTCCTTCATCGCCGATCCGCACCCCGCCGAGTTGACAACGATCGCGTCCACGCCGGCCGCCTCGAACGTGGCGATTGTCCGCTTGGCGAACCTGATGGCCTCCTCCGCGCGACCGGAGTGCAGCGACAGCGCGCCGCAGCACCCCTGCCCGCGCGGAATGATCACGTCGCACCCCTCGGCCGCCAGCACCCGCGCGGTGGCGGCGTTGACCCGCGGGAAGAACACCGACTGCACGCAGCCGGTCAGCATGCCGACCACCGCGCGCCTGGTCCCGAGCGCGGGGACACGCTCAGGGAAGCGACCGGCCGGGAAAGCCAGGGAAGCGGGCGCGAGCCGCAGGGCGGCCTCGGCGGTGGGGGAGACCCGTGCGGGCAGTCCGCCGCGGGTCAGCGCCCGGTCCAGGCCGGCCCGCTGGGCGACGCGCAGCGGGGCGGTCAGCGCCCGCAGCCGGCGAGGGTAAGGGAACACCGCGAAGATCGCCGCCCGCGTAGCGCGATCACGGAACGACCGGCGAACAGGCCCGCCCGCCCCGCCAGGCCCGCCCTCCGGGCCAGGCTCAGCCTCGGCCTCCTCGGTCCACACCCGGGCCGCCTCGATGATCTGGTCGTACTGCACCCCGGACGGACACGCGGTCATGCACGCCATGCAGCCGAGGCACCGGTCGAAGTGCTCGGCCGCCGCCGCGGTCAGCGAGGCACCGTCGAGGATCTGGCCGACCAGGTGGATCCGCCCGCGCGGCGAGTCCATCTCCTCGCCCCACAGCTGGTAAGTCGGGCACGCCGGCAGGCAGAACCCGCAGTGCACGCAGTCCTTGACCGCCGCGCGAACGTCGTCGTCGCTCATCGAGTACCTAGATCCCTTCGGGGAACCGGCCGGGCGCCATCCGGTGGCCGGGGTCGAACTGGTCCTTGACGGCGCGCATCAAACCCAGGGACGGCACCTGGCCGAACAGGCCCCCCGCCAAAGCGAGCGCCGCGCGGACCGCCGCGGGCGCGGCGACCACCACGACGCTGCCCCGCGGGCCGCCAAGCGACAAGCGCAGCGAAGACACGAACCCGGCGACGTCACCAGCGTCCGGGGGCAACCCAACGTAAAGCACGCCGGCCCCCGCGGAACCGTAAACCGTCGGCGTGACACGGTTGCCCACAGCCGCCGCCGAGACCGCGTCCAGCACGGTAGCCAGCGCCGACACCCAGAACGACACCCGCATCAACGTGCCACCGTCGGCCTCGATCCCCCACGGCCACCACGTCGGCGGCTCGCCGGAGACAGACCCGCCGAGCAGCTCCGCCAGCGCGCCCGCCCGCGCGGCCACCCCGTCGCGAGACCCTTCGAGGAGAACACTCACGCTGACCGGCCCGCCGGGGACCGGCCGGTAAAGCTCCACCGCGGACGCGACCAGCGGCGAGTTCGCGGCCGCCGCCACCGAGGAAGCCACAAGACCAGAGTCCGCCGGGAACGTGGTGCTCACGAACGCGCGTGCCCCGGGCAGCGGGTGCAGCCGGAACGTCGCCTGGGTAATCAGCCCGAGCGTCCCCGCCGAGCCCGCGAATAGCTTGCCCAGGTCGTACCCGGCGACGTTCTTGACCACCTTCCCGCCGGACTTGGCCACCGTCCCGTCGGCCCGCACGACCGTGATCCCGATCAGCAAGTCCCGAGGCGACCCGTAGCGCAGCCGCCGCGGCCCGCACAGCCCGGATGCCACCACGCCGCCGACCGTCGCGGTCCCCGGCACGTCCAGCGCGATCTCCTGGCCGGAAGCGGCAAGCACCCCCAGCACGTGGTTCATCCGGGCGCCCGCCTGAACCGACGCCACGAGGTCACCGGCGGCGTGTTCCACAACGGCGTCCATCCGCAGCATGTCCACGACCAGATCGCACCGGCTCGGCGGAACCCCCCAGCCGAGCCTGCTTCCCGATCCGCGCGGCACCACCGCCAGGTCATGCGCCGCCGCCGCGCGCAGGAGCGCCGCCGCCTCACCCACGTCGCCAGGCGACGCGACGAACGCGGGCACGACGCCGTCGATCTCGTCGCCGGCTTCGCCTTCGCGAAGCACGGAGCAGGCTGCCGCGAGAGAGTCTGCGGACACCGTTCTGGATGATGTCATTAAAAAATCTCCGCCTGGCCCGAGACTACCGCCGGGTGGGGAGCCCGCCGGTGACCAGGTACCTCACCGCACAGCCGCGGGGTCGGGAAGATCTTGCCCGGGTTGCACAGGCTGGCCGGGTCGAACGCGCAGCGTACTAGCTGCATGGTGTCGAGGTCGTCGGCGGTGAACATCTTCGGCATATACCTGGACTTGTCCAGACCCACGCCATGCTCGCCGGTGATCGACCCGCCATAGGCGATGCACGTGTCGAGGATTGCACCGGACAGCACCTCCGCCGCTTCCGTTTCAGACGCGGACGCGTCGTCGTACAGCACCAGCGGGTGCAGGTTCCCGTCCCCGGCGTGGAACACGTTGGCCACCCGGATGCCGGCCTCCTGCGACAGCTCCCAGATCCGGGCGAGCACTTCCCCGAGCGCCGTCCGCGGCACCACCCCGTCCTGCACGATGTACGCGGGCGACAGCCGGCCTACCGCGGCGAACGCCGACTTGCGTCCGGCCCAGATCCGGGCGCGCTGCGCCGGGTCGTCGGCCGCGCGGATCTCATATGCCCCCGCCGCCGCGCACAGCGAACGGACCGTGGCGAGCTCCGCCTCCACTTCGGCGGCGGGCCCGTCGAGCTCGACCAGGAGCACCGCGGCGGCGCCCTCCGGGTACGCGCAGTGCACGGCCGCCTCCGCCGCCTCGATAGACAGCGCGTCCATCATCTCGATCGCGGCGGGGACGATACCGGCGCCGATGATGTCGGAGACGGCGCGCCCGCCCGCCTCCATCGAGTGGTACGCGGCGAGCACCAGGTGGACCGCCTGCGGCGCCGGCGTCAGCTTGACGACGATCTTGGTCGCGATCCCGAGCGTGCCTTCCGACCCGGTGAACGCGCCGAGCAGGTCGTACCCGTTGACCACCCCGGTGCCGTCGCCCAGCCAGGTCAGCTCCCCGGCCGGCGTGACGACCTCCAGCCCCAGCACATGGTTCACGGTGAACCCGTGCTTGAGGCAGTGCGCCCCGCCGGAGTTCTCCGCCACGTTTCCGCCGACTGAACAGACCACCTGACTGGAAGGATCAGGAGCATAGAACATTCCGAACGGCCGTGCGGCCTCCGTCACAGCCAGGTTGGTTACTCCGGGCTCGACGACCGCGCGCCGGGCGACCGCGTCGATCTCCAGGATCTTCCGCATCCGGGACATGACGATGAGCACGCCCTCTGAATGCGGGACCGCGCCGCCGGACAGGCCGGTGCCGCTGCCGCGCGCCACGAACGGGACCTCGTGGGCGGCGCACTCGCTGACGACGGCCGCGACTTGTTCGGCCGAGCCGGGGAGCACGACCACCGCGGGGGTCGCCCGGTGTGACGTCAGCCCGTCGCACTCGTAGGTGCGCAGCTCAAGGGGGTCGGTGATGACGTTCGAGGCGCCGCAGATCCTGGTCAACGCCGCGGTCAGCGCGGCGAGGGCCCCCGTCGCCGCCGTTGTCATCTCCTTGGTGTCGGCCATCGCCGCCCCCTTCTACGGCATGCGCTCGTACGCGGGAATCGTGAGGAAATCGGCGAAGGCGTCGGCGAGTGCCACCTCAGTGAACAGCGCGACCGCCTGCCCGTAACGGTCGGCGTCGAACGTCTCTCCGGCGAGTTCGCGGATCTTCACTAGTTCCTCATCGATCATCCGCTCCACCACGTCCTTTGTCACGAGCGGACCGTCGTCGAGCGTGACGTCGTTGTGCACCCACTGCCAGATCTGCGAGCGGGAGATCTCCGAGGTAGCCGCGTCTTCCATCAAGTTGAAGATCGCCACCGCGCCGTTGCCGCCGAGCCAGGCGGCCAGGTACTGCAGGGCGACGCTGATGTTGTTCCGCAGCCCGGCCTCGGTGATGCCGCCGGGGGTCTTGTTGATGGCGAGCAGGTCCTCGGCGCTGACGCTGACGTCCGGCCGCTGCTTGTCGAGCTGGTTCGGCCGGTCGCCGAGGACGCCGTCGAAGACCTCTTTGCAGATCGGCACCAGGTCCGGGTGCGCCACCCAGGAGCCGTCGAATCCGTCGCCGGCCTCGCGGGTCTTGTCGTCGCGGACCTTGGCCAGCGCGATCTCGTTGACCTCCGGGTCACGGCGGGACGGGATGAAGGCGGCCATGCCGCCCATCGCGTGCGCCCCGCGGGCGTGGCAGGTCTTCACGAGCAGTTCGGTGTAGGCGCGCATGAACGGGGCGGTCATGGTCACCGCGTTCCGCTCCGGCAGCACGAAGTCCTTGCCCCTGGTGCGGAACTTCTTGATGATGGAGAACAGGTAGTCCCAGCGTCCCGCGTTCAGCCCGCTGCTGTGGTCGCGCAGCTCATACAGGATCTCGTCCATCTCGAACGCCGCGGGAATCGTCTCGATCAGCACGGTGGCGCGGATCGTGCCGCGCGGGATGCCGAGCGCGTCCTGGGCGATGTTGAACGCGTCGTTCCACAGCCGCGCCTCGAGGTGGGACTCCATCTTCGGCAGGTAGAAGTACGGGCCCTTGCCCTTGTCAAGCTGCTTGCTCGCGGAGGCCACCATGTACAGCGCGAAGTCGGTGAGGCTGCCTGAAGCCCGCCGCCCGTCGATCAGGATGTGCTTTTCTTCCAGGTGCCAGCCGCGCGGGCGGACCACGATCGTGGCCAGTTCGGCGTCCGGGCCCAGCGCGTAGCTCTTGCCCTCTTCTGAGGTGAAGTCGATCTTCCGGTCCAGCGCGTCCTTGAGGTTGAGCTGGCCGCCGATCATGTTCTCCCACAGCGGGGTATTGGCGTCCTCGAAGTCGGCCAGCCAGACGTTCGCCCCGCTGTTGAGCGCGTTGATCGTCATCTTCTTGTCGGTCGGCCCGGTGATCTCCACCCGGCGGTCGGTTAGCCCCGGCGCCAGCGGCGCCACCCGCCAGGACGCGTCCTCGCGGATGTGCGCGGTCGACGGAAGGAACCCCAGCGTCGCCCCGCCGCTGAGCTCCGCTTGCCGGCGGCGGCGTGCCACCAGGAGTTCGGCCCGCCGGTCGCCCAGCTCGTCATGCAGCGCTACCAGCAACTCCAGCGCCTTAGGGGTCAGGATCTCGTCGTAACGTTCTCCGGCGGGTCCGGTGATCTCCACGCGCTCCGGCATTGTTGGCTCCTCCCAGCAGTGGTTTGTACATCCTAGGCATGTGCCCTGCCGCCGCACGAGGCCGGTATTCCTCGTAGCCGCCCCGCGTTGGCACACTTCGCGTGACCAGCGGGCACGCCGTCAAACCTTCAACTAGCCTTCAACTAGTAGGTATCCTGACTGGCACGCGGGCAGTCGGGGGGGTGCCTGAGGGGGCGGCATGGTTTCAATCGCGGGCGAGGACTGGCGGGTTACCGTCGGCCAGCCAGGGCCGGTGCGAGAGCTCGTCATGAGCATGCCGGTGGCCGTGGCCTTCGTCCGCGGGCCTGATCTGGTCTACGAATTCGCCAACGATGAGTACCGGCGGGTAGTCGGCGTCCGCACGCTGGTCGGCCGGCCGATGCGCGAAGTACTGCCGGAGCTGTCCGCCGAACATCTCCAGGCCGTCCGCCAGGTGGCCGTGACCGGGCAGCAGCACCGGTGGCGTGAGCCGGAGACCTGGATCCGCGGGCACGGCCGTGATTCAGAGCAGGTGTTCGTGGTATTCGCCTACCAGTCCGTGCGGGACGCCGCCGGAAACGTGACGGGAGTGCTGCAGTACGCCACCGATGTCACCGGGCTGGGCCGAGCTGAGCCCGCGCCGCACGAAGGCAACCGCCTGCTCGGGCGGCTGCGAGACGCCAACCTCCTTGGCGTGGTGGTGGTTGACGAGGCTCGTGTCATCGACGCTAACGACGCCTACCTCGACATCATCGGCTACACCCGTGAGGAACTCGACTCCAACGGGATCGACTGGCGCGCGATCACACCTCCGGAGTGGGCTGACAGCGACGCGGACGCCATCAGGCAGCTGCGAAGCAACGGCGTCTACCAGCCGTACGAGAAGGAATACGTGCACCGCGACGGGCACCGGGTGCCCATCCTGGTCGGCGGCGCCGCGGTTGACTTGCGCCCGCTCCGCTGGGCCGCCTTCGCGGTCGACCTCACGGCGCGCCAGCGTGGTGAAGACGAGCGAGCCGGGTCGCTGGCTCGCGAGCATGCGGCACGCGTGGAAGCGGACGTCGCCCAGGAGCGGCTCGAGTTCCTGCTGCGGGCCGGGGACCTGGTCGCGGCGACCAGGAACCGGGATGACCTGCTCGAGAAGGTGACTCAACTGGTGGTGCCCGCGCTTGCCGACTACTGCGTGGCCTTCGCGCCGGTCGCGGGCGGCAAGCTGGGCGCCACGAAGCTGACGCACCGTGATCCGGCCAAGGGAGAGGCGCTCAAGCTGCTGCGGGAACACCCGATCCCGGCCATGGGACCGCTGATCGTCCAGAAGGCCTACGCGACAGGAACCACGCAGATGGCGAGTGAATTCACTGCCAGCACGCCCCGCTGGAGCGACGCCGAGCCGGGCCTGATGAACCTGGCGAACGAGGTCAATCCGACTAGCGCGCTAGCGGTGCCGCTCATGGTCGCGGAGCAGCCACTGGGCGTTCTTCTGCTTGGCCGCGGAGAGCCTCGCCCGCTGTTCGCCGAGACCGACGTGGCGATCGTGGAGGAACTCGCGCGCCGTCTCGCGGCCGGACTGGCCAACGTGGAGACCTTCGCCCGCGAGCACACGGTCGCGGAAACCCTGCAGCGTGCCCTGCTGCCGGCCGATCTGCCCAAGTTTGACGCGCTCGATCTCGCCGTGCACTACCTGCCCGCCAGCGACGGGGTGCACGTCGGCGGTGACTGGTACGACGCCTTTCCGCTGAGCCGCGGCCGCGTCGGCCTGGTCATCGGCGACGTGGCCGGCCACAGCATCGAATCCGCGTCCATCATGGGCCAGATTCGCAGCCTGCTGCACGGGTACGCCATCGACGACGCCGCTCCGGCGGACGTGCTGCGCCGCACCAACGCGGCCGTTTCCCAGATGCTTCCCGAGGCCGTCGCCACCGTCTGCTACGCGGTGTTCGACCCGGCCACTGGCGGCCTCGAGTACGCCAGCGCCGGCCACCCGCCCGTCGCGGTTACGACCGGCCGCGGGCACGCCGAATACCTCGATGGCCCACTAGGCACCATGCTCGGCGTAAGCGCCGACGTGCCCTTCGCGGCCCGCCATCGCCGGCTCCCGCCCGGCGCCGCTCTCCTTTTCTACACCGACGGGCTCGTCGAACACCGCCACCTCGACATCGCCGACGGCCTCGCCGCGCTGCGGACAGCACTGGAGCAGTCCTCGGCCCAGACGGCCGAGCAACTCTGCGAGTTCGTGCAAGCGACTCTGATCGGTTCAGCCCCGCGCGCGGACGACGTGTGCATCCTGGCGGCCCGCCTCCCGGACTTACCCCGGCCCGGGTGCCTGGGCGCCCGCTACCCCCGCCCCGGCTCACCCCGCCCCGTTCACCGCTCCCCGCTCACCCCGCCCCGTTCACCCCGCCCCGTTCACCCCGCCCCGTGCACCGCTCCGATTTATTTGCGATTTCTGGCGTCCTGGCACCCGAAATCGCAAATAAATCGGCGGCATAAGCTCCTCGCACCGACGGGCTGTCCTTTGTCCCCGGCTTCCGCCGCCCCGGCAACGAAAACCAGGAACAAATCTCCTGCCGGGCCGAGTCACCGCCGCGGCCGGCAGGCCGCGACGGCCGCGACGGCGAAACGCGGTAACCGGCCAGCTTGGGACCGGTTGGAGCGCTGTCGGCGCACACCACGCTGCGCTGCGGGTTTCGTCGGCCACGCTGAATCAGCGCCGTGTCCCGTGCTAGGCTAGTCATTCCGCATGGCATAAAAAAGGCCAGTATGATAACCGGCACTCAGGAGTATATCAAAAAAAATGGTATTCCGCCAAACGGACGCCGGGCCCGCAGACGCTGAATCCAGCTCCGAAACCGATAATGCCGACCACGTCAATAATTCCGGCCGCGTTCAGCGCGGCGGCAGCGCGAAAAACGCGGACAAC
>Ga0187808_10000699_pt1 | contig 10939 bp, 6 predicted proteins | sample NC_wetland_sal_i_5_FD_132427 | JGI IMG/M metagenome (GOLD analysis project Ga0187808, IMG submission 132427) | Wetland sediment microbial communities from Neuse River Estuary, North Carolina, USA - ASW_3 | ecosystem: Environmental > Aquatic > Freshwater > Wetlands > Sediment | place: USA: North...
CTTGCACCACTGGAATGAAATCGCAGCGGCCTTGGCCGAGAGCGATCGTGAACGGGTTCCGCAGCTTGCGATATGTCATGCATTATCTTAGCGCTTATGGGGTGAAACCCCCGGACCAGTCCCCACACCCCGCCTCCGGCGCCCCTCTCCCCGCCGGCGGGGAGAGGGGAAAGGGTGAGGGGGCCACGTTTCCGGGGGCCTTGCCCCCGGCTACTCACGTCTCGCCCCTGCGGGGCTGAGTCCTGGATCGCTGATTCGGTATCCTTGGCGGCATTCGGTAGCCTCTCCTCTGCCGGGCGGCTTCAGGGAGTTCAATGCGCTCCGGGAGATTTTGAAACAGCCTCTAGCCGGCTCAAGAGTGTCAGACTCGAAAGCGAAGGTTCCATGCCAAATTCGAGATTTCTTTTCAGACTGAAACGAACGTAGCGACGCGGCTATTGCAATTCCACGGCACAGGGCGTATCAGGTATAAAAGCTGATGCGATCCCTCACGCGCCAGGCGAGTAAGTCATCGAGTTAGAACGTGGGAGTTAGCGTCGGCGGAGAGGAGACACAAAGGTGCTTCGCTTTATGCGGCTGCTTTCTACGGCGCTCGCCCTGGCCGCTCTGGGCGGTTTCCTCTGGGGCCAAGGGCGGAACACGGCGGGCTTGTACGGGCGCGCTACAGATCAGCAGGGGGCTGTTGTGCCGGGCGCCAAGGTCATCCTCGTGCATGCGGCGACAGGACTAACGCGGACGGCAGAATCCAATGCCGCGGGCGAGTTCGAGTTCCCCACCATCCCCGTGGGCGAGTATAAGCTGGAGGTACGGAAACAGGGCTTCCGCACGCTGGAACAGACAGGAATCGTCCTGCAGGTGAATGACAACCGGCGCGTGGACGTATCCCTGGCGATCGGTGAAGTGAGCACCACGGTAAATGTGCAGGCCACGGCGGCGGCGGTGGATACCAGCAGCGCTACCCTGAAGGATACGGTGGACAGCCATCGCGTGGTCGATCTGCCTCTTAACGGCCGCAATTTGGCCGACCTCACCTCGCTGGTTCCCGGCGTCCAGTCAGCAACAGAGGCCAGCGGCGCGGACGGGGCCAAGGCCTCTTTCGCAGCGCGGTACTTCTCCGTCAACGGCTCGCGCCAGAACACCCTGAAGTACACGCTCGACGGCGGCGACAACGAAGACACACTTCAGAACACCGGGATGCCGTTTCCTTTCCCCGACGCGGTGCAGGAGTTCAGCGTCGAGACCAGCAATCCGGCGGCAGAGTTCGGCAGAAGCTCCGGCGGCTCAGTCAACATCGTGACCAAGAGTGGCACGAACTCCTATCATGGCGACGCTTTTTGGTTCGTCCGCAACACCGCTTTCGACGCCAACGACTTCTTTTCCCGCTCACCCGACGAGCTAAAGCAGAACCAGGGAGGCGTCACGTTCGGCGGTCCCATCATCAAAGACAGGTTGTTTTTCTTCGCCGGCTATCAGCAGACATGGATCCGGCAGGAGAGCGGCAGTGGCACCGCGCTGAGTGTCCCGGCCGCTTTTCGAAGCGGAGATTTCTCCAGCCTGCTGAGTGGACCAAATCCGGTGGTCATTACCGATCCAGCCACGGGCCAGCCCTACCCGCAGAATCAGATTCCGTCCTCGGAATTATCGCCGGCCGCGCAGAACCTGCTAAAGTACGCTCCCCTCCCGGACCCGGACGGCTTCGTCCACTACTCCTATCCGTCGCAGCAAAGCATTAAGGAGTGGATCGGCCGCGGCGATTACCGCCTGAACGACAAGAACAACTTTTTCGTGCGGCTCTATCGCAACCGGAACGACAAGCTCCCCGAAATGTTGCCGAACAACATCTTCTCCATCCAGCAAGGCGTCGCCGGCACTGCCGATACGGCGACCGTGGGCGAAACCTTTACGCCCTTGTCGGACCTGGTGATTGACACGCACTTCACGGCCAACCGTTACGGCGGGGACAGAACCGTGAATTTCCCCGGCAACATCCGGGACCTGGGCGTGAACATCAGCCCTTCCTCGAACGAAATCAACGTGGTGATTAATGGCACGAGCAACATCAACCTGCTCACGGCCACGCCCGCCGTCTTCGCTCGCGAGAACTTCGAGCTGACCCACTCGTGGCACTGGATCAAGGGCCGCCATAGCCTGGTGTGGGGAGCCGATATCGAGGATTCTCGTTACAACGAGTACAACACCTACACCGGGTCGGGACAGTTCCAATTCAACGGGCGCTGGACCGGATTCGACCAGGCAGATTTCATTACCGGCCAGATGTCAAGTTTTCTGCAAGGCAACGGTGAGATCGAGTTCAAGCGCTTTCATTATTTCGGCTTTTACGGCGGAGATACCTTCCGCCCCACACCTCGTCTGGCCCTGACCTTCGGCTTGCGCTACGAACCCTATTTTCCCATGACCGATCTGAACGATCGCATCGCTCAGTTTCAGCAGCAAGCGTATGAGATGGGCTTCATATCGCAGCGTTACGTCAACGCGCCTCCGGGATTGCTGTTTCCCGGGGACAAGACTCCCTCGGGATCGGCGATTCCCAGGGGCGGGTATAACAGCCAGTTGAACGCCTTGACTCCGCGCCTGGGCTTCGCCTGGGACGTGTTTGGCGATGGCAAGACGAGCCTGCGCGGCGGCTACGGGATTTACTACGACACTCCCGAGTTGTTTCAGCTAAACAATATGAACGACCAGGCGCCGTTCAGTTTCACAGTACAGTTTCTTGACGGCTTGTTGGACAACCCTTACGCGGGGCGAGAGCAGGACAATGTGTTCCCTTACGCGGGTGATTTCAGCAAGGACTCGCTTTTTCCCTTGCCTGATGACGCCGTCGTGTTGCAACCCAACCAGCCCAGGCCCTACACGCAAAATTGGAATCTCACGATCGAGCGGCAACTCCGGCAGGATTGGACCTTGCGGCTGAGCTACGTCGGCACCAAGGGGACTCACCTCTGGGCCGATTTCGACCAGAACGCGCCCATTTACGACTTCTCCCAATCGTTGAGCTACAACCAGCAGAATTACGATCCGCGCCGGCCCAGGCAAGAATACGAGTACATCGACACGCTGTTTGCGGGACTGAACCAGGACTACAACTCGTTCCAGGTGTCGCTGAACAAAAGGTTCCGGGGCGGCTTGAGCAACCAACTTGGCTACACATTCTCAAAGAACATCGATTACATGTCGTCGAATTACGAAGCCACCTCGAACACCATCTCCGACCCGTTCGATTTCTTCAGGTTTCGTGGCCCCGCGGACTTCGACCACCGGCAGCGGTTCGTGGACTCCTTCGTCTGGCAGATACCCGACGCCGGACGCGCGCTGGGTTCCGCCGCCAGCGCGATCCTGGGCCATTGGCAGGCCGGCGGCATCATCACTTTACAATCCGGGAACCCCTTCAGCATCTACTCCACGGATGACGCGGTGGCCGGCGCCGGGACTGCCAATGCGGATGTGATCGGGCAAGTCCAGCTTCCCACGTCGCGGAGTCGCGGCGCCAGGATCGCCGAGTACTTCAATACCAGCGCCGTCACCCAGGCCGCGCCGGGCACTTACGGCACTCTGGGCCGCAATGCGTTGGTTGGGCCAGGGTTAGCCAATGTGGACTTTTCCATGTCCCGTGCTTTTCGCTTGCGGCCGCTTGGGGAAGCGGGCGGGCTGGTGTTTCGCGCCGAATTCTTCAATCTGTTCAACCGCGTGAATCTGGACAACCCCGGCGATCCCAATTTGGCCAATCCAGGCAACCTCATCGGAACCGATAGCTTCGGCATGATCACGGCCACCGCAACCACTCCGCGCATACTTCAGTTTTCGCTCAAGTTGACGTTTTGATTCTGCGCCACACTCGTTATCAAAACTCCAACAGCAATCCTCGCGGGTCAGGTCGTTTCAACGGACGCACCAGGGTGACGAACACCATGGTGGCGACGCAAGGGATGATTGCTGCGCCGACGATCACGGGCGCAAACGAGGTCACATCGGTAACGCGCCCGATCAGGTAAGTAGAAATCATGGTGCCGGCGCCGGCTCCCGTGCCGGCCATGCCGCTGACGGTGCCCACCGCGCGTGACGCGAAGACGTCCGTGGGCAAAGACAAAAACATGGTGGAACACGCCGCGTACGCAAACGAAGCGTAGGCAAACACGAGCAGCGCCGCGAAGTAGCTCGAGGAGCGAAGCACGAGCAGTAGGGAGACCATACTCGGTCCAAAGATCAGGAGAACCGTGCGGCGCGCCTTGCCCACGGACCAGCCGCGCGCGATCCAGTAACTCGACAGCCCGCCACCCGCGAAATTTCCCAGATCAGCGCCCACGAAGGGCATCCAAAAACCGAGCACGCTTGCCTCCAGGTGAAATCCCTTGCTGGTGAGGTAGAGTGCAAACCACTCGGCAACAAAGAACCAGAAAGGGTCGAGCAGGAAACGGCCCAGCACGATGCCCCAGGTCTGCCGGTAACGGACCAAATCCCGCCAGCGCGCAGCTTGGCCGGCTCTGGCGGGAAGGGAGCGGCCTTCCTGAATGTATCGTAGCTCCTGTGCCGAGACCGAGGGATGGTCCTGCGGCGCACGGTAGAAGCGCACCCACGCGATCAACCAGGCCACCCCCAAGCAGCCGGTGAGCGCGAACACGGGCCGCCACGTCCCAAGCAGCTTGTAAGCATAAAGCACAATAAAGGGTGCAAGGGCGCCGCCGATGGAGGTGCCGCTGTCAAAAAGCGCGACTGCCCAGGCGCGCTCGCGGTTGGGGAACCATTCCGCGACCGTCTTGGCGGCGCCTGGAAAGTTCGGCCCTTCGCCCAATCCGAGAAGAAAGCGAAAAATCCGAAAGCTGGCCAACCCTTGAGCGAAGCTGGTGGCCATTGCAACCAGCGAATAAAACCCCACGACGAGCGTGAAACCGAGACGCGATCCCACAACATCGAACAGCCGCCCGCCGACTCCCTGCATGATCGTGTAGGCGAGCCGGAAGGCGATAAGCAGGGAAGCGAAATTGGAGTTGGTCCAGTGAAACTGGGATTTCAAGATTGGAGCCAGCGCGCTAAGCGTCTGACGATCGATGTAGTTGATAACGGTGGAGGCGGCCAGCAACCCTCCAACTGACCAGCGGACTCGTGTTCGGCGTGCTTCAGGGGTCTCGGGCGCCACTTATCACCGATTTCGGGAAGCTGCCGGCCGGAGAGCAAAATGGTACGCGACTTTCATGATGGCGAACGCAATTTCGTCCACGTTCTGGTCGGTGTAATTCTCCAGCAGCTCAAGTGTAATCCAGCGGGAGAAAGCTTCCTCCGCCACCGGACACAATCCGGGAGGATAGCTCCGGTCGACCCCGGTGTCCAGTGATCGGAACGGTTGAAAGGAGCAAGGAAAGGCGCTTCGCTCCTGAAAAACGTCGTAAAGATAAACGGGCCGGCCGCCGGTTATAAGATGGGCTTTGGCGTTGACCCCTTCACGCTGAAGGGCGAGGGCAAACTCCTCTGAGGAACACTCCAACTTTGCGGTATCGATTTTGAACAGATAGAGGAAGTAGGAATGTTTGGAGCCGGGCCGGACGCGCTGGAGCGAAATCCCTTCGACGCCTTCCAGCGCTTTTGACAAACGGGCGCCAAGCTGCCAACGCCGCGCGGTGAACTCGCTGAGACGCTCCAGTTGTGCAAGCCCAACCGCTCCCTGCAGTTCGGTCATCTGGTAGTTAGGCGCCAGGAAGAACGGATTGCGAATGCCTTCTTCGCGCTGAAAGCACTTGTCCAGGTACAGAGAGGCGAGGTAACGCAGGCCATCGTCATCAGTGACGATCAAGCCGCCGGACCCGGTCGAAATGTGTTTGAAGTGATTCAGGGAGAAACTGGCCAGGCAGCCGCGGCGCCCCACCAGTTCGCCATCGTACTCGCACCCATAGGCTTGGGCGCAATCCTCGATCACTGCGGCGCCATTCTCGCGGCCGATCTCGAGCAACGAGTTCAGATCGGCGGCCAGGCCAGCGTGGTGCACCACAATGATCGCTCTGGTTCTGGGGGTTACCGCCGCCCGGACCGACGCTGGGTCCATATTCAAAGTGTCAGGCTCGACGTCAGCAAAAACGGGAACAAGGCCCTGGTACAGGAGACCGGTGAGCGTCCCCATGTCGGTAATCGAAGTCGTAATGATTTCGCTTCCGGGTGGCAGTTGCAGGGCGGCAACTGCGATGTGAACCGCGGCCGTCCCGCTCGCGCAGGCAAGGCAGTGTTTCTTTCCGTAAAGGGCGGCAAAGCGGCGCTCCAACTCCCGAACCTTCGTGCCGAGGTAGAAAAACAGGGTATCCGAATCGATTACCTCTGCGAGGTACCGCTTATCGAGGTCGCCGTGCCGTTTGCGGGGTGGGATAGGCGTCTGCACGGCAGGTTCGCCACCCTCCATGGCCAGCCTTTGCTTCACATCGAATTTCACCTTGACTCCTTTAGAACGGTCGCTCATGCCCGCTGGCCGACGGGCGCGGGCACCTCGCCACCCTTGATATCCTTGTTAACGAGGCGCGGTTGTCCCGCCTGCCTTCCTCGACCCTTCCGCGGCTGACGAGGGTGCGTCGTCCGCTTCGACCCACACCGCGCCTCGAGGCACTTCAGCGGACAACTGCGCCACTTTCCGCGCCAAACGAAGATCGTTTCCTCGCAGCGCAATGGCAGCGCTCTTTTCGCCCAGCACGCTGAGAAAAATCTCCGTGGGCGCAGAAACACGACTACCGTTGAGCAATGCTCCCGTGACGTTCCGGAACAGCAGCATAGGCTGGTGGGGCGGCGCGTTTGTGGAGTCGAATCCCGAAATATCAACGCGGCCCACATCAACCAGCACCACGGCAGGGCGTCCGTCAGGTTGGGCGGCATGAACTTTGAGGTTCCGAAGCGTGATCCCGTCCACATGCCGCCCGTACAGGGCCAAGGCGGGCAACTCTCCGAACATGTCTGGGTCCGGATACCTGTCGGGAACCTCCGGGATGTCTAACTGGCGCGCAGCCACCCCCCCATTGCCGGTAACATTGAGGCCATCGATGGACACATTCTCGATGTGCCCGGCTTCGACACCCGTAATCGAACTGGCGAGCGATGCACCCCGCGCCATGACGTTCTGAATCGAAACGTTCTTGATGGAGCCAGGCGCGGGCTTTTGCATGCCGCGGCCGCGCGTCCCGAGCCGGATGAAAATGGGCGCAACCACATCTTCCATGGAGATGTTCGAGATGACCACGCCGTCGATGTTCGCGCCATCGACTGACTCGATTGCGATACCACCGAGCGCCTTGCGGCCATCCGGCCGGCGCAGCATCACGCAGTTGCTCACGGAAACGTCCCTCAGATCCCCAGCGCTCTCAGTTCCGAACTTGAAATTATTGCACGACGTGCGCAGGACGCAGTTGGCCACCACCAAATGCTCGGTAGCCCGCGGTTTCCCCAGCGCCATGCTGGCTTTCGGGCAGATAGCGTCGTCCCAGGCGTCGATGTAGCAGTTGGTGATGCGAACATAGCGGCACCCGTCCGTATCGACGCCGTCCGCAAATCCGTTCAGCAGCTTTACTCCCTCGACTTCGATGTAATCGGTGCCACCGAAGCTGATGTTGTAGTTGGGCGCATTGCGAATTGTGATCCCGCGCACTGCAATCCATTCGGAGTTTTTGATGGCGATTGGCTTCGGCCCGCCACGGTGTGGCCGGTTGCCATCGATCGTGCCGTTGCCCTCAATCACCACGTTGTGCACGCCATCACCGGAGAGCAGCGCATAATGGAAGTAAGAGGTTTCCGTATCGTCGTAAGCGGGCGGAGCAGAACGCCACCTGTGCTCCGGGAGCAGGGGACCCACAAAGGTTACTTCCGGCTCGCTTTTCTTCGGCGGCCCGGCGATGTGATACGGCAGCTCCTCATAGGCATCAAAATCGCCGTCATCGGGGCTGAGCAGGAGCGTGGCGCCCTGCTCTATCCGGAAGGTGAGATTACTCCGCAGGTGGAGGGTGCCGCTCACGTACCTTCCTGGGGGAATAACTACGGTACCGCCCATTGCAGATGCTTTGTCGATGGCCGCCTGGATCGCCTTGGTGTCCTTCGTGGCACCGTCGCCTTTTGCGCCGAAATCGCGAACATCCAAGGCGTCGGCGCCGAGCATGCAGGTTAGGCCAAGCGTTGCCAAGCCGGTCAATCCAAGTAAGGCGTAAACACATTTGAGGCCGGGAAAGATGCGCACGTGACCACTCCTGCGAAACCCCCATGTGCAGGGGCCTTGCCCCACCCGGGTGGAAGCGAGCCATCTCCCTACAACTGCAGGGGCGTCTCGCAACAAGTCATTAGACGGCTCACCCAGGCCAATTTCAAGAGGTTTAATGTCAATTGATTTCAGGATGAAATTAAGAGGCAGGCACGAAAAAGGACCGCTGGATTAAATCCGCCACCACATCGTGCGCGGCTAGTAACGCACAGCCAATCGGCCCCGCATCTTTCCGAAATGGCGCCATGCGGATCTCTAAGGCGCGCGAGAGGGTTTCGAAGCACTCACCGCGGATCGTTCTGGTAACCGCAGTCAGGAAGAACTCCCTGGCCGCGTTGGCAAACTTGCCGGCCAGTACGACCAGGGATGGATTGAGGAGTTGCACGGCGTTCGCAATCCCGATGGCCAAAGCGTCGGCGGCCTCGGTCAAGGCTGTCCTGGCCAGCGGGTCACCGTCGCGGGCCGCCGCAACCACCATATCCATAGACAACTGGGAAGCTGATTTGGCCAGCCTGCGAAGAGATGTCTTCGCTCCTCCGTCGAAGCCTTGGCGCACCCGGGCCATGGTGGCGCCGAGTGACGAGAACGCTTCCACGCACCCGCGCCGGCCGCAGGCGCAGGGCGGACCATTGCGGTCAATCACCATGTGTCCGATCTCGCCGCCGGCCAGTGTCACCCCACGCAGCAGCCGCCCGTTCACGAAAATGCCTGCACCCACCCCCGTGCCGATGTGGACGTAGATGGCGGAGCGGTGACGGCGGCTTTCCGGCCAAAGCAGGTACTGGACGAGAGCCACGGCACGGGCTCGGTCGTCGAGCGTAATTTCCGTCTTGAAGGTCTTCCGCAGGATCGCCAGCAGATTCACGCGCCGCCAATGCGGCGCTCCTTCCCAAGCCAGGCATAGGCCGTGCTCGACGTCCAGCGTACCTGTGTGTCCCACTCCAATCCGCGAAATCTCTCCAGAGCGCAAACCTGCGTCGGCAAGCGCCATGCTCATCGCTTTGCGGCAGTGACTGACCATCGTCCGCACCGGGTCGCCCACGCTGGCCGCGATGGCGCCGCGCCCGAGCAGCTTTGCGCCCAGATCCGAGATTACGGCTGTGATGCGATCGCGATCGAGTTCAATCCCGGCGACACGTGCAAGTTCCGGATTCACGCGCAACAGGGTCGGCCTGCGGCCGCGGCTGGCGCTCGAGGCGCCCGTTTCGAGAATTAACCGTCTGGCGAGGAGCAGATTCGAGGAACGCGAAATCGTTGCTGCGCTCACATTGAACAGCCGCGCCAGCTCCGAACGGGCCACTTGAGGATGGTAGAAGATTTCCCAGAGCAGCGTTTCTTCGAGATTCCTCATACAATGCCTCCCCCGGCCACAGGGGAATGATTCTCGCGATCGCTTTCAGGTTGCGGTAAAACCATTTTCCTTCGCGGGGACTTGTTTGCATAATAACACCGAGGCGAACCCTATGAGAATACGAAGCCTGCTTCCCATCACAATTCTGCTCGCCGCTGCGGCGGCGCCCGCGCAAGAGATCGCCGGAGAGTGGCACGGCTCGGTGGAAGTGAAGAACGATGCGCCATTGCGGCTTGCGCTGCACATCTCCGGAGGTAAGCCGCTCAAAGCTACCCTCGACAGCGTGGATGAGGGCTTTCTGGGCCTGCCTGTCGATACGATCGAAGTAAACGGGTCGATTGTGAAGTTCGAAATGAAGACTGTCGGCGGGATCTACGATGGAAAGATCGCTTCCGATGGCTCGACTATCACGGGCTCCTGGCGCCAGGACGGTGGCGTCTGGGCGCTCACCTGGGAAAGGGGCAAAGATCCGGCTGACGTCACGCAGCCAATCGAGGAAGAAGAAGCGAAAGAGAAAGGACGAATCTACACTCAGTGGTTCTACGAGGGGAAAGTCGGCGATCTTTGGGCGAAACTGTCGCCCGTTATGCAACAGGCGCTGGTCAACCAGGACAAGCTGAGCGAATTGCGGGCGCAGATACTTCAGCAAGTTGGAACGGAGATCGGGTTGAGCGAGGAGAACGTTCAACGGGCCGGTGTCCTGCGGGTGTATAAGAGGCTGGCGAAATTCGACAAGGTCGCGGGTATGATCGAAGTGCAGTTCGCTTTCGATCCGAGAGGTAACGTCGCCGGCTTTCGCGTCCGTCCCACGCAGCAGCCATGAAGCAGCATTGGCACACATTTCATGAGCATCAACGAGACAGTTGCTGTTGAATGGAGTCCATTAAAGAGGGCTCGGCTAGAGGGACAGCACTCGCAAGTTATTGAAAGATGGAGCGGGGGACGGGGATCGAACCCGCGACGTCCAGCTTGGGAATACGACAGTAAATTGGAAACAAAGAACATAGCGTTTCCGTGCACCTCGTTCTGGCGATAGAAAATACCGCGTTTTCACTCTGGGCTCTCTTCACGACTCAAACGGAGCACAAACGGAGCACACGAACGAAAATGGAGTGACTGCCCTAAGACCTTCACTCTTGGCGCTACCCCTGCGATTTGACCGGGCAGCGCATGCACATCCCGGGTAGAAATCCTCCTCGCATTGTCGCCCGACATGCGCCGCGGGAAAGAAAGCGTGCGATTCCGTCACCGGCGGTTCCGCGCTGGCGAACAGGGCGCAGCTTTGCCGGTGTGCGTCGCCATAAATGCATCCAACGGAAATTGAACCGGGTTCCTCAACGCAAGAGGAAGTACAA
>Ga0187808_10000702_pt1 | contig 10931 bp, 10 predicted proteins | sample NC_wetland_sal_i_5_FD_132427 | JGI IMG/M metagenome (GOLD analysis project Ga0187808, IMG submission 132427) | Wetland sediment microbial communities from Neuse River Estuary, North Carolina, USA - ASW_3 | ecosystem: Environmental > Aquatic > Freshwater > Wetlands > Sediment | place: USA: North...
CCTGGACCCGGATCCCAAGGCGCGCGGCCTTGTCGGCATAGCATGGTCCGATCCCCCTCCGCGTCGTGCCGATCTGGAGCTCGCCCAGCTTCGCCTCGCCCGCGTGGTCGAGCATCATGTGGTAAGGCATGATCAGGTGGGCGTTGGCGGAGATCCGCAACGAGTTCGTGTCCACTCCCCGTCGTCGCAGCTCCTCCAGCTCGTCGGTCAGCACCTTGGGGTCGATGACCACGCCGTTGCCGATCACGCACAGCTTGTCCCGGTGCAGGATCCCCGATGGGACCAGGTGCAGCTTCCACGTCTGATTGCCGCGGACGATCGTGTGGCCCGCGTTGTTGCCGCCCTGGAAGCGCACGACCGCGTCGGCCCGCTCGGCCAGCAGGTCGGTGACCTTCCCTTTCCCCTCATCGCCCCACTGGGCGCCGACGATCACTAGTCCAGGCATGCCGAAGGCAGTGTAGGGCGCGCTACGGTCTGCTCGATGGAGCAGGAACCGACCACCGAGGAGCTCAAGCTGGCACAGCTCGAGCGGGAGGCCGCCGAGCAGGAGCGCGCTGTGGCGATCAGCGGGACCGCAGGTCCATGCGGTGATCCTCACCGAGCAGCGGCAGCTCGTCGCACATCTCGGTGAGGCGTGAGACCGTCCGTTCGCTGATCTGCTCGCACAACGCCTCGCGGTCGAGGATGTTCGTGGTGATCACCATCGAGCGCTGGTCCTCGTAGCGGCCGTTGACGATCGAGTAGAGCTCCTCGAGCACCCAGTCGGTTGTGCGCTCGGCGCCGACGTCGTCGATGTGCAGCAGGTCGACGCTCGTCAGGCGGTCCAGCAGGTCCACGTGCGAGCGCTCGGCGCGATGCGTGTCGCGGATCTCGTTGAGCAGGCGTGGCAGCGAATAGATCGCGACCGACCTGCCGGCCTGGAGCGCGGCCTTTGAGACCAGCATCGCAAGCGTTGTCTTGCCGGTGCCGACCGGCCCCATGAACCACAGCCCGCGTCCGGCGTCGAGCTGCTTGTCGATGTCGTTCACGAACCACCGCGTCGCCTTGACGATCTCCCGGTCGATGTCGGTGACGGGTGGCCTGTCGAACGCGACATCCCGGTAGCGGCGCGGGATCACCGCGGACAGGCTGCGCGCCTTCGCAAGCGCGACCCGCTGCGGGCGGCAGCGACAGTCGAACGCCGTGTTCGTCTCCTCGTCGAGGACGAAGCCCGAGCCGTCGCACAGGCCGAACGGGCACTCGGAGTCGAGGCTCCGCAGCGGGCCTGCGGGCGCGCGCACCGGGCTGCCCGATGCGCGCGGGGACGGGACCTCGGGGCGTGAAAGCGCTGCCTCCGCGGGCGGCCGGGGGGACCCCACGCTCATTGCGCGAACCGATCCCCGGCGTAGCTCATGAACTTCGGGTACTCCTTCTGGAAGGTCAGCACGACCTCGCCCACCGGCCCGTTGCGGTGCTTGGCGAAGATGATGTCCGCCTCCCCTGGCCGCTCGGAGTCATTGTCGTAGTGCTCCTCGCGGTCGATGAACATCACGAGGTCGCTGTCCTGCTCGATTTGTCCGCTTTCCCTCAGGTCTGACAGGATCGGCTTCTTCTCCCCACCGCGCTGCTCGACCGCGCGACTGAGCTGGGAGAGCGCGATCACGGGGACGTTCAGCTCCCTCGCCAGGCCCTTCAGCCCGCGAGAGATCTGACCGACCTGCTCGACGCGGCTCTCCACCCGCCCCTCGTGGCGCATCAGCTGGAGGTAGTCGATGATGATCAGCCCGAGTCCGCCCTCGATCTGGTGATGAAGCCGTCGCGCCTTGGCGCGGACCTCGAGCACGCCGGTGTCGCTCGAGTCATCGACCCAGAGCGGCGCCTCGGCGAGCGTCTGGCACGCTGCCAGGATCTTCTGCCACTTGCTCTCTGCGACCCGGCCGCGGCGTAGCTCCTCGCCGCGGATCCGCGCCTGCGAAGCGACGAACCGCTGGGCGAGCTCAGACTCGGACATCTCCAGCGAGAACAGAGCCACGGGATAGCCCTTGAGCGTGGCGTTCTCTGCGATGTTGGCGACGAGCGCCGACTTGCCCATCGACGGGCGGGCGGCGATCACGATCAGGTTCCCGGGCTGAAAGCCGCCGGTCAGCTCGTCGATGTCCTTGAAGCCGGACGGCGTGCCGGTCAGAGCGGTCTTGGCGATCGAGAGCTGATGGAGCTTGTCGGTCTCCTCGTGGAGCACCTCGGCGATCGAGCGGAACGCCTTCTGGCGCTCGTCCTGAGCGACCTCGAGCACGGAGCGTTCGGCACGCTCCAGCAGGTCGCGGGCGGGCGCCTCCCGGGACATGACGCTCGCCTGGATCTCGTAGGACGTGGTCAGCAGCGCCCGCAGCTGCGCGTTGTCGTGGACGATCCGGCCGTAGTCCCTTGCGTGTCCGGCCGCGGGCACCCACCCCGCCAGCTCGTCGATCGCCTCGGCGCCTCCGACCTCCTCGAGCTTGCCATGCTGGCGAAGCGTCTCGGCGACGGTGAGATGGTCGATCTTCCGGTCGCTCTGGTGGAGCTCGATCATCGCGGCGAACACGGCGCCGTGCTGCTCGCGGTAGAAGTGCTCAGGCCGTAGGTGTTCCTCGACCAGTAGCGCGTAGAGATGGCGCTCGTCCAGCAGGACCGCACCGAGCACCGACTTCTCGGCCTCGAGGTTGTGCGGGGGGACAGCGATGCTCTGGACAGCCATGGTCGGCGGCCGAGTCTAGGTCCGGGGGAGGCGGCAAGAACGCGGCGATCCCGCATCCACCGGGGAGTTCGGACTCGTCTCGGATCGATCGCTACTTATCCGCCGATATGAGCGGGGCCGGCGAAACGCTCCAACATCCGTCCAGAGGCGCGCTCGGACAAGTGTCCAGAGTTATCGTTCCTGACCGTCCAGGCGCGGTCAATGGGTCGATTGCCACCGCATGGACGGCAGGAGGCTGCACCGGTGGATCAGGTTCGGAGCGCTGGCATGCACCCTGTGCATGCTCGCTGCCTTCGGCACCGCCTCCGCGTCGGCGGCGACGCTGCCGCCCCAGGGGATCTTCGAGAACTGCAATCTGGACACGGAGATGCAGACCTGCGTCCAGCGCCTCGAGGTCATGCACCAGGGGGGGATGGAGGTCGTCGTAATTCAGGCATGGGGGTACTCGCTCGCCTCCCTTTCGCAGTACGCGGAGGCCGCTCACTCCCTCGGCATGTCGGTCATGTGGCAGATCGCCGGTCCAGGGCCGTTCTGGTGGCAGGGCTCATCGTCGAGCACGAGCATGTCCGGGCCCTTCTCGGCGCTCGCCTCATCGTGCGGCTGTGACCAGAACGGTCCACTGCTCGCCTACACGGTCCAATGGCTCTCCCAGCTGCCCGGCACCTACGGGTACTTCGCCGCCGACGCCTACGACGACACGGTCTCGTCTGGCGATGACAGCGGCATGTCGAGTTACGTCGCCCAGATCAAGCAGCAGGACCCGACGCACACGGTGATGATCGGCTCAGCCGACGAGTCAGAGACGAGCCAATACCAGCGAATCCCGGACGAGATCGGCACCGAGATGTATCCCGTCACGACGAGCTCCCTGATGCCGGTGGGCGCCAACCAGGATATGTGGGGCTCGATCGCCCAATGGGCGAGCGACGCCCAGCGCTCCGCAGACGCCGCCGGCAAGCAGTCTGCGTTCATCCTCCAGGCCTTCACGTGGGGAGACAACCTGGTTGACGGACAGGCGATCGGAGTCTGCTCCGCCACCGATACGCAATCGTCGTGCTACGCGAAGCTGCGCTATCCCAGCTCAGCCGAGCAACTGCAGCTACGGAATGAGGTTCTCAGCAATGCTCACCCCGCGCTGATCCTCTGGTTCTCCTTCTACGGCACCTATGGCCAGGCCGGGGACGACACTTACTCGATCTACCCCACGGGAGCCGAGGCGGCTGCGAGGTGGGCGGGGCTCGCGGCAGCCGTCCAGGGGCCGTTTCCCGGAGCGCCCACCGAGACCCACGGCCGGCCACATGTCGCAAGCGGGCACAAGATCCTCGCGCATATCGCCGGATCCCACGCCAAGCGCCATCGTCGTCGCAAGCATCGTCGCCACCGCCGTCGCCTGAAGCACCGCCGCAAGAAGCGCGCCTGACCACGGCCGGGTTCGGCGGTGGCTGCCCGGGGGTCCTACTCGACCAGCAGCGGCGTCCCGATGGACACCAGGTGGGAGAGCGCCAGGACGTCGCTGTTGTGGAGACGGATGCAGCCGTGCGACGGATCGCCGGGAACCAGAGACGGCTCGTTCGTCCCATGCAACCCGACGATTCCCCCTCCCGGCCATTCGCTCAGGGTCGAGTAATCACTTGTGCCAAACGCGTACGGCCCGTAGAACGGATCGTTGAAGCCGCCGAATGCCTCTGTGATCCAGAAGTGCCCCGCCGGAGTGGGCGTGCTTGGCTTTCCGACCCCGACCGGGGCCTCGAAGATCGCGCGGCCGGCGCGATACAAAGTGAGGCGCTCGGACTCTCGGTTGACCACGATCTGCATGTTGGTGTGGTGGAAGACATCGAGGGCGGCCCGCGGAACCCAGCCCGTCCTTCCGTTGGGCCGGCCGGGAATACGCAGGTCCACCCACCAGCCGGACGGGGTGTTCCGCTCACGCAGAAGCAGGTAGGACTGCAGGAACCCGTCCGGAGTTAGGAACTGCAGCCTGGCCACCCGGCTAGCGTGCGCCGATGGCGCGGATCTGATCGGATCGGCGTAGTCGGCGATCGTCCATGTGCTGCTCGTAGTCTCGTTGGACAGGATCACGTCCGGACGCCGGGAGGAGCTGACCGCCGACCCTGAAGACGTCGGTCCGCTGACCGACCCGTAGGCACTCGCCGGTGCCCAAGCGAGCGCCCCGAGCAGCCCGGCTACGCCAAGCGCTCGGAGCGCAGCACCGCGGACGTCGATTCGCCTACCCGGTGAATACCGGCTTGGGCGTACAGATCGTGAAGTGAGCAACCTTGGTGACGGTTTTTCCAAGTACGTCGGTGACCTTGATCGTGAGCGAGTACAGCCCTGGCTTGAACCCCTTGCTGTTTATCACGACGGTCAGCGTCTTCTTCAAGGGAGCGCCCGTGTAATGGACCACCTTGATCGTCTTCCCGCCGAAGTGGACCGTCACCTCACGCAGTCCGGCGCTGCCGCTCGCGGAGACTGGAAATCGAAGAACCGTCCCCGAGTTCTGGCACGCGATTTTCGATCGCACGACAGCTGCAGGCCCTTTGCAGGGCGGCGTGTACAGCGTGCCGCACCGCGTCGGCGCCGGGTCCTTTGCCCGTCGGCTGGCGCCGACGGCCAGGTTTGCCGTCAGCGCAACCAGCGCTACGGCCCCTGCTAACGCGAGGATGAACTTTCGCATCGTGCTAACACCCCCTAAATGAGCGGCTCGGCCGCCCGTCGCCGGAAAACGGTGTGACTCTACCATCCAGCGAGTTTTGTGGCGAGTTCTGCACCGCGACTGGCGGATCGACGCTGCGGCGGGGTGGCTTCTGGGGTTCGCGCCAACTGTCTACCTGGCGCTCTCGGGCGGCGGGTACGACATCGTCGCGCGCAGCGAGATCGGGATAGTCATATGGTGGATCGTGCTGCTCGGCGTGATCGTCGGGATCCTGCCGCGGGTGCGGTTGGGCGCTAGTGCGTGGATCGCGATCGCCCTGCTGGCGGGCTTCTTTGCCTGGACCTGGATTGCCACTGGATGGTCGCAGAGCGAGGAGCAGACGCTCGCGGAGGCCGCGCGCGTTGCGACCTATCTTGGCGTGCTCGTGCTCGGATTGAGCGTGATGACCCGGGCGAGCGCGCGAACGCTTCTGCTCGGGCTGGCCAGCGCGATAGCGCTGGTTTCGGCCCTCGCGGTCCTGTCGCGGCTGGTCCCGTCGTGGTTTCCGACGGACACCACCGCGAACCTCTACGCGACCTCAAGGCTGCGGTATCCGTTCGACTATTCCGACGGCGTTGGAGAGTTCGCAGCGCTCGGACTCCCGCTGCTGCTGTTCGCAGCGACGGGCGCGCGGAGCCTTTGGGGCCGGGCGCTTGGCGCTGCCGGTCTTCCGATCGTGGTGCTGTGCCTAGCGATGACCGTCTCGCGCGGCGGCATCCTTGCGGCGGCGGTCGGACTCGTGTGCTTCTTCGCGCTAGTTCCCGACCGGTTGCCCAAGCTCGCCACGGCGCTCGTGGTCGCCGCCGCGAGCGCGGTAGAGATGGTCGCGTTGCTTCACCGCTCAGCCCTCCGAGACACGCTCGGCACTGCCCCGGCTGGCCAGCGGCATTCGATGCTCGTCGTGGCCGTGCTCGCGGCCTTGGGGGTAGGGCTAGTTCAGGTCGGGTTCTCGCTCGCCGCGCGTCGGTGGCGCCGTCCGCGCTCGCTGGTGTTCTCGCGGCGCGGCGCGGCGGGATTCGGATACCTAGTGCTCAGCGCCGCGGTAGTTGCGATTGCTGTCGTCATTGCCACCGGCGCAGCGCACCGTCTGTGGGAGGAGTTCAAGCAGCCCAACCCGCCCAAGGCGGGCAACCAATACTTCCGCCTCCTGTCTGTCGCCGGCAGCCATCGGTACCAGTACTGGCAGGTCGCGATCGACGCGTTCAAGTCAAGTCCCCTGAAGGGAATCGGACCGGGGACGTTCCAGTTCTACTGGGCGCAGCACCAGACGCTCGGGGAGTTCGTGCGCAACGCCCACTCGCTCTACATCGAGACGCTGGCCGAGGCAGGAATCGTCGGCCTGGCCCTGATCGGCGGGTTCTTCGCGTTCCTGCTCGTCGCCGGATCTGTGCGAGCGATTGCAACCGTTTCAGACACGCGCCTGCCGGTCGCAACTGCCGTAGCCGGCATCGCGGCATTCTGCGCCGCCGCCGCGTTCGACTGGGTGTGGCAGATCGGGGTGATGCCGCTAATCGCAATGCTCCTGGCCGCGGTCGCGCTCGCGCCGGTTGTGGAGCGCCTCCCCGAGTCCGCCGGCACCCGGCACCGCTTGGACCCCGGGAGGATCGTCCTCGCAGTGGGAGCGATTCCCGCACTGTGGGCGATCATCGTCCCGCTGTCGTCCACCGTCGCCGTCCGCTCCAGTCAGTCGGCCGTTAAGGCCGGGCACTTCGCCAGCGCGCTCAAAGACGCCGCAACCGCCCAGCGGATCGAGCCTGGCGCGGCTTCGCCACGCCTACAGCGTGCGCTGATCCTCGAGCAGCTGGGCGACGTGAGCGGCGCCTCGCAGGCCATCTCACAAGCCGAGGCACGCGAGCCAACCAACTGGCAGATCTGGCTGGTGGGGTCACGGATCGCGACCGAGGCCGACAAACCCGCGCTTGCTCTCGCCGACTACCGCCGAGCCCGCTCACTCAACCCGACTTCGCCAATCTTCCACGCATGAACTCCGAACGCGACCAAACCAAGATCGGCTTAGGCGTCCTCGCGCTCGCCTCGACCGCCGCCGGCGTCGCGCTGCTGGTCGTCGCCCTCCTGATCGCACTTTCGTGAGTACGTATCATTGGCACATGCGCTGGATGCGCTGGGCATCGATCGTGGTGGGGTGCACCGTCTCACTGGCCCTTCCCGGCGAGGCGCTCGCGCTCGTCCTCGCGCCGCCAGGGCATGCCGGCGCGAATCAGTACGTCGAGGTCATCCCGACGTCCGCTGGCAATGCTGCGCCGCCGGGAAGTGTGAGCGGCTCGGGCAGCGCGAGCGCCGGTCCGCAGGCGCTCGCACACTTCGGCCAGGGCCGTGCCGGCGACGTCAAGCTGACCAGACTCGGAAAAGATGGCCAGGCTGCGGCCGCGCTGGCGGCGTCGACTGCGCCCTCACCCGTCCGCGGCGCTGGGTACGCGCGAGGTGCAGCGGGCGTCAGCATTTCCGCTCCGCACGGATCACCCGCGAGCGGAGTGGCCGATGCCCTCACCGGCTCCGACGCCGGCGGCCTGGGTCTTCTTCTACCGCTGCTGCTGGCGAGCGCCTTAATTGCAGCGATCGGGATCGCGGCCGCGCGGGTGCGCCGCGCCTCGAGCTAAGGCAGAGATCCGAGGCGTGAGCGCCGCTCCCGCCGGGCCGCGTCCATCACGACATGTCCCAGGATCGCGAGGTACTGACCGAGCTGGATCAACGGCAGGGCGAGTCGCGCCCACTCAGCAATGCCCGCGTCGCTGCGGATCCGATGTCGGACCGCACGTGCGTGCTGGAGCTGGTGGCGCGCGTTCATGTGACGCGCCCACGTCGACTCGTCGTGAATGCGGTAGATGCGCCCTGGTCGCTCGCTCCACCCGATTCGGCCGCGGAACGCCAGCGACACACCAAGGCACCAATCCTCACCGGCCTCTGCGCTGGCGTAGCCTTGCGCAGCCCGGACCACCTCCGTTCGCATGATCGTCGCCCCCGTCGTCGGGTAGAGCGACCAGATCGCGTCCAACAACGCGAACAGGGCGGGCCTGCGCGCTAGCACCGGAATCCATCGTCGAGGCCACCTGTGCCTCGTCGCCGAGGGATCTTCCACTATCGCGGCCCCGAATGCCGTCAGGCCGAGATCGGCTTCGACCGCGTCCTGGAGGAAGGAGAGTGTCCCGGGCAGCATCACGTCGTCGGCGTCCCACACCACGACGTACGGGGTGGTGACGTGCGCCAGCCCGAGGTTGCGAGCCTCACCGAGGGTGAGCCGTCGGGCGCTTCGCACAACCCTCACACCGGGCACCTCCGGAATCTCCACCTCCGAGGCGTTGTCGACGAGCACGATCGCCGCTAGCACTTCCTGTCCGGCCACGCTCGCGAGTGCCTCGGTCAGCCGGTTCCCCACGTACCCGTCCCAGACGGGGAGCACGACCGTCGTCTGTGCTACGGAGTCGCCGCTCACCTCGACCCAGTATCAACCACCTCGATGACACCAGAGCCCGAGACGGTTCCACTTGTGCGGATCATCGCCCGGCTGAACGTCGGCGGCCCCGCGATCCAGGCAATCACCCTGACACGACTGCTCGAGGCGCGCGGATACCAGACCCGCCTGGTTCGCGGCCGGGAGAGTCAGGCCGAAGGCGACATGGACTATCTAGCGCAGGAGCTCGGCGTCCGGCCGACGCTCGTTGCGAGCATGCGGCGCGATCCCGGCCTGGGCGACCTGAGGGCGCTGTGGACGCTTGCCCGGATCCTCCGGCGTGATCGTCCCCGGATCGTCCACACTCACGCCGCGAAGGCGGGGACGCTGGGTCGAGTCGCCTCGCTGATCGCGTTCCCGCGCCGCACGCGACGCCCGGCTCTCGTCCACACCTTCCACGGCCACTCGTTGACCGGCTACTTCTCGGGGCGGACCGCGGCGTTCTACCGCGCGATTGAGGGCTTCCTCGCGAATCGCACAGACGTCCTGGTCGCAGTCTCCCCGGAGGTCCGCGACGACCTCGTCCGTTTAGGAGTGGCGGAGTCCCACCGCTTCGTTGTCATACCGCTCGGCTTCGACCTTGCCAGCTTCCTCGACGACTCCGAGCGAGAGTGGCGGCGGGCTGCGCTACGAGCCCAGTGGGGCATCACCGATGGTGAGCAGGTGGTGACGCTCGTGGCTCGGCTCGTCCCGATCAAGCGGGTAGACCGCTTCCTCGCTGTGGCCCGGTTGCTCGCCGAACGCGTGAATGCGCGGTTCGTCGTGGTCGGTGACGGAGAGCTCCGAGGGCAGCTCGGCGCTTCGCCCGACGCGCTGGCCCTCGGCGATCGCCTAACTTGGGCCGGTTTTCGCCGCGACATGCCCGACGTGTGCTTCGCCAGCGATGTGGTGATGCTGACATCCGACAACGAGGGCACGCCCGTGAGCCTGATCGAGGCTCAGGCTGCCGCTGTGCCGGTAGTGGGAACGGATGTGGGGGGCGTGCGGTCGGCGGTGCGAGACGGCGAGACGGGGCTACTGGCGCCAGCCGACGACATCGCGGCGCTGGCGCGCGCGGTCTCGATGATCCTCGATGACGGTGGCCTCGCAACCCGCCTGGCCGGCGCTGGGCGGAGGCACGCAGCCTCGTCTTATGCGCTGGAGCGCTTGGTCGCGGAGCACGACGAGCTCTATCGGGGTCTGTTGTCAGGCCGGCTGCGCTAGACCCTACGCGAATGCCAGCCGCGGATCCCGTTGAGCGCGCGACCGAACAGCCACAGCGGTCGCCACATGTACGTGATCGTCAAGCCAAGCCGGCCACGACTGGCTAGTGGCGAGAAGCCCTGCATGAAGCGTCGCGAGGGAAACAGCTTGTTGATGACCATCGATGCTCTCGCGCGAGTTCCCGGCGCGTGCGCGAGCGCCTCCAACGAGCGGTCGAGCCTGTTTGCGTCTGCCGTGAGCGCGGCCTGCCCCGGCGAAGGCAATCCGAGCTCACGTCCCAGCTGTTCGCCCTCGGGCAGCGCCGCCAGACCGAGGGCGAATGCCGGGATCGCGCCGAGCCGTTCGGCGACGCCCGCGGCGCGGACCCATGTTGCGCGATCCACGCGGTCCAGTGCGCGCTGCAGATCGATCAGTGGTTGGGTCGTACGCGCCTCGTGTTGGGCCACGTGAAGCGCGATGTGGCAAACCCTCGCGGCGGGCGAGAGCACCGTGACATCTACGCCGGCCAAGTTCATCGACTCTAGTTCGTCGCTGAGCGCGGTCCACAGGGCATCGTCGTCGACCTCTACGCCTGCGAGGCTGCGATGAACGTCGACCATCGCCTCATCCGTCTGCCTCAGCCAGGGCCGCCCCGGCGCTGGCCAATCCCTGATCCAATTGGGGTCGCGATCCGGCTCGAACCCGAGAGTGGCGAGTAAAGATTCGGCGCGAGCGAGCTCGCCGGCCCTGATCAACAGATCCGTGTCACCGTAGGCGCGTGGGTCGGCGTTGTCGTAGAGCCAGCGGGCGATTGTGCGGCCCTTGAGGAGAATCGGGTCGATCCCGATGCCGTGCAGTGCGGTCACCACCTCGAC
>Ga0187808_10000704_pt1 | contig 10928 bp, 6 predicted proteins | sample NC_wetland_sal_i_5_FD_132427 | JGI IMG/M metagenome (GOLD analysis project Ga0187808, IMG submission 132427) | Wetland sediment microbial communities from Neuse River Estuary, North Carolina, USA - ASW_3 | ecosystem: Environmental > Aquatic > Freshwater > Wetlands > Sediment | place: USA: North...
AGCTGGGGCGTCACGACGACCTTGAGCTCCTCGACGACGGTGCCGATGGCGGCGACGTCGGGGATCGTCGACACCTCGATCTGGAGCGCGACCTTCTGGACCGCGTCGCGGTCGCTCCGGTACTTCCGCTCGACGTAGACGGTCATCGTCGGCGTCGAAGGGACGCGCCGCGCGTCGACGAGCTCGATGAGCCGCGGGAGCCTGAGCGTCACGTTCATCTCGGCGACGCCGGCGTAGTGGAACGTCCGCAGCGTCATCTGCGTGCCCGGCTCGCCGATCGACTGGGCGGCGATGATGCCCACCGATTCATGGGGGTCGACGCGGGCCTTGCCGAACCGCACCGCGACCTCGTGAACGACCTTCTTGAGCTCCGCCGGCTCGAGCCGGAGGTTCTGGACGCGGTCGTGGAACTCCTGGAGGATGAGCGGCGGGAAGACGACCCCGTCGGCCGAGGCGAGCTCGGCGATCTGGCCCGATAGCTTCGTCGGGGCCTTCTTCTCTTCCTTCGCCATCGTCACTCCCCCTCGAAGCCCGGGCCCTCTTCCGGGGTGGGGGTCTCCTCGGATTCTTCCTCTTCGGACTCCTCTTCCAGCTGCGCCTCGGCGAGCAGGTCCATCTCCTCTTCGGTGACGGGGGGCGTGCCGGCCGGTCCTTCCGGCTTGTTGAGGTTGTCCATGGAGGGCTTGGAGCGCCGGCCGAGCGCCATCGTCACGATCTCGTCGAGCGCGATGGCCAGGCCGCCGAACGACCGCGTCGGGTCGATGCCGTCCTCTCCGTACTTGTACTCGATGATCGTGCCCGCCGTGTTGCGGACCGTGCGGTCCTCGTCCACGTGGAGGTCCTCGAGCGCGTTGATCAGCCGGCGCTGCATGTACCCGGACCGGCTCGTCCGCACCGCCGTGTCGACGAGACCCTCGCGACCTCCCATCGAGTGGAAGAAGTACTCCGTCGGCGCGAGCCCCTTCTTGTAGCTGGACGAGACGAAGCCGCGGGCGTCCGCGCCGAGGTCGCCCCGGCTGTAATGCGGCAGGGTCCGGTTGAAGTATCCGCGGAGCAGGCGCTCGCCCCGGACCGATTGCTGGCCGACGGCGCCGGCCATCTGCGTCAGGTTGAGCATGGAGCCGCGCGCGCCGGACCGGGCGAGAATCACGGCCGGGTTCTCGAGACCGAGGTGGCGGCCCGCGATCTCTCCCGCATCGTCTCGGGCGCGGCCGAGCTCGCGCCGGACCAGCACCTCGAGGGTTTCCTCGAGCGACCGACCGGGCATCTGGTCGAGCTCGCCCTTGCGGTACTGCTCGACCAGCTCGTTGACCTTGAGCCGCGCCGCGGACAGCACGTCGTCGATCTCCTTGCGGGCATTCTTGGGAACGTCCTCGTCATCGATGCCGGTGGAGAGGCCCCGGAGGTCGATGGTCGCGATCGCGAGGCGACTCGCCTCGTCGAGGAATTGCCGCGCCCGGCCCATGCCGTAGTTGCGCGCGATGGCGTCCAGGAGAGCGCCCTTCTCGTAGGCGACGGATTTCTTGTCGATCGCACCGGCCTTGAGCTCCCCATGGTCGACGACCACCCACGCGTCGTGGGGGCAGTGGAGCGGCGGGTCGTTGCACTTGTTCCAGATGTTGGCCCGGTACTCGATCGTGAGGTCCTTGGGCAGCAGGGTCGAGAACAGTTGCTTGCCGAGCCAGAACTCGTTGCCCTCCTTGTCGGTCCCGGCGGGCGGCGGGATCGGCATCTGGATCCGGGACAGCATGTACGTGACCTCGTGCCGGTTGAAGTGGGGGTTCTGGTAGGTCAGGAGGAACATGCCGGTGATGTGGTCGTGAAGCATCCCGATGATCGGCCCGCCGTAGCGGGGCGAGAGGATGTGCTCCTCGACCTTCATCAGGACCTTCGCCTCGGCGCGGGCCTCCTGGCTCTGGAGCACGTGGAGGTTCATCTCGTCGCCATCGAAATCGGCGTTGTACGGCGGGCAATCGCAGAGATTGAATCGGAACGTCTTGTGCGGGAGGATGCGGACGAAGTGGGCCATCATGCTCATCCGGTGGAGCGACGGCTGCCGGTTGAACAGGACGATGTCGCCGTTGATCAGCTGCCGCTCGACGACGCAGCCCGGCGTCACGAGCTCGGCGCACGCCTCGGCGTTCTTGTCCATGACCTTGATCCGCTGCCCGTCCTCGCGGATGAGGTAGTTCACGCCGCACTGGTAGATCCCCTCCTTGTCGGCGGGCGTCGGGCCGCGCCGGACGAGCTCCTTCGCGATGTCGGCGTTGTAGGGGGTGACCTCGAGCGGGACCGTCAGCGCCCGGCCGACCTCCGTCGGGATGCCGACCTCGTTGATCGACAGCATCGGGTCGGGCGAGATGACCGTCCGCGCCGAGAAATTGACCCGCTTACCGGACAGGTTGGACCGGAACCGGCCGTCCTTCCCCTTGAGCCGCTGGGCGAGGGTCTTGAGCGGTCGGCCGGAACGATGCCGGGCGGGCGGGATGCCGCTCGTCTGGTTGTCGAAGTAGGTCGTGACGTGGTACTGGAGCAGCTCCCACAGGTCCTCGACCACGAGCTGCGGAGCGCCCATGTCGCGGTTCTCGCGGAGCCGCTGGTTGATCCGGAGCACGTCGACCAGCTTGTGGGTGAGGTCGTCCTCGCTGCGCTCGCCGCTCTCGAGCGTGATCGAGGGGCGGACCTGCACCGGCGGGACCGGCAGGACGGTGAGGACCATCCATTCGGGCCGGCCGGCCTTCGGATTGAGACCGAGGGCCCGCACGTCGTCGTCCGGGATCCGCTCGAGGCGCGCGCGGACCTCCTTCGGGGTGATCTTGTGGCCGTTCTCGCGGAACGTCGTGGGCTTGTCGAGCACGATGCGCTGCTGGACCTCGTGGCAGTGGGGGCAGCTCCGTTCCTCCTTCCCCTCGCGCGGCGTCGGCGCGGAGGAGGGTCCCTCGTCGCCTTCGATGAGGATCTCGGCCCGGCTGGCGCTCGGGGCATCGGGCAGCATGCGCCCGCAGGCGCGGCAGGTGAGCTGCAGGAGCCGCTTGATCTCCTTCGCGTACCCGACGTGGATCACCGGCATGGCGAGCTCGATGATCCCGAAGTGGCCCGGGCACTCGTTGACCCGGCCGCCGCAGGTACGGCACCGGAGGTTGGGCTCGATCACCCCGAGATGGAGGTCCATGAGACCCATCTCGATCGGGTAGCCGTCGTCGTCGTAGGTGTCGGCCGTGATCACCTTGATCGCGTTCATGCGCCGGATCTCGTCCGGCGAGAGGAAGGCGAACTGGAGGCTCTTGATCCGCTTGGAAAGTCCTTGCGCCATCGAGGAACCTCCTACCGCATGTCCTCCAACTGGAGTCGCATGATCACGCCGAGGCTGATCAGCTCCTCCAGGAGCAGCTTGAACGAGTAGCTCATCTCGACCGGATAGATCGACGACGTGTTGCCGCAGCTCGGGCAACGGAGCGACCCGGTCCGGGCGTCCGGGATCGCGATGTGGCCGCACTCCGTGTTGCCGCAGACGTACTGGATCGTCCCGTCGGACTCGTCGAGCAGACGGTCCTTGATGACCATCGCCACGCCGTGGCCGATCAGGCAGTCGCGCTCCATCTCACCGAACCGGAGTCCGCCCTGGCGAGACCGACCCTCGGTCGGCTGCCGCGTGAGGATCTGGACCGGGCCGCGGGACCGCATGTGCATTTTCCCGGCGACCATGTGGTGGAGCTTCTGGTAGTAGATCACGCCCACGAACACCTCGCCGTCGAGCCGGCGACCGGTGACACCGTCGTAGAACGTTTCCCGCCCTGACGGGTGGAAGCCGAGCGCCTTGAGCGACTCGCGCAGCGCCTCTTCGCGTTCTCCCGAGAACGGCGTGCCGTCGATGACGCGTCCTTCGAGCGAGCCGACCTTGCCCCCGAGCATCTCGAGCACGTGGGCGACGGTCATGCGCGACGGGATGGCGTGCGGGTTGACGATGAGGTCCGGCGTGATGCCGTCGCGGGTGTACGGCATGTTCTCCTGCGGAACGATGAGCCCGACGACGCCCTTCTGGCCGTGCCGGGAGGCGAACTTGTCGCCCAGCTCGGGGACGCGCTGGTTGCGGACCTTGACCTTGACGAGCTTCGAGATGTTCTCGCCCTCGGTCAGAATCACGCTGTCGACCCAGCCGGATTCGCCCGCGCGGACCGTGACCGACGTTTCCCGGCGCTTCTGGGGCGACAAGAGGTCCGTCTTCTCCTCGAGGAACCGCGGCGGGGAGGTCTTGCCGACCAGCACGTCGCTCTCCGTGACCTCGAGCTCATGGAAGATCAGCCCGTCTTCGCCGAGATTCCGGTACGCCGTGTCGACGCGCGCGCCGGCCACGTCGGGCCGCGGGATCTCGAAGCGGTCTTCCTGGCCGCCGGGGTACTTGCGCTCCTCGCCCCGGTAGGTACGGAAGAAGGAGGAGCGGCCGAGACCGCGATCGATCGCCGCCTGAGAAAAGACGAGCGCATCCTGCATGTTGTAGCCCTCGTGGGTCAGGACCGCCACGACGAAGTTCTGGCCGGCGGGACGCTCGGTGAACTGCACGTACCGCATCGTCTGGGTCCGGAGCAGGGGCGCCTCGGGGTAGTGGAGCAGGTGCCCGCGGGTGTCGGGCCGGCGACGGTAGTTGACCGACTCGACGCCGAGCGCCTGCTTGGCCATCCCGGAGCCCATTGTGTTCCGCGGCGTCGAGTTGTGCTCGGCGTAGGGAATGAGCCCGGTGCAGACTCCGAGGATGAGGTTCGGGTCGATCTCGAGGTGCGTGTGGTCCTTGCGGAGGAGCGAGGGCGTCGGGAAGACGTGGTGGCACCGGCCGCACTCAACGTCGGCGACGTCCTTCTTCTCGCCGGCGGAGACCCATCGGATGTCGCTCCGGGAGAGGGCGCGCTGGCAGTTGGGGCACCGCTCCGGCATCTGGTAGGCGTCGACGCCGATCAGCGTGTCCTCTTCCTCCTCGGCGTCCATCCACTCGACCTTTCCCTGTCGGACCAGGTCGGTGTAGGAGAGCGTACCCCGAGCGAGTTCGTCCAGGTCCGACCGGGTGACGCGCGTGGTGGCGTCCTTGACGCTGATCAGCGGCCGACGGAGTCGCCCCGAGTCGCAGTGAACGATCACCTCGTTCATGCGCTGGTCGCTGCGGACGTTGATCTCGTAGATCTTGTCGCCGAGCGTGGGAGAGAGGGTGCCGGACCGCCGGCGTTCCCGGATCTCCTGGACGAGCTCGGTCGGGTTCGAGTGCAGGCCGACGAGATTCCCGTTGACGTAGACACGGGCGGCGCGCTTCCCCCGGGGCGCCGAGGCCTCTTGGAAGACCTCGGGGCCGATCTCGCGGGTGTTCAGGTCACGTAGGATCAGGGCGACCTCGTCTTCGTCGGCGCCTTCCGAGACGTCGACGCAGAGGGCGTAGTTCTTCACCAGACCGCAGTTCTGCCCTTCGGGCGTCTCGTTGGGGCAGAGCCGGCCCCACTGGGTGGGGTGCAGGTCGCGCGCCTCGAAGTGCGGCTGGCTGCGCGTGAGCGGGCTCGTGACCCGCCGGAGATGGGAGATCGTCGACATGTGGCTGGTCCGGTCGAGAAGCTGGCTGACGCCGGCCCGGCCGCCGACCCAGTTGCCGGTCGCGAGCGCGTGGACGAGACGCTGGGTGAGCAGGTCCGGCCGGATCGCGGATGCGATCCGGAGATCCTTCTTCCGGGCGAACGAGCGCTCGAGCTGGTACTTGAGGTCCTTCAGCAGCATGGTGAACGCGACGCGGAACAGGTCCTCCATGAGGTCGCCCGCGAGCTTGAGCCGCTTGTTCGCGTAGTGGTCCTTGTCGTCCTCGCCGCGCTGGCCGAGGTTGAGCTCGAGAACGGTACGCGCCATCCGGCCGAGGTAGAGGGCCTTCTTGAGGCGGTCCGCCTTCGCGTCGCCCAGGTGGGGGAGCAGGGACCGGTCCAGGATGCCGTCGACCTTCCGCTGACGGTACTCCTTCGCCTGGCCCGTGGCGAACTTCTTTTCGAGGTAGAGGAGCGCGTCCTCGGTGGTGAGGATCCCCTCGGGCGGGTAGAGCTTCTTCGAGATGCACTCCTCCAAGTTGACGTTGAGGAGGTGCTTCATCGTCTGGACGAAGGGCTCGTCCAACGGGAGAAGCTCGCCCAGGACGGCTTGGTAGATCTCTTCGTCGTTCTTCATCCCGAGGGCCTTCATCAGGATGGCGAGCGGGATCTGCCCGGAGGCGCTGGGAACGGAGACGTGGAGCACGCCGTCCTTCTTCTTCTCGACGACGGTGAGGGACCGATAGCCGCCGCGCTGGCTGAACACCTTGGCGCTCTCGATGGGCGTGCCGTAGCGCTCGTTGAACTCGGCGAAGATCCGGTTCGGCGCCAGGTCCTCGAGGCTCATGATCACGCGCTCGGTGCCGCCGATGATGAAGTAGCCGCCAGGGTCCGCGGGGTCCTCGCCGTATTCGACGAGCTTGGCCCGGTACTCCTCCGCTGAGAGGGGGAAACCGGAGTCGCGCTCGATATTCCCCTGATGGAGGTTGCAGGGCCGGCTCTTGACCATGATCGGCAAGTCGCCGATGTGGACGTCCTCGGGGGCGCGCTCGACGCCGTTCTCGACGACGGTGACGCGGAGGTAGATCGGGGCCTGGTAGGTGAGGTTCCTCAGCCGGGCCTCCATCGGCGTGAGCGTGGGCTTGGAGCCGACCGGCTCCTTGACGAACGGTTGACCGACGAACACCGTGGGCTCGGAGGTGGCATCGAGCTGGGCGCGCGCGTCCCGACGACGGCCAACGCGAACGTAGATCGAGCTCTTCGTCTTCTGCACGTCCAGCCGGATCACGCCGCGGTCGGTGGAGTCCTCGCTGACGCGGGCCTCGTCGACGATCCGTTGCATCCGGGAATTGGGGTTGTCCGGCGTCGGGAGGAAGTCGTTGAAACTCGCAAGGTGGTGGTTGACCGTCGACCGCTCCCGGAAGAATGCATCTACGATTTCTCGCATGACAATGAACCCCTCTAGTCCCCCAGATTGGCGATGACGACACGATAGGTGATGGCCTCGCCGGCCGTGGTGGACGGACGACGGATGCGGACCATCCGGCCGGCGAGCGGCTCAGCCGCTTCCTTGGCGGCGCGGACTTCCGCGTTGGTGAGGAGACCGGGGTCGCTCGCGAGGATCTTCGGGAGCCGTTCGACCGGTGTGGCGAGCTCCTGGAGGACCTTGCGGGCGTCGTCCTCGCTGAGCAGCTCGTGCAACGGGATGAGGTGGTGAGTCTGGAACTCGCGGCGCGAAGGAGCCTTCACGCTCTTGGCGGATTTCCGGGGGCGTGCTCGGGTGGGACTCATGCGGACTCCAGTGGGGCGGAACGGGCCCGGGGGGATTTCCGGAGAGCGACGACCGGTGCGGCGCTGCTCGTTCGAACCCCCGACCGCCTGGTTAAAAGCCAGATGCTCTGTGTCGGGCCGGCGAGCGTACCCGCCGGCCTACCGAACTGAGCTACGGGCCCGCGATCGCTCCGAACGGGCGCGACCCGGGGCTCGTATTTCAGGTTTCGCCGCTCGTGATTCACTGGAGGCTCTCCAGGTTCGAGATGATCGACCAGATCGCGGTGCGGCCGTGGGTCGGAAGGTTGGAATCGTTCGCGAGATCGTCCAGCACGTAGACCGCGCTCGCGACGCGGACATCGAGGGCGACGGCGGCCTTGAGCAGTTCGTCGCGGGCCGATTGCGCGCCGCGACGGATGTTCCGAGGCACGGAACCGTCCTCGCTGAGGACGGCGAGCGACTGCGCTATGCGTTCCAGCTGGAGGGACTTGCCCGAGCCCGCGGGGGCGGGTGCGGGAACAGTGGGCGGTACAGCGTGGCTGTCAGTGGCGGTCAAGGATGATACCGAAACCCGTGCCGCTTACGCGCGACGGGCCTCGCCTCCTTCCTTATAGGCCGTGACGACGAGCAGCGTCTTGGTCTCGCGGATCCCCTTCACGACCGGCAGGCGGTGGAGGACGAATTCCTTGAGCTCTTCGTAGTGGGGGAAGGTCACCTTGACCATGATGTCGGTGTCGCCGGTGACGAGGAAGACATCCTCGGCCTCGGTGAAGCGCGCGACCTCGGCGGCGACGCCGTCGGCCTCTGCGGTCTCCACCTTCAGGGCGATAAGCGCCGTGACGTGCTCGTCCCCCCAGACCTTCGTGAAGGCGCTCTCGACGGCTCCGCTGACCGGTCCCTTGCTCTTCGTTCCTTGTTTCTCCATCGATACCTTCGCCTCCTGTTCTGTCCTTCAGTCGTCAGTTACGTGTCCGGCGCTGGCGGTGGCGGGTGGCCCCGTGTCCGGCGAGATCCTCGTCAGGTCACCGGAGCCGATTCGAACTCCTCTTGGAGGTCGTCGACTACCTGTTCGATCACTTGACCGGAGGCAGGCGCATGGTACTCGCGCACTCCCCCCGCTTCACTCGAAACGCGCGCGACGAGCTCCCTCCGACTTCGAAGAAACTCGACACTGCAAATGAGCTCCTCCACCCCAACCCCCAGACCCGGCGTTCCGAAAAACGACCCCTATATAGGTTTTTGGGCAACTAAATTGGGGGGTATTTCCCGAGGTCCTCCGGCGTCCCGCCCGGGCGCGCCCTCTCGGCGGAGCTAATATGTCCCGAAACGCTCGAAGCGGCCGAGAGATCCTGATGGGCAACGGCCACCGGACGCTCCGGATCGAGATCCGGGTTGAACTGAAACCCGGGGTCATGGACCCGGAAGCCGAGACGGTCGAGAAGTCGCTGGCTTTGCTCGGGATCTCCCCCGTATCGCGTGTGACGACCGCCCGGGTCTACGTCCTGGAGTTCACCCAGGTGGAGCGTGCGCGCGCGGATGCCCTGGCCCGCGAGGCAGTCGACCGGCTTCTGGCGAACCCGGTCATCCACCGCGTGACCGTGACTCCGCTGTTGGACTGAGGGACGGCATGCCACGCCCCGCCAGCGCTCTGGACTCCCCGTGGGCGCCCGGTGTAACGACCGTCCCATTTAGAAAGGAAAGCCGGGCCGCACTGACCCGCACATCGGACCGCCTCCAGCTAGGGTTCGACGAAGTCGAACTGGCCCGGATTCAGCAGTACTACCGCCGAGCCGGGCGCGAACCCACGGACCTTGAGCTCGCGGGACTGGCCCAGAGTTGGAGCGAGCACTGCAGCTACAAGAGTTCCCGACGCTACCTGAAAGCCGCGTTCGGAAAGCTCCACCCCGCACGCCGGGTGCTCGGGATCGGCGATGCGGGGGTGATGGCGTTCGAGGACGGTTTCGCCTACGCCCTCCGGATCGAATCGCACAACCATCCCTCCGCGGTCGAGCCGTACGGAGGAGCCGCCACGGGCATCGGCGGGATCCTGCGCGACGTCCTCGCCGTGGGCGCGAAGCCGATCGCCTTGGCCGACCCGCTGTTCTTCGGCCCGCTCGACCTGGCCCGCCAGAGTCTGCCGCCGGGCGTCAAGAGCCCCCGCTACCTTTTCGACGGCGTCGTGGCCGGGATCCGGGACTACGGAAACCGCGTCGGCGTTCCAACGGTCGCCGGGGGGATCTACTTCGACCCCGGCTACGTCGTCAATCCGCTCGTCAACGTCGCCTGCGTCGGCTTCCTTCCCAAGGCCCGATTGCTTCCGAACCGGGCGCGGGCCGTCGGCGACCGCCTCGTCCTCGTGGGGGGCCTCACCGGGCGGGACGGAATCGGCGGCGTCTCCTTCGCTTCCCGGGAGCTGACGGAACGCAGCGAGACCGAATCGCGAGGCGCCGTACAGCTCGGAAACCCGATCATGAAAGAGCCGCTCATCCATGCTTGCATCGAAGCGTTCGACCGGAAATTGGTCCGCGGCCTCAAGGACCTCGGGGGGGGCGGTCTCGCGAGCGCTTCGGGGGAACTGGTCCACGCGGGCGGCTTCGGCTCCGTCATCGACCTCGAACGCGTGCCGCTCCGGGAGCGTGGACTCCTCCCATGGGAGATCTGGGTATCCGAATCCCAGGAGCGGATGCTTCTCGATGTGCGGCCGAACGATCTGCCCGCCCTCTTGGCCATCTTCCGCCGTTGGGACGTGCCCGCGTCGGACATCGGCCGCGTGACCAGGGGCCCTGCCGAACAGATACGATACAAAGGAGCCCCGGCCGGGGAACTCGACGTCGGTTTCCGTGTGGAACACGCTCTCCTCCACCGGCCGGCTCGCGCTCCGCGGCCGGGCAACCGGAAGCCGACCGCACGAGTTCCGGACCGCGAACTGGGCCGACTGATTCGCGAACAGACGCTCGCACCGGACTCCGTTTCGAGGGAGCCGGTGATCCGCATGTACGATCACGAGGTCTTCGGGCATACGATCCTGAAGCCCCTCCAGGGCCAGGTCACGTCTCCGTCCCACGGGGACGCTGCCGTCCTCCGACCTCGAACGGAAAGTTGGAGGGGACTTGCGCTGGCCGTGGCCGCCCAGCCGTGGGCCTGCCTCGAGGACCCGCGCGGCGGCGGGCGGTGGGTCGTGGAAGAGGCGGCAAGGAACCTCTACGCCGTGGGCGCCCGACCGGACGCGTTCACGAACTGCCTCAACTTCGGTAATCCCGAAGACCCTCGCGTTCTCGGCCAGTTCGCCGCGGTGGTCCGAGGGCTGGCCGAAGGCGCTCGAGGGTTGGACCTCGCGGTTCCGTCGGGGAACGTGAGTTTCTACAACGGTGGACTCGGAGCCGCGATCCCGCCGACGCCAGTTCTCCTCGCCACCGGCATCGTGCCCGATGTTCGCCAGTGCACCACGGTCGACCTCAAGGAAGTGGGGAACCCGCTCTATCTCGTCGGTACGAGCCGACCGGAGCTTGGGGGATCTCTCTGGGCCCGTCGTCACGGCATCCGCGGGCAGCCGGTCCCCCCGACCCGGCCCGCCCGCCTCCGTCGAACCGGTGAGGCGATTTTATCGGC
>Ga0187808_10000705_pt1 | contig 10926 bp, 8 predicted proteins | sample NC_wetland_sal_i_5_FD_132427 | JGI IMG/M metagenome (GOLD analysis project Ga0187808, IMG submission 132427) | Wetland sediment microbial communities from Neuse River Estuary, North Carolina, USA - ASW_3 | ecosystem: Environmental > Aquatic > Freshwater > Wetlands > Sediment | place: USA: North...
CGCCGCCTCGGTCGGCCGCATCGGCGCGCTGTTCGCCCGCGGCGGCCTCGTCTGGTACGGCGGGCTCGCCGGCGGCGCCGCGTTCGTGCTCGGGTACATCTGGCTCAAGAAGCTGCCGGTGCGCACGATCCTCGACGCCATCGCCCCGTCGCTCGTGACCGGGTACATGATCGGCCGCGTCGGGTGCTTCTCCGTCAACGACGACTACGGGCTGCCTTCGCACCTTCCCTGGGCGGTGGCATTTCCCCAGGGCGCACCGCCAACCACGGCCCGCAACCTGAGCGAGCAGTTTCACGCGGTCCTTCCCGCCGGGACGCCCCTCGATCGGCTGCTCACCGTCCATCCGACCGAGATCTACGAGATCTTCCTCAGCCTGCTCGTCTTCTGGCTCCTGTGGCGGTGGCGGAGCCACCGCCATGCCCCCGGCTGGCTGTTCGGCATCTACCTCATCCTCTCGAGCGCGGAGCGCATCCTCGTCGAGTTCGTGCGCGCCAAGGACGACCGCATCCTGGACGGCATCACCGTCGCCCAGATGTGGGGACTGCTCCTCCTGCTCGTCGGGGTCCTCCTCGTGATGCGCTTCGCTCGGCCAGCGCCCGGAACGGAGGCGGCGCCACCACCGGCGACTGTATAGTTATTTGACGTATGTATTGAAATCGAACACCAAAACCGCAGCTTCAGGCGATGAGCAATGGCTTGGTTACGATGTCAAGTCATTGCAAATAAACTTCTTGCATCTAAATCTCACAACTGGCACGGCATATGCCTTGTAATCAAGTACGAAGTACTGCCGGTGGCGATGGAGTTCCTGAGGGGGGCGTCGCCCTGGCCACAACGCTAGCCTGCCGATATCGGCAGGCTAGCGTGTTTTCGGGACGCTGGCGGCCTGGGCGGCGGCGCCGGCACGGACCTCCGCACGCCGCCCCCACCTCCGGCTGAACCTCCAGGCGATCGCCACCAGCAGGCACAGGACGATGAGCCCCTGGACCGCGAGGGACTCGACGGTCGGGTAGATGCCGAAGAAGGCGCTGCGCGGCGCGCCCGGCACGAGGGTGGACGGGAGCAGGGATCCCTCCTGCAGCTCCTTGACGCCCGTGCCCGCGAAGACGAACGCCATGAAGTAGAGCGTCGCGCCCGTCACCGCGAAGAAGGGGCGGAGCGGGATGCGGATGCCGAACATCTCGATGCCCACGTACACGGCGACGAGCACCACCGCTCCGCTCGCGAGCCCCGCGGTGATCGGCGCGGCGGCGCCGGCGCCCCCGCTCAGGTACAGCGCCTTGTAGAACAGCACGGTCTCGAACCCCTCGCGGTACACGGCGAGGAAGGCGACGGAGGCGAGCGCGAAGCTGCGGCCGCTGGTGGCCGCGCGCTCGACCTTGTCTTCGAGGAAGCGCTGCCAGGCGGCGGCCTCCACCTTCGAGATCAGCCAGTACGAGACGTAGAACAGCACCGCCGCCGCGACCAGCATCACGCCGCCTTCGAGCGACTCGCGCTGCGTCGCTCCTCCGGCCAGGAGCCATTCGAGGCCGGCGGCGGTGGCCAGGCTCGCGAGCAGGGCGAGGCCCACGCCCCAGCGCACGCCGCGCCGCTGCGGGGCGCTGCCGCTGCGGAGCACCACGGCCATGATCGCCGCGACGATGAGGATGGCCTCGAAGCCTTCGCGCACGATCAAGAGGAAGCTTTCGGCGAGATAGCCCCACGCGGTGCGGCTGCGGCCGAGGACGGACTCGGCGGAATCGAGGGTCGCCGCCACCTCGCGGTGGCGCTCCGCGAGCGACGGGCTGCCCGCCGCGGCCGCCTCGCGCAGGGCCGCGAATCGGGCCTCCGCACGCGAGGCCAATCCGGCGTCCGCGACGCGCACGGCACCTTCGACGCCCTCGAACGCGAGGTACGCGTCGAGCACCAGCCCGGCGGCGGCCTGGTTGTCGGCGCTCCGGGCCGCGGCCAGCGCTCCGTGGAGCGTCGAGCGCACGGTCGCGAACGCCACCGCCGCGCCGCCGTCGCCGGAGCGGCGCGCGAGCGAATCGGAGAGGGTGAGCACGTACGCGATCGCGTCCCACCGCTGCTCGCGCGAGAGCGCGGCGCCGAACGCCGGCATCGCGGTGCCGGGCACGCCGTAGGTCGCCCGGCGGTACGCGTCGAGCGGCGTCGTGGCGGCCATGACCGCGCCGTCGGCCAGGTCGGCGGGCGGCGGCGCGAGGCCGCGGCCCGCCGGCCCGTCGCCCCGCCCCTCGGCACCGTGACACTGCGCGCATTGCGCCGCGTAGATGCGCGCGCCCGCGCTCAAGGACGGCGCCCGGGCCGGCCGATCCGCGCCCACGGCGCCGAACCGCTCCGCGAGCCACCGCTCCAGCGCCGCCGCGTGCGCCGTCACCGAATCGGGCGGCGCCCCGGCCTCCACGAGACCGGCGATCGAGCTGACCTGGCTCTCCCCTTCGGTCGCGAGGCCCTGCGGCAACGACGCGGCCGCCCGCCGCGCTTCGGCCAGGAACAGCTTCGCCTCCGCCGCCTCCTCGGGCTGCGCCAGCACCCCTCCGACGAAGCCGGAACGGTACTCCTGGGCGGCAAGCTGCACGGTGGCTGCCAGGCGGCGCTCCGCGGCCAGCGTGTCCGCCTGCTGCGAGGTGTTCGCGACGGGAGCGAGCCGAGTGAGGGAGACGACGACGACTGTCAGGAGGGCCGGGCCGCCCATACCGTTGAAACTCAATCTCAGGCTAGAGGATGTCGCAACGTAGCGGCACCCTCCACGTCAGGCAACCGGTCCTATTCCAGGATCACCACGGCGGCGGCCACGCCGCCGGCATGCGTGAGCGACAGGTGGCAGCGCGTGGCGCCGAGCTCCGCCATCCGTCGCTCGGCGGCACCGTGAAACACCAGACCCGGTCTGCCGTCGGCGTAGCGCCGCACCTCGAGATCCTGCCACCCGACGCCATGCGCCCGGCCGTCGCCGGAGAGCGCCTTGTAGGCCGCTTCCTTCGCCGCGATGCGGGCCGCCAGATGCAGCGAGGCATGCGCGTACTCCGCCGCGCGCTCGCGCTCCGACGGCGTGAACAGGCGCCCGAGCGCGCGCTCACCGTGGCGCGCGAGCAGCTGATCCACGCGCGCCGCGGGCACGATGTCGATGCCTACGCCCAGGACCGCCATGGATGCTCCGGTCGAGCCGGCCGGGAACGCGGCTGCACGGCCGTAATATCGGCCGAGCTCCGGCCAGTCTGGCAAGAGGGTGTCACGGAGCCCAGGGCGGCCAGGCGGGACGCTCGCCGCCGAGAGCCGCGAGGCTGAGGGCGGGTGCCGTCCCGGTCCTGGCGCGATACCGCTCCGCGAAATCGAGCAGCCGGTCGGACCGGAATTGCGCGCGCGGCAGGCCGGTGGCCCGCACCGCCAGCTCGATCGCGCCGGGCTCGCCTTCGACCTCGACCAGCACGTCCATGCGCGGGTACCACTCGATCCTGACCACCGCGCCGCACAGGCCGAAGAACTCGACGCACCGGTCCACGGCGTCGGCCGGCACGAACCCGAGCCGCGAGAGGATGCTCTCGACCGCGCCAGCGTCGGCGACCTCGAACTGGTGCTCCTCGCGGCTCTTGTAGCCCTCGTGCCGCCGCGTCGGGCCTTTCCACGCGACCTCCGCCGGCCGGCCCGCGCTTCCTGCCGCCGGCATGAACGTCCGCACGCGCAGCACTTCGTCGCGCGCGGTGAGCGCGCCGCCGGCGAGGTCGTAGCGCCGGTCCGACATCCGGCCGCGGAACCCCGGGATCGCACCGCCCGCGCCCAGCCGGCGCCCGAGCGCTTCGGCGTCGTCCGCGACCGCCTTCACCTCCAGCTCGCGTCCCCCCTCGCCGCTCACGGCGCGAGCGCCGCGTCGACGACCGCGGCCGTATCCGAGAGATCCGCGAACGCGGCGTCCGCGCCGGCGGCCAGCAGGTCCGGCACCGTGAACGACCCCGTCGCCACGCCGATCGCCCGGGCCCCGATCTGGCGGCCGCAGGTGACGTCGGCGGGGGTGTCGCCGACGATGACGACGTCCTTGCCCTTCAAGGGGAAGCCGAGCATCAGCTCCGCCCGTCGCTGGGCGATGGCCGGGAGCGCGGGCCGGTCGGCGTGGTCGGAGCCGAACGCCCCGATCCGGAAGCGCTCGAACGCCAGCCCCGCCGAGCGCAGCTTGAGCCGCGCGCCCTCGACCACGTTGCCGGTCAGGAGGCCCAGCAGGCAGTCGTCGCGCGGCTCGAGCGCCGCCAGCAGCTCGCGAACGCCCGGGTAGACCGTGGTGGTGTGACCGGGGCGCCGCAGCTCTTCGTCGAGCAACGCGACGTAGTGGTGCAGCACCTCGGCGATGGCGGCGGCGTCGTGGGCCTTGCCGGCCGCAGCGGCCAGCAGCCGCACGATTTCCGGATCCGTGCGGCCGTCGAACCGGAAGCCCGCGGCCGGGTGCTCGACGCCGAGCACCTGCCGCAGGGACCGGTGGATGGCGCGTCGCCCCGCGCCGTCCGTCCACAGCAGGGTTCCGTCGAGATCGAACAGGACGGCCTTCACGAGCGCACGACCGCCAGCGAGCCGAAGATCCCGGCGGCGCCGAGCACCTGCCAGGCCGTGGGCACCTCCCCCAGCAGCGGCCAGGCCGCGAGGAGCGTGATGGCGGGTGAGAAATTGGAGTAGAAGGCGGTGCGGGTCGCGCCCAGCCGCGCGACACCCCGGTACCAGATGAGGTAGGCGAGGACGAGGGCGCACAGGGACGAGAACACCATCCCCGTCCAGGCGGCGACCGTGACCGCGCCCCAGCGCTGCGACGCGACCGAAGGGATGCAGATCAGGATGAGCGGAATGGCGCCGAGGCCCATGGTCCACGCGGTGGTGACGCGCGGGCCGACCTCGTCCACGAGCGGCTTGGCCAGGATCGTGTACGCGGTCCACAGGACCGCCGCGGCCAGCATCAGCGCGTTCCCCAGCAGCGCGCTGCGGAAGCCGATGGCGTCGCCGCCGACGACCAGCGCCAGCCCGGTGGTCGAGAGCGCGAGGCCGGCGAGGTCCCGCCACCGCAGCTGCTCGTGCCCCAGCATGTGGCTGGCGATGGCGGTGAGCACGGGCACGGCCGCCATGATGAGCGCCGCCGTGCCCGCGCGGGTCCGCGCCATCCCCTCGATGTAGCAGAGCTGATAGCACGTGTTCCCGAGCACGCCGAGGCCGGCGAGCCGCAGCAGCGCCCGCGGTGCGGGACGGCGTGAGCCCGTCCCCCAGGCGATGAGCCCGATCGCCGTCGCGGCGAGGGCGAAGCGCACCGCGTTGAAGGCCAGCGGCGAGAACACCTCCAGCGCCGCCTTGATCACGATGTAGTTGACGCCCCAGATGAGCGTCATCAGGACCAGCAGGCCGTCGGTGCCGGTCAGGCGCCCGCGCCGGGCGGTGCGCACATCTGGCCCCGTGCGGGGCGGAGCGGCGGTCATCACCGGTCGAACCTAACCGGAGGCCGGGACCGGGCCAACACCGGAGCCGGCCCGGCGGCCGCGCCCTCGCGGCCCGGGCACCGGCCCGCCCCACCGGGCCCCGGCGGCCGGGCGCGGCCCGCGCGGCCCGTGGTTTGCGGGGCTTCCGGGCGGCGCCATGGGAAGCTCCCTGAAACCCGGAATCGTGTTCGACATCCGCCGCTACGCCATCCACGACGGCCCCGGCATCCGTACGACCGTCTTTCTCAAGGGGTGCGCCCTGTCGTGCTGGTGGTGCCACAACCCGGAAGGCCAGAGCCCGCGACCCGAGGTGATCGTGCGGGACGGCCGCTGCGTCCGGTGCGGCGCGTGCGTGGAGGCGTGCGAGCTCGGCGCCGCCGCCCTGACCGCCGCCGGGCCCGACGCGGATCGGGCCGTATGCCGCGACTGCGAGTCGCACGCCTGCGCCGACGTCTGCTACGCGGAGGCGCGCGAAGTGGCCGGACGCTCCATGACCGTGGACCAGGTGATGGCCACGGTGACGCGCGACCTGCCCTTCTACGAGAATTCCGGCGGCGGCGTGACGCTCTCGGGCGGCGAACCGCTGCTCCAGGCCCGGTTCGCGGCCGCGCTCCTGGCGGCGCTCAAGGCCGCCGGCATCCACACCGCGCTCGACACCTGCGGCCACGCCCCCTGGGACGCCCTGGACGCGCTGCGCCGCGACGTCGACCTGTTCCTCTACGACGTCAAGCTGATGGACGAGGAGCTGCACCGGCGCTTCACCGGCGTCGGCAATGGCCGCATCCTCGCGAACCTGCGCAACCTGTCGGAGCGCGGGCACCGGATCCTGCTGCGCGTCCCGATCATCCCGGGCGTCAACGACGACGACGCGAACATCGCCGCGGTCGCCGCACTGGCCGCCGGGCTGCCCGACCTGGCGGGGGTGGACCTGTTGCCGTATCACCGGATGGGCGCGGAGAAGTACGTCCGGCTGGACCGCGCGTACCGCCTCCTGCCGACCGACGCCCCGTCCCGCGAGCGGCTCGACGCCATGGCGGCGATGTTCGCATCGGCCGGGGTCACCGTGAACCGAGGAACGGCGGAATGATGACCGAGCGCGTGGCCGCCCTGCGGCGCCAGAGCCTCGACGCCCGGCCCGTCCTCTCGACGGAGCGGGCCGAGCTGATGACGGCGTTCTACCGGGAGCACGAGGGCCGGCACCCCGTGCCGTTGCTGCGCGCGCTGGCCTTCCGGCATCTGATGCAGTACCAGACGATCTGGATCGGGCCGGGGGAGCTGATCGTCGGCGAGAAGGGCCCCGCGCCCAAGGCGACGCCGACCTATCCGGAGCTGTGCTGTCACACCGCGCAGGACCTCTCGCTCCTCAACTCGCGCGAGAAGATCCCCTTCCTGGTGAGCCCCGAGGCGCGGGCGCTGCACGAGCGCGAGATCGTCCCCTTCTGGCGCGGCCGCTCGATGCGCGACCGCCTGTTCGCCGCCATGTCGGACGAGTGGAAGGCCGCCTACCAGGCCGGGATCTTCACCGAGTTCATGGAACAGCGCGCCCCCGGCCACACGGTGCTCGACGACAAGATCTACCACAAGGGGATGCTCGGCTTCCTGGCCGACATCCACGCCGCCCTCGAGCGGCTGGGCGGAAAGGGCCCCGAAGCGGAGCCGCGGCGAGCGCAGCTCGAGGCGATGGCGGTCGCGGCGGGCGCGCTGGTGCGCTTCGCCGAGCGCCACGCCGGGCGGGCCCGCGCGCTGGCGGCCGCGGAGCCCGATGCCGTGCGCCAGGGCGAGCTGCTCGAGATCGCCCGCGTGTGCGAGCGCGTGCCGGCGCACGCGCCGCGGACATTCCGCGAGGCGATCCAGTACTACTGGTTCGTCCATCTCGGCGTGACGACCGAGCTCAACACCTGGGACGCGTTCAGTCCCGGCCGGCTCGACCAGCACCTGTGGCCCTTCTACCAGGCGGGCCTCGCCGACGGCACGCTGACGCGGGAGAGCGCCGAGGAGCTGCTCCAGTGCCTGTGGATCAAGTTCAACAACCAGCCCGCACCCCCGAAGGTCGGGGTGACCGCGGCCGAGAGCGGGACCTACACGGACTTCGCCCAGGTGAACCTGGGCGGGACGCGCCCGGACGGCGGCGACGGCGTCACCGACCTCACCTACCTGTTCCTCGACGTCGTCGAGGCCATGCGCCTCCTGCAGCCGAGCGCGACCATCCAGGTCACTGCCGGCTGCCCCGACGCCTTCCTCGAGCGGTCGGCCAGGATCATCCGCACCGGCTACGGCCAACCGTCGATCTTCAACCACGACCTGATCGTGCGCGAGCTGGTGCGGCAGGGGAAGGCCGTGGCAGACGCGCGCTGCGGCGGGTCGAGCGGGTGCGTGGAGGTGGGGGCGTTCGGCAAGGAGAACTACAACCTCACCGGGTACTTCAACCTCCCCAAGCTGGTGGAGCTCGCGCTGCATGACGGGCTCGATCCCTGGACCGGCGCGCAGCTCGGCCCCGCGACCGGCGACGCGACGGGCTTCGCGACCTTCGACGACCTGTTCGCCGCGTGGGAGGGCCAGCTGCGGCACTTCCTCGCGATCAAGACGGCCGGCAACGACGTCGTGGAGCGGCTCTACGCCGAGCAGATGCCGGCGCCCTTCCTCTCGCTGCTGATCAGCGACTGCATCGCCACGGGCCGGGACTACCACGACGGTGGAGCGCGCTACAACACCAGCTACGTCCAGGGGGTGGGGCTCGGGACGACCACCGACGCGCTGAGCGCAATCCGCCATCACGTCTACGAGCGGAAGACCGTCACCATGGGGGACCTGCTGGCCGCACTCGCGGCCGACTTCGCGGGCCACGAGCGCCTGCGCCAGCTGCTCGCGAACAAGACGCCGCGGTACGGGAACGACGACGACGCGGCCGACGCGGTGATGCGCCGGATCTTCGAGGCCTACTTCGCGGCCCTCGAGGGCCGGCCCAATGCCAGGGGCGGCGTGTATCACGTCAACTGGCTCCCCACCACCGTGCACGTCTACTTCGGCTCGGTGATCGGCGCCCTCCCCGACGGCCGCCTCGCCGGCCGGCCGGTGAGCGAAGGGGTCTCGCCCGTCCAGGGGGCCGACCGCCATGGGCCGACGGCCGTCCTGCGGTCGGTCGCCAAGATGGACCATTGGCGCACCGGCGGCACGCTGCTCAACCAGAAGTTCACGCCCGCCCTGCTGGCCGACGACGCAGGGTTGCTGGGCCTCGTCCGCCTGGTCCGGACGTACTTCGGCCTCGGCGGCCACCACGTCCAGTTCAACGTCGTGGACGCCGAGACGCTCCGCGACGCGCAGCGCCACCCCCAGGCGCACCGTGACCTCATCGTCCGCGTCGCGGGGTACAGCGACTACTTCTGCGACCTCGGCCGCGCCCTGCAGGACGAGATCATCGCCCGCACCGAGCATCACGCCGTCTAGCCGCGCGGCCGCCCGGCACGTTACCGGCGGGCCGCTCGAGCGGTCTCACCTCATGCGCTGGTGTGACCCGGATCACAACGCAACCGCGCTGGGTTAACGGGGTACCTCCCTCGCCGTCAGACCAAGCAACCAGCGCAACACGCCACCATGGGTTGGCGTCGCCGTCCGTCCACTCTTGAGGGAGAGCGAGCATGAGAACCAACGACCTTCTACGCCTGTCGGCCGCGGCCAGCCTGGTGCTGTTCGCGGCGTGCAGCAAGGACACGACTTCCCCCTCGCTGATCGACCAGACGACGCTGACCACCGACGTGGCCAGCAGCTCGGGCGACGCCATCGCCACCGACGTCTACGCGTTGAACCTGGAGGAGGGCAGCTGGGGGGCCCTCCCCGCAGCGGCCATGGCTCCGGCCGAGATCATGGGTGACAGTCTCTCCTGGTCCTACACCCGTACCTGCTTCGACTCCACGGGCGCCGGGGTCGCCTGCGGGACGAGCGCGGTCCGCAAGGCCGCGGTCCATTGGACGTTCACGGGTATCCGCAACGACACGGCGGAGAACGGCGCCGTGTTCACCGGCGACGTGATGCGGTCCGCCTACGACACGCTGTTCCGGAACTTCACCGCCGGCACCGAGGTCTCGCGCACCCATGACGGCGTCAGCGCCGGCAGCGACACGACCTCGTTCGTCGGTCCGAACGTGACGCGGACGTACCAGGAAGCGGGCACTGACTCGGTGGACGCGGTCGTCTTCAACGTGCCGCGGTCGAGCTTCCCGTATCCTGCCTCCGGCACGATCATTCGCAACGTCGCTGCGCAGGCCACGTTCAAGAACGCGACCGAGACGCAGACGACGGACATCGCGAAGCGGGTCGAGGTGGACTTCAACGGCACCATCGTCGCGACGCTCAAGATCGACAACAAGACCTGCGACCTGAACCTGCTCACGCACCGCGTCACCAACTGCCAGTGAGAACCTGACACCCTGCGCGACAATGCGAAGGCCCGGGTCCGTCCCGGGCCTTCGTAGCTTTCGCTGGTTGACCGCGTGCGGGCGGCCTCGGTAAGGTGCGGCATGAGGCTTCGACTGCTGATTCTGTCCCTGGCTCTGGGCGCCGCCGCGCCGGCGGCGCTCGCGGCGCAGGCGCGGCCCACCGGGATGCTGGCGCGGCGGATCGCGCCGCTGTTCCGGGGGCGGGGTTGGCGCCACGCGCAGTGGGGTGCGCTGGTCGTGAGCCTGACCCGCGGCGACACGCTGTTCTCCTACCACGCCGACCAGCGGTTCCTCCCTGCGTCGAACGCGAAGCTGTTCACGACGGCGGCGGCGCTGCACTACCTGGGGACGGACTTCCGCTTCCTGACCATCCTGTTCGCCGACGGCTCGGTCGCCCACGACACGCTGCGCGGCAGCCTCGTGCTGTACGGCACGGGCGACCCGACGTTCGGGCTGGACACCGCGAGCCTCGCGCCGTTCGCCGACAGCGTGGTTCGAGCCGGCATCCGCGTCGTCGAGGGCGACGTCGTCGGCGACGCGTCCTTCCTCGGCGCCGAGCTGACCGGGCCCGGCTGGTTGCCGGACAACCTGGATCAGGCGTACGCCGCGCCGCCTTCCGCCCTCGGTGCCGCCGCGAACCGCGTCCGCATCACGGTGGAGCCGGGCGATACGACCGGGGCGCCCGCGCTGATCGGGGTGGATCCGCCGACCGACTACTTCCACGTGACGAGCACGGTCACCACGGGCCGCTGGAGGAGCCGGACGCGGATCCGGGTCGAGCGCGAGGACTCCGTGGGCGGGACGGTCGCCCTGGGCGGCGTCATCTCGCCGCTGCGGAGCGAGTGGAGGACCGAGATCGTGGTCAGGGACCCGGCGGCCTTCGCCGCCAGCCTGCTGCGGCAAGGGCTGGCGGCGCGCGGGGTCACGGTCACGGGGGCCACGCGCGCGGTGACCGACGACCCGCCCGGTCGCGCCAGTCTGCTGCTCGCGCGGGCGGAAGGGGGAGGGCGGGGGGGGGGGGGCGGGGGCCCCTTCGCGGGCGCCATCGC
>Ga0187808_10000706_pt1 | contig 10923 bp, 6 predicted proteins | sample NC_wetland_sal_i_5_FD_132427 | JGI IMG/M metagenome (GOLD analysis project Ga0187808, IMG submission 132427) | Wetland sediment microbial communities from Neuse River Estuary, North Carolina, USA - ASW_3 | ecosystem: Environmental > Aquatic > Freshwater > Wetlands > Sediment | place: USA: North...
AGCGTATCGGCCCCCAATTTGACGGAACAATCCTTCAGAAGCTGTTTCACGACCGCGCGCTGCGGCTCGTCAACGCGTGTGACAGTGTCTTTGAGAACCGCAACGGCCTCGCGGGTGCGGCCGGTTTGGGCCAGCAAGGCGCCGAGATTCACGGCGGCCTGGGCATCCTGGGGAGCGGATTCGAGGGCGCAGCGGAAGCCCCGTTCGGCGTCGGAGAAATTCCCGAGCGAGAATTGGACGACGGCCCAGTCGTTCCAGCGTTCGCCATTCGCTTCCTCCTTCAATGCCTCTTCGAGGAGGCTGGTCGCAGCACGGGCATTTCCTTCGGAGAAGAGCTTGAGTCCCTGCCGATGTTTTTCCGCCGCCTGCATGGCTATCTCCCGTGGAGATTGATTCGGCTATCTCCGGGCCAGGAATGAGAAACACCCGTTGAGGAAGGGCGGTGGCATTTGGAATGCCAATGTCGGCCAAGCCGGCCCCGCAGGCATTAAAAATAGCTAATGTGGCTGGCGGAGCGAGTAGCGCGGCGCCGTGGTGGGGGATATTCACAAAAGCCGGAGCGGCGGTGTAAGCTAACGGCATGAGCGAAAAAATACGCAAGCCGGATGATGAGTGGCGGTCGAAACTCACCGACGAGCAGTATTACGTGACGCGAAAGAAGGGAACCGAGGCGCCCTTCAGCGGGGAATACGAGGACACGGAGACGCCGGGCACCTACGTCTGCGTTTGCTGCGGGCAGCCGCTATTTAGTTCGCAGGCGAAATATCATTCCGGGTCGGGATGGCCGAGCTACTGGCAGCCGATTGCGGCGGAAAATGTGGAGCTCGAGCACGACACTTCGCACGGCATGAAGCGCACGGAAGTGATGTGCAGCCGTTGCGACGCGCATCTGGGGCATGTTTTCGAGGATGGGCCGGAGCCGACCGGCCTGCGATTCTGCATCAACTCCGCGGCGCTCGAACTGCACGAGGACGAACCCGGCGAGAAAAGCTAGCGGGATTGCTCGAGATAGAAGCGCAGCCGGTCCTGCTCATCCGCCGTGGGCACCAAATTCATCAGGACATGATCGATTTGCTCGACGGCCTGGTCCACCAGGCGCAGGCGGTCGCCTTCGTCCTGGAGCACGACGGAAGTGGCGACGACGGACATGGCGCGGCGAATGTGATGATTCAGCTCGGCCGTCACCTTCATGCGTTCGCGCGCGTGCGCGAGTTCCTGCCGCTCGGCTTGCAGCGCGAGAAAAAACCACAGGGCGGCGCCGCCGAGCACGGCGATGGCGATATCGTTAGAGAAAGTCTGCGCTCCGTTGATGCCCCGCCAAAAGAGGATTTTATCGAGCGTCCAGTTGCCGCAGAATAGCAGCGCGAAAACAATTAGAACGGATTTCTCCCGCCTGGATACAATCCACGACGCCATCTTAGAATCGGCCAACATCAGAGCCCCCCCGCGGAAAGCGAGCCTGCAGGTTTTCCCGCATCTCCCAATTTCCCGATACTCTAACACGGACTGAAAATCGTGGGCGCGATAATAAGAGCCGGGAATTGGCCGGGAGCGGGACGAGTTCTAGTGATCGAGGAAGATGACCTGGGGGTTCTTATCGTTCGGGTCGGTTGAGATCATGCGGATTTTCGACGGCGAGACGATGTAAAAGGCAAGAGTGGAGGGCAGGAGCGAGGTATTGGTGCTGACGGTTCCGCGGCCCTTCGTAGCGTCCGTGACGGTGAAGACGAGCACGGCAGACGGGTTCGAGTGAGGAGTTCCGTTGGGGTCAATTTCATTGACGATTCCGGTCATGTTGCCGTTGCCGAGCAGGCAGGAAACTTCTCCGATGAGATTATTTACGCTCGGCGCGGCGATCGTGGGGGCGCCCAGCGTGTAGCCTCCCTGGATATTGGCAAGGCTGAAGGGAGGTCCGCCGGATTGCAGTTCGAGCAGTCCCAGCGTGGCGGCGGAATCCGAGCCGATCAGGAAGCCCTGATTTTGATCCGAGAGATAGGCGGCAGCGATGCGCGCCGGCTGACTCGTGGTGAAACTGACGCGTCCATTGGGAATCACGGAATAAGTGCCGCAGGCGAAGTCTGGGCCGGAAACCGTTCCGCCGTCATTCTGGTCGGCGGTGAGTGAAAACGTGGAGCCGGGAGCGCAAGACGGGTCCGGGGCAAGGATGCGGCCCACAAAGGCGGTGGGATTTGTGTCCAAGCCCGTTCCACTGACGATGCTACCGCCGTTCAGAGATGACAAGTCGAATTGCGTGCCGGTATTTTGCAAGAGCATTTCGCCGGCGATGCGCGGATGCGTCGCATCCGTCACGTCCGTCTCGACGAAATAAAGGTCCGTCTGTGAAGCGAAGTAGAAGCTGAATTGCAGGACCATCTGCGGTGTCCCCAGCGCGGCGAAAACCATGCTGGCCGTTCCGCGCCCGGCGGTGGTGGCGACGGAAAAGTTGCCGGAAAGTGGCAGCTGCGGCTGGAATGTGCCCGCATCATTGAAATCCACCATGCCGGGAGTGAGGCTGGAAGTCCCGTCGGCGTGAACGAAACCGGCGAGAGTGGCGGGCTTGGAGCCGAAATCCTGGCCGGTGAAACCGAAAGCGTAATTGCCGCCGAAACTGCCGGCGGTGAAGCCGCTGCCCGTTTGCTTCTTGATGAAGCCGGCGCCGTGAGTGGGCAGCGGCGGGGGCGTAAGGTTGTTCGTATCGTTTTCGAAGAACCGCGCATTGCCCTCGGAATCGAGGACAATCTGGAAATTCGAAGTGAGCACTTGGCCCACGGTATTCGTGGCGATGAGTTGCATCGTGCCCGTCCCGTCGGTATTCATCTGGTAGGTGCCGGTGAGGGTGGCAGCGAGCGTGACGCCGGAGTTGCGGTTCATGTCTTCGGCGCCAGTCGTGATCATTCCCGATCCATTCGACGTGAAGACGCCGGAGACGATCACTGTGCCCTGGGTGTCGAATCCCGTGAAAAGAAATGCGTAAGAGCCGAAGAGGAGCGTATTGGGATTCGTGTTTCCCGCGGTGATGGCAATCGAGAAGGCCGAGGGAGCCGTCTTCATCGGCGTGGTCTCGGAGTCCTGAACCTGAATTGTGAATGCGGAGGTATTGACGAGCACGGGCGTGCCGGTGATTTGTCCGGACGCGGGGTTCAGCGTCAGCCCCGCCGGTAATTGTCCGCTGGCCACACTCCACGTGTAGGGCGGAACGCCGCCGGTAACAATAATCCCAGCCGAATACGGTTGGGCGGTCTGCCCGTTGGGCAGCGAGATTGTGGTGATTAGTAGTGGAGGTGGCTGCGTGACGGTGATCGAGAGCGGGGCAGCCGGGGTTCTGGTTTGAACGGGGATGGAGGAGTCTTGCACCTGGGGCGTGAAAGTGAACGGCAAGGCTTGCGCGACTGTGGGCGTTCCGGAAATAACACCGGCGACAGGGTCCAATACAAGGCCGGAGGGCAACGAGCCGCTCGGGATGCTCCAACTAAATGGCTGCACTCCCCCCACCGTGTTGATGCGCGTGGTGTAGAACGAATTCAAAATTGCGGGCGGAAGCGGCCCCATGGACGTGATGGAAAGGATCGGCGCGGGAGCGATGGAAATCGAGTATTGCGGGGAAGTGACGGAAAGCGGTGTGCTTCCATTGTCGGTCACTACCACGGTAAATATTTCGGGGTTCGCTTGATTACCCGGGCCGCTGGGCCTGCCGGCGATCGTGCCGGTGGTATTGAGCGTCAAACCCGACGGCAGTGTGCCATTGGCGGCGGGAACGGAGAATGTGAGGGGTTGCACGCCACCGGTCACAACGATCGTCTGATTGTACGGCACGCCATTGGCGCCGTTCGGCAGCGTGAGCGTCGTGAATGTGGGAGGAAGCACGACCGTGATGTTGACGGTGACCGTAACGCTGGGCGCCGAGATGGCGGCCGCTTCCAGCGACACGCTGAGCTGGGATGTGCGGCCGGTTGGAGCCGTGTAGGTGACGGAGGTGGTCGTGACAGCCGAAAGCACCCCGCAGCCGGTGCCGGCGCAGCCCGAGCCTGTCAGAGTCCATGTCACGCCGCGGGTGTTATTGTCCGAGACGCTCGCGGTAAAGAAAAGCGGCTGGCCTTCATCCACCATCTGAGTGGTGTTGGGGTTTACCTGGACCATGAGCCCGCTTGCGCTACTGCCGCAGCCGGCGATGAATGCCACGCAAAGCGCGCCCAGAACCAGGATACCGGGGAAATAGAGCCAACTCTGATGCGAGCCGCGGTTCGCGGCAAATCTGCGGCTGCGCTTCATCGAGCCTTTTCCTGCACGGCACTCCGTTCGGGCATGGGCATTCGACGTCGTCATATCACCTTTAGGTTTCTTTTTGGATCCGCCCCAGCCGGGGTGAGCAACCCCTGTATCGAAGCGTCGGCGCAAAAAGCGAAACAAATTGAATAACAAAACGGCTCGCGGGTGTCAACGCACATCTCCACGAGCGGGCGCGGGGCGCCCCGCGAACAGACCGGCGGCCGGGAGAATCCGGCGCTCCATTGGAATTATGCGCGGCACGACCCAGCCATGTGGATGCAGCCGGATTGGCCGCCGTTGCCTGCCACCAACTCTGCTTTGGGCATTCGCGGCGCCGTCCTGCCGCGGATTGTTGCCGCTGCCTGAAAGTCTGGTGCCATCGGCCCGCGGCGAGAGCCCGGGCAGAAATATTTTGGATTTGAAATCACTCTGAAGAAGCATAGAATCCCAACATTCGAGCCGAGCCAACCGCAGGGCCGCGGCGCAAAACCCGGACAAAACCTCGATGATTAGCTTCCTTAAAAATCGCATCACGAAATTCCGCGAGCCGCAGCAGCAGTCAGCGCTCGGCCCGCTCGAAGTCAGTGTCATGGAGATTCTCTGGGAACGGGGCGAGAGCAACGTGCGAGACGTCGTTGAGAGGCTCGACCGGCGCCTGGCCTACACCACGGTGATGACCACGCTCGACCGCCTTTTCAAGAAGGGCTTGCTCGGCCGCCACAAGATTCAACGTTCCTTCGTCTACCTGCCGCGGCTTTCCCGCGAGCAGTGGGAGCAGAAGCGGGCTGGAGAATTGGTGGCCGGCTTTTTATCGGGCCCTGAGCCTTCACGCGAGTTATTGCTATCCTGCTTTTTGGACGTGGTCAGCGAACACGATGCGGCGCTTCTGGACGAGCTGGAAAAAAAGATTCGCGAGAGACGCAAGGAGCTTTTCGGGCGGAGGGAGCCATGATCCTCCCCTACTCCCTGAGACTCCTGTGTCTTTGCCTGGCCTCGTTTTTCCTGCTGCACGCGGCGCTGGGACTGGCAACGTGGCTGGCGTCGCCCGCGGCAATCAACCTGGCGGAGAAGATGAGGGCGCGGCCGGCCGCCCGGCTTCTATTTTTCCTGCGTGTGCTTCCTGCTTTGCTGGCTGCAATCATTGTGCTGGGCCTGGGAGTGCCGAGCTACATGTGGCTCGAACCGCGCGCCACCCAGGAAAGCGTGGGCTGGGCCTGTTGCGCGGCGGCCTTGCTGGGAGGGGCCATCTGGAGCATCTCGATTGGGCGCGTGCTGCACGCCGCGCTGCGCTCGAGCCGCTACGCAAGTCAGTGCAAGCGAATCGGGCGGGAAATGCCGCGAGAGGGCGCGTCCGTTCCCACCAGCGTGCTCGATGTGGACGCACCCGTGATTGCGCTGGCGGGAGTGTTCCGCCCGCGAGTGCTGGTTTCGCGCAGCATCATGGATATGCTCTCTCCGGCGCAACTGGATGCGGCGTTGCGCCATGAAAATGCGCACCGAAACTCGCGCGACAATTTGAAGCGCTTCGTATTTCTGCTGGCTCCCGGGATTTTCCCGTTGACGCGCAGTTTGGGGGCGCTCGAGCGCTCCTGGGCCCGCTTTTCCGAATGGGCCGCGGACGACGAGGCCACGAGCGGAGATTCGCGCCTTTCACTCCTGCTGGCCGCGGCGCTGGTGCGCGTGGCGCGCATGGGGGCCGCGCCACAGCCGTCGTTTTCTCTGACGCCGCTGATTGCGGGCGACCGCGACCTTTCCACGCGCGTGGGCCGCTTGCTGCGGGGAAATGCAGCGGAGCCGGCGCCGGTCTGGCGCCAAAGCGCGATTCTAAGCGGTGCGTCGGTCGCTGTGACCCTTCTTTTCGCCGGCGCGACGCAGTGGCCGGCGATCCTTCGCGCAGCGCATGAAATCCTGGAACGGCTTGTAGGCTGAAATCGAGCCTGCGCCACTATTTCACTGAAGGCGCGCCGGGTCCGCATCGGAAAGCTGAGGAACAATTCCTCTCGTACTACTTATGGTAGTAGTTGCATCCTCCCAGTAAGCTCCCGCCAGCGTTGCAGCCACTCTTCAAAATGAGAATTCATCGGAGGTTTGGTGTGACTCGAGTACGGATCGGCGTCCTGCTGCTGGCACTGGGCGCAATTCTTCCGGCATCGCAGGCGCAGCAATTCCGCGGCAGCCTTTTCGGGCAAGTTCTAGATGAGAGTGGCGCGAGGGTCGTTGGCGCAAAAATCGTAATTCGGGCTGTCGCTCTGGCAGGGGAGCGCGAGGCCACGAGCGACAGCCACGGCGAATTCCGAATCGAGGACTTGCTGCCGGGACCATATCAGGTGACGGTCACGGCGCCCGGATTTGCGGATGCCAACGCGAACGTAGATGTAATTGTCGCCATGGTGCGCGGCATCACGGTGACGATGAAGCCGCAGCCCATCGAGCAGACGGTGAAGGTGCAGGCCCAAGTCTCATCCATCACAACCGCGCCGCTCGATCTTTCGAGCGCCGTGCACGAGGCGGCTGTTTCTACAAAAGATTTGCAGACCATCCCTCTGGCTGCCCGCAGTTTTGCCAACATCGCTTACCTGGCTCCGGGCACCGAACCCGTCGAGCCGTCCGATCCGACCAAGGCGCGCATCACCGCCGTCTCCACCGGCGGCAGCTCCGGATTGAACAACGTGCTCACCGTGGATGGTGGCGACAACTCGGACGATTACATTGGCGGCTTCCTGCAAAATATTTCACCAGACGCGATTCAGGAGTTCGTCGTCCGCACTGCGGGGATGGATGCGGACACCGGCGGAACGACGGCCGGCTCGGTAGTGATCACCACCAAGCGCGGAACCAACGACTGGCACGGCTGCGCTGCCTTCTATGACCGTGATTCCGCCCTCAACGCGTGCTTCCCGATTGATAACCCGGCGCCCAATCCCAAGCAGCCTTTTTCGCGCCAGAATTACGTGGGAACGCTGGGCGGTCCGGTGGTGAAGGGCAAGATCTGGTTCTTTTCATCCTTCGAGTACGTCCACGAAAACGCCAGCATCGCCTACAGCGACCTCAGCCGAACGCAATTCAACGCGCTCGCGCAGCTCGCCGCCATGGGGCTGATTCCCAACGTAAACTTGATCCCCGTGCCGAGCAGCGTCCCGGTCCCGTTCCGCGACTACCTCGGAACGACCCGCTTCGATTGGGCACAATCCACACGCTCGCTCTGGTTTGTTCGCTGGGCGATGGACTCTTATTTGACGCACAACGACCTCGTGCAGCAGGGCTCGCTCCCCTCGACCGGTGCGACCTCGCATTCGAACTATTTCAACGGCGTCGTCAGCAACCAATACACGTTCAGCCCAACCTGGCTCGGGTCGTTCACCTTTGACGCCAGCTACCTGCATCACACCGAGGCGCGTACCTCTACCCTGGGCTTTGCGCTGGCGTTTCCTTTCACCACCACTTCGCAGACGACTTCGGGCCTCGAAACTTTCGGTGATAATCAATTTGTCACCGCGATTACGGCCTTCCCGGTTCTGCGCAATCAGGAAAAATATCAGTTTCGCTACGATGTCTCGCATACCATGGGAAGCCATGCGCCGCATTTTGGAGTGAACTTCATTCACGAGCCGGTCCTGAGCGGCGCGCTCACTTCCAACTCGGAGACTTTGACTCAATTCGTGAACGATCCCACGTTCTATGTGGGGAATCCGAATCAGTTCAAGTCGGATTTGATTTGCGATTTTAATCCTCTTCCGGGATCGGGGTTGCCCCCGGCGACTCCGGGCACTACGTGCACTTCGAGCGGAGGGGGCGGAGTGAGTGGAAGTTTCTCGCAAAACGTGCAGCGGCTCGGAATGTACGCGCAGGATTCCTGGCGCGTGGCGGACCGGTTTACTGTGAATTATGGGCTGCGCTACGACACCACATTTGGGCTATTCATCGCCTCGGGCCGCAGCCAATTGCTGAACCCGACGCTTCAGACGCTGCAATCGCTGGGCATTTCGCTCGTCAGCGGCGAGCCGCATGATTACCGCGCGGCGGTGGCTCCGCGACTGGGCTTGGCCTATGCGCTCGGTGAGTCAGAAGACACCGTCATTCGCGCGGGCATAGGCCTCTTCTACGACGACCTCGCGCAGAACGGATGGGTCTCGGCGTTCCAGGCCGTGAATTCGACTTTCCCGGCGACAGGTGCGGTGATTGACCCGCATTACAAGACTCCGTACGCGCTGCACGTCACCGGCGGAGTTCAACACGCGTTCAATCAGAAATGGATGGCCAGCGCGGACTTCACGCATGAAGAGGGCAACCACGCCTACCGGCATTACACCTATACGGCGGGCTTCACGCTGTTTTCACCGAACCCCGCGGATCAAGGCGACGTCCCCAACGTTAACCTGTATAAGAGCGACAATCGCTCGAGCTTCAACGGACTTTTCCTGCACGTGCAGGGCAATGTCTCGCGCCGCTTCAACGTGATTGCGAATTACACGCTCTCCAAAGCGCAGACCTGGGGATGCGTGCTCGGCGAGCTCTTCGACTACGTCAACGGAGCTTGCAATCCGCTGAAGCCTTTCGGACCGGGAGATTACGGCCCGTCAGGAGAGGATGTGCGGCACCGCATTGTGCTTGCGGGCACTTTGCATGTGCCCGGCGGCTTTGATATCACCACGCTGACGCAGGCGGAAAGCGCGCGTCCCATCACGCTGACGACCCCGGTGGACGTGAACGGCTTCGGCGATCCACTGGATGATCGCGCCATTGTGGACGGCGTGCAGACCAAGCTCGATCAACTGCGCGGAACGCCCTATATCCAGGCGGACCTGCGGGTGTCGCGACCGTTCAATTTCCACGAGCGCTGGTCCCTGATCCCGTTCGTCGAATTCTTCAATCTGTTCAATCGGAATAATCCAGGCGCGAACTACGTCACCAATATCGGCGTCCTGCCCGTCAACAACCTCTTCAATGTCACCGCACTGTGCCCGACGCCCGCCTGCGCCGTGCCGGTCTCGAGCCCCAACCAATTGCGCGTTCCCGCCGGCGCACTCGGTGATTTCTTCGGCCCGGGCACCACCGTGGGAATTCCGTTCGCGGCGCAAATTGGCGCACGGCTCACGTTCTGAGGGCGCCGCGCGCGATCTTTTGGATACAATGGCGCCTCGTCCGTGAGGTATGAATGGCGGCGCGCCGGCAAAAGTGGATTTTGATTCTGGCTGTGATCGTGGCCGTGGCATTCCTACTGCATCGCATTCTTCAAATTGCTCGCCGATAGTTCACTCCGCGGCTGAAATTCCTTTCCACCTGGACAATCTTCCCATCATTGTTCCCATCATTGAACGGGTCAGGAGACGACCGTAGGGGAGGGAACCCCCTCGCGAGGAAATTCGCCTTCCCAGTGCGCCACAACGGCCGTTGCAAGGCAATTGCCGAGCACATTTACGGCCGTGCGCGGCATGTCCATGAGCTGGTCAAACGCCAGCAGCAGAAAGAATGGCTCGATGGGCATATGAAATTGCGTTGCGGCGGCGAGCACAATCACGAGAGACGCGCGCGCCACTCCGGCGGTACCTTTGCTGCTCACCAGCAGCGTGAGCATCATGAAGAGCTGCTGCCCGAGCGTGAGGTGCATCCCAGCTGCCTGCGCGATGAAAATCAGCGCGAGCGATTGATACATGCTCGAGCCGTCGAGATTGAAGCTGTAGCCTGTCGGCAGCACGAAAGCGACCGTCGGGCGCGGAACGCCGAGCGCCTCCATATTCTCCATGGCTCGCGGCAGCGCCGCTTCGGAGCTGGCCGTGGCAAAGGCGATGGTCACCGGCTCGGCGACGGCTTTGGCGAATTGCGCGATGGGAACTTTCGAGAGCCAGGCGATCGGCAGCAGCACGATCACGACGAAAACAATCAGCGCCACGTACATGGTGGCCAGCAATTTCAGCAGCGGCAGCAGAATCCCCAGCCCCATGTGCCCAACGGCATAGGCAATCGCGCCGAAGACTCCAATCGGCGCGGCCAACATCACCAGGTTTGTCACCTTGAACATCGCCTCCGAAAGGATTTCGGCCAGCGTCAGCATCGGCCGTCGCTTCGTCTCGGGCACCATGGCCAGGCCCATGGCGAAGAGCACGCTGAAGACGACCACTTGCAGCACCTGCCCTTCGGCCACGGCTTTGGCGATATTTTCGGGGAAAATATTCAGGATCAGCTCGCTCGCCGTGTGCGGAACGGCATTCTTGAGCTCCTCGGCCACCATCGGAACTTGCACGCCCACCCCGGCGCGGCTCACATTGATTGCCGCAAGCCCGATTAGGATGGCGATGGTCGAGACAATTTCGAAATACACGATCGCCTTGATGCCCATGCGGCCCACTTTTTTCAGGTCTGCGTGCCCGGCGATTCCGACGACCAGCGTTCCGAAAAGCAGCGGAGCGATAATCAGCTTGATGAGCCGCAAAAAAATCGCGCCCAGCACCTGGCAATGCATGGCCGCGTCGGGCGCATCAAAGCCGAGCTCGGCGCCCGCAGCCATGCCGACGAAAATCCAGGCCGTCAGCGAGCGGCGCACGAAGGCATAGGCCGCGAGCAGGGCGATGGCAATCCAGCGCAGGACTGTTAGTGCGGCCGCCGGAATTCCCGTCGCGCCCGCGCTGTGAAGGATTTCCACCGCGGCGGCAAGGAAAA
>Ga0187808_10000707_pt1 | contig 10915 bp, 8 predicted proteins | sample NC_wetland_sal_i_5_FD_132427 | JGI IMG/M metagenome (GOLD analysis project Ga0187808, IMG submission 132427) | Wetland sediment microbial communities from Neuse River Estuary, North Carolina, USA - ASW_3 | ecosystem: Environmental > Aquatic > Freshwater > Wetlands > Sediment | place: USA: North...
ACTACACCGACGTAGCCCCGACCTCCGGCACTTATCTAGGCACCGCCCGCGGCAACCTGACCACCACCAAGCAGGTTGACGTCGCGCTGCCCTGACCTTTCCCGGGCCGAAAACATACACCCCGCCAGGCAACGAGCAGTAGCCTGAGCAGCGCCGTTCCGGCAAGCCGGCCCCTCGCGGCGGATTCTCCGCTGCTGCCGGGTACCGCGACAGAACCGGCGAGGAGTCGCTGGACCGCGCGCGGCATGCCCTGTACCGCGACGAACCCGTCTCCATTGAGTGTCAAGCCGCGACACGAGTGACGCCTCCGATCGGCCGAGCCTGGCCCCCTGACCAGCTACTACACAACAGAGCGGGCGACGGGAATCGAACCCGCATGACCAGCTTGGAAGGCTCCGGGTACAGGGGCTCTGAGCAGTGCTTACGCAGGTCGGGGCGTGCCTCGGTTATCCGTGAGTGACCGTGAATCCCCGCGGTTTACCGTCCGATCGGGCACGCAACGGGCACGCCGTCCGGCGCAGGCGCACCGTTGTCGGCGTAGACGGGAAGCGCGGGGGTGTGGTACGCCGTGGTACGGAAGGTTATGATCGGGGCATGACACTTCCAAGCGAGCCGGCCAGCGATGTCAGCGTTCGCCAGTTCGTAGCAGACTCTGGAGCGGTGACGCGCGGTCTGCGGCAAGGGCGCACGTACACGCTCACTCTCAACGGTGAGCCGCTGGCGAAGATGATTCCAATCCGTCGGCGAAGGGCGGTTCCGAAGGAGGAAGTTCTCGCGATCTTCGCCACGGCGCCGGTGGTCGACGCCGACGAACTGCGCGCCGATCTGGACAAGGCCATCAGTCAGGATCTTCGTGATCCATATGAAGGGACCGGCCTGTGACGGTGCACGGCCCCGCCGTTGTAGATACGAGCATCATCGCCGCGCTCAAGCTCTACGATCCGTCCGAGCTACCCGACACGATCTTGATTACGGCTGTAACGCTGGGCGAGTTGTCTTTCGGCCCGCATGCGACCGATGATCCGGTGAAGCGGGCCGGGCGAGTGGCTGTGTTGCAGCATGTGGAGGCGACCTTCGACCCGCTTCCTTACGATCAGGGCGCGGCCAGGCTCTACGGCCAGATCTGCGCTGCGGTTCGCGCGGCTGGGCGGGAGCCGCGTATACGGGCCTCTGATCTGATGATCGCCGCGACGGCGGCTAGCAACCAACTCCCGCTCTACACGGCCAACCTGGAGGACCTTGAGGGCGCTGAGGGCCTCGTCGAGGTTGTAGGCATCCAAGCGCGTCCGAGCAACCTGTGAGATGAGAGCGGGCGACGGGAATCGAACCCGCATGACCAGCTTGGAAGATCCGGCCCTAGCGTTCGGCACAAACCGTGACGTGGGATTTGTCCGTCTTCCGAGACGCTGAGGGTCGGGACAGACCGAGATGGTTGCTACACGACTCTGCTACACCTCTGGTCTGCCGACTCATCGACCTTTATCAGCCATGAAGATCACGGACCTGAGGCCTGAACGGCATCATGTGGACGCGTCAGACGACCTGGCCGCCCACCATCGACGTCCAAGTTGAGGACCGCTCCATAGAGATCCGGCCGGGCGTCTACCAGGTACGCCTCGGGGACACCGTTGCCCCAGGTAAGCGCGGCAGCGTCTTCAGCGTGATGACGAACGACCATGACGAAGTTGTTGTACCCGCGAGGACTGGCCAGCGGTGGATCCATGGCGCGGGAGAGGCGTCATCGTCTTGCCCGGCCCCACCGAGGAGGCGGGCAAGACGATGATAGCTACTTCGAGACAGTCTCGCGGGCCTCGCTGATCCGCTGGAGGAAAGCCCTGAGCTGGGGAACGACCTCTGGCTCCGAGTCCAGGGCCTTCTCGAGCTGGTTCACTTCGACCGGTGTCAGCCGAAGGATCCTGTCCTCGGCGAGCACAGCGCGAGCACGTTCCATCGCGGCACCCAGGACAAATGACGTCAGATCTTGCTGTTGCACGTTGGCGGCCGCCCGGATCGTCTCAAGAGCATCTGGGGTCAACCGTACGTTGATACGTTCGGACTTGGCTTCAGACATGGCGGCGAGTTCCTTTTCGTTTGCCTATGGCTCACAACTGTACGTCTCTAGTACGTACAAGTCAACTCGATAGAGACTTGAAGGTAGCCACCAGGTTCTTAACCGGCATGAACAGGCGCAGCGAGTGATCCTCGAACTGAGTGAAGCCACGCTGAGCGTAGAACGTCACGGCGTCCGGGTCGATCGCATCCACCACTACGACCTCGAATCCGACATGTTGGGAAGCCTCTGCGATCTCCTTCATCGCACGGACCAGCAGCTTCGAGCCGAGGCCCTGGCCCTGGAGGGTACTGTCGACCGCCAAGCGCGCCAGCAGCACAGCTGGAATCGGATACCTCCGCTTGCCGACCCCGTATGCGGCAGCGGCCGCGTCAAGGTCAAGCCGGTAAGTCGTCGTTGCGTAGTACCCGACTACCTTCGTCCCTTCGACCGCCAGGAACGTCCTGGTGTTACCGGTTTTCTCCTGCTGCCCGGCCTGCGTCTTCAGCCAGTTGTCCAGATCCGGCTTGCCGCAGCTGAACGAACTACGATCGAAGGAGCGATCGAAAGCCAAGATCTCCATGGAGGGAGCTCCTCTGCGTGACTCGGCGATCGCAGGCGATCGCCACGGGCTGGCCTTGGGCGTTCCGGCGCGCGATGCTCAGCTCATCCTCGGCCACTACCGTCTGGCGGTCACGCTGGAGATCTACACCCACACCGACGACGAAGCCCAACTCGATGCGCTCACTCGGCTACAAGACCTCTTCAATGAAGACGAAGATGAGGCTGAAGGCTGACCGTTGCTACAACAATTAGCTACAGAGGGCTTTTGGGCCACCGCGAGAAGCGGTGTTTTCCCTGGGAGCGGGCGACGGGAATCGAACCCGCATGACCAGCTTGGAAGGCTGGGGCTCTACCATTGAGCTACGCCCGCGCGATCTGCCCGTAACGCTCGGCGCGGTTCCGCGCGCTCGGCACGGCTCCGCACCCTCGGCAGGTCGTCACCGGTAGCGTACCGGCTCCCCGCCGCTGCCCGCACCGCCGCCTGGGCACAGGCCGGCGTCACCCGTCCGCCGACCCCGCCGGGGCGGCGACAGCACGCGGCAAAATGAACTCCTCCACGGCCTTCGCGAATCCGTCGTCCTCATTGGATGTGGTCACGAACGTAGCCTGCCGCTGAACGTCCGCGCTGGCGTTGCCCATCGCCACCGACAGCCCGCTCCGCTCGAACATCAGCACGTCGTTCGGCTGGTCGCCGAGCGTGGCGATCTGCTCCAGTGGGATCTTGTAGTGCTGCGACAGGTGCTGGACCACGACGCCCTTGTTTGCCATGGGGTGCGTCACGTCGACGTAATAAGGCTGCGACCGAGCGGCCGACACGTGCGCGCCGAACTTGGACTGCAGCACACCCTCGCACCGCGCGGCCAGGTCAAGATCGTCGGTGATGCCGACGATCTTGACGGCCCGGTCGAGCAGCCCGTCATAGTTCGGCACGACCGTCGGCTCGAACTGGACCGTCCGGCTCTCCTTGTCGACGTGCGGCGCGCGCGGATGGGTGACGTACCACTCGGCGTCGCGATAGACCCACACGTCCAGCCCCTGCTCGCGAATGGTGTCGACGACGCCCGGAGCGATCTCCGCGGGAATGGGGTGTGATTCGACGACGGTCATGTCCGGCCGCACGATGATGCCGCCGTTGAAGGCGGAGATCGTCCCGCGCAGCTGCAGCGGGTCGACCAGCATGCGCATGCCCCGCGGCGGGCGGCCGCTGGTGATGGCGAACACCACGCCCAGCTCGTGCAGTTGCTTCACCGCTTCGATTGCCCGCGGGGTCAGTTCCTTCGCGTTGGTGACCAGCGTGCCGTCGACGTCCGCCAGAACTGCGGCGATCGCCTGCGGCGCCTGGGCAGCAGCGTTAGTCATGTCTACGCCCTAACCTCGACGGTCCGGCTCACACGCTAACCATGCCAGAACAGACCGTGCCCCCGCCCCCCGCCCCGGGTGCTTGGCCGTCGGCATCTCCGCCGTTTCCGCTTCGTGATCGAATGGACGTGACACGAGAAACGAGAACAGAGAAGAGCGACAACCATGCCCGCGACATCCGCGACACCTGCGCGCGCGACAGCGCAGATCGGCGTCACAGGACTTGGCGTGATGGGCCGCAACCTCGCCCGTAACTTCGCCCGCCACGGCTTCGCGACTGCCCTGCACAACCGAACGGTCGCGAGGACCGACGAGGTCGTCGAGAATTTCGGCCAGGAGGGCACCTTCGTCCCCGCACGTACCGCGCAGGAGTTCGTCGCCTCCCTGGAGCGCCCAAGAAGAATCGTGATCATGGTGAACGCCGGCCCCGCCACCGATGCCGTGATCGACGAGTTCGCCCCGCTCCTAGAAGCAGGCGACATGCTCATCGACGGCGGGAACGCGCACTTCAAGGACACGCGCCGCCGCGAGGCCACGCTCAGGCAGCAAAACATTCACTTCGTCGGCATGGGCGTCTCCGGGGGCGAGGAGGGCGCGCTCAACGGCCCGTCGATCATGCCCGGCGGCTCGGCCCAGTCCTACCGAGACCTCGGCCCCATGCTCGAGACGATCGCCGCCGAGGTTGACGGGACGCCGTGCTGCACGCACGTCGGCCCGGACGGCGCCGGCCACTTCGTGAAGATGGTGCACAACGGCATCGAGTACGCCGACATGCAGCTCATCGCGGAGGCGTACGACCTGCTCAGGCACGCGGCCGGCTACCAGCCAAGCCAGATAAGCGAGATCTTCAAGACCTGGAACCAGGGGCGCCTCGACTCCTATCTCATCCAGATCACCGCCGAGGTCCTGGCGCACACCGACGCGGCCACCGGAAAGCCGTTCGTCGACGTCGTCCTCGACCAGGCCGAACAAAAGGGCACCGGCCGCTGGACCGTCCAGGACGCGCTCGACCTCGGTGTGCCGGTAAGCGGCATCGCCGAGGCGGTGTTCGCCAGGTCCCTGTCCGGCCACGCCGACCTGCGCGCGGCCGCCCGTTCCCTGCCGGGGCCGAACGAGCCAGCCATCGCCGACGCGAGCAGCTTCGCCGACAAGGTCGAACAGGCGCTGTACGCCTCCAAGTTGGTCTCCTACGCGCAGGGCTGGAACATGATCGCCGCGGGCAGCGCCGAATACGACTGGGACATCGACCTGGCCGCCATGGCCACGATCTGGCGCGGCGGCTGCATCATTCGCGCCAAGTTCCTCGATCGCATCCGCGCCGCCTACGAGGCCAACCCGAGCCTGCCGACGCTGCTCGCCGACCCGGACTTCGCCAAGGAGGTTGCGGGCGCCCAGGACGCCTGGCGCGACGTGGTGGCAACGGCGATCAGGATCGGCGTCCCCGTGCCCGGCTTCTCCGCCGCGCTCGCGTACTACGACGCCCTCCGCGCGCCCCGCCTGCCCGCCGCGCTGGTGCAGGGCCTGCGGGACTACTTCGGTGCGCACACTTACCGCCGTACGGACCGTGACGGCTTGTTCCACACGCTGTGGGCACAGGACCGCTCGGAGCAGCCCCGTTTAACCTTCTTGATTCATCCGGAACGAACCGTCGCGCTTGTCCAGCCCAAGATGACTCTGTCCGACTAGCGGACAGGTGTCCGAGATTATTTGCCTGGCAGGCTCACTGCCAGTCCTGCGCGCCGCCGTCGGGTCGTCACGCAACGTTGACCTGCCCAGTTGCACGGGCATCTGGCAGCCGTGTCCGCATAGCGGACATCACCGTCACGTCTCATTTATGCGTACGCGCAACGTTAACTCTTGACACCCGCCGCAGAAACGGCCACGCTTCCGATCAAGCTCAAGTGACCGTGTTGCGGACAACAGTCCGCTGGACGGGAACCCCTGATAAACCGGTGGGCCGGGCTGGCACCCGACCCACCGGACTAGACGCTAACCCACCTCCCAGTGAGCGAGCACAAAGGAGTTTAGCCGTGCTATCTACGGGAAAACGCAGCGCCGCCTTCATGGCGGTCGGCGCCGCGGCGCTCGCGCTCGCGGCGTGCAGCAGTAGCGGCGGCAGCAATAGCAGCACCAGCTCGACCACGACGTCCGCCTCAGCGACCGCTTCTGCGACAGCGGCGGCGGCCAAGAAGCCGATGAACATCGCCTACATGTCGTTCGCCGTGGACAACAGCTACGACGCCCCGATGCTCGCCGCGGCGCAGGCGGTAGCGTCGGCCGACGGCGCCACGCTGAAGGTATTCGACGCGAACAACAACCCGCAGACGCAGTACGACCAGCTGCAGACAGTCATCAACTCCGGCCAGTACAACGGCATTATCACCCAGCCCATCGAGTCCACTGGGCTGGTCACCCTGGTCCAGCAGGCGATCGCCAAGGGCATCAAGGTCGTCAACATGGACCAGATCCTCGGGTCGGCGTTGAACACAGCCGCGCCGCAAGTGGCGGGGCTTTCAGCCAACGTGACGTTCGTGCCGACGCTGATCGGCACCCAACTCGGCCAGCAAGTGGTGGCGGCTTGCGCGTCCAAGAGCCTGAACCCGTGCAAGGTCGGCTACCTGTACGACATCAAGGCGTCCTCGCTCGACACGGCCATCTACGGGGCGTTCACCGCGGCGATCAAGGGCAGCCCGGTCAAGGTCGTGACCTACGGACAGTCCTACTTCACCCCGACGATCGGCCTGACCGCCGTGGAGACGATGCTCCAGGGGCAGTCGGGCCTGAACCTGATCGTCGGCTCTGACCAGGGCATCGAGGGCGCCATGACCGCGCTTTCCACGGTGGACAAGTCCGACCACGTGCTGCTCGTCGGGTACGGCGCGAGCGCCGCGGCGGTGGCGGGTATCGAGTCGGGCGTGATCTTCTCCGACGTCGCCCAGGCGCCCTCTGAGGAGGGCACGCTGGCCGTCAAGGCGCTGGTGGAGGCGCTCCAGACCGGGAAGGTCAGCGGCAGCATCAACCCGGTCGCCAGCTTCCCCGACAGCGGCATCGTGACCAAGGCGAACGCCAGCCAGTTCACCCCCGAGTGGCCGGGCTGACCGTGCCGGATAGTGACACCAACCTCCAGGGCGCGCATGTCGAGCTGCAGGACATCTCCAAGTCCTTCGGCGGAACTCGCGCCCTGGAGGGCGTCAGCCTCACCATCGGCCGCGGCTCGATCCACGCCCTTGTCGGTGAGAACGGCGCAGGCAAGTCCACCCTCGGGAAGATCATCTCGGGAGTGCACGCCCCGGACAGCGGCCAGATCCTCCTAGACGGCGAGCCCGTCCGGTTCCACTCGCCCCGGGACGCGATCTCCCGCAGTGTCATCCTGATCGCGCAAGAGCTGGCCGTCGTCCCGTCGCTGACCGTCGCCCAGAACGTCTTCCTCGGCGTCGAGCCGCGGCAGGCCGGTTTCCAGAACCGCCGCGAACTGCGCCGCCGGTACACCGAGCTGGCCGCCTCGGTAGGGTTCGAGCTCAACGGTGACGCCAACGCCGGCGGCCTGCGCACGGCCGACCAGCAGAAGGTCGAGATCCTGCGCGCGCTGTGCCGCAACGCCCAGCTGATCGTGATGGACGAGCCGACCGCCGCGCTCTCGCGGCCGGACGTCGAGGCACTGCACAAGGTCATCCGCCAGCTCGCCAGGAACGGCACCACCGTGGTGCTCGTCTCGCACTTCCTCGGTGAGGTGCTCGAGCTCGCCGACGAAGTGACGATCCTGCGCGACGGGCGTCTCGTGCACACCGTGCCGGCCGCCGGGCAGACGGAGGGGTCGCTGATGGCGGCGATGCTCGGCCGCCCGCTCGACGCGACGTTCCCGCCGAAGCGGCTGGCCGCGGCGGACGCCCCCGTGGTGCTCTCGGTCAGGGACCTGGTGGCCCCCGGGGTCCGCGGCGTCTCGTTCGACGTGCGCGCGGGAGAAATCCTGGGGCTGGCCGGCCTGGTCGGCGCGGGCCGCTCCGAGGTCGCCCGCGCGATCTACCGGGCGAACCGGGTCAACGGCGGCACGGTCACCGTAAGCGCCGGCGGCGGAGCCGCCGGCCAGGACGAGCCGGCAATCGCCGTGACCGGCAGCCCGCGCACCGCCATGCGGGCCGGGGTGGCGATGATCCCAGAGTCGCGCAAGGAGCAGGGACTGCTGCTCGGCCGCTCGGTCCTGGAGAATGTCAGCCTGTCGAACCTCGCCGCGGTCAGCCGGGCGGGCCTGGTCCGGCCGGGTCCCGAGCGCCGGTCGGTGCGGGAGGTCCTGACCCGGGTCGACGTCCGCGGCGGCGGCCAGTCGGTGCGTGCCGCCGCGCTGTCCGGCGGCAACCAGCAGAAGCTGCTGTTCGGCCGGTCGCTGCTGCGGGACCCGCGGGTGCTGATCGCCGACGAGCCGACCCGGGGCGTGGACGTCGGCGCCAAGCGGGCGATCTACGAACTGCTGGCCTCGCTGACCGCGAGCGGGCTCGGCGTGCTGCTGATCTCCTCCGACGTCGAAGAAATCCTCGGCCTGGCGCACCGCGTGCTCGTCATGCGCGCCGGCCAGGTCGCGGCAGAGCTCGCCGGCGAGGACGTAACCGAGGCCACGATCCTCGGCGCCGCGTTCGGCGCGCTGTCCCCCCGGGGGGACGATCCCCCCCAGACCCCCCCTGCGGACGGGGGGACTACCCGTCCCCCCGTTTCCCCCCTGGCCCCCCCTGCGGACGGGGGGACTGCCCGTCCCCCCGTTTCCCCCCAGTCCCCCCCTGCGGACGGGGGGACTACCCGTCCCCCCGTTTCCCCCCAGACCCCCCGCACGACAGACACACGAGAGGCGCGTGAATGAGTCAGCCCCAGGCAGCGACCCCGGCGCCGGAGAAGCCGGAGAACGCGGGCAAGCAGGGTGCCTCGGTGCAGGCCATCTTCCGCGCGCCGTCGGCCGGCTTCCTCGGCCAGGCGCGCGAAGGCGGGATAATCTACCCGTTCATCATCTTGTTCGTCGTGCTGGCGATCTGGAAGGGATCGACCTTCTACGGCAAGACGAACCTGCTCGAGATCCTCGATCAGCAGTCGGCCACCATGATCATCGCGGTGGCCGGCACGATGGTGCTGATCGGCGGCGGCATCGACCTGTCGGTCGGGGCGACGTACGCGCTGTGCCAGGTGATCGCCATGAAGATGGCGATCACTGGTAACCCGGTGCTCGCGATCATCGTCGGGGTCCTGATCGGTCTTGGGGTCGGCGCGATCAACGGCGTGATCGCGACGTTCTTCCGGATCAACTCGCTGATCGCCACGCTCGCGATGTCGTTCGTGATCACCGGCGCGGCCGCGCTCATCACGAACGGGAACCTGATCATCGCCTACTCCGCGCACGGCTTCGCGAACTTCGCCAGGACGAGTTTCCTCGACGTGACGACGGCGGCGTGGACGATGATCGGCGTAATCATCATCCTGGGGATCGTGCTGTCCCGGACGATCGCGGGCCGGTACATCTACGCCGCGGGGAGCAACGCCGAAGCGGCCAGGCTGGCCGGCGTGCGGGTGCAGTGGATCAAGCTGGTCACGTTCGCGATCAGCGGCGGCGCCGCCGCGCTCGGCGGCATCCTCGACGCGTCCCGGGTGCTGTCGGCGTCATCGGCCAACGGCGGCACCGCGCTCACCTTCACCGTGCTGGCGGGCATCGTGGTCGGCGGCACGTCCATCCTGGGCGGCGAAGGCGCGATCTGGCGGACGGTCGTCGGCGTCCTGTTCATCGCGCTGATCGGCAACGGCTTCACCCTGCTGGCCTGGAACCCGCTCTACGAACAGATAACCCTAGGCGTGATCCTCCTGCTAGCGGTAGGCGGCGACGCCTGGTCCCGCCTCCGAACCACGTAGCCCCCCTGGCTCACACCAGCCCCACAATCCCCGGCCCCCCGGGCACTCGATTGCCGCAGGGGCACTCTAACCGCGGCGAGCCAGCGCGCCAGGCGCGAAACCAAGGACCAGAAAGCTTGTTCCGTCACGCTCGCACCACGCCACACTCCGCCTTCTCATGATCGCGAAAACAATTTTCTGCACGTAAAGAATTAGCAGTAATAGGTGCTAAAGGCCTTCACGATCAGCTGGGTAGGAACGCACGGTGCTCGTGGGGCACGGCGCCGAGCGCCTGGAACCCTTCAGGTGAAACTTCCCGCGCAGCCGTCGCAACCGCAACAGGCGCCGCGTTTCCGCGGAACGCCGACGCAGCCGTCGCAACCGCAACAGGCGCCGCGTTTCCGCGGAACGCCGACGCAGCCGTCGCAACCGCAACACGCGTCGCGTTTCCGCGGGAACGCCGGCGCAGCCGGCCGTTACAGGTAGTGCGTCGAACTCGGCGGCGGGGTCACCGTTACCGGCGCCGACGCGGTCTTCGTGGAGTGCGTGGCCGTGACGGTTACCGTCACGGACTCGGTCTGGCCGGGGAGGGAGCGGACGAACGCGCCGCCGACGCTTCCGTAGGTGCCGAAGTCGAACGACGGGCCGCCCACCAGGACCGCCGGGACAGTCTCGCCGGACGGGACGGACAGCGAAAGGGTCACCGTCCCGGTGATACCGGGCCGGTGGTTGCCGTACGCGTCGGTCGCACGGAACGTGATCCTGGTGGCGTCGGAGCCGTCGCCGACGATCGACGGGTCGTCCGCGGTCAGCTCAAGGCGGTCGCCGGAGGTGTCGGCGGTCATCTTCAGCACGGTCGCCGGCGTTTCGCCCGCCTTGCTGGTCTTGCTGAGGTAGCCCTCGATGCGAAGGTCCGGGTAGTCGGCGGGGTTGACCGCGAGGTCGGTGACGACAGGCGGGAAGGCGAGGTGGGGGTAGTCCTTGGTGTCGGGGTACGCGGTCTTGTAGTGCTTACCGTTCAGGTAGATCTCCAGCCGCGCGCAGTTGGTGCCGATCATGGCCGCCTTGCCGGGGCTGTCG
>Ga0187808_10000708_pt1 | contig 10907 bp, 10 predicted proteins | sample NC_wetland_sal_i_5_FD_132427 | JGI IMG/M metagenome (GOLD analysis project Ga0187808, IMG submission 132427) | Wetland sediment microbial communities from Neuse River Estuary, North Carolina, USA - ASW_3 | ecosystem: Environmental > Aquatic > Freshwater > Wetlands > Sediment | place: USA: North...
AGCCAAAGCAAGAGAGCGAAGCCGACCCCCGCGAGGCCGGCAACGGAGGCCTGGAGAGGCCGGGACATGCCCCGCGTCTTCGCAGCCACTGCTAGATCCCGGCGAGGGCGGCCTGGAAGCGCGCCTGGCGGGCCGCGAGAACGCCGGGAGGGGGATTGGGCGATTTGTATCCCGCGAGGGCCTTCTCGATCCTCTTAATGCGCTCGTTGGGGTCCGGATGCGTCTTGGCGAAGTCGTTCCCGCCCGGCTTGAGCTTGGTCTTCATCACCTTGAGCAGGGCCTCGAGCGCCCGCGGATCGTAGCCGACGCGCTTCAAGATGCCGAGGGCCGTGGCATCCGCCTCGTACTCGGTGTCCCGTGAATAGCCGGAGTTGACGAGGGTGGAGGTGATGTCGCCCACCGAGTCCTTGAAGATCGAGGTTTGCTCCTGCAGCTCCTTGGGACCGAGCACTTGGGCCGCCGTGGTCCCTACACCAATGACCGCCTTGGTGAGGCGGTCCTTCTTGATGGCCTTCAGCCCGTGCTGCTTGACCACGTGGGATATCTCGTGGGCGAGGATGGCGGCAACCTCGTCCTCGTTCTGCGCGCAGCGCAGGAGCCCTCGCGTCACCAGGATGAGGCCGCCTGGAGCCGCGAAGGCGTTGATCTCGTCGGAATCGATGGCGAGAAAGTGGTAGCCGCCGAAGGTCTCCGGCTTATCGGACGCGAGGGCGAGGCTCGTGCCGAGGAGATTGAGGTAGTCCGTGACGGCTTGTACATCGAAGGGCTTTCGCGTCGAGAGGAGGGAGGCCGCGACAGCTCGGCCGATATAGTACTCCTGCTCGGGCGTGATGTCCTCGAAGCTCTTGGCCACAGCCTGCGCGCTCTGGTCGATCGCCTGTTTCTGGTCCTGATTTATGACTCCGGCGCCCTGGAGCGCCCCCGTGGCCGCCTGCCCGAACTGGCCGAAGAGACCCTGGGCGCCGAGCGGCAAAAGGGAGAGCAGCGCCAGGAGAATAAGGCCAAGAGAGGCGCGAAGGACGCGAGACGAGGAGGTTCCGCTCATTGCCCACCCCCTTCGTTGAGGCCGCCCGACGCCAGAAAGGCGGAGACGGCGTCCTGTGTCGGCGCGATCTGGCCCATCCTGTCCACCCAGGTGTAGTCGAGCTTCCCGTCCTGTTTGTACTGGGACTCGATCTGCTCGTTGAATCCCTTGCCGGCGAGGGCGACCTCTCCCGATGAGGCGCTCTGATTGACATTTTCCGATCCGGAGCTCAGGACAATCTTCTTTTCGGTGAGGGCGGAGAGATTGGTCCAGCCGCTCAGGTGTTTGGACGCGGAGCTGACTCGCGCCCAACCCTGCTGGACCTCCAGCACATCGACCCGGTCGCCGTAGACGATCGTACCGAGCACCGAGCCGAGGTAGCTCGGCGTCGATCTGACCTGGGTCGTCTTGACGACAACGCTCATCTGCTTCGGACTCGCCGCGGAGGCCGCAGCGGCCGAAAGCGCTAGAAGGGCTACAAGGCAGAAACGGGATAGCGACATGGAGGTCTTCCTCCCCTGGCGGACAGCTGTACCAACAATGGTAGTCCAGAACATGGCGCTTGTCACGATCGAGGACATTTTTTTGTCGGAGCGTCGCCGCGCAGGCTGGAGACGGTCTAGTTGATGGCCAGGATGCTCGGGCCTATACTTCGGACTGCGCCATTGGAGCGATCGATATTCAGATCGAGGCGAGGAGGAGCCCATGAAGCCGCGCGGTCCACTTATGATTGAGCATCGTCTCATCGAAAAAATGCTCGCCGTGGCGGAGCGCAGAGCTTCGGCGATGACTGATGAAGACTACGATCCGATCTTTGTCGATGCGGTGGTCGACTTCATCAAGACCTACGCCGACAGGACGCACCACGGCAAGGAAGAGGACATTTTGTTTACTGAGCTCGGCGCCAAGAAGCTCGATGAGGCCGACGCCGCGGCGATGGCGGAGCTCGTGGAGGATCACCGAATGGCCCGGGCCAAGGTGGCGCAGATCGTCGAGCTCAACGAACGCTACAAGCGGGGCGAGAAGAAGACGGCTGCCGCTATCAAAGAGATCATCGCCTGGCTCGCATCCTTCTATCCCGCCCATATCCGAAAAGAGGATGACAGATTTTTCCCCGATACGGAGAGATACTTCGCGGAGAAGGAATTGGATGCGATGCTCGAACGCTTCTGGGAATTTGATAAAAAGATGATTCACGAAAAATACAGACAGCTCGTGGCCACGCTCAGCTCCTAGCGGGCCTCAAGGGGTTGTCCAAGAAAGCGGTCGCCTCTTGGACAACCCGGTGATTGCCTAACTACTTCGCCGGCGCCCAGGTGTAGAACTGGGCCTTGCGCGCGTCGCTCTTGCCCTGAGGCGAAAGGCCCCAGTAGCCGGAGGCGAGGGCCGGCTCCCAGTCGCCGTAGACCGGGTTCGGGAGGACGATGAACTGGGTGCCAAACTTGGCCTTATTCTGGTCTACGATGGCGTTCCTGTCCTTCATGTTCTTGCCATAGGTGCCGAAGGGCATGTCGTTCGCATTGTCGCCCATATAAACGACGACGTTGTGGTCCTTGGCGACCGCGTCGAAGCGAGGCTGCTTGTCGCTCGTTCCCGTGCTGACCATCACGTGCGCTGCGTCGGCGTACGGAAAGCCAAGGGCGGCGAGGTTCTTGAGCGTCCCCGGAAGGCCTGCCTGGTCCCTATTGGTAACATAGAAAATCTCGACGCCCTGCTTGGCCGCCGCGTTCAGGAACTCGGCGGCTCCCGGCACTGCGCGCGCCTGGGCAGCCAACTCCCACTGGGTCCAGGTCTTCCCCGAGTAGGCAGAGTCTGTTCCAACGAGACCCGCGTCGTAGGCGCTGTTGTCGATGAGCGTCTCGTCGAGATCCGCTACGATGGCCAGAGGCTTGTCCCCTTTCTTCGCAGAGGCGACCGCCTTGTCCACAAGCATGCCGGCGAGGTTGAAGGATTGGTAGCAGAGCTCTCTGTATTCGGCCGAGGTCTGGACCCAGGCCAGCGCCATGACCGTCTGCTCGTTGAGATCCTTGACGGTGTAGGCGTTCTGCGGCGGATTGTCCGCAAAAATGGCTGAGGAGGGCACGAGCGCGAACAGCGCGCCAATGACGACTGCCGCGATGACGAAGCGACGGATCCTTGCCATAGAAAACCCCCTTAGAAATGGATGAATCTGGTGGCATACTATGCGCGCCGCATCTGTCAGTCAATCCTGCCTGTCGTGGGATAAACTTGCCTGGCAAAGCCGGCACATCCCCCATCCGGACCATCGTGGTCCCCGCGTCGTCGCGGCCTTGGTCGTTTTCCCGACGACCCGCTCGATATGATATGGGACGGCCTTTATTCTTGAACGGCGGACGGTGGCTCGCTTTCCGTCTCGGGCAATATTCTGTGAATTTTTATGGCGATGGAGAGCTGTTCGTAGAACGGCAGATTCTTGTTCCGCATGTTCAATATGTCCATGATTTTGTTTATCCGGTACCGGATAGAGTTCGTGTGGAGAAACATTTTCTTTGCGGTTCTGGAGAAATCCCCATCGCACGCGATGAGACATACGGCGGTGTCCAGCAGGTTTTGTTTGTATTTCGTATCGTATTCGACTATAGGGCCGATGATTTCGTCGTGGAATTCCTTCAACTCCGGGCGGTCCCTCAATGGCACGAGGAACTTGTACGAGCCCAGATTCCTATAGTACACGACATCCTGATCGCGGATGCTTTTCGATTCGCTTGAAACCAAAGCTTCGATTATCGCCTTATTGGCCTGCCCGAGTTTTGCATGGAGATTCCCGATTCCCGCCACGAACTTCGCGCCAATCATTTTGAGCTGATCCGTGACGTATTTTATTTTCAGGGAGATGTTGTCTTCATCCGGCTCGTTGAAGGTCAGTATGATTAAAACATTGCCTCTGAACTTAAGACAGGCCCACTCCTTGACGTTGTTTATTGTGTCTTTCAGAAAAATAAGTTTAGCGCTATCGATGCTGGAGTACCGGCAGTATATCGCCAGTATGTATTTTGAAAAATTGTTGTTGATGCTGAGAACCGCCTTTTTTACACTTTCTTCGTCGTAGCTGAATTCCATGAGGCCGTTTAATGTCAGCTCAATGAGCGTCTCTTCTTTGTCGTGCAGGATGAGAACAAAGACATCCCTGATTATGTCGCCGTACGGCGCATCCTGGTTTATGAAAATTATCGGGAAATCCTGCTCATTTGCAAAATCGATGATTTTAGACGGCAGCTCGATGAAAAGTTTGCTGATGATGCACAGCCCGCTCGCATTTGAGGCCAAAAGTATCCTCATGATCTCCAGCATCTGTTCGGGATTGTCCTTCACGACGAAGAAGCTGCTGATGAAAAAGTCACCGGGCAGAAGGATATTTTTTTCCTCAATGACTTCGGGATTGATGGGAGCGTCGATGAAACTGACCCGCCGTATGACCCGGTCCAAGCCCGCTCTTCCCGCCGCAATTCTTGCTGTTGCCATGACTTCTAATCCCATTGCCTGTTTGACCGTTACCGACATATAACACCTCGCTGTGCTTAAGGCGATATTCCCTAAACTGTTATTTGTACGAAGTGCAAAAGATAGCTTATACGTTTGTAATCTGAACAAGTCCACACAAAATTCATATGCTATAATCCACGAAATAGCAATCACTAACTATAGGTGTGATTGATAATAACTCACTCATGAGTTCATTTCTTCTGCGATAAATCTGGATACAGCATACTACATTTTTGTACTAAAGAAGGAAACGGGATGACAAGGTGGTGTTTTGTACAAAACGAAGCGAGGCTGTACGATGACGGTGGCCGCGAAGTGTGATCCCATCAGCGAGCGTCGCTCGTTGAAATAGATATCCAAATTCTGTATGGGGAGGACGGTATGTATGATCTCGAATTGGTTGGAGCATCCATCAAATTGCTGCGCGACATGTTCGGCGTACAGAAGGATGAATCGGTCGTATTAACCTGCGATACAGAGTCGAATTACGAAGTTGTCAATGCTACGGCGCAGGCAGCCTACGCACTCAGCGCGAAGCCGATAATCGTGAAGACGGCGGCCGCAAGGGGGGTCGGCAAGGCGGCCGACCCCGACCTGCCGCAGAAGGAGCTCATCGGCCTCTTGTCCGAGGCGGACGTATGGATCGAATACAACAACGAGTGGATTTTTTACTCCACGGTGTTCGACGAAGCCTTTCGCAGAAACAAGAAATTGCGGTATACGAACCTCGTGGGGGCCAACCCCGATCTCATCATTCGTAACATCGGCCGCGTCGACATCCCGCTGCTGAGGGAGTTCATCCTGAAAGTCGAGGACCTTACGCGAAGGGCGAGGCACGTTCGGATTACCACTCCCGCGGGCACCGATGTGGAATTCGACAACGATCCGGGCCGAGCTTTCTATACCGCAGACGGGTACATCAAAAAGGGCGAGATAAAAATGATGCCGGGACAGATTTCCTGGACGCCCCAATTCAAGACTATCAATGGAACAATCGTGATAGACGGCACGCTGACTCCTCCATTGGGCAAGGTGCAGAATCCCATAAAATTGACAATAAAAGCCGATAGAGTGGTTGATATCTCCGGCGGTCAGGATGCAAGCGCCTTCAAGGCGTGGCTGGAGAGCTTCAAGGATGAGAAGATGTTCACGCTTGCGCACCTCTCCTATGGATTCGGCCCCGGCGCAAAATTGACGGGGGACATCGTCGAAGACGAGCGCGTGTGGGGCTCGACCGAGTGGGGGTTTGGAAATATCGGGCCGATGCTCGTTCCGGACATTCCGGGCGGTATTCCCGCCTCATCGCATTCGGATGGCATATGCCTGAACTCGACCGTGTACTTGGACGGTAAGCTCCTCCTCAAGGATGGCCAAATCGTAGGGCCTACCGAGGAAGTCGTGCAGCTTGCCAGGAAACTCGGCAAGTAGCTTTCACCTGTGTTGAAAAGGCTCCGGAGCCTTTTCAACACTACCTTGACATTCGCAATTTCGCAGAAAACCGAAGGTTTTCGAGAAATCGCATGGAGGCAATCAATGAATCGGCGCGGCGGAAGTCCATGGATTCTGTTGATCGGTTGTGCGTCGCTCGCCATGCTGGCGGCCGGCTGCGGTCAGGCGGGAGGCGCCAAGGCGCCCGGGGCCGCCCAGGCGCAGAGCAAGACGATACGGTGCACCGTGTCAGGAACCCCGAATATTGACCCCGGCGTGGGTATCGATTACGGAAGCAGCATCGCATTGGTGAATCTTTACGATACGCTGGTTTTCCCGAAGGATGACGGCACGATCCAGCCCTGCCTTGCGCAGAGCTGGCAGGCGGACAGCAGCGGAAAGAGTTTCACTTTCCGCCTCCGACAGGGAGTCAAATTCCATAGTGGAAAGGAATTGACGGCTGACGACGTCGTCTTCTCGGCGAAGAGGCTGCTAACCATCGGCCAAGGGTACGCATTCCTGTTCACCGGCGTCATTAAGAACGTCGAGGCCCTTGATCCTTCGACCGTGCGGTTCACGCTTACGAAGCCGTTCGGGCCCTTTGTCCAGACGCTCGTTCGACTCTATATCCTGGACAAGGACGAAGTCGCCAAGAACATCGACAAGAGCAGCAGCAAATACGGCGCGATGGGCGATTACGGCACGAGCTGGTTGATCACTCACGACGCCGGCAGCGGCCCGTATGTCGCAAAAGAACTGAAGCAGGAGGATCATCTCGCCGCGGAGCGTTTCCCGGACTACTGGGGCGGATGGGACAAGGATGCGCCGGACTCATTCAAGCTGATAGACAGCACGGAGGGCGCGACCGTCCGAACCATGATCGCCAACAGAGAACTCGAAATAACAGATATGTGGCAGTCCTCTGAAAATATAGCGGCCATGTCGAAAATCTCCGGTGTGTCGATCGCCGACTACGCCAGGGGATCGATCCTGAACATGATGATGAACACCAAGAAGGCTCCGACGGATGACGTCAATTTCCGCAAGGCGTTGAGCTACCTAATCGATTATAAAATGATCTCGGAGAAAATATTCCCCGGCTCAACTCAGGCCAGAGGCTGCGTCTGCTCCAGCACTCCCGGCTATACTCCCGATGTCGTCCAATACGGTCTCGATCCGGCCAAGGCCAAGGAATATCTGCAGAAGTCGAAGTACGCCGGCAAGCTGGATCAATATCCGGTCGAGCTCCTGGTGAATACCGATGTCGCCGATCACGAGAAAGTCGCTCTTTCATTCCAGGCCGAGGCCCAGAAAGTCGGGATAACGGTGAATATCACGAAAGCTCCCTGGATTTCCATTACGTCGAGAGTCGCCGCGGTTGATACAACGCCGAACCTGGTGTGCATAGATGTGCCGCCGCAGTACAACGAGGCGGGATCGATGCTCGACACGCGCTACGATTCGAAGACCGCGGGAACCTGGGAACAGGCCGAGTGGCTGCAGAACAAAAAGATCGATGCGGAGATAGAGGATGCCCTGGGTACGATCGACCAGGACGCGCGGTTCAAGAAATATGGTGAGATACAAAAAAACATAGTGGACGACATTTGCCCGACGATCTGGCTTGTCGAGCTGATCGACAGAAGCGCATATCAGAGCGACTATGTCTATTGGCCGGCGGCCGAGGCCCAGAAACAGGGCAGGATCAGCACGAACCTCATGGGATACCATTTTTACTTCCATGACTTTAAGGTTTTCCCCGAGAAAGCAAAAAAATAGAAAAGTCGCGGGCCGTGCGAAATGGCGCATGGCGCCCGTCTGCAAGTCAGTGTTGGAAGAGCCCTCTGCGACTCTTTCAACACTGGGTGGAGTTTGCCGTTTGGATAGGGTAGGTGGCCAGAATGCCCAAAGTGCTGTGGCTCAATCCGATAGGGACCGACATCTTCGATCGGCCGATACGGGACGTGCTGTGCTCGGTAAAAAACGAAGATACTCATGTCGATGTCGTTTCGTTCGGAACAGGTCCCAAACATTTGGAGTACAGCTATTACGAGGCCCTCGCCATCCCCGAGATTGTGCGGGCCGTCAGATGGGCGGAAGGCGCCGGATATGACGCGGCGATAATAGGATGTTTCTACGATCCAGGGCTCCACGACGCACGGTCGATAACTGACAATATCGCCGTACTGGCTCCCTGCGAAACCTGCGCTCACATCGCCGCCACCATGGGATACAAGTTCTCGATAATCGTGACCGAAGAGCTGTGCATCCCTCAGATGATGGACAACCTCAGGTCATATGGCCTGGGAGACAAGGTCGCGTCTTTCAAAACTCTGGGTATGGGGGTTCACGAGCTCCGCCGGGATGAGGCAGTGATATTGGGCTGCACCATCCAGTTTGGCTTCTATAAATCGATCCAAGCGGATTTGGGCGTCCCTGTGATCGACCCCGTCGTGGCGACGTTCAAGTATGCGGAGCTTTCGGCCGAACTGAAAAACAGGTTCGGGTGGACGCACGGCAAGAAATACGGATATAAATCGCCGCCTATATCGGAAATCGAGGACTGGGGGCTGGCCCACGCCCAAGGTGCTCCGATGCCGCGTGGGTGGAACCTGCAATGAGCGAAAGCATCGCGCTTGCTCGACAGGGCGGGCCGGCCACGCGATGAAAATCGCTACGGGAGTATCAGACAACGTTTAGGGAGGCGGGCGGCATGTTGTCCTTTATCGGCAAGAGGTTGTTCCAGGGATTGTTCGTCATCATCGGAATTTCGATTCTCATCTTCGTCCTATCGCGCATTGTCCCCGGAGATCCGGCCCGCATGGCGCTGGGGCCGAGCGCGCCCCAATTCGCGGTCGATGCGTTGCGACGCCAGATGTATCTCGATAAGCCGCTTCCCGTGCAGTACTACAATTGGGTTACCGGAGTCGTCAGAGGGGACTTCGGATGGTCGATCAATACGAAGAGACCGGTTGCCGACGATGTTAAGGAGCTCTTGCCCGCCACGTTGGAATTGGTTTTGGTCTCGGGGGCGCTGATCATCGTCTTCTCCATAGTTTTGGGGCTGCTCGCGGCCAGGAATAGGGATTCGTGGGCCGATGGGCTGATACGTGTTTTTTCCTACATGGGCATTGCCATTCCATCGTTCGTGTTGGCGGTCCTGTTGTTGCTGCTTTTCGGATATATATGGCCGATTGTTCCCGCGTTGGGGAGACAGAGTTCCGGCATTGTGCCTCCCAATAGAATAACCGGCCTATTGGTCATCGATGGATTGATAACGGGAAATTTCGCCGCCGCATACGATGCGCTGCGGCACGTCCTTCTGCCCGCGATCGCCTTGGCCGTAGGGCCCATGTTTCAGGAGGCGCGGATACTGAGATCGTCGCTCACCGACAACATGGGTAAGGAGTACATATCGGTTTTTACGGGCTACGGCCTGCCGAGCAGCTTGGTCATGCGGAAATATCTTCTCAAGCCCTCCTTTATCCCCGTAGTTTCGGTGATGGGGCTGGACTTCGCCGCCTTGATGGGAAACGCATTTTTGGTGGAAAAGATATTCAACTGGCCCGGACTTTCGCGGTACGGAATCAACGCGATGCTCAACAAAGACCTCAACGCCATATCGGCCGTGATAATCATAATCGGGGCGATCTTCTTGGTGGTCAATATCGTCGTCGACCTCATAATCGCATTTCTCGATCCCAGAATAAGGTTGGGAGGGCATACGTGAACGGGAATTCCGCATTTGCTTTGCTGCCCGAAGGCGGAGACGCCCTTTCCCTTTCCGGCAGAGCCAGAGGAAAGCTGCGCCTATATTGGTACAAGTTCTCCCGGAATAAGCTTTCGATTCTGGGGCTTGTCATCGTGGTGATTTCCGTTTTCCTCGCGATATTCGCGCCGCTCATAGTGCCTTATCCCCAGCACATCAAGGCGTTTACAGACTTCAACAATGCGAGCGCGGCTCCGAGCCTCAGCCACATTTTCGGAACGGATGTCTTCGGCCGCGACATATTCACGAGAGTGCTATTCTCCTTCAGGGGAGCCCTTCTTTTAAGCGTCATAGTGCTCGCGATAGCCGTGCCGATAGGGGTGTTTATGGGCTTGATCGCCGGCTACTACAGCGGGAGCTGGTTCTCCATTTTGATTATGAGGCTGACGGACGTCTTCTTGGCTCTTCCGCCTCTCATCCTGGCCTTGGCGATCGCGGCCGTGCTGAAGCCGAATCTCACGAGTTCCATGATAGCGGTGACCGCCATGTGGTGGCCGTGGTATACGCGCCTGGTCAGCGGCATGGCGGGGTCGCTGGGCAAGGAGTATTTCGTAAAGAATGCGGAACTGATCGGCGCCTCCAAGTTCCACATCCTCGTTCGGGAAATTCTGCCGAACTGCCTGTCGCCGATTTTCACGAAGATGGCCCTGGATGTGGGCTGGGTAATACTGATCGGGGCTGCCCTGAGCTTCGTGGGCTTGGGCGAGCAGCCCCCCACACCCGCGTTCGGTCAGATGATCGCCGACGGCGCTCGGTACATGCCCGATCTCTGGTGGATGACCATCTCCCCCGCCTTGGCCATAGCCTTCATCATCCTCGGTTTCAATTTCTTTGGGGATGGGGTTCGTGACATGCTTGAGAGGGGACGATGAAAGCCATGCACGACAACCTACTGGGGATACGGGACTTGAAGGTTTGGTATCGCACCTATGAAGGCTTTGCCAAGGTCGTTGACGGGGTGAACATAAGCGTTGGGGTGGGACAGAAGATCGGTCTCGTCGGGGAGTCCGGATGCGGCAAGACGACGACGATGAAGGCTATCCTTAGGATCCTCGACGCGAGAAAGGCGCATATCCCCGGGGGCGAGATATTTTTCAAGGACTCGGATGTGCTCAAGATGAACCAGCCAGAATTGCAGGGTATCCGGCAGAAGAGCATCTCCATGATCTCCCAAGAGCCCTC
>Ga0187808_10000710_pt1 | contig 10890 bp, 10 predicted proteins | sample NC_wetland_sal_i_5_FD_132427 | JGI IMG/M metagenome (GOLD analysis project Ga0187808, IMG submission 132427) | Wetland sediment microbial communities from Neuse River Estuary, North Carolina, USA - ASW_3 | ecosystem: Environmental > Aquatic > Freshwater > Wetlands > Sediment | place: USA: North...
ATATAAAGACAACGATGGGCGGCGGAACTGAGGAAAACCTGAGAGCCCGGACATAACATGCTCAACCGCGACGTGATCGGGCGGGTTATCCACAGAGTTCTGCACACCGGTGCGCACACGATTGTCCACAGCCCGCGGCGGCCCTAAGTCTGCGGCTGCAGCACCGGCGGGGTGACCGCCACCGGCGGTTCGCTCGGCTCCGCACCCCAGCGTCCTGATAGGCACATCCACAGGAGCGCGCCGGCGGTCAGCATCCGCACACCCGCGGTTATCCACTCGCCTTCGAAGAACTGCGCGTGCTGCACCCAGGAGTACTGGCTCACGGCGGTGGCCTCCATGTAGGTGATCGCGCCGAAGCACAGCCGGACGAGAACCAGCCAGTCGAGCCAGGAGCGCTGGTAGAGCACCAGCGGGGCGATGATCATCACGTCGTACCAGGGGCGCTGATACGGCCAGAAGAGCGTCCAGGCCAGCGCCAGCGCCAGCGCGGGTGTTACCGCGGGAAAGCCCGGAGCGCGGTCCGGCATACGCAGCAGCGCCAGCACCGCAACCGCGACGGTCACGACCCCGGCGATGATGTCGAGGTGCGAGGGGATGTAGGTCGCGCCGAACGGGCCGGCGACCCCGAACGGCCGGTAGAAGATCTGGTACAAGTTGTCCCAGGTCGCCTGAGTACCCCGCTGGAAGAGCACCTTCACCGCCGGCATTCCGGCGATCACGTAACCCGGAATGACCGCTGCCAGCCAGCCCGCCGCCAGGATTGCGATCGCCGTCGGCTTGCGCCGCATCGCCCACGCGGCGCCGAGCGCGAACAGCACGAACGGCGACTTGATAGCGGCGGCCGCGCCGAGCAGCACGCCAGCCAGCAGCAGTGTTGGCACGGGGGGGCGACCCCCCGTAGACCCCCCGCGAATGGGGGACTCCGCGCCCCCCATGTCCCCCCGGCGAAGCGCCACCAAACCGCCGATGCCGAACGCGATGGCCAGGCCGTCGATGTGCCCGCTGGCCACGATCTCCCAGATCAGCAGCGGATTCAGACCCCACAGCAGGAGCGCGCGCAATCGCATCGCCGGATCGCCGCGCAACAGCCGGTCAAACAGCAGAGTCACTGCGCAGAACGCGAGCGCCACCCACAGCTTCAGCCAGAAGGTGATGGCCGCCATCGACGAGCCGCCGAGCTCCGCTGACACCCACTCTTCGCCTGTCGCTAGCGGCCCGTAGTCGGACAGCGTATTCAACCAGGTGTTGGGGCTGTTCTCGGCGAGTTGGTCGCCGAGCCGCGCTGCCTGCTGGGGCGTGTCCACGTAGGGGCTGTGGCCGAGGACCAGCATGTTGCCGTCGATCGCGTACGACTGGGTGTCTGTCGTGCCGGCCGGCGGGAGCACGATGAACACGGCGGCGACGATGAACGAGACGATGACCAGCGTCCGGGCCCGGGGCCGCGAGCCGCGAGCGACGGCGAGCAGCCCGGCACCGACTCCGACGGCGGCGACAATGGCGGCAGCCCACAGGCTGAACAGGGCGACGTCGTTGGGCAGGCCAAGGTACACCCACCACGGCGGGCCCCCCGCGGTGTGTGGCATCGCGGGCACGCTAACGGACGGGCCCGCGACGGATATCGCGATCATCACGAGAAGCGAAACTGTGATGCAGGCCGTCGCGGTCCAGACGAGCCCCCGGTTCTGGCCGGCGACCCGTATGTTCCGGTCACTCACCGTATTCACTCCGGAGATGGGTGTGTCCAGGTAGACAAGCAGACCGTACCGGACTGGTCCTTCAGAATCGGTTAAGCGGCCCGGACACCTACGGCCCGGTCACCAACCGGAGCTGGAAACCCGTCCGTTTACCCCGGCATCGGCCGACTCGGAGTCGGCAGAACTCTGACCGCCTGCCGCCGAACTCTCGGCGGGCGGTGTCGCCTGGGTCGCGGTCCCACCGGTGTCCGTGCCCGCCTGGCCGACTGGACCGAACTCTTCTTCGGTGTCGACCTCAATCGAGCTGCTGTACCTGTACCTGACCAGCGCCGCCACGGCCCCAGCCGTCGCGACGACGGCGGCCGCCAGCAGCGACCAGGTCAGCATGGAACGCGACTTCTTCTGGTTCACGTCGACAGGACGCACCTGCTGCGCGGTGGACCGCAGCGCCGATGAGACCGCGGGCGCGGCGGTAGCCGTGGTGTAGTCGGCCACGCTCTCCAGCCGCGGCGCGGCCCAGACGCGCGTCACGTACACGCCTTGGCGGACGCCCTTGCTGACTCCCATGGCGGCGGTCTGGGCAGCGCTGCTGATGCCCTGCGCCGCCGACTGGCCCGCGTTCGATCCGAACCCCCGCACCCGCACCGTGAAGCTCACCGGCTCGCCAGCCTTGTTGTCTTGTTTGGCGTAGAACACGATTACCCTCCCCATCCTGCTCTCGCAAACTCAAGGTTCCCTGCGAGGCCGTGTTCAACCCTGTCGTCTCGCTAACAGGAGGACAGGGCAGGGAAGTAGGCGGGGCAAGTACTGTGATTAATGCAGGACGCACAGGCACGAACAGCGGCCGGAAAGCCCGGCCTCCGATGCGAACCGGAGTCATAGCATGACAGAAAAGATGACCGCGACGCTGACGACGACGCAGGGAACGGTCACTGTCCGGCTGTTCCCTGACCACGCGCCGAAGACGGTGCGGAATTTCGTCGAGCTCGCCGAAGGCGGGCGGGAGTGGACCGACCCGCGTACCCGCGCGAAGACAAAGGACAAGCTCTACGATGGCACCGTCTTCCACCGGGTCATTGCCGGGTTCATGATCCAGGGCGGAGACCCGCTGGGCACCGGCACGGGCGGCCCCGGCTACCGGTTCGCCGACGAGATCCACCCCGACCTGCAGTTCGACAAGCCGTATCTGCTGGCGATGGCGAACGCGGGCCCCGGGACGAACGGATCGCAGTTCTTCATCACGGTGGGGCCCACGCCATGGCTCAACGGCAAGCACACGATCTTTGGCGAAGTGATCAGCGGCGCCGACGTCGTGGACAAGATCAGCCGCGTGCAGACCGTACCCGGTGACCGGCCGGCCACCGACGTGGTGCTGCAGTCGGTCGCCATCCAGAACGACTAAGCGAAGGTACCCCCCATGACCGCACCGGACCAGCAGGCCGATCCTGGCCAGGAAAACCCAGGTCAGGCTGGCTACACCGGACAGGACGGGGCGTCAGGCCCGCCGCCGACCTGTTTCCGGCACCCAGGCAGGGAGACGTGGGTCTCCTGCGTCCGGTGCGGTCGGCACGCCTGCCCGGACTGCTTGCGTCAGGCAGCGGTCGGACAGCAGTGCGTGGACTGCGTCCGCGGGAACGGGCCGGGGGCCGGCCCCAGCCCTCGGCCGGCCCGGACCGTGTTCGGCGGCCGGCCCTCCCGCACCGCCGTGGTGACCTTCACCCTGATGGGCCTCAACATCCTGCTGTACCTGGTCGAGTTGGCGCATCCGAGCCTCGCCCAGGACTGGGAGATGCTGGGCTACGCCAGCCCCACGGGCCTGCCGCCGTATTCGGGCGTCGCCGCCGGCGAGTGGTACCGCCTCATCACATCCGCGTTCCTGCCGGGCACGGGCAGCCTCGGGATCCTGGACATCGCGTTCAACATGTGGGCGCTGTACGTGGTGGGGCCCGGCCTCGAGCAGTTGCTCGGCCGCGTCCGCTTCATCGGCGTGTACCTAGTGAGCGCGCTGGGCGGCAGCGTGCTCTTCTACTGGCTGGTCCCGCAGAACCAGCCCGCGCTCGGCGCGTCCGGCGCCATCTTCGGCCTGTTCGGGGCCTGGTTCGTGGCCTCCAAGAAGCTGCGCCTCGACAGCCGCGGCATCGTCATGCTGATCGCGATCAACCTCGCGCTCAGCTTTATCTACCGCAGCACGATCGCCTGGCAGGACCATGTGGGCGGGCTGATCACAGGAGCGGTGCTCATGGCGGCGTACGCGTACGCGCCGCGCAAGAACCGGATCGCGGTCCAGGCTGGCGCGACGATCGTGGTAGTGGTCCTGCTGGCCATTGCCATCGTGATCAGGAACGGCCAGCTCAACCCCTAGCGCTTGGTCAGCGCCACCTCGTGGCGAGCACGACGCCGGCCACGATCAGCGCGAACCCGCACACCAGGTTCCACCCGCCGAGTACGGAAAGCCCTGGCATGTCCGCCTGGGTCACGTAGTACAGCGAGATCCAGGCGAGCCCAATGAGGAAGCAGGCGATCATGGTCGGCGCGAGCCACGCCGCGCTCACCGCGTGCCTGCGTCCTTGCGCCGGGGGCGGCGTGTAAACCTGCTTCTTCCGGACGCGGGACTTAGGCACCGCGCACCTCCTGCTCGGGGGAACGTGCATTCTTCCGGGGCAAGCGTAATGCACGCAGACCGTCCCCGCGCCCTCAGCGACTCGGCGCGGAGGAAACGGTCAGCGAGGCTTCAACTCAGGGCGCCGGCGTCGTTGTGGTGCCGCCCGTGGGCGGAGTCGAAGCCGGCGTGGTGGTAGGCGCCGTCGGGCTTGGTGAGCTGGTGGTCGGGCTTGGTGAGCTTGTGGTGGGTGTCGGGCTAGACGTCGGCTGCGGCTGCACCTGGAGCACGACCTGGTAACCCTTCGGCTCCGTGGTGCCCTGGGTGGGGATCTGGTTCCAGACGTAGCCTGGCTGCGTGCCGGCCGGGCCGGCCGCGTACTCGATCTTCCAGGTCAGGTTGTAGCCCGCCAGGGTTTGCGTAGCGCTGGCGACCGGGATGCCCTCGACCTGTGGCACCTGCACGCCACCGCCGGAGACGTACAGCGTGATCTGAGTGTCCGGAGCGTACTTGGTGCCGGGGCTTGGCGTCATGTGGTCGACCTCACCGCTCGGATCGGTCGACTGCGGATCGGACTTCACGACGACGTTGTTGAAGCCGTCGTTGGACAGCTTCTGCTGGGCCACCGTGGCCTGGAGTCCCTGCACGTTGGGCAGCAGCACGTTCGCGGTGCCCTCGGAGACGTAGACGGTGACCGTGCCACCCTTGCCGATGGAGTCTCCATTGCCCGGGTTGGTGTTGATCACGTAGCCCGTTTGCACGGTGCTGCTGTTCTGGTCGACGACGACGGGGTTGAGGCCCTCAGACCTGATCTGCTGGAGCGCCGTCGCCTTGGGTTCGCCGTTCACCTGGGGCACGTAATAGGTCTTGCCGTTGTTGTGCAACAGCAGCACCGCCGCGATGACCGCGGCGAGCACCACGAGCAGCGGGATGAGCCAGGGCAGCCAGCGCCGGGCCCAGCTGCGCCGGGGCTCCATGTCGCCGCCGTCATAGCCGCCGCCGTAGCCGCCCTGCTGGTAGGGCGCGACCGCGGTCGGCGCCGCGCCCATCATCGTTTGCGGGCTCATCCGCTGGGTGCGGTCGGGGTAGCCGTAGTAGTCGGCCCGGGTCGGCATGGGCGGCATCGCCATCGCGGCCACCTGCATGCCCGAGGCGGCGCGCTGGATGTCGGCCGCCATTTCCGCGGCGCTCTGATACCTGTCGTTGGGCGATTTGGCCATCGCCTTAAGTACGATCGCGTCGGCCCACGGCGGGATATCGGGGTCGAGCCGGGACGGCGGGATCGGATTCTCCCGCACGTGCTGGTAGGCGATCGCCACCGGCGAGTCGCCTGTGAACGGCGGGCGGCCAGTGAGCAACTCGTACATCAGGCAGCCGGTGGAGTACAGGTCGCTGCGCGCGTCCACCCGCTCGCCCCTGGCCTGTTCCGGCGACAGGTACTGCGCGGTTCCGATGACCTGCGCGGTCTGCGTCATGGTGGCCTGCGCGTCGCTCATCGCGCGGGCGATGCCGAAGTCCATCACCTTGATGTCGCCGTTGCGGGTAACCATCACGTTGCCGGGCTTGATGTCCCGGTGCACGATCCCGGCCTGGTGGCTGTACTCGAGCGCGCGCAGGACCCCGCTGATGATCTCCAGCGACCGTTCAGGCAGCAGCCGGTGTCCCTCGATCAGAAGGTCACGAACGGTCCGGCCGTCCACGTACTCCATGACGATGTACGGCACGGGCACGCCGGTCGACATGTCTTCGCCGGTGTCATACACCGCGACGATCGACGGGTTGTTCAGCGACGCGGCGGACTGTGCCTCACGGCGGAACCGCGCCTGGAAGGTCTGGTCCCTGGCGAGATCGGCGCGGAGGGTCTTGATCGCGACCACCCGGTCGAGCCGGATGTCGCGGGCACGGTACACCTCCGCCATGCCGCCCCGTCCGACGACGCCTTCTAGCTCGTAACGCTCGCCGAGCAGCCGGGGCTGTGTCATATCTCGCACTTTTCCAAACCACCCTGAATCATGAGTGTGATCCCTCGTTCCCCGCCGCCCCGATCGCCTTCCCTAGCACTACCACTACCCCATGCGTCGCCGTTGCTGTTGACGTCGGTGCTGTCGCTGTGCTGCTTGGGCTGCTCGAACTGGCCGTCGGGCTGGTGCTCGACGCCGAGGGTGACGCCGACTTCGTTGCGGACGCCGTTGGTGTCGCTGAAGTCGGCGGTGCGTCTCGCGTTGGCGTCGGAGACGGATGGCTCGGCGTAGGCTGCGCCGACCGGGCCACGGTCGTCTGCGGTGCCGTATCTAGATTAGTGCCTGGGACACTGCTGCTGGCCTGTGTTGCCCGTACGGACGCGGTCGTCGGCCGCCCCACGTTTGCTGGGGCGGCCGGCGAAGTCGAGCCCGCCGGTGTGATGTGGTGATTGCCGGAAGTGAGTAGCACGGCCACGACCGCGGCTACCCCGCACAACGCTACCCCCATCCCGGCCGCCGCCAGGCGGTGGCGACTGAGGGGGGAAGCGGTGCTCCGTTCGGGATATTCATACTGATCATCGGGCCCGGTCGGAAAGTCGGGCACGACGGGAAGCCCCGCGGTCGTCGAGCCCTCGCCTCCCGACCTGATGAGGCCGTTCAGGATGATGTCCGCGCGGTCCGCCACGTGCCGCGCCGACTCCGGCCGCCCCTCAGGGGTCTTGGCGAGCATCGCCAGCACCAGGTCGCTCACCGGCCTCGGCACGTCCCCGGGCAGCGGCGGCACGGGGTCATGCTTGTGCATGATCGCGATCGCCAGCGGCTGGTCCGCGAGGAACGGCGGCTCGCCGGTCAGGCACTCGTAGGCGACCACGCCCAGGGAGTAGATGTCGGACGATCCGGTGACGGTCGCGCCGGTCGCCTGCTCAGGGGAAACGTACAGCGCGGTGCCCATCACGATCCCGGTCGCGGTCAGCTGCGCCGCCTGCGCCTCGCGCGCCTTCGCGATGCCGAAGTCGGTGATCTTCGTCGTGCCGTCGGCCATGATCAGCAGATTGCCCGGCTTGATGTCGCGGTGCACGATCCCGGCCTGATGCGCCGCGTCAAGCGCGTGCGCCGCCTGGCCGACGATGTCGAGCGTGACCTCGGGCGACAGCCGACCCACCCGCTCCAGGATCGCCGACAGCGGTTCACCGTTGACGAGTTCCATGACGAGGTAGGCGCCACCCAGTGGGCCCCTCGGGTTCCCGGGGGGTTGAAGGAGTTGTCCCTCCCGGGGGGTTCCCGGGGGGTCGACCCCCCGGGGTGGCAGGGAAAACTGAGTCTCGCCGTAGTCGAAGACGCGCGCGATGCCGGGGTGGGACAGCGCCGCCGCGAACCTGGCTTCGGCGCGGAACCTGGCGCGAAACTGCTCGTCGCTGGCGTGCGCGGCGGACAGCAGTTTCACCGCCACCGGCCGGCCCAGGATCTGATCGACGCCGCGCCAGACCTCGCCCATGCCACCGGAGGCGATCCGCTCGATCAGCCGGTAACGGCCGTCTAGAACGTACCCGCTCACCGTATCCCCAGGGTAGCCAGGTAGGCGTTGATGACCGAGACGGCGATCGGCGCCGCCGCCGCGGCACCATAACCTCCGCCCTGAACTATGACGCCGACGGCTATCTTCGGGTTGACCGCGGGGGCGAATGCGGTGAACACCGCGTCGGGGTTCGGGCTGACGCCGTTGAGCTGGTTTTGCGCGGTTCCCGTCTTCCCGGCGATGACCAGCCCGTTCTCATTGGCCGCGTTGAACGCGAACGCGGTGCCCTGCGGCTGCTGTGTGACGGCTTCCATCATCGTCTTGACGTTGCCGGCAATGGTCGGGCTGACCGGCTGGCTCAGCACCGACGGCGTCGTCGAGCTCACCACGGCCAGGTCGGACGCCGTGACCTGCTGGATCAGGTACGGCTTCATCAGCGTGCCGTTGTTGGCGATCGCGGCCGCGAACATCGCCTCTTGCAGCGGCGTCACGGTGTCGCTGAACTGGCCGATGGCGGAGTACGCGGTCGTGGGCAGGCTAGGCGGGAGGTCGTACTGGCTCGGCGAGGTGGTGACGCCTGGGATGTTCAGGTTGGTGTTCATGCCGTACGCGTCGGCCATGTGGTTCAGGGCACCGCCACCGAGGTCCATGCCGATGTTGCCGAACGTGGTGTCGCAGGACTGCGAGAACGCCCAGAGGAGCGTGGTCTTACCATTGGCGCCGGCCGAGCCGCAGACCTCGCCGTTGTCGTTGTGCAGCTGGTTCGTCGTCTGCGGCAGGGTGAGCACCTGCGGGGAGTAGACCTGGGTGCTCGGATTGTTGGTCGCGTTCGCGGCGAAGAAGGCCGAGCTCGTGACGATCTTGAACGTCGAGCCGGGCGGGAGCGTGGTCTGGGTGGCGTTGTTGATCAGCGGGCTCGGGCTCTCCTGCAGCAGCGCCTCGTCGTTCTTGTTGAGCGCAGTGCCGTCGTGGGTGGCGAGCAGGTTTGGGTCATAGCTCGGGTAGGACGCCATCGCGAGGATCGCGCCCGTGGTCGGGTTGAGCGCGACCACACCGCCGACCCGGTTGGTGCCCTTGAGGATGTTCTCCAGCCCTTGGTACGCGGCCTGCTGTGCCTTCGAGTTGATCGTCAGCTGGACGGTGGCGCCCTTTTGCGGCTTATTGGTGATCATGTCGATGAAATTGCGGAACGCTAGCTGCGATCCGTTGCCGGACAGCAGGGCGTCTTCCGCGTGCTCGACACCGGTGGTGCTGTAGATCGTGTCGTAGCCGGTGACCGGCGCGTAGACCGGGCCGTCGGTGTACGTGCGCTGGTACTTGTACAGGTCGTTGGTCGGCGTGGTGCTCGCGATCACCATGCCGTCGGCGGTTTCGATGTTGCCGCGCTGGTACTGGTTGGCCTCGTAGAGCGCCCGGGAGTTGAACGGTCTGGTGGACAGGCTCGAGGTCTCGAACCCCTGGAGGTAGTTCACGTTGATCAGGAGCAGCAGGAACATGACGAGGACCGCGATCGAGATCCGCTTGAGCGCACGGTTCACTTGACCGACACCACCTGGGTAAGACCCTCCTCCTGAATCGGGCGCGGCGGCGGGCGGCGTGCCGTGTCGGACAACCGCGCAAGCACCGCGATCAGGATCCAGCTCGCGACCAGGCTGGAGCCACCCTGGGAAAGGAACGGGGTGGTGATGCCGGTGAGCGGGATCAGCCGGGTTACGCCGCCGACGATCACGAAGACCTGCAGCGCGAGCATGAACGACAGGCCGCCGGCTAGCAGCTTAGAGTACGGGTCTTTGATCATCATCGCGGTCCGCAGCCCGCGCTGCACGATCAGGCCGTAGATGAGCAGCAGTGCCATCGCCCCGGCCAGGCCAAGTTCCTCACCGAACGCGGTGAAGATGAAGTCGCTCTGCACCAGCGGCGTCCACCATGGCTGGCCATTGCCAAGGCCACGGCCGAGCAGTCCGCCGTTCGCCATGCCGTACAGGCCCTGCACGGTCTGGTACGCGGGCTGCGGGGTACCGGGAGGCGGGTTGAGGGGAAGGTTCGTGGCGCTGAACGGGTGCAGCCAGACGCTGAACCGCTGGCCCACGTGCGAGAAGAGTTCCGCGGTGATGAAGGCCCCGGCCACGAACGCGGCGAAACCGATCAGCAGCCAGGAGGTCCGCGACGTCGCGATGTAGATCATCGCGACGAACAGCCCCATGAAGACCGCGCTGGTGCCGATGTCGCTCTCGGACACCAGCAGCAGCAGGGCAACCAGCCACACAACCGCGATCGGGCCCATGTCGCGGCCCCGGGGCAGGTCGACGCCGAGCACTCGCCTGCCGGCCAACGACAGCACATCACGCTTGGCGACCAGGTATCCGGCGAAGCTCGCCGCCAGCGCCAGCTTCGCGAACTCCTCAGGCTGGATGCTGCCGAGACCGGGAAGGGCGATCTGGATCTTGGCCCCCGTGCCGGCGACGCCGCTGATGCTGGTCGGCAGGAAGGCTGGCAGCGCGATCAGGAAAACCCCGATGAGGCCGAGGATGTAGGTGTAGCGCTGCAGGATTCTCGGCTCTTTGATGAACACGAGAAAGGCCACGAAGCAGCCGATCCCGATCACTGTGTAAACGATCTGCAGGATCACGGCCGACGAGCTCAGCGTCAGGATCGGGATGGTGACTCCGCTGTCGTTGACAGGGCCGGGGTTGCCGTTGCGCCCTACCTCGTGCAGGCGGTAGATCATCACGATGCCGAGCCCGTTGAGCAGCGCGCCCAGCGGCAGCAGCAATGGGTCCGCGTACGGTGCCCAGCGCCGTAGCGCGAGGTGCGCGCACATGATGATCGCGATGAACACGACCATGTACTCGAAGATCGTGGACGGTCGCTGGCCCTTGAGGCTGAAGGCGACGTTGGCGAACGCGAACGCGACCAGGCCGAACACGAAAAGGAGCATGCTCAGCTCGGTGCTCCTGCGGCCGACATGCGCCTCCTCCGGCGGCTGGTTGCCCAGCGCCGGGGATGGCATTGTGATGCTACTCACGCGGCCTTCCGTGCGGTCGAGGAGGTCTTGGGCGTTGCTCTCGGCTTCACGGAGGGTTTCGTACTAGGTGTCGTGGTCGGCGCCGTGCTGGGCTG
>Ga0187808_10000711_pt1 | contig 10874 bp, 10 predicted proteins | sample NC_wetland_sal_i_5_FD_132427 | JGI IMG/M metagenome (GOLD analysis project Ga0187808, IMG submission 132427) | Wetland sediment microbial communities from Neuse River Estuary, North Carolina, USA - ASW_3 | ecosystem: Environmental > Aquatic > Freshwater > Wetlands > Sediment | place: USA: North...
GTGCGCTTGCGCCATCGTGATCCGCGGGAACGGGACCTTGGGCACGGTCAATCGGGTGCCGAACAGTTCGGCGATCTGCTCGCCGTGCGCCTCGTCGACCGCCGCGAGCACGTGCGCGAGCATTCGCTCCTCGAAGTCCATCACGTCCTCGACGTCGCTGATCCACGCCAGTTCGACGTCGACACCGGTGAACTCGGTCGCGTGCCTGGAGGTGAACGACGGCTCGGCGCGGAACACCGGGCCGATCTCGAAGACCCGGTCAATGCCGGCCGCGATCGCCATCTGCTTGTAGAACTGCGGTGACTGCGCCAGGTAGGCGCTGCCGCCGAAGTAGCCGACCTCGAACACCTCGGCGCCGGACTCAGACGCGCTGCCCATCAGCTTGGGCGTGTGCAGCTCCGTGCACGCCTGCGAGTAAGCGAACGAGCGCATCGCCTGTTCGACGGTGGTCTGCACCGCGAACACGAGCCGCGCGGCGGGACGGCGGCGAACGTCGAGGAACCGCCAGTCCAGCCGCCCCTCCGGGCCGGTGTTGTCGTCGATGGGCAGCGGCGTGGCGGCCCTGTTCTCGACCGTGACCCGTTCCGGGATGATCTCCAGCCCGCCGAGGCTGAGCTTTCCTGTTGGCACAGACCAGCCGGCGCCCGGCCTGTCGACCACCCGGCCGGTGACCCGGACGGCCGATTCGACGGTGAGCCCCTCGAGCTCGGCCTCCAGGGCGGAGCCGTCACGCCGGTGGGTGACCTGGACGGTGCCGGTGTGGTCGCGCACCAGCACGAACTGCATCGCGCGCTGCAGCCGGAGCGTCTGCGCCCAGCCCGCGATCGTAACGGTTTCGCCGACGTGCTCACGCAGCCGGTCGACGGTAACGCGGATCATCGCTAGTCCTCCTCGGGACCTTGTGGTGATCCCTTGGAGGTGCGGGCGAGAAGGGTGGACTCGCGGTGCCACCGCACCTTCACCGCTGGCGAACCAGCGGCCTCTGTCAAAGAACGCTCGGGAGTGTCTTCGCCCGGGGGCGCGGGACCGCCTTCACAGCTTCCGGCGGCTCTCTCGGCCCGCGAGGACCCGCGCTACTTGGTTCCGTCAACGCGCTGGTGACCAGGTTAGGCAACAGCCCGGCATGCGCCAAACGAATTAGCGGAATACTGTCAACAATATGAGCGAAACGCTGCCGCTGTTCCCGCTGACCACGGTGCTGTTCCCTGGCATGCGGCTGCCGCTGCACGTCTTCGAGCAGCGGTACCGGCAGCTTGTCCGCGACCTGCTCGACCAGGCAGAACCGCGGCGGTTCGGGGTCATCGCGATCCGCAAGGGTCGGGAGACCGGCGCCGACGGCGTCACGGCGCTGCATGAGGTCGGCTGCGTCGCGACGGTCCGTCAGGTCAAGCCGCTCGACGACGGCCAGTATGACCTGGTCGCTGTGGGCACGGAGCGGTTCCGGCTGCTCGCGCTGGACCGGTCGCTGCCGTACTTCCAAGGTGAGATCGAATCGCTCACGGAAGAAGTAAGCCAGGCGGAGGACGGCGCTCGCATCGCCGCGCTGGCGGCCCAGCGGGTCCAGGTCGCGTTCCGCGCCTACCTGAACGCCCTCGCCGACCGCGGCGGAGGGGTGATCACCGTCGCCGACCTGCCGGACGAGCCGCTCCTGCTGTCTTACATCGTCGCCGCGGCGATGATCATCGATTTGCCCGAACGGCAGGCGTTGCTCGCCGCGCCGGACGGGCTCACCAGGCTCCGCGCCGAGCGTTCCCTGCTAGTCAGAGAGATCGGAATGCTGCGCGCCACCACCTCCCGACCCGCGCCGGACTTCACCCGCGAGCGCTACAGCCCCAACTGAAGGATCCGCGCGGCGTTGTCGCGCAGCAGCGCGGGGCTGGCGATGCCGAGCTCGTCGAGTTCGGCCAGGCAGCGTTCCGGGGCGATGAACGGGAAGTCGCTGCCCCACACGAACTGGCCCGATAGCCGTCCGCGCAGCTCGCGGACGACCTCGGCCGGTATTCGCTTCGGCGACCAGCCGGAGATGTCGATGTACACGTTGGTCTTGTGCAGCGCGATAGCGATCAGGTCCATGTGCCACGGCCAGCCGAAGTGCGCGGCGACCACGGTCAGCCGCGGGTGCGCGGCCGCCACGGCGTCGAGTTTGAGCGGGTGCGAGTAGTCGATCCTGATGCCTTGGCCGCCGGGCTGACGTGCGCCGATCCCGCTGGTACCGGTGTGGAACAAGGCGAGCAGGCCGTACTCTTCGCACGCGGCGAACACTGGGTCGTACCTGGGGTCGTCGGGCGCGAACGCCTGCAGCGACGGGTGGAACTTCACGCCGCGCAGGCCCAGCGCCGCGATGTTGGCCACCTCGGCGACCGCCGCCTCGCCCTTGTGCGGGTCGACCGAGCCGATCCCGACGAATGGATACCGCTCGCAGGCGGCGGCCACGGTCTCGTTCGGCACGCGGGGGCGGCCGGTGGCGGTCTCGGCGTCCCAGGCGAGCAGGACGGCCACGGTGTCTAGCGCGCGGTACTTGTCCGCGAGTTCGCCGAGCGACTGCCGCTCCACGGTGGAGCGGAAGTAGGCCTCGGCGGCCTCGACGTAGCCCGCCATGCTGCCGTCCAGCCAGTCCGGCGTCGGCAGGTGCACGTGAAAATCAATGGCCCGCATTCGGCTTATGGTACGAGGACGCCCGGGGCTTGCGGGGAAGTCAGTGCCAGATCCGCCTGCCTGCGGCTGCACGCGGAGTCCCCCGACCCGGTCCTGCTGCACGCCGCCGCCCGCGCCAGCGAACTGCTCGGTTAGCCCCGCGTGAATTTCCGCTGACAACCCGCTGGCTTTTGGTTAGCCGGCTGCCGCCTTCCTCCTTTATTACCGCCACTGTCAGTACTCTTAGGTGGGCGCCGCTCTGGACGGTTGCCGTCGAGAGGACAGGAGTCTGGCGGGTGGGCCGTGTAGCGGACCCGCGTTCAGCGTCGGGAGAAGAAGCCCTTACCCGCCGGCTTCCGCGTTCCTACATAGCGGCGGTGACGCTCGCTTACTTCGGGCTGACCGCGGCCACATTCGCACCGCTGCAAAATGTCATCCCGCGCATGATCGAGAATGCGTCGAGCCCGTCGGCCAAGGCGATCGACCTCGGCCTCGTGACCGGCCTGGGCGCGCTCGCGGCCGTGGTCGCCAACCCGTTGGCCGGTCACATATCCGACCGCCGGGCGAGCGTGGACAACCGGACCGGGATGGTGCTGGTCGGCATCGTGTCGGGCGCGGTGTTCCTGTACCTGCTCGGGCGGCAGGAGTCGATCGCCGGCATCACCGTTTTCTGGGTGCTGAGCCAGGCGGCGGTCAACGCCGTGTACGCCTCGCTTCCAGCCTCCATCGTCGACCAGATTCCACCGGACAACTGGGGTGCGGTGTGGGGCCTGGTCGGGACGGCACAGGCACTGGGCCTGGTCGTCGGATTCGCCTTCGTCGGGGTTATCTTTCCAGGGATATCGGCGGGTATCACGTCTCTGGTCATCCTCTATGTCGTGACGCTCGTGCCGTTTACCGTGGTCGCGGCCCGCCTGCCGAAAAAAGCCGGGAAGTCGACGGCAACCGATATCCGGTTCATCGTCGAGTTGGCGAAACACTCCGGATTCCGGTCGGTATGGCTGGGCAGGTTCCTCGTGATCTTGGCGAATACGATCGCGCTGCTGTATTTGTACTATTACCTGCAGGACGTGATCCACTACAAGAAGCCGGGCGAGGGCCAGCTCATCCTCGTGACGATCGCGACGATCGCCACCGCGCTCGCGGCGGTGACCGCGGGACGCCTCGCCGACCGGTCGGGGCGCTACCGGATATTCGTCGTGCAAGCAGTCGTGGCGATGGCAATCGCCGGGTTCGTGCTCGCCGCAATCGGCACCTGGGCCATAGCCATCGCCGCCGCCTTCGCGCTCGGGGCCGGGTACGGCGTGGTCGCGTCCGCGGGCCAGGCCCTCTCCGCGCAGGTGCTCCCCGACTTCGCGAGCGCCGGACGCGATCTGGGGATCATGAACATCGCGAATACCGTGCCCCAGGTCATCGGGCCTCCGGTGGCGGCCGGCCTGATTTACCTGGGCACCGGATACCGCGGGCTCTTCGCGTTCGCGGCGGCGCTGGCACTGGTGGCGGCGTACATCATTTACCGCCTTCGCCTGCCTGCTAGGAGTTTAGACATGCGCATCCTCATCGGCAGCGACACCTACTACCCGCAGATCGACGGCACGTCGTACTTCACCCAGCGGCTCGCCGCGGGCCTGGCCGGGCACGGCCACGACGTGCACGTGCTGTGCCCGGCGGATCCCGCCATACAAGGCACGCCGCAGACGGTGCCGATGCACACCGTGCCGTCCTTCATGACGCCGTTCCACCCCACCCAGCGCGTCTGCCTGACCCCCGCGATTCGCCGTCAGGCGGGCCAGGCCGTGCGGACGATCAGGCCGGACGTCATTCACGTCCAGGGCCACTTCCCGATCTGCCGGACGCTGATGGTCATCGCCAAGCAGCAGTCGATCCCCCTGGTGGCGACTAACCACTTCATGCCGGAGAACCTTGTGCCTTATTACTTCTTCCCCCGCTGGGCCCGCGGCTCCGTCCGGTCCTGGGCCTGGCGCGATGTGGCGCGCTGGTTCGCCTACCCGCAGGTCATCACCACCCCGACGGACATCGCCGCGGATGTGCTGCGAACGCACGGCGTCGATCGTCCGGTGACCGTCATCTCCGGCGGAGTGGACACTGCGCGCTTCAGTCCGGACCACGGCGACCGCGGCGCCGCGCGCCGCAAGCTCGGGCTGCCCGACAAGCCCACGATCGTGTACGTCGGGCGGCTCAGCGCCGACAAGGCGGTGACCGACCTGATCGAGGCGCTGCCGGAAGTCGACGCGCATCTGGTCATCGCGGGACGCGGCGTGAAGATGGCCGCCCTTAAGCGCCGCTGCGAGGAACTGCGGGTGGCGGACAGGACGCACTTTCTCGGCTTCATCCCGAACGAGGACATCGTCGCGGTGTACCTGGCGGCCGACGTGTTCTGCATGCCGGGCCGCGCTGAGCTGCAGAGCCTGGCGACCCTCGAGGCGCTGAGCTGCGGCCTGCCCGCGGTGGCGGCGCGCGCGACGGCGCTGCCGCACCTGGTCACCGACGACGTGAACGGGTTCCTCTACCCGCCGGGTGACATCGCCCAGCTCGCGCACTGCTTGTGCCGCGTCCTGCGATCTCCCGCCGAGAACGCGAAAATGGGCCGGGCGAGCCGCGAAATCGCGCTCGCGCACGACGCGGACCTGACCGTAACCCAGTACGAGCAGACCTACCGGCAAGCATCAGGGCAGCGGCTTACGCACTGACCGCCGTCGGCTCGGCTTACTCGCCGCGATCAGGACTCCGGCGAGTACCACCGCGACGCCGGCGAGCTGGGGGCCTGACGGACGTTCGTTAAGGAACACCGCGCTGAGCAGGAGCGACCCCGCTGGCTGGACCAGCAGCAGGGAGCTGACTAGCCATGCGGGCAGCCTCGGCATGGACATCGTGATCAGCAGCCAGCCGAGCACCTGCGAGGTCAGCGCCAGCAGCACCAGCCAGCCGAGCGCGGGCCACGCCGGGCCGAGCCGGAAGTCCCGCAGCGCCAGGCCTATCACGGCCGACCCGACGGTCGCCCCGATCGTGGCCTCCAGCAGCGGCGCGACCACGGGCGCGCGTGGCACGCCGTTCGCGGCCCGGCCCGTGGCCTGGTCCGCGGCCCGGCCCGCGGTGGCCTGCCGCAGCATGAGGATGTACACCGAGTACAGAGCGGCCACGCCGAGCCCGAGCACGACGCCCATCGCCGGGTGGGATCCGTATCCGCCCGTGCCGGCCAGCCCGCCGACCAAGGTCAGGCCGCCGACCATCACAGGCAGCGCCACTAGCAGGGAGCCGCGCGGCCGCTCCCCGAGAACACCCCACGCCAGGAGCGCCACGAGCACGACCTGCAAGTTGGTGACGACCGTACCGAGCCCCGCGCCAATGTCGGCGATCGAGTGACTCCACAGGATCAGGTCCCCGGCGAGGAACACTCCGGCGATCCGCGCCAGCCATCGGCTGCGTGTCGTCATCGAGCCGGCGCCGTGACGGCGTTCGAGCCAGCCCAGCACGGCCAGGACGGGAAGCGCGAACCCGCATCGGCCGAGCGCGGTCATGCTCGCAGAACTCCCCGCGAGCTGCATCACCACCGCCGAGCTCGAGATGCACGCCGCCCCGGCCACGGCCGCCACGGCAGGCTGCCTGCCGCCGGGAAAGTCTGCCACCGTCACCACCAAATAGACTGAACGGTCATGAGGCTAGAGGGGCCAGTGCTCAGGAGTCAAGATGACTTTTGTTCATGACACGACGGCGGCTCTCGTGCTGGCGGCAGATCTGGTGAATACCGAGCTCCCGGACACCACGGCGCTGGAGAACTTCCTCGACGCCCACCTGCTGGTCCCGCGCGGGCCGGTCGGCCCGGTCGACGCCATCCGGATGCTGCGGCCGCGACTCCTCTCCGCCTGGCAGGCGGCGGGCCAGCCGGCCGTGCTCGCGGCCATTGCCAACGACCTGCTCGACCAGTCCGGTGCCCGGCCATGGCTGACCGACCACGACGGCACCTGGCACTTGCACGTCACCAAGCCCGATGCGGCACTAGTAGACCGGATCGCCGCGCAGGCCGGCTTCGCGTTCGCCGACCTCGTCCGCCTCGGGGAAACCGAACGGCTCCGCCAGTGCCTAGCCCCCGACTGTCATGCCGTGCTGATAGACCTGTCCCGGAACCGGTCCCGCATCTACTGCGACACCGGCAACTGCGGCAACCGCCAGCACGTGGCGGCCTATCGCGCCCGGCATAAGATGCTTTAGGCCAGGTCGGTCATCAGGTCGGCCAGGTGACGGTAGCTCGAGGTCGCGACGGCCTGGTCGGCCGCGAACCCCATGGGGTGCACGCCGATCGTCAGGTGCAGGGATGCCGATTCATTCGCGGTGGCGTCATGCGGTGTGCCTCTGGGCAGATAAAGCAGATCCCCTGGCCTGAGTTCGGCCGTCGATTTCACGGGACCTGGCGGACTGTCGTGCTCTGCGGCCGTTTCCGCGCCCTCAGGAAGCCGGTGTGACGGTTCGTAGAGCCGCCACAGCTTTGCTCCGTGAATCTGCAGGACGAAGACGTCATGGGTATCGAAATGTGTGCCGAACCCTTGCGAGCCAGCCGGGGTGAGATAGGCGTTCACGTTCGCCGCGGCGGTAATACGCATAGATCGTTTCGAGCCGGAGATAGTCATCGGGCACCGCCTGCGTGTGCCCGATGACTGTTACGCTGACTTCGGATTCGTATCAGCAAGTCGAGTTGTGCACACGCCGCCCGCCACTGCTCAGACAGCAAACAGGCACCATGCCTGATACCAGGCACCAGCATAATCAGTAACACCATCCGGAGACCCTGACTAAGTTATAGTACCTACTTGGATATGATTAGGTTGGCGAAAAGGAGAAGGCATGTTCAGACGCTATCTGAAATTCCGTGTCGTAGCTATTGTCGGCGTTCTTGCAATAGCCGCGTTCATGGTAACGCCGAAGTCGGCATTTGCGCAGAACGAGTACCAGATCCAGGACGTTGCCAACAAACTCTGCCTGAACGGCTCCACCGGCACCACCCACGCCGAGCTGATCCTCACGGCATGCGACTCAGCCAGCCCAGACACGCACACGATATGGTTCCCTGGCCAACCTGACAGCGTGTATGAATGGCAGGCTTATGACGGCCTCTGCCTAAACGGTTACGCCGGCACCGCCCACGCCGAGGTGACCCTCACTTCGTGCAACGGCAGTGACAGCCACATGAATTGGAACTGGTCCAGTGGGGGTTTGTTCCAGAATCAGGCCAACGAACTCTGCCTGAACGGCTCCACCGGCACCACTCACGCCGAGCTTATCCTCACGCCATGTAACAGCGGTGATCACCACATGGATTGGAATGTGATTCCGGTCGGTTGACTACGGGAGCCTCCCGGCCGCTGATCAGGTCCTCCACCGCCCCGGTACACGAGAAGGCCGCCTTCGTCGGCTTCGTGCTGGTGGAGATGGTGATCGCCTCCGGCCAGTTCTGGGACAGCACGTTCGGCGACGGTACTGATCCTGGTAGCCAGGTGGCGCACCGTCTCTCAGTAGCGGCTGCGGCGAGAGCAGGGCAGGCTGGATCAGTGCCGAAAGGGCCATCCCCTTCGGCGCCACCACGCACCGGTTCTGAAGCTATGCCGCGCGGGCGGTGGGTGGTGAGTGGCTGTGCACGATCTGCCCGTGGGGCCCGTATGCGGTGGTGGTGCCGTCCGGGTGCAAGATGATCTGCCAGTTCCACCGGTGAATGCAAACGTCGTGGTGAAACTGGCACAGTAGAACACACGAGCTAACGCTTGTCCGCCCGCCGTCTTCCTTGTGCACGATGTGGTGGACGTCGCAGTAGCAGGCGGCGCGGCCGCAGTGCGGCCAGGCGCAGTGCTTGTCGCGCACGGTGACGGCGCGGCGGATGTGCGCCGGGATGGTTTCTGAGTAGCCCTAGTTTGCGTTTTGCACCTCTCCCAGATGGCATGGACGGTGCATCACAGCAAGGCGCACAACCGCCGCTCTGGGCAGTGCTGTATACGCGGCTGAACGAGACGTACGACGCTGCTGAGTCGGTGCCGACGCAGCTTGCCAACGCGGACCGGCACGCGCCGCGGCGCGGCTGGCGAGTGATGGCAGCATGAATAGCGGTTCACCGCGATCGCTTCCATGTCGGGGTGTCGATCTGGTCGTTTTAGCAGGGCTATTGGCTTTCTAACCTGCTGCTCGATGCCGCGTAACCTCAGTGATGCCCTCGAGTTACCACTTGTCCCAAGTATCCTAGGACCGCTGTAGGGCCTGCCCCAGGGCCACGAGCAACCCTATACCTGCTGTATTAATTCTAAAGCTTTAAGTGTTGTCCCGCCCACGGCGTACGACTGAGGTGATCTCCTCAGCAATCTCGTCGATGGTGTAATCCGCTGTTCTGAGAGCTACCTTGTCCGCGAGCGATGGGCTCTGGCGGACGACCTCATCCTTAGAGATGCCGTGCCACAACGGCAAAAGGACTTGTTTTCCGGAAGTGGCCATCGTGACCAGCCCGTCTAGTTCGTACTGCGGCCATCCTTTTGCGAAGAATGCAGGCGACAAAACGATAATCCCGAAACGGCTGCGTGCGATTCCGGAGTCAATCTTTCGGCGGAGGCTATCGCCAATTCGTAGTGCGAACTCGTCGTACCAAACCGACAGCCCGCGCTCTCTCAGTGCATGCGCAAGCGGCCGGACCGCGGCGTCTTTGTCTTCGGCGGCATGGGAAATGAACACATCGTAGTCACGCGTTTCGCTGTCGGTGCTGGGCGCTGCTTCGGCCAGATTTTCAGCGATCGCCTGTAGCTGAGGCGTGTTCTGCTGAATAGGGGGGAGTGGTCGCAGCGCCGACGCGGGGATGACGCGGAAGGAAGCCCGAGCCGTGCCTCGCAATCCTTGCATGTCAACCGCCACATGCCACTGTCCCGGGTTTGGAACCTGCAGCCTCACTGGTGACTGCGTTGCCAGGCCACCGAAATAGCGGTGCTGGCGCCCGTTCCGGTAGGCTTCAAAGTTGCTGCTGTCAAGTAGACGGACGTTCGCAGCGCTCCCCGACAGGGTGATTTCAACCACGTCACCTGCCCGGCGATAGCCTAGGTCCGAGTGGATGAAGTCGACCATCGACCACCTCCTGTACGAAGTCTCTGAGCAGGAACCTACCGTCTTCTCGACCTGAGCCGGTCTGAGGTCGAGTGGACAGTCGCGCGGCTGGGCGTGGCGAGGTTGGCTGGGTAGGTGACTAGGTTACAAGGCATCCGTGCGTCGACGACATGCCCGGCGCTCGGTGAGCCGCAACGGGTATGACCGAACCGGCGAAGGAGTGGCAGAATTCGGTGGTGTTGTGACCATTTGGTCACGCCATCCTGGGGACTTTCGCTCTGCCGACCTGGAGGTACAGTTGACTCATGGCGACGATCCAGCACCGACCAGGTCCGGAGACGAGGCCAGGAGCGAGGGGACGGATAACGAGGGGTTTCGACTACCTAACTCTGGATCCGTCACCGAGGCTACGGAGGATGCGGGAAGCCCAGGAGAAGGCAGCGAAAGACCCGGCCGAGGTGATCAGAGAAGCCTGGTTGAGCGTGGGGGCAGCGATCAGGGAAGCGTCGAAGACTATCCGGGCCAGGAACAGTTTCCTCAATCGGTAAGCTCTCCTCTTGAGGTAGTCGGATACGCGGCCTGGAGTGCACCGCTACCCACCCCCAACGATCTCGCTGGCTATGAGAGCATCGTGCCAGGTTCAGCTGAGCGGATCATCGCCATGGCAGAGTTGGCGGTCAGAGGTCCGATCGAGAACGTCGCTAAGTTGACCGAGGCCGAGATCGACGCTAGCAGGCATGGCCTCTCGTTCGCAATTAAGCTGACTGCCGCTATGTCCTTTGCAGCTGTCGTCTTTTTCGCTCTTGCCGTGGCGGGGATCGGGGTGACTGCCGCCCTCACTGCGGGCGGAGTGTGTTTGTCGGTCCCCGTCGTCATGCTCATCCGCTCATTTATCACTCGTTCGTAATCCTTGTCGGGAACGGCGTGATGCACCGGCTTGGTACCCGTGAGTCGAGGTCTAGCGTCGTGACGCAGCCAATAAACCTGCCGATCATCGGATCGTCACCAGACGCCCGGCGCGCCGTGTCGGGTCGGGTCGGTCCAAGGGGCGCAGCCCGGTGAAGGCGTGGCGGACCGCAGCGGAGCCGGCCTTGACCACCTATGGGTGAATTCGGTAACAAACTGCTCGGAAAGACGAGCAGTAATGTGCA